>Ga0114916_1001708_pt1 | contig 12148 bp, 8 predicted proteins | sample MalvirAntarct_66_FD_83501 | JGI IMG/M metagenome (GOLD analysis project Ga0114916, IMG submission 83501) | Marine viral communities from the Global Malaspina Expedition - Malaspina viral metaG Antarct_66 | ecosystem: Environmental > Aquatic > Marine > Oceanic | place: West Anvers Island... | reverse complement strand
GGCGGCGGCGTCGGCTTCACGCTGCTCGGCGGCTTCGACGAGGGCACGCGCGATCTCCTCGGTGGCCTCGGGGGCGTCGAGGTAGCGGCGGGTGCGGTGGCGGGCGCCGGCGAGGGCGTGGACGACCTGCGGCGGCATCGGCTTTTCGACGGCGCGCGGGGTGTAGTCGCTCCCGGTGGCCCTCGCGGCGGCGGTGCGCTCTTCGCCGGCAATGCGTGCGAGGAGCTGGACAACCGTTTCGCCGCCGAGGTCGGTGGCGAAGTCTCGCTCGGTGACGTCGGCGAGGGCGGCCAGGAGGGCGGCACGCGAGGCGTCGAGGCGTGCGTGGAGCTCCTGGCGGACGCGATCTTCGATCATCGCGGGTAGGTGTTGTTCGCCAGCGCGGAGTCGTCGATGGAATCGGTGGAGAGGATCACGCTGATGGTCGTGAAGTCGATCTCAGTGATCTCCGGGAACGGGATTTCAAGGAGGCCGCCGACCTCGATCCTCTCCGTCGTGCGCTGACGGCCGATCAGTTCGTTGCCCTCGCCGGTCTCGCGGACGGAGACGGTGTAGGTGCCCGTGATGGGGATCGGCGAGTTGTTGCGCAGCGTCACGACGAGGTGCGATCCGGGTTCCTCGTCGACGACGGCGGAGAAGATCTCGATGTCGTTCGGTAGGTCGGGGCCGGCGATGCCGGTCCAGGTGTTGTTCGCCATGTCCTCCTCCTCGACGCCCTCCACCGGGAGGAGGCGGACCTCCATGTTGCGTCGGAGCTGGAGGAAGACGCCGGGCACGGCAGCGGTGAGCGTCTGGTCGGGATGGAGCGGCTCGCCTGGCTTCACGTCGAGGGCGACGTCCGGGTCGCCGTCGATCGAGACGCGGAACTCGCCGCTGGCCGGGACGATGCCCTGGTTCGTGATCTCGATCCAGAGCATGTTGTCGCGCCCGAAGGCGCGCGCAACCACGAGGTCAGGGAGGTCGGGCGAGAGCGTCGCGTCGCCCGGCGCCGGGGTCGCGCCGGGGGGAGCGATGACGGGCAGCGGACCCACCTCGACGCCCGTCACCGCATCGAGCGGGATCCACCCCGTCAGGCTCGGACGGTCCTCGGGTGCGACCACGAGCCACGTGCCATCCGAGGAACGCCCCAGCACATTGATCGAGTCGGTGATCGCGAGGCGGGTGACGATCGCGAAGTCGGCGCGGGGGCCGGAGCGCACCTCGATCGGTCGGGTGATCGCGATGCCCTCGAGGACGGTCGTTGGCGACGGCGTGGCTGTGAGCGTTGGCGGGACGGTGGCGGCTGGGGCAGGGTCAGGGTCGTTCGCCGAGAGGATGACGACCACGAAGAACCCGATGGCGGTCGCGGCGATCACGACAGCCATCACCGCGCCGATCAGTTCGAAGCGCCGTCGATCGCGCGGTGGGTCCTCGAGTTTCACTCCGTGCTGCCACCCTCGTCCTGGGACGGTGCATCGTCGGGCTGCTCGCCGTCCGGATCCTGGGCATCATCGGCGGCGAAACCGCCGATGCCTACGAGGAGGGAGCGCTTTGAGTTGTTGAATTCGCTCGACTCTTCAACCTCGTTCGTCGGGTCGACCTCGACGACGAAGAGGCCGGTCTGGACGACGGTGACGCCCGTGTTCACGGCCGCGCTGCGGCCGGGACCGAGCGGCGACCCGCTGAGATCGGCGTCGAGCGACGCGACGATCTCGCCCTCTGCGGTGGTGACGCGGACGGTGACCTCGCCGTTGAAGCTGGCCCGCCCGAGGTTCGTGATGCGCACGGTGAGGAGACCGTTGCCGGCGACGTCGGCGCTGCTGATCGACAGGTCGGGCAGTGCCGGCTCATCGAGCAGTCCGCCTTCACCGGGGCCGCCGGACTCCGCGACGCTCGCCACGTCGGGAACCCCGGCGACGTCGGGGAGCGTCTCCTCGACGAAGCTCCCCGCCGCGATCCAGCCCTCGAGGGTGGAGGTCACGGGGTAGATCACGCGCAGCCACGCGGAGTCGTCGGTGCGGCCGGTGATGCGGACCGCGCGATCTTCGGGGACGACGGCGACGAGGTCACCGGCGCGCGAGGGCGTGGCGTACATGTTCGCGGTCAGCGCGATGCGGGCCTGTGGGCCCTCGATGGTGGCGGTGCCGGTCGCGTCCTGCCCGGGCTGAGCGCCCTCGCTGGCGTCGCCGCCAAAGATCCAGAGGCCGCCGATGGCGAGCGCGGCAACCACGATGACGAGCAGGCCGGCGATGGTGGGCGGTCGCATGATCATCAGGCTACCGGGCCACGCCGAGAGCGCGAGCGCGGCGAGTGGCGTAGCCGTCGGTCATGCCGGAGACGTAGTCGGCCGCCCGTCGCCAGGGCGGGTCGTCCGGGAGGGAGTAGCCGGGGATCTGGTCGGGGTTGGCCTCGTAGTAGCGGTAGAGCGCCTCCACGATCACCTGTCCGCGTCGGGCCTCCTCGAGCGTGTCTTCGTGGAGGTAGACGCGGGTGAACATGAACTCCCGGAGCGCATCGGTCGCCTCCAGGGCGTCCTCTCCGAGGCGGATGCGCGGCTCGTCCTCGAACGTCGCGGCGGAGGCGACGACGACGTCCGTCACGAGCGTCTTGATGCGCTCCGAGTGCGAGCGGCCGAGGACCTCGTGCACCGGTCGAGGTAGGTCGGACTCGTCGATCAGGCCGGCGCGGATCGCGTCCTCGATGTCGTGGTTGAGGTAGGCGAGGGAGTCGGCGAGCTTCACGATCTGGCCCTCCAACGTGGAGGAGAACCCCCACGCCTCGGCGGCCACTGACTCGCGCACCTTCGAGTGCTTCAGGATGCCCTCCCGCGTCTCCGCGGTGAGGTTGAGGCCGCGCCCGCCGTTCTCGAGGACTTCAACGATGCGGAGGGACTGCTCGTTGTGGCGGAAGCCCTCGGGCAGTAGTCCTGCGAGGGTCTCCTCGCCGGCGTGGCCGAACGGCGTGTGGCCCATGTCGTGGCCCATCGCGATGGCCTCGGTGAGGTCTTCATTCAGGTTGAGGGCCCGGGCGATCGTGCGGGCGACCTGCTGCACCTCGATGGTGTGGGTCATGCGCGTGACCACATGGTCGGAGTCAGGGTGCACGAAGACCTGCGTCTTGTGCTTCAGGCGCCGAAATGCGCGCGTGTTGATGATGCGGTCACGGTCGACCTGAAACGCGAGGCGCAGCGGATCGAGGTCCTCGGGAGTTTCGCGGCCTCGGGAGGTGCTCTCGTGGGCAGCGAGGGGATGCAGGGCGCGCTCGCGGGCCTCCAGCATCGGGCGTACAGCTGTGAGGTTCCGGTGCAGCATCGGGTGCGGTGTGTCGGTCACGGGAGCACCATTTCTGCCTCGAGCCTGCGTCCTCAGGCGCCATCTTGTCGCTGACGGTAGCAGCGAAACGATAAGACGATTATACGGAAGTACTTCGTAACGGCTGGCACGTTCTTTCAACCTGTCCCAGACGGCAGTGAGAGATATAATCCTCGGGCGGTTCGATGGGCCGAAGTGCCGACGATCGACCTCCCTGACTCCCCCAGGCTCGCGTGTGTTTCCCGATGGGCGTCGACGCGGGCTGCGTCAGCGTTGCGTGTGGGCCTCGTACGGGGCTGAACTGTTTGTTTGAATCTGGCGCCGGCTCTGCATGCCTGAGCGCCTCGAAGTGGAAGGTCTGCCATGACCCTCGCCTCCCGGGAGACCGACGCTCGTCTGTCAGAGCAACTCGTCTACTACTTCGGTGACGGTGGTGCGACGACGACAGACCGTACCCTGCTGGGTGGTAAGGGTTCTGGCCTCGCGGAGATGAGTAGCCTCGGGATCCCGGTCCCGCCCGGCTTCACCATCACCACGGAAGTCTGCTCCGCGTACTACCGCAACGGCCGCCAGTTCCCCTCGGAGCTGGACGCGCAGGTGGCGGACGGCCTCAAGTTCATCCAGGAGCACGTCGGCACGCGCTTCGGCGATCCCGACAACCCGCTGCTCGTGTCCGTGCGCTCCGGCGCGCGCGTCTCGATGCCCGGGATGATGGACACGATCCTCAACCTTGGTTTGAACGACACGACCGCCGAGGGTCTCATCAAGCGCTCCGGCAACGCGCGCTTCGTCTACGACTCGTACCGCCGCTTCGTGCAGATGTACGGCGACGTCGTCCTCGGCGTGGGGCGCCTCAACGAGAACGACCATGACCCGTTCGAGACGCTGATCAACGCCAAGAAGAAGGCGCGCGGCGTCACGATCGACACCGACCTGACCGAGGACGACCTGCGTGAGCTGGTCGCCGAGTACAAGGCGCTCGTGCTTGAGCGCACCGGCAAGCCGTTCCCGGACGACCCGCAGGAGCAGCTCTGGGGCGCCATCGGCGCGGTGTTCTCCTCGTGGGAGACGCCTCGCGCGAAGGTGTACCGCGAGATGCACGGCTACCCGGACTGGTGGGGCACGGCCGTCAACGTACAGGCGATGGTCTTCGGCAACCTCGGCGACGACTGCGCCACCGGCGTCCTGTTCACGCGTAACCCCTCGACCGGCGAGGACGTCATTTTCGGCGAGTTCCTGGTGAACGCGCAGGGCGAGGATGTCGTTGCCGGCACTCGCACGCCGAGCCCGATCTCCGAGGCCGCGCGAGCCAAGAACGACCCGCCGTCGCTCGAGCTGCAGATGCCCGAGGCGTACCGGCAGCTCGTCGCGGCCTGCGAGACGCTTGAGAAGCACTTCCGGGACATGCAGGACATCGAGTTCACGGTGCAGCAGAACAAGCTCTGGATCCTCCAGACGCGCAACGGCAAGCGCTCCGGCCAAGCGATGGTGAAGATCGCCGCCGACATGCACCACGCGGGCGTGCTCACCGAGCGCGAGGCGATCCTGCGCCTTGACCCGGAGCAGTTGAACGAGCTGCTGCACCCCGTGTTCGATCCTGGCGCGAAGCGCGAGGTCATCGCGACCGGCCTCGCGGCCTCGCCGGGCGCCGCCGTCGGCAGGGTGGTGTTCACCCCCGGCGACGCCGTGCAGTGGGCGGCCCGCGGCGAGGATGTCATCCTCGTGCGGGACGAGACGAGCCCCGAGGACATCGAGGGCATGAAGGACGCCCGCGGCATCCTCACGGCGCGCGGTGGCATGACCTCGCACGCGGCCGTCGTCGCCCGCGGCATGGGCAAGTGCTGCATCACGGGCTGCTCGGTCCTCGAGATTGACTACCCGCACCGCGAGTTCCACGTCGCTGTCGAGGGCCGTGGGACCGTGATCGTCCGCGAGGGCGACCTGATCTCGATCGACGGGACGACCGGCGAGGTGATGATCGGCGCGCTGCCCCTCGCGGAGGCCGTGTTCCCGCCGGAGTACGAAGAGCTGATGAGCTGGGTGGACCGTGAGCGCACACTGCGCGTGCGCGCCAACGCCGACACTCCCGAGGACGCTGAGCGCGCTCGTGCGTTCGGTGCGGAGGGCATCGGCCTCTGCCGCACCGAGCACATGTTCTTCGGCGCGGACCGCATCCTGGCGATGCGCCAGATGATCCTGTCGCAGTCCGAGGAGGAGCGCCGGGTCGCCCTCGAGAAGATCCTGCCGTACCAGCGTGAGGACTTCTCCGGGATCCTGCGCGCGATGTCGCCGTTCCCGGTGACGATCCGCCTGCTGGACCCGCCGCTGCACGAGTTCCTGCCGCACACGGAGAAGGAGATCGCGGAGCTGGCCGCCCTCCTGGACATGAAGGCAGCGGACGTTGAGTCGCGGGTACACAACCTGAGCGAGTTCAACCCCATGCTGGGGCACCGTGGTGTCCGCCTGGCGATCACGTACCCGGAGATCTACGAGATCCAGGTGCGCGCGATCATGGAGGCCGCCTGCGCCCTCCAGGCCGAGGGCGTCGAGGTCCACCCGGAGATCATGATCCCGCTGGTCGGGATGGATACCGAACTCCAGGAGCTGCGCGCCCTGACCGAGGAAGTCGCGACGACGGTCTGCGAAGAGCAGGGCGTCCACGTCGAGGTCTCGGTCGGCACGATGATCGAGCTGCCTCGGGCATGTGTCGTCGCCGACCGCATCGCGGAGCACGCGGACTTCTTCTCGTTCGGCACGAACGACCTGACGCAGACGACCTTCGGGCTGTCGAGGGATGACGCGGGACGGTTCCTGCCGTCCTACATCAAGCACCACATCCTGGAGCGCGACCCGTTCGTCGAGCTCGACCGGGACGGTGTGGGTGGCCTCGTGAGGATGGGGATCGAGAAGGGCCGGAGCGTGAAGCCGGACCTGAAGGTCGGCATCTGTGGCGAGCACGGCGGTAACCCGCCGTCCGTGCACTTCTGCCACGAGGCAGGCCTGAACTACGTCTCCTGTTCGCCCTACCGCGTGCCGATCGCCCGCCTCGCGGCGGCGCAGGCTGCCCTCCAGAACGAGTAGGCCTTGAGGCCCCTCGGGCTCTGACGCAGACAACGGAAGGGCCGGGCTCTCGCCCGGCCCTTCTGCTTCTGGCGAGTGCGCCTCAGCCGAGCAGGGTCACCCCGACGACGCCCGCGAGGTACACCGCGAGGATCGCGACACCCTCGTAGCCGATGCCGCGCTGCTCACGGCTGATGAGGCCGGCACCGAGGATCGCGGTCAGCAGGATCGTCCAGCCGAGCGTGAACACATCGACCTCGGTCAGCGCGCCATAGATCGAGCCCTGGCGGTAGAACGCGTCCGAGGCGGAGATGAAGAGCACGTCGAAGGTGTTGCCGCCAATGATGCCGCCGACGGCGAGTGTCATCGACCGCGCGCGGACGGCGGCGTAGGCCGTCACGAGCTCGGGGATCGACGTGCTCACGCTGGTGACGAGCGTGCCGACGACGGTGCCTCCCAACCCGGTCTCCGCCATCAGCGAGAGTCCCGACCTCGATACGACGAACCCGGCGAGGGCGACACCGACGCCGAGCAGCGCGAACCTCCCCAGGAGCCGAGGGAGGGAGGCGCCCTGTGCCGATGGGTCGGGCTCCTCGTTCACCGTCGAGCGCGTGCTGACGGCTCGCCACATCGGCTCATTCGTCACGCGCTGGCTGAGGACCATGCCGTAGCCGTACACCCCGGCCACCAGGAGGCTGACGGGGTGGACACCAAAGATGGCAACCTCGGGCGTGGAGAACCCGATCAGGATGAGCCCCAGCAGGAGCATCAGCAGGAACGCGGTGAAGATGTTGGTGAGGGACGCCGCGGCATGCTCGATGTTCACGCCCCGATGGACGAGGTCGATCCACGCGATGAACGACGTCTGCACCGCGATCCCGCCGAGCGAGTTGCTCACAGCGAGGCTCGGTTCGTCGCTGGAGGCGGCGACGATGCTGACGATGAGCCCGGCAATCGATGTCGTCGCGCCGAGCAGGATCGCGCCCGCAGCCGCCTCGCCGATGCCGGTACGGTCAGCGAGTTTGTCCGCGACGTTCGCGAGCCCCGTGCCGAGGTAGGCGATCGCGGCGGCAGCCGGCACGAGCGCGAGCAGCGCGATCCACAGCGGCCAGGTGGCTGTGATCACGGTCACGGCAGCAGACGCCCATAGTGCGCGGACATACCTCGACGCTACGACCGGGGACGTTGCGCTCGCATCGAGTGGACGTAGGTGAGGGAGGCGGAACGGGGAGGGGAGTGAGTGGCGATTCGGCCCGGAAATGAAGGAGCGGCGCCGCCCTCTGTCGGAGGCGGCGCCGCTCGGTCGTACCCCTGCCGCACGACCTGGGGAGCGTCGGCGGACTGAAACGTCTGAACGAGAAGTGAGTCTTACTCGACGGTTACCGTCTTGGCGAGGTTCCTCGGCTGGTCGACATCCGCGCCACGGCTGGTGCCAATGTAGTACGCAAGTAGTTGTAGCGGCACTGTCGCGACAATCGGCGCGAGCATCTTGTCGATCTCGGGTAGCTCGATGAGGTCGCTGGCGACGTTCTCGAGGGCGCGATCACCGTGGGAGACGAGGGCGACGACTTCACCTCGGCGGGCGCGGACTTGCTCGATGTTTGAGCGCATCTTGTCGCTGACGTCGTCGCGGAGCGCGATCGCGAGGGTGGGCATCCGCTCGTCGATGAGGGCGATCGGGCCGTGCTTCATCTCGCCGGCGGCGTAGCCCTCGGCGTGGATGTACGAGACTTCCTTGAGTTTGAGGGCGCCTTCGAGGGCGATCGGGAAGTTGAGGCCACGCCCGAGGAACAGGAAGTCCTCGTACGTCGAGAAGTGCAGGCCCATCTGCTCGATCTGGGGCGCGAGCCCGAGTGCCTCGCCGAGCGCAACCGGGAGGTGCAACGCTGCCTTGACCTGCTCCGCTTCGAACTCGGGGGTGATGGTGCCGCGGAGGCGTCCGAGGTAGAGCGCGAGGCCGTGGAGCAGCACCATCGAGGCGAGCATCGTCTTGGTGCTGGCGACGGCGATCTCCGGGCCGACACGGAGCAGGATGGTGCCGTCCGCGACGCGCGTGGTCTGAGAGCCAGGCGTGTTGCAGAGCGTGATCTGCGTACATCCGGCGCGCTTCGCCTCGTCCATCGCGGCGAGGGTGTCGACGGTCTCGCCGGACTGGGCGATCGAGATGACGAGCGTGTGCTCGTCCAGCACCGGCTGGCGGTAGCGGAACTCGGCGGAGTTATCGAACTCGGCGGGGAGTCGCGCGAAGCGCTCGATGTAATGCCGGCCGACCATGCCGGCGTGCATCGAAGTGCCCATGCCGACGATGACCACGCGGGTCAGGCTCTTCGCCCACTCGGCGGTGAAGCGCTCGGGCGGGAGTTCGTCGGAGAAGTCGACGTGGCCGGAGGCGCCGCCCACGGGGAGCACGTAGCGCCCGCGGATCGCGTCGAGGACGGCGTCCGGCTGCTCGTAGATCTCCTTGAGCATGAAGTGCTTGTACGGGCCCTTGGTCGCGGAGACCGGGTCGTACGGCAGGGTCTCGACGGCCTTCGTGAGCTCCTCGCCGGCGGCGTTGACGTAGCGGACGGCCTCGGCGGTCATGTCGACGAACTCGCCGGGTTCGAGGAAGGTGACGCGTCGGGTCTGCGCGAGCAGAGCGCCGAGGTCCGAGGCGAGCAGGTGCTCGTCCTCGCCGACGCCGATCACGATGCCACCGGCGTTGCCGGAGCGGGCCGCGACGATGCGCGTCGGCTCGTCGGTCGCCATGGCGACGAGTGAGTACGCGCCCACGGCCTCGGAGACGGTGGCGCGGAGGGCGTCGAGGAGGTCCATGCCACCCTCGAGGTGGGTCGCGAGCATGTGCGCGAGAACCTCGGTGTCGGTGTCGGAGCGGAAGGGGCCGCGGGCGTACTTCAGGCGGAGGGCCTCGAAGTTCTCGATGATGCCGTTGTGGATGACGGCCACGCGGCCGTCCGGATCTTGCTGCGGATGGGCGTTGCGATCCTCGGGCTCACCGTGGGTGGCCCAGCGGGTGTGGCCGAGGCCGGCGGTGGCGGGTGGGTAACTGCCCTCGACACGCTGGATGAGGGCATCGAGCTTGCCGGTGGCGACGGCGACGTACATGCCGTGCTCGCCGTCAGCGAGGGCGATGCCAGCCGAGTCGTATCCGCGGTACTCAAGGCGGCGCAGCCCATCGAGGAGGATCGGGCCGGCGGGGCGATGACCGGTGTACGCGACGATGCCGCACATGAGGCAAGTACTCCGAACACCCCGACCTGTTTCCAGTCTAACGAGCGGGAAGTCTGGCGCGCTACTCAGCGGGTTACTCGCACGTTACCTGGGGGTGCCGAGGGGGACGTCGTGGACTGATCCGCGTTGGTAGGAGCAGAGTCAGTTGACCCTCTCCCCAACCCTCTCCCTGAGGGAGAGGGGGCCGGAATCGGAGGGAGGGGGCGTAGCGGAGGCTCAGGCGTCTTCGGCGCCCTCGGGGGTGTCGGTGTCGCCCCGAGTCTGGCGGAGGACGACCACCTGGCCTTCGGTCTCTGCGCCGTAGGCGCCGTGCATCTCCTCGGGCAGGAGCGCGGCGATGCGGCGCATCATGCGGTCCGTGCCCAGTTCGGCGGCGCGGGTGTCCGAGGCGAGGTCTGCGAGGTCGAAGGGTTCGCCGAAGGTCACGGTGATCCTCGGGCGGTCGCGGCGGAGCCAGGCGAAGAAGGCGCCGGGCAGGCGCACGCGGGTGCCCGTGACCGCCACGGGCACGATGGGGCAGCGCGCGAGGAGGGCGACCATCGCCGCTCCGGGCAGGGCGGGACGCATCGCGCCGGTCTTGGACCTCGTGCCTTCCGGGAACATGAGGACCACGTCGCCGTCGCGGAGGTAGTTCTTCGCGACGCGGAGCGCGCCCATGTCGCCAGAGAACCGCCGGACGGGGAAGGCGCCGTAGGCCCAGAAGAACCACCCTACGAGGGCCGTTTCGAAGAGCTCGCGCTTCGCCATGGGGTGCACGCGGCGAGGAGAGACGGCACCCACCATTGGCGGGTCGAGTCCGTGGATGTGGTTGCCGATGAGGATGACCGGGCCGGACTCAGGGACGTTCTCGCGTCCTCGGACTTCCAACCGGCCGAACGTGTAGAGGACCGATCGCGTCACGAGGCCAGTCAGGGCGTATGTGAACGCCGAGAGGCGCTTCTTTAACCTTTTCATCGCGGCGGGAGGGTAGCAGCCCGGTGTGGTGAGTCAGTCATCGACGGGGAGCGGCCTACAAGATGCCGTTCGCAGCACGATAGTGGTCGAGGGTGCGCTCGACGACCTGGTCGATGCCGAGGGCGTCCGTGTCGATGATGAGCGTGCCCTCGGCGGCCTGTTCGGGCTTGATCGCGCGGTGGCCCGTGTTGTCGAGTTCATCGCGACGGCGGGTAGCGGTGAGCACCTGGTCGAAGGTGGTCTCGCGGCCGGCGTCGCGCTCCTCGCCCTGGCGCCGGCGGGCGCGCACCTCGGCGGAGGCGTCGAGGAAGACCTTCGTCCGGGCCTCGACGAGGACGCGCGTGCCGATGTCGCGGCCGGCCATGACGACTGGCTCGCGGCCGGCGATCGCTCGCTGCATTCGGACGAGCTCGTTGCGCACCTCGGGGATGCGGGAGACGAGCGAGACGGTCTGCTCGATCTCGAGCGTCCGGAGCTGCTTCGTGACGTCCTCGCCGGCGAGCACGATGCGCGGCACGGTGGGCTCGTCCCACTGCATGTCGAGGTCGAGCGACTGGACGAGGGCGGTGACCGCCTCGGCATCCTCCGGATTGGTGCCGGAGTTCAGGACGGCGAGGGTGCAGGCGCGGTACATGAGGCCGGTGTCGAAGAAGCCGATGCGGAGGGCCTCGGCGACGGCACGGCCCACCACGCTCTTGCCGGACGCGGTGGGGCCATCAATCGCCACGCTGCGGGCCAGGGAGTCCTCGGGAATGGGGTCCTCCAACTCGTGCGCCGGCCAACGTGGCCCTGTGTGCGCTGTGTAAGGGAGCCGACACCGCTAGCGATGGTATCCGCGTTCCGGGTTAGGGCCGAGTCGCGACACTCAGGTAGCCGAGGTCAGGCCTACTACTTCACGCAGCGCCAATTCTTCCTCGGGCCTCAGTTCGCGCGCCTGGCCGAGGGGGAGGTCGCCGAGTTCGAGGGGGCCCATGCGGGTGCGCTGCAGCCGGAACACGCCGTGGCCGACGGCCTCGAACATGCGGCGGACCTGGCGGTAGCGCCCCTCGTGGATCACGAGGCGCACGCGCGTCGGTGGCTCCTCGCCGGGGAGTCGCTCGACGAGTGCGGGGCGGGTGCGGTCGTCATCCTCGAGGCGGACGCCGCGCCGTAGTTGCTCGAGCGCATCTTCGGGCACGACGCCGGCGACCCACGCCTCGTACTCCTTCTCGACCTCGTGGCTGGGGTGCGTGAGGCGATGGGCGAGCTCACCGTCGGTGGTGAGGATCAGCAGGCCGGACGTGTCGATGTCGAGGCGTCCGACGTACCGCAGGTGCGAGGGCGCGCCCGGAAGGAGGTCGTAGATCGTCTTGCGGCCTTCCTCGTCGTGCGCGGTGACGACGACGCCGGTCGGCTTGTGCATCAGCATCGTGACCTCGCGGGTCTCGAGCTGGATCGGGCGGCCGTCGACGGCGATGTGCTGCGTGTCGGGGTCGGCGCGGACGCCGAGGGTGGCGACGGTTCCGTCGACGGTGACGCGACCGTTCGCGATTACCTGCTCGGCGGCGCGGCGGCTCCCGTAGCCGGCGCGGGCGAGGATCTTCTGGAGGCGTTCTTCGGGCACGGTCCGTCGC
>Ga0114916_1001705_pt1 | contig 12156 bp, 10 predicted proteins | sample MalvirAntarct_66_FD_83501 | JGI IMG/M metagenome (GOLD analysis project Ga0114916, IMG submission 83501) | Marine viral communities from the Global Malaspina Expedition - Malaspina viral metaG Antarct_66 | ecosystem: Environmental > Aquatic > Marine > Oceanic | place: West Anvers Island... | reverse complement strand
TGTTGTTCAACAATTGATACCCAATGGGCGCGCTTTTGTTCTTGGTTCATAGTACCTCCGGTGAAAAAGGCACTATATTAAAGCGTGAGTATTATTGGTATGTGGGGTTAATTAACCGCTTACCAACAAAAAGGTTACCCAAACGGGTAAGCCTTAGTGTTAGCTTCATGATTCAAATTAACGCGCAACTACCCATAGAAGTGGTTGAACGATAATTTTATGAATGATGATTGCTGGTATTACAAGTAAAGCGATGATTGCAAGTTCCATAAGTGTGTCCTCCAAGACGGTAGAAAAAGAGAACACAATTATCCAAAAGGGATTAGTGTTCCCTTGTGGGTTGTTGGTTGTGAATTGTGGGTTGTAGTGATTGGTAGATAAAAGGTAAATAAGTAAATTTTCCTAGGAAATTTTACTCATTCGTCATTAATTACTTCGCAAAATAATTAACCGCTCAGGTTTCCCATGTTGAGCTGACATGCGTTTACTAAAATTTTAAATAACTACCATAAAGGTAGAAAAATAAAATGATTATGATAAACGATTTAGGAAATTGAAAAATTGACAAGCTAAACCGACCTTTACAAGACTGAAGTATTTGTCTGCAAGGTTGTTTTAGGTTGCGAATTTAGTTGGTATTGCTGTGTAGCAGAAAATTCAGTACGCAGCTTGGGTGATGCCAATGAGCATCGATATTTTGGGGTTGTATGAGCGTTAGCTCTATCGTTATGATGTATTCCATCATATTGAGTTGTAGTGCACTTATCACTACAACTCAAATTTACATCATTTATTTATTCGCGGCAATGCTGTAAATCACAAATTTTCGAAAACTTCAATTCCAAAAGCTTGTTCTATAAATCGTGATTGTTCACCGAACCAAGAAAGGTATAATTTTGACTTGGCGCGAGTCATACCAACATACAGTAATCTTCGTTCTTCTTCAGTTAATGCTGGAGTTATGGTCACGCCAGGCATGGTGTGAGGTATATTGTCTGCACTTACCCCCATCACACACACAACATCCCACTCCAACCCCTTTGAGCCATGCAATGTTGTCAATACTGGCAGTTCATCCGTCTTTTCACGCCTTTTTATTTGACTTGAAAAATCTTCTATACACTTCAACTTTTCAAGCAGTGTTGTACCCGGCATACTCCAAAGGATTTCTTCGAATACATCCTGAAACTTTTGCGTTCTCTCTGTCAAAATGTCACTAAACGAAGTGATAACAAACTGGATAAGAGCCATAACTTTCTCTTTGTCCGAGCAATCAGCCAGATGCCATTGTTGTTGGCAAACTTGATTTAGTAAGATGGTATTAGCATTTAAATCCCACTCATTTATGTTGCAGTGGCCAAAACCTGCACCTCCTAATGACGCTTTAATTTGCACAATATTGGATTGTGATTCTTGTAGAAATACAAGTAGTGGGATCAGGTGATTATGTGGGTTTAGTTGAGTTATAGTACAGAAAAAATGCATCAATATTTTTAGGTGGTCGTTTTCCCAAATTGATTTGCTGTTTATTCTGTTAACAGCTATGTCAGCTTCTGAATTTAAGTGTTTTTCTAATTCATTTAACTCTTGATTGGTTCTGGCTAATACGGCAATAGATTGGCCAGCATTGTTAATTAGTATGTTTGTTATTTGTTCTAGCTCTTCTTTTTGGTCGGAAGCTTTTAATAAAAACACCTCCCCTTCAATCTGCGAGCCTGAGTTCATCACTTTATTAATCCTATCGCTGTTACGCTTAATTACCTCGCCTGATGAAGATAATATCTCTGAGCCACAACGAAAGCACATGCTTAACGTATGTGTTATCACGTTGAAATCGTTTTTAAACAACCTCATTCCATGGATACCTAGCGCGCCTCTGAAGCTGAAAATTGATTGGTCATCATCGCCTACCACCGTTATTTTCGCACCAGCCAAGCCATGACTTTTGAGCCAAGAATATTGCACTAAATCTGTATCTTGAAACTCATCAACTATAATTTGCGTACAGTTAATCGGTTCAATATCGCCCACTATTAATGCACGCGTGACTTCCACGCACATTGTATCCAGTGGCCAATACTTAAGTTCATCTAGCTTTTGAAGGTAATAATTATAAAAGTGATTTACCCCTCCAATTTCAAACACTTCGCTGAATTCAAACTCAACATCTTCATGAAATGGTGTTTCGCTATACAGTTTGATTAGCTTTTGGCAAACGTTTAAAAAACTATATGTTACGCTTTCTTTTTTAGGCTTTTCAAGCTCTGAACCGTCTTCACTATGAGTGATTTCCGACTCAAATTTATGTTGTTCAGCAATGTTGAATTTATTTCTGTAATTCTCAATAATGAAAGCTATTACCCTTTGATGGCTTGAGCCTGTTAGTAACATTCTTCCGTTGAATTTTGGATGTTTTTTTGTTTGTTGCCAAATTAATGCATGAAACGTAGATACAAATATTTGCTTTCGTTTCTGGCCGTGAACGAGTTTGCCAACTCTTGCCCTCATTTCTTCAGCAGCTGCGTTTGTAAAGGTAAGAGCGATCACCTTGTTATTTTGGTTTTGCACTAAATTACTGATGAATGAAATCATCGTATGTGTTTTGCCGGCGCCCGGTAACGCCAGTACGAGGTTATGATTATTCAAGCTCTCTGTTACGGCTGCTTGCTCTGCACTTAAACTCACTATACGTCCTAAATATGCTTGTTCTCATTATATTCGCCAGAATACCAGCTTGACACACTGCGTTTATTAATTTGAAGTGCCTTTTTGGACGCTGAACACTGGTATTTGCTTTTTTCTGACGGACACTAGTGTCGACATAACAATAAAGTTCGAAACTTTACCTAGCTGAAGCCTTGATGTTTACGTTAAAACAGAATCATCAAGTAGCATTAAAGCTTGAAACTGTCTTAGGCTTAAGTGCACCGATTATTAGGAAATACAATAAAGATTTAAACTCACATCTGGACAGAAATGCGCTAGAGCTTAAGCTCTGAGAATGACTCTTGGCATTAGAAAATCTATGGCAACAAGATATGCGGTAACGCTCACGGCTCCGGCGCAGCTTTGCTGCGTCACGCCTGCCCGAGCTTGTTAACTGAGTGACGTACATTCATATCGGTTTATTACGAAGCCATCTTTTTCATACGTCTCTGTATGGCAAAAGCCGAGCTTTAATAGTAGCCTATTTGAAGCTACGTTTTCTTCTACGACTTCTCCTATAATTTTTTTGAGGCCAAGCACTTCACGCGCGTAAGTAAGAACTGAGCCCACTGCTTCAGTTCCAAGACCCTGTCCCCAGTACTTGGGTAACATACGGTAGCCTATGTCAGGGCAACCAAGTTCTGGCTCATATTTAACACCACAGAAACCTATTACCTTTTTGTCACCCTTGTGGACAAGGGCATAGCGGGCATAACCATACCTTTTGTATTCTGCCAGCCATACGTTTCTGATTATATTTTCAGTATCAGCCTTACTTTTTATGACACCGGCGTCTCCAGTGAACTGCATAACATCAGAGCAAGTCGAGAACTCATAAACAGCATCAACGTCCTCCAATGTGAAATGTCGCATCTGAAGGCGATTTGTTTCGATAAGAATTGTGATAATGACACCCTTGAGTTCAGTTACGGCCTATTAATGAGCTAAATATGGTTGGCTATAATTTAGCGCCGAAGGATCAAAAACCAACTGTATTTTGTCCCTGCAAAACAGTTTGATACTCATTGAGCCTCCTCCCTAGCAAGCCGCATCAGCGGTATGCTTAAGGTGACTAAACCAACAGGAGAAAACTCAATGAGATTTTATAATAACTCACATCCATACTACTGTGGTATCGATTTACATGCACGTTTACTTTATGTCTGTATCATTGATTCTAAAGGGGAAGTTGTAGCTCATAAAAAGATAGGTGCCAGCAAGGATGAATTATTCCTCATACTCGAACCTTATATCGGCAATGTCATTGTCGGGGTTGAGTGCATGCATTGCTGGTATTGGGTGCCTGATTGGTGTGCTGAACTTGGGATTGATTTTGTGTTAGGTCATGCGCTTTATATGAAGGCGATTCATGGTGGTAAAACTAAGAATGATAAAGTCGATTCCTTTAAAATTGCTACACTGCTGCGCGGTGGTAACTTTCCAATAGCCTACGATTACCCTAGCGAAATGCGCGCTGCACGCGACCTGTTACGCCGAAGAATGAAGATTGTCCGTCACGGTGCGATGCTAAAAGGTCATGTGGTTAACACCAACAGCCAATACAACTTGCCTGCTACTGACTTAAACCTTAAAAACATCTCCGCAAGGCAAAAACTGCGCGAGCAATATCAAGACCCTATCGTGCAACGTAATATCGATTTAGACATGGCGCTACTCGATTGCTATGCCAAAGAACTCGCTCAAGTTGAATGGTTCATTGAAAAGCAGGCCAAAAATCATAATCCAGTGTATCTAGAACTACTTAAAACCGTGCCTGGTATTGGCAAGATTCTATCACTGACAATTTTGTATGAAATCGGTGATATCGGTCGATTTGAGTCGGTACAAAAGTTTGCTTCATACTCACGCCTGGTGAAGTGTAAAGCTGAATCTGCAGGTAAAACCTATGGTACTAATGGCAATAAAATCGGTAATGCTCATTTGAAATGGGCATTCTCAGAAGCTGCTGTGCTTTACCTTAGAGGCAATGACAAAGCCCGTAACTACCTTAATCGATTGCAGAAAAGAATGAGTAAGGCTAAAGCGTTATCAGCTCTGGCACATAAGCTTGGCCGCTGCGTCTATTTCATGTTGAAAAACAAAACGGTGTTTGATGAACAACGATTCTTAAAAGGATAAGTCGCGCAATAAGGTGAGCTGAACGTCTAACTAGATACTCTTTTAAAAAGGGAAGCGAGCATGATCGTGAATGATGTGGCTAATGAAGCAATGACTTCTCACCATCATCACTATGCCAAATGCTATTTAAGCTACATGGCCTTGATTAGACACCTTATTGGCGCGCATTAATGAATGCAATCAACAAAGTCGTTTACACCCTAAATGAGCCTGAAACTAACTGTGCAATAAGCACCTCAGACTTGAATAGTGCCATCTTAGGGTTAACCGATAAATGTCTAGTGCCCCTGATATTTCAAAGGATTGAAAAGCGTCAGGCAGCGATAAGATCGCAATAAGAGAGCCTCTATATGTGTTTGCTGTAAACGATGATTTGACAGCTAAATGACAGACGAAGTAGATGAATTTGTTGATTGATTTTTATTTGACTGCAAAAGCAGCCAAATAAGTTAGGCTCGCCTATTGACTGGCGGAAGGCTCATATGTGTTATAACGATTTTTCTCGATACTTTTCTACCGTCGAAATAAATTCATTTGGCGAATCTACGCCTAAATATATGAACTTACCCGAAATGAGCTTAATCTCTATATTAGGGTTGCCTGCTAAATTGAATCTATTAACATTACTTGACCGACGTATGAAAATTGAATTAGGTTGAACATGAGCTATTTCACTTAAAGCTATCCTTAATGGATTCCAAACACCATACCTTATAATAATACTGTCCGAAATAATTGAAATGGGTCTAATTGCAATGGCTTTATACTCTGCAATAAAAAACACTAAACCTAGGAGAGTTAAACCTGTTGTTAGATTAGCCGCAAATGGTGACCATAAAAAATGTAACAGCAAATGCATAATGGGTAATTCAAATAAAATAATTAAAATAAAGCCTAATTGATTGCTTTGAGCACCATCTTTTTTATGACAGCTAAAATGCCTTTCGCCAGTAAAAATTTGCTGCCTTATCTTTTTTGAAAATAATGCGTATGTCCAAACTCGTGCCTCAAAAGAGAGTAAAGAGCTTATAGCACCTTTACCTAAAAATTTTTCAATTGGTTTTGATATAGCCAAATCAGGATCTTGCTCTTTGGTAAGAGAAGCTTTAATGGCAAAAAATACGGTTAAAATAGTGGAGATTTCTAAAAAAATAAACGCACCAATAGCAAGATAGCGCAATGATTCAAGGTAAGGCCATACAACCTTTGAACTTTCAGGAATTACAAAGCTGCCAAGTAAAATTATTAAACAGCTGTAGGCAACTGCTTTGATAGCTGCTTCCTTCTTATCTTTAACAAACCAAAAGCATAAAATAGGTAAGATAACTAAACCATCGATAAGCAAAAGCCATTCTGGTTTTTCTACGCCATATCCATTAAGAGCATTTGAGCTTTGATAGTAAAAAGCCCAAAAAACAGAAATCACCGCAAGAAATATAAACGGGATATTCTTTTTAGTTAAAGTCTGCACCGATGCTCCTTATCGTTTCAACGTTTTAGTATTTATGCGTTGCGCTGTTTGCAAGGCATAAATCGCTTGTTGGACTTGGCCGATGCCACATCCATATTAATCGGTATGTTTTATGCTATAGGAATTTGCTTTTTTGCGGTAGTAGTATTTTGTACAACCTTTCGGCTAATTGTCTGTTCTTATTACATCTTTTAAGGTGGTTTTTGTTGGTTTTCATCTTTTTTATTGCGCTATTATTACCTTATTTACTGATTTCTCACTATCAGGTTATGAGGTGTCGCCTCACCTAATCCAAGATTAGCTAAGCCTGCTTTATTTGCTGACACTCCCATACGGATTGGGATTAACCTGACAAACTCAACTTCGCCTCACGCGCTAACATGGTGAGCAGTGGTACCAGCCCCATAAATATTAGCCGTCCATTGGCACATTGTGGACAACACCAGTGCCCTAACGGCTCAGTGATTTTAATGTCTTTAAGGACTTTGGTTGGTATTTGTTGTCGAATTTGGCTTAGCTTTTTACGTCGACAACTGTTCGCCAAAAAACCAAAATGCCTTATTCGCATCACGCCTTTGGGGAGCACATGCAGCAGATAACGCCGGATGAACTCATCGGGGGCCAGCTGCATGATTTTGCGTTGATTATCGCGATAATCAACGTAGCTTATATCGATGGCATTGGCGGTAACCCGCTTTAACCGTGACTCGTGCATCATGCCTTTGCGGGTGTAACGCCCGAGATATTCCACTACCGTTTCCGCTTTATACAAACAGGCCTTACTGTATACACACCACGGCTTATTGATGAGGTTATTGGCATTTGGGATGGTAATTTCACGCTGACGTAGTGCAGCCAACATCTTAGCCTTGAACACGGTTGAGACCGCCTTAACAGGAAACAAATAGTCTGATTTAACGCCGCGCCACTGACCTTGCTCTGTAATCACGCCGCCTGGGATTAAACAGTGTAAGTGGATATGCTGGGTTAACGTTTGCCCCCATGTATGCAGCACCGCAGTGCACCCTAGTTGACCTTGTAAGTGTTTACGGGTCATGCCAAATCGGCTTAAGGTTTGCCACACCGCTTCAAATAACGCGCTGTACACTTGCTTGGCCTGCTCATCGGCATGGGTAAGCCCATTGAGCTCATGAGGCAAGGTAAACACCAAATGAAAATAGCGGCAGCGCAGTACTTGCTGTTGCTGTTTCTCTATCCATGCCTGGGTTTGTTTACCCTGACAACGTGGACAATGCCTATCTCGGCATGAGCAGAACACGCTTTGCTGATAGTGGCATTGGTTACATTGCCATTGCTGTTGACCCAGCGCCGCAGTGCGACAAGCCAAAATACGCTGACACACCAGACGTTGTTGCTGACTCAGTCGATGATGTTGTTGATACTGACCGTAATGGGTTTGCAGTATGTCACTCAAGTGATAATGCGCCATCTCATCACCCCAAGTTAGCGAGTAAATCGCCCCCTTTATGCCCAAGCTCTGGCGACCAGTGCAGATATCGCTCGGTGGTTTTAATGCTTTTGTGACCCAGTTGATGTTGGAGTTGATTCAGTAACATGCCCGCGGCTAATTGATGTGTCGCATAGGCATGGCGCAAACTGTGCGGGCTGCAAGGTTTGGTTATTCCTGCATCTAACGCCGCTTTTTTGAGTACCTTTCGCACGGTTGACACATTTAAAGGATGGGTGTCGCCATAGGAATACACACCAAATAGCCACATATCTGGACGATACTTAAGCCAGTAATGGCGCAATAAATTCAGCAGTGAGGGGGAGATAACAACGAAACGGTCTTTCGCCCCTTTGCCCTGACACACTTTAAGACACTGCCGCTGACCATCTATATCACTGACTTTAAGATGCACCAGCTCACTGACGCGCAATCCGCAGCCATAACACAGCGCTATCATGGTGTAATATTTCTGATTGGGGCAGTGCTGCAACAACTGACCAATATCTTGTTTACTGAGTACTTGTGGCAATTTTTGGCTAGGGCGAGGCAAGCACACATCAATCCTAAATTGTCGCTTTAAAATGTGTTCAAAATAAAAGTGAATACCATTCAGTTGAAGCTGAATGGACGCTCTTGATAGTTGCCTTTCAAGGTTTAAATAGCGGAAATAATCACTTAATTGTGGCTCGGTAATGGTATCAATCGATTGGTTATAGTGCTCTGCCAGTTTCGTAATGGCATACAGATAGGATTTGCGGGTTCGCTCAGAGTAATGCCTAAGCGTAATTTCATCATGGAATAATTGGGTGTGTACTAACATGACTTACCTCCTTGATAGTGGGAAATCCACTGAGGTAAGTGTGGTGCAAATGACGGACTTTTGGGCTCCGCGCAGCGGCTTAGTTCAACAGTATATTAGGCTGAATTCCGAATAAGAACGGTCTTAATAAGAACAGCTCGCCAATACTTTAATCACTTAAGACTAACAGTAAACCAGATTGTTAACAATCCGTTATGAAATGAGAAGAACTCATTCCCTATTTATTTGCCTGAGTGAAGCAAAGAACCTCCGACATTACATAAAGTGCAATGTTCACGCAGGAAGAAAAGCCACTAGGCTATGGCCTAGATGATAACTCTGGAGCAGTTCTTGTATCTTGCGTCCCGCATTAGCTTTTATAAGCCCAAAGCTTTAACTCTGCTATTTACCACTTTTATCTGTAAAATGATTTTGGGGCATAAATGAGTTTGTAACATCGCCTTTGTCAGTTGCCAATGAGCAAAGAAAGCATCACCTCGATAAAACAATACTTTAGCTCAGTTCATCCTTACAACCGTAGGTATTAACCATTAATGTGGGTGTTACACCTTCAGGAATTCATAACATACTTTAATGTCTCTATTTCATATTTTATTACTCAGTTTCAGACTTTAATGTTACGTCGACAATTCGATGAAAACAACTTAGCTTGTGATGCTTTACATGCTCGACTTATCATTCCAATATTTCTTTACGTCTTCTCGCCAGTGAGCATTCTTTTCTGGTACCAGTTCAAAAAAATATAATGGGCAATCATAAGCAAACGGTCCTGCAGACTCTGAGATTGATTTTGTTGCACCAATTAAAAAATTAATAGTTCGTTCTCCATTTTCTCGTTGCAAGATGGCCCAATAGCATTCGGTTGGTTGTCCTTCTGTCGAAACTGCATAGGTTTGTACATCGTAGCCTTGCGGATGTATCACAAGGGGTTTTCCCCACTCTTGTTCGCACCATTGATACCATTCAATTAAATCCACTTCTTGCTCCTGTATATTCCTTTACTCATTAATTTATGTGCAGCACAGCAATGAATCTGCTTTGCGTAATTCAGTGTCATATAAACGATAATCGAGATTAGTGCTTTCAAGTATCATTTAAGACTCTGAAATGCATTTCGTTTAATTTTACTCTGTTATTATTCTCACCAATGTTCTGTAACATTGTCAAAATATAAGTAATAGTTTGTGATGACTTCGGTTGCCCGATTTAACCCGAATGATAACCTACACATAACGAATAGAGGTAAGGACTCAATCAATGAAAAAGTTAAACAAAAAATTATTAACAATTAGCATGGTAGCAAGCTTATTGGTGGGTTGCGCTTCGACAGATCCCTACAAAGCTCAGAGTGATGACGATTTCACTTACAATCCTGATATGAGTTTTGCAATGAACGTAGTCGATGGCAGTTTAGGCTTCCATAATGGCTTACGCGATGCTGATAAACCAGAAAATAGTAATCTCGGTTCAAACGGATTAGATTATGCTGCCGATGCTATTATCGGTTCTGCTTTTGGCGGCGGTGTTGGTGGCGCTTTTTTAAGTATGCTTGGTGAAAATCAGGCTAACGCACCTTTAAATAGGACGTATGGCATTGCGTACATACCTATTAATGACAAGTCAAAAGAAGAAATAAATCGGGCATTTGAAAAGGTAGACTTAGATACCAAACACACCATTTTAAATAACTTTCAATTGTCGTTTTTAAAGGAAGTTGTAGACCAAAAGAGAAATTATAAGTATTTCTACTTCAAAGGTGAACCTTGCTTAACCTATTTGAAAGCTATTGGGGATAAATCTAATGATGATGAGTGTGTGTTTGGAGGTTATGCCGAGAAACAATTACTCAGCATAAGCACGTCCACTCCTGATGGTAAAAAAGGGTTATTTGCTGTAATTGGTCTTCCTAGAATGTCTACTGGCCAATTTTTTAATTTTTATTCATCACCTGAATACTACGTTTTTTACCCTAGAGGATTTGTCAGTTCTTTCCCGTTCGTTATCCATAACGGAAAGGCATATCTTTTTATTAAACCTAACAATCAAGGTGAAAGTTTTCTATCAATTAATGATTTAAGAAAAGTAAATCCCAAAGTTGATAACTACTTTTAGAAAGACACTTATTATCTAATTTCGCAAATCAATGGCCTTGGATAGACAGAGCAATCTATCTGTTCAGGGTCAAACGTTTCTTTTAACTCATTTGTTGTATTACTCACATCACTATCAAATTGCTCAGACGCTCTTTCTTCTGCATTATTACGTTCCATGTCTTCACAATCAGTGTCGTCAGAGCCATCACAAGATAAATTACCAATCATCCGACCTGAGCCTGTTAAGCGTTCTATATCGTATCCAGAAGCGGATAAAATGTCGGCTTCATACATTGTTGATAGCCATTCTGACAGGTCGAGTTGATCAAAATCGATTCGGCCAAATTCCTCTATCGTGAATCCTGGACAACTTGACATGTCTTTGCCCAATTGTTTGGAACCTTGATCTGCAATTATCCTAGACAACATTGAAGAATAACAACACCAGTCTTGTCGCCTTAAGTAGCAGACGCCTAAAACTTTTTTGGCGCAATAACTGTTACCCACCGCAAAGCATTGTTTTTGAGCTAATTTAACACCAACATCTGCTTCATTATCATCACACTGAGTCAATAAATTAGCTAATAATTTTACCATATTATAAATAGTGTAAAGCATACCGACAAAGCTGATAATACTCATAAATTGGGATGCACCATCACTGAGTACAGTATCACCAACTTGAGCACCCAAATCCGCAGCGTTCGCAGCTGTTGCCTCTTGAAATAACATTGAGGCCAACTCTTCAGGCAAAGCATTATTGAGAAAACTGTACACCTGTTGTTGCATTGTATGCATGATCCCGCTTACCGCTTGTTCAGCGGTACTTCCACCTAATTGAACCGTTTCTGAGACACCTTTCATAAAGTCCGGATCGCCCATGATTGAACTGGTAAAGTCTACGACCGCCGTCGCGCCAGAATTCCACCCATCAACAAGCATTGTTGTAAAATCAGTGTACAGTCCACCTATTTGATCTGTTACCCCACCTGACAATGAGGACGATACATTTTTAAAGGTCTCCGTCTGCATCATCTTGTAGCCCATAGCTGCGAGTTCTAGATAATTAATCCCTGACGGTGCTTCGCAACAATTATTGCCTAATCCGCTCAACTCCCAAGAACAATATTCAGGTTCACCGGGAAATATCTCACAGGTGTTAGGATCTTCTGAAGCACACGTAGAATCATCATCAACCGTTTGTGCAATTGACCCCATCAACACTGCTTTTTCAAAATCATCACTCGTTTCGTCCTCGCCATAGGCACAATCATTCCCCATGCAAGGCAGCATTCCAGCACAAACATTTGACGTAGTTGTTTTGGTCGTTTCAAATGGCGTTGACACATCACATTGATATGTATCTGTATACATGTAGCAAATGTCATTTACTTCGTCATACCAGCCCTCGCCGCAGCTATCACCGGTTTTCTCACATAAGCTATTTGTTTCATAT
>Ga0114916_1001703_pt1 | contig 12158 bp, 13 predicted proteins | sample MalvirAntarct_66_FD_83501 | JGI IMG/M metagenome (GOLD analysis project Ga0114916, IMG submission 83501) | Marine viral communities from the Global Malaspina Expedition - Malaspina viral metaG Antarct_66 | ecosystem: Environmental > Aquatic > Marine > Oceanic | place: West Anvers Island... | reverse complement strand
TTTTTAAGGTTTCCAAGATATTGAAAATAAGACTGAAATTTCTTAATTAATCTATAATTTCCACGTTCTTAATGTAGATGTTATGTAGGGGCCATTCAGAACCATCAGTTTCTTGGGAAGCAATGGTATCTACCACATCCATCCCGTCCGTCACGCGGCCAAAAACGGTATAATCGCCATCTAAATGGTGGGCGCCTCCAGGCTTCTGAACGATGAAAAATTGATAAGGAGAAGCTAGTTTATACGGATTTTCAATCTCGCTGCTGGGCATACTTACAACGCCGCGGTCATGTACAAATCCGCGGTTGGTATCTGTAGGAAGTAGGTATTGTCCTATTTTTTGGCGGCGCTCTGCAATTGACATGTCATCGCTGCTACCGCCTTGAATGATAAAATTATTCACAATACGGTAGAATTGGGTGTTATTAAAATACTTTTGCTTGGTTAAGAAAATAAAATTGGCCCGGTGAAATTTGGTTTCGTCAAACAGCAAAATGTCAATGGTGCCAAAATCGGTAGTGATGCGTACCTTATTCTCTTTGTGTTCCTTCTCGAACTCTAAAAAGAAGTCCATGGCGTTTTTATCGGTGAGTTTTGGGTATTGGCGTTCAGGTTTTTTGTCTGACTTTTTTGCTGCCTGCGAAGTCTGGGTAGGTAGGGAATCTGAAGGTGAATTGTTTACTTTTTGACGGGATTGTTTATCTTCACAATTAAGAAAAATGAAAAAAACGCCAATGCACATTAAAATTCTCATAACTAAATGAATTTTGAAACATTTTTAAAATCTATTTCAAAAATAGAACATATTCCACTTCCCGGCCAAGAATCGCAGTTTAAAATGTCCCCGCCGTACCGTAATGAGTTGATTAGGCAGCAAGAAGAAGCTATGAAAACGGCCAAGCAGGCAGGGGTCATGGCTTTATTTTATCCCGATAGAGAGCAGAACACCATGTTAATTCTAATCTTAAGAAAGACCTACAGAGGGGTGCATTCGGCACAGGTAGGTTTTCCTGGCGGTAAATTGGAAGCTGACGATCCATCCATCGAATACGCAGCTTTGCGAGAAACATATGAAGAAGTAGGTGTGCCCTTAGGAATGATAACCGTATTAAAACAAATGACAAGTTTGTACATTCCCCCCAGTAATTTTACGGTGTATCCGTTTTTAGGTATCGCTAAGGAGACGCCTGCATTTATTAAACAAGATGATGAAGTGGAAGACTTGATTGAGGTGAATTTCAATGACTTCGTTAATGATAACCATGTGACGTCCCAAATGATAATGACCTCTTTGAAGCAACAAGTTGAGGTGCCTGTCTTTAAATTAAACGGACATACGGTGTGGGGCGCCACGGCCATGATGTTGAGCGAAATAAAAGACTTGTTAAAAACCGTGCTCTAAGTGGCGGTTTTTATTAAATTTGTTTTCTGGATTCTTCTGATAAGGCCTTGTAGTGTTGTCAGCAAATCATAATTCGTAAAAAGAAATAATGGGATTATTTAAGAGAAACCCTTTTGGTCATATACTTTTCGTGAAAAAATGGCTCATCCGTATCTTGGGAGCCTTAACACACAGACGTTTTAGGGGTTTTAACGAGCTTCAAATTGACGGTTCTGAAGTCATTAAGAATTTACCGGACACCAACGTGCTCTTCATTTCCAATCACCAGACCTATTTTGCTGATGTTGTGGCGATGTTTCACGTATTTAACGCGAGTTTGAGTGATCGGGATGACAACATCAAAAATATTGGCTATCTGTGGAATCCGAAACTGAACATCTACTACGTTGCGGCTAAGGAGACCATGAAATCTGGCTTGTTGCCTAAAATCCTAGCTTATGTAGGGTCAATCAGCATTGAGCGCACGTGGAGAGCGCAAGGGCAGGAGGTTAACCGTCAAGTGAAGATGAGTGATATCACGGCCATTTCTAAGGCACTAGATGATGGTTGGGTAATCACATTTCCGCAAGGCACTACCACGCCATTTAAACCTATTAGAAAGGGTACTGCGCACATCATTAAACGCTATAAGCCTATTGTGGTCCCTATTGTAATTGACGGCTTTAGACGTTCTTTTGATAAAAAGGGAATTCGCATTAAGAAAAAGAATATTCTTCAGTCCATGGAGATCAAGGCGCCTTTAGTTATTGATTACGAGAACGAAACTATAGAGCAGATTGTAGAGAAGATTGAGTATGCTATTGAGCAGCACCCATCATTCCTAAAGGTTATTCCTCAAGAAGAAATCATGGCGCAGCAGGAGCTGAACAAGCTTCGTAAATGGAAGGTTGAAGAAAACGAGTAGGGCTTTCCTACGAGTGCATTTCTAATTTCTTTAACTCTTTATAGTTTCTGTTGAGTTTTCTTAATAGCAACCCGTAAATCAACCAATAGAAAAACAACAACACGCCCGCAAATACAGCGATGACTCCCGCGACCATTAAAATGATCTTGGCATAAAACATGAAGACTTCTCCGTTGGCTGCGGCAACTTGGGCCCTTTTAATGAGCGCCTGATCCTGATCAAATTCTATATACAGTACTGCAGCAAAGGACGCTACCATAAACAGCAAATTAAAAAGCACGTAGTTTTTAACGGTACGACGGGTCCTTAGGATGTTTTCCATAAGCACTTTGGCATTGTCAGTTACGGAGATGCGTCTGTAGTTTCTATAGAATAAATAGAAAAAATATGCCAAAATCACATACCCTAATACACTTAAGGGGATGAGTAAAAAGTCAGAATCCAACTTGTCAAAATTTTCTGTGCTCTTGGAGCCCTTAAAAAACAGCGCAAGGCCAGTCCAAAGGCCAAACTCCAACAGGCTAATAATGAGTACCCATTTAACGATGGAGGATGATCTTTTAAGGATCATTTTATATATAGCATTGGCTGAGACGTGAGGGTATTGGGCCTCGTCTTTTTGCCAATGTTTTTTTAATAGTTCTAATTCATCCATAAGCTTACGGATTAAGTATTGTTCTTAATTTGTTCTTGATCCTGTTCATTTTCACTCTGGCATTCACCTCGCTAATCCCCAAGGTGTCACTAATTTCTTTGTAATCTTTATCTTCTAAATAAAGAAAAACGAGCGCTTTTTCAATATCGTTTAATTGGCGAACAGCGTCATAGAGTAACTTTAACTGCTGTTCTTCAGTGTCGTCATATTCTTCCGCGCTGAGTTTAAACTGGTAGGTTTCTAATTCATAGGTATTGATGGTGCGCTTAGATTTTCGATACAAGGTGATGGCTGTGTTCAGGCCAACACGATACATCCAAGTGCTGAATTTTGCATCGCCACGAAACTTAGGGTAGGCCTTCCATAACTGTATGGTGATTTCCTGAAACAAATCATTGTGCGCTTCTCTATGGTTTGTATAAAGTCTACAAACTTTGTGCACAATGTTCTGATGCTCCTCTAGCAACGCGACAAAATTATGTTCTAATTCTTTGTCCAAATTGGGTAGTTAGTTAGTCTGTTAGTAGTGGGTTGTTGCAAATTGTTACAAGAATTGTGAATTATTTATAAATAAAAATTAAAGCGCATTGCGTTAAATTAAAGACTTATATAATATGTTATAATTATCTCATTACTAATTATTTAATATATTGGTATAGAAAAAAGCTATCGCTGTTTTAAGAGGCCTAAAACAATTAAATATTGTGCTAAGCCGTAGGTCAGCATAATAAATAGTGCGGAATACTGAATGGGCATGTAAAATTTATTTAACGCCAAAATGCTATCTGAAACTGCAAATAATAGGGCGCCAATACATACCAGATTGAAACTTAACTGGCTCACTTTTCCGAGCCGTAAATAGGAGGTAATGACCATGGCTAAAATGACAATCATATATAGGATAACCGGAATTAAGAAAGGGCCTAAACTGTTTTTTAGGAGGTAGAAAAATCCTAAAGCATAAATCAATAAAATTAAACTGAGGCCAAAAGCATTTCGGTGTGGATTTCTGTTTTTCAAGAAAACGATGCAGTAAAAAACATGGGCCAATAAAAAGGAGAGTAATCCTAATATGAAATAAGTGTCCGAATGGTTGTCAAACATTAAAAACACATCTCCCAATAAAGAACAGCCCAAGGCCAACAAGGTGATGAATCTCGTTGTTGTGTTTATCCATTTACTTTGGGTGTAGAAATAGATCAGGAGGCTTATCAGTAATGAGGGCTTTGTTATATAATGATAAGATGCTAGGCTGGCTATGCTGCTGCAAATAAGCTCAGCGCTAAGGAGGCAACTGAACATGAGGGCAAATTGTTTGTCGGTTTTAGTTAACATGGGTTGGAATTAAATTTTAACATGCTAAAAGGATGATTTTATACGCTCGCAATCCCTTCAATAACTCTAAATCTGAACCATTGGCCCTAAGAACACGCAAAAGATTATGGCTGCGGCTTCTCCTTTAGCTTGTCCAGTTGTTTTTGTGCTTTTTCCAATTGTTCTTCAGAAACGGGTTTAGGAAGTTGTTCTTTTGCCCGTTCTGGTTCATAGGAGAGCTCGACATATAGCGGGAAATGATCGGAATCTATCGAGTTCCCCACCTTCAAATCGGACAGTCTAAATTCTGGAGACACAAAGATATGGTCTAAGGGCCAACGGAACAGGTGTTTGTTCGCGTCGAAGGTGCTATAGAAGCCACGACCGACGCGCACATCGAGCAATTCGCTGGTGTCTTGGAATAAAAGCGTAGTCGGAGACCAAGCTACATCGTTAAAATCGCCTATAACAATAACTGGTAATCTTGAATTGCGTGCCAATTCTGAGATCATCATTAGTTCTGCATCGCGATCAGTAGATAGCGGGTTCTCTTGGGGCATTGGTGGAGTAGGGTGTATGGCATAAAGTTGCGCAAGATCACCCTGGGGCAGACGTACTTTGCTGTGAATGGACGGGATGGAATCGGTGACCATAAATTTTACTTCCGGATTGACAAGTTCCAATTTGGAGTACATTAAAATACCATAAGTATTATCAAGTGGAAGCTCTACTTTGTATTTATAAGCGGCGGAAACCGCTTGAGCAATAGCGTCGCGCCATCTGGTGTTGGCTTCGGTAAATACCATAATGTCTGCATCAAGCTCTTTGATAATTGCTTTTAAGCCATCGTTATGTTCATTTTTCAGCAACACATTTGCCGTTAAGAGTTTAATTGTGGGGTGTTCGCTAGATGTTGAAGCGTCCAAAACTTCTTTTTTGTATAAAAACGTATAGGGCACAATTTTAATAAATTGAAATATAAAACAGCTGATCAACAACCCTATAAAAACATAATCTTTAATGTTTCTGAAATCGAATTTTATAAAATAGATAAGAATCGCAACAAAAGTCAGGCTGGTTAATTGGATATGAGGGAAATCGAACATCCTTATCCACCAATAATCTGCAGGAATTAAGGGGATTAATGTAAATACGATGGCAATAATGCCGAAGCCAATTAGAATTTTTTTAAAGAGCATACTTGAAATTTATCATCAAATTAAGGATAAAAATTTGACCTGTGCAGATAAACTTGAAATAAAGGTTTAGCGTTAAAGCTTTTAGCGATTGAAACACCATTTTTGAGCTAAACTCGAGAAATTGCAATAAACTTTTTATTATGAAAACAGCATATCAAAAATGTATTGAAGCCTGCCAAAAATGTTTGGTAGACTGTCAAAATTGCCTGATTGAAATGGCGGGCAAAGCGAGTATGAACGATTGCCCGAAGTGTTGTGTAGAATGTATTGATGCCTGCTTGGTGAGCATCAAAATGATGTCAGCAGATAGTGCCCACGCCGCAGACTACTGCAAATTATGTGCAGAAATATGTGACTGGTGTGCGGAACAGTGCAGCCAACACGATCATGAACATTGCCAAATCTGTGCAGAATCCTGTAGAAAATGTGCTGAAGAGTGCAGAAAAATGGCCGCCTAAAATCATCTTTATATTTAACGTTAACCTATGGCAATACTTGGTAATATCATCAAAGGGTTTATTGATGTCAAAGAGTCCTTTTCATCAGAACATAATCCTGTAAAAGAACAACAGGAAGTGTTAAGAAAACTGTTATCAAAGGCAAAAGATACAGCCTTTGGAACGTATTATGATTTTCAATCAATTTTGGATGCTGAAGATCCTGAAAAAGCGTTTGCGGCTGCAGTGCCTTATTTTGATTACAATAAAATTCAGGAAGAGTGGTGGTACAGACTGCAAGATGGGGAAGAAGATGTAACTTGGCCTGGGCATCCAAAATATTTTGCGCTCAGTTCTGGGACAACCGGTAAATCGAGCAAACGCATCCCTGTGACTGATGATATGATTGACGCCATTAAACAAACGGGAATCCAGCAGGTTTTTGCGTTAAGTAATTTTGATTTTCCTGCCGATTTTTTCGAAAAGGAAATTATGATGTTGGGCAGTTCTACAGAATTGAAGGAGCATAACGATCATTTGGAAGGTGAGATCAGTGGCATTAGCGCTAGTAACATTCCATTTTGGTTTAGGTCCTATTACAAACCGGGTGAAGATATCGCCAAAATTGACGATTGGGATGCGCGTGTACAACGGATTGCTGAAAATGCCGAGAATTGGGACATTGGTGCATTGAGTGGTATTCCATCATGGATAGAACTTATGTTGCAAAAAGTGATCAGTCATCACAACTTAAACAACATTCACGACATTTGGCCTAATCTTCAGGTCTACACCTCGGGTGGTGTTGCTTTTGGTCCGTACGAAAAAAGTTTTAATGCCTTAATGGGCCACCCAATCACCGTAATTGATACCTATTTAGCGTCAGAAGGTTTTGTGGCTTTTCAATCACGACCTGATACTTCTTCTATGAAACTGGTCACCGATGAAGGTGTTTATTTTGAATTTGTGCCTTTCAAACCCGAATACATTAATGAAGACGGCTCTTTGGTAAAAGATGCGCCATCAGTAACCTTAGCTGAGGTTACTACGGATCAGGATTATGTGCTCATTATGAGTACCGTCAGTGGCGCTTGGCGCTATGAAATTGGCGATACTATTGCTTTTACGGATGTTGAACGGGCCGAAATTATTATTACCGGACGCACCAAATTCTTCCTGAACACTGTAGGGTCACAACTGTCAGTGAACAAAATGGATGATGCAATGAAGCATCTCGAAAGTGAATTCTCAACTAAAATTCCTGAATATACCATTTGTGCAAAGCGCTGTGAAGATGGCGAATTTTACCACTGTTGGTATATTGGGACGGACGATCAGCTCAATGCGGAAGAGATTGCAGGTAGTTTAGATGCCTTTTTAAAGGAAGCTAATAAGAATTACATGGTAGCTCGAAGTAAAGCGTTAAAAGGTGTCAGAGTAACCACAATTGCACCTACTGTGTTTCATGAATGGAGTGGCGCCAATAAGAAAAAAGGTGGCCAAGTGAAAATGGAACGTGTGATGAAGGAAGATAAATTTAAAGAATGGGAAGAATTTGTTACTGCACAATAGACTCAGTTTCCTTCAGTTCATTATTCCGTTTTTCTATAACGTCCATAATTTCTTCTGGAGATAAATAATATTTCTTTATCCTTAGTTTATAAGCTTCATGGATGTCGGCATTATTTAAAATGAAATCCTTCGTTTTAAGGATGTATTCTTCCATGTTGTGTTGTACGGCATAGGTATCCGCCGCTCGTTCAGCTTCAACAATATGGCTGTCTGATAGGAGGTATTTAAGGCCAAACCAAATCAAATTGAGTTTGTTTCTATTGGTGTAATCCATCACATGTCCCAATTCGTGACCAATCCAACCAATCAAAATGTCTGACGGAATATGTACGGTCAGAAATTCTTTGTCCGCAATTTTAAACGATTCACTAATTAAAATCACGTATTCCCTGTTTTTCCGACTTCTAAAAAAGCTGCCAAACTTTGGTCTGGCCTGCATAGTGGATTTTTTGATCTTTGGTTTAAATCGAAATTCAATGGGTGTGTTTTTAAGTTCGGGGTAAAAGTCTAACGCCGTTTGGACTTCTTTAGAAATTGAATTGGGTATAATGTGTTGTGCGTTCATTGACATGGTAAGAATAAAAAATAAATATACAAGGTGTTTCATAGCGTAGAAACTTTAAAATACATTTATTTTAAAGAAATAGGTGAGGGTTTTGCTTTTATTTAACGAAATAGGTATATCGTTAAAATCTGTGCGATTTGCGATACACTCCTCTGTACATTTATAATATTTTTGAACTACGAAAGTAGCATATATCAGTCCCCACTGATTATCTTTTTTTGCCCCCAATATTTGAAAAAGACGGTTTTTGACCGTTTTTTTTATGGCCTATTGTGACTAATAGCATTCAAAACATTTCAAATAATGTCCGTTAAAATCTACATCCTCTGAACCCTTCAAAATTTTTGTTGGATAGTCTTTTTTATTCAGAATTTGTTTAAATGCTTTTGCATAGGTGAGCAACTCAGCTCTCCTGCTTTTAAGTTTCTGATCGATAGCTTCCCCATCTAAGTCATAGATCTCTGCTGGCCATTGACGGAGTGCCTTTTCAATAACGGTGTCTGTTAAAAGTTCCTGTAGCTTTTGTGCTTCTTCAATGAACACTGTTTCTGGGGTGCTCTTTAAAAAGTAAACATCAAAATCGTGAATTAAACCTGGCATATAATCGATGTCTGCCTGAAACGGGCGCATTTCTGGCGTTACATTTTTACTCGCAATGATACTAGGAATGATTCCGCTGATATTGAAAAAGGCATTGTCCCTATCGGATGGAAGCGGAATTGCGATTTGTCCGTCATCCGTATTTTTAATGATCCAACCCCACTGTTTGGCATGTCTATCCCAATCGCCAATTACCAAATCGAATAAGCGCGCTCGCACCAAGGCGCGTTCGTCAATTTTAAGTTTCTCACCACGTTCTAATTTTAATTCTTGTAAATCGTCAGTTTCAATAATTTCACTCACATTATCTTCTGAAGTCCAATTGGTGCCACTTTCAGTTTCATGTTCAAAAACAAAAAGTTTGTTGCCGTAAGCGTCATTGTATTCCTTCAAAGATTCTTGTTTCGGAATAAAATAGATCTTTGGGTTTGTATGATGTATGTGGGCAGCATCCGCTAAAATGGCGACTACTGTTGCGGCATAAGGATGTTGGGCGGAAATGCCATCGACGATAATGTTCTCAAGGCCTAAGGTTTTTGCAAATTCAGGCACTAAGGGAGCCGGCGTTTTATTGATGCTTCTTAAAGTGTATTTGTTGCCAATACTATCTTCAAGCTTTAAAGATTTTGTCTGGTTGCCACCACCTTCTTTCACGACCTTAAGGCCACCTAATAGCGTGTCTAAAAAAGCCACTTTAACTCTAATCGGCGTGGCCCAAGCTTTTCGATAATGTTCGCCTTGCATCATCTTTTTCAGGTCGTTTGCTTCGTACAACGTGCTGGCAGCAATGGTGAGCGAATCATAATCCTTAAAATTCATGTCCTCGATATTTTTAGGACTAATGATGGTTGAGGTTTCATAATCCTCGGGCGTACTATTTAATGAGGTGTAGAGCAAAATGATAAAAAGAAGCAGTACTACGCCAATAATTAGTATAATTTTTTTCATGAAAGTTGCTTATTTGTAATTTGTAAAAAGGCAATTGTATCACCTGCTTGGTATTTATTGGACAACCTGCTCATTTTCTTTACGCCATTTAATGTTACAGCCTAAGCTGGGTTTTTGGTCTTTTGGTGGGGATTGGTTATCCAACAGCAAATTTAAAGCATTTTTTAAATCTTCACCCGTAACAGGAATATCATTCCCAGGTCTCGACCCATCTAATTGACCTCGGTAAAATAATTCGAGATGTGCATCAAAAAGATAAAAATCAGGAGTACAGGCTGCATTATAGGCTCTAGCAACGCTTTGGGTCTGATCATATAAGTACGGAAAAATAAAACCTTCTTCCATGCCAATTTTTTTCATCAATTCAGGACTGTCCAATGGGTAGTTTACCACATCATTGCTAGAGATAGCAATACACTCAATCCCCTTCGATTTGTAGGCTTTGGCTAATTTTACCAACTCAGAATTCACGTGTTTTACGTACGGACAATGGTTGCAAATAAACATAATGACCGTGCCTTTCAGACCTTTGCAACTGTCTAAAGAACGCTTTTTATCGCTCATCGTGTCCAGCAATCTAAAGTCAGGAGCCTTAGTACCTAAGGGCAACATATTTGAAGGGGTTCTGGCCATAAGATTATTTTTTTATCTTGTAACTAATTTTAAAATTTAAGAATGGAAAAGATAATAACTTTTGAGGATTTCACCAAAGTAGATTTACGTATTGGGACTATTATTGAAGTCCATGATTTTCCGGAAGCTAGAAACCCTGCATATCAGTTGGTTATTGATTTTGGGAGCCTTGGTGTTAAGAAGTCTTCTGCTCAAATTACCACAATTTACAGCAGGGAAGAACTTTTAAACAGACAAATTGTGGCTGTTGTCAATTTTCCAAGGAAACAAATTGCAAAATTTATGAGCGAATGTCTAGTGGTTGGGGCGGTTAAGGATAAGGATGTAGTCTTATTGCATCCGGAACATACGGTGCAAAATGGATCGGCGGTGCTGTAAATCCTAAACTCAAATACATAGTTAAAATAGACAATCCAAAGCTCGACTGTTACGCGCTATAACGTGGCAGTCTCAACTTTGGATTGCGTGTGATGTTCCGGTTTTGTTTTACAATTCTTCTCTAAAAAAGATGGCGTTCATCATCAGCTTATTGGTGCCAAACCAAAAGGCTCTGAAATTCGTATTGTCGGTAAAGGCAACCACCTTTCCGCGTTTTAAGCGTTGCATTTGATACGGAACACTCAAACTTAAACTATCCAAATTTGATTTTGATATGTAGCCGCTCAACAACGGATTTTTAGTGTATTGGATGGGGTTGTTATAACTCTGTTTGTCTGGATTTATAAATATGGTCGAACCTCTAAATAAAGGTAATCTGTCATTTTTGTAACCGAAATTTATGGGGTGAGAACGGTCTAATTTCGCCTCAAAGATGGCACCGCCAATGACTTGTGCACCGTTATAGTCGCTACGGTCTTCAAAAGATACATTTTTTGCAACGCGCTCTGATTTTTTAAATTCTAATGTGAGGAGCTTATTTGCTGTCAGCCATTTTACCGCATTTTCAAAGCCGATAAGCGTCCCGCCATTTTCGACCCAACCTGTTAATTTATCGGCAGCGCTTTTGCTTAAATTACCGCTTGGTAAAATGATGGTGTTATAACGCGTTAAGTCTGCGCGCTCTAAATTATCCGTATCGAGTTTTGTTAAAGTCATATCATACCGCTGGTCTAACAAATGCCAGATTTCGCCAGCATCATATGGCGATACTCCACGGCCTACAATAAGTGCCACTTTGGGTTGGGTCAAAGCTTTAAATTGATTGCTGCCCAAATCTATACCTTGCGTTAATCCGGTAGCTACGGCATCAATTTGTACATGGCCTTCAGCGGCTATTTGCTTTAAAAAGGCGTAAAGTTCATCTGGGTTTTTAGATTGATTTTGAACGGGAATCATGATTGTACCGTAATCGTAATCTTTCCCGTTGGTGGTAAACTGTTTCATGGCCACGCGTGCACGCAAATCATTTTTAAGAATTTGATTCAAAACCTTGGGCGTGTAATATTCGTGCCACTCCATCAGATATGCGTAATTGCTTTGGGCAGCAACCTGGCCTATTGGCATTTTTAAATCAGTCACCAAAGCACCCATGTTTGCATTTGAAACCCCTTCAGCATAATCGAGATTAAAGGCTAAGGGCAAAGTCCATGCGGATACATCGTAAAATAAACTGTCCTGAAAGGTGGTGCGCTTTTCAAACATGGCATTAATCAGCCGCGTGTTCTTTTGATTTTTGGGAATAACATAGCTATAGCCACGCTTAAAGGTTTTGCCTTCAATGGTGGCATCTTCCTTAAGTTCGTAAATTTTAATTTGATGTCTTCTCAGGATTTCTGCCAATTCATAAGTTTTAGCGGCATCTTTCGCATCTCCGAAAACAATGTTTCTGGCACTTTCTTTTTTTCCTTCAGCGCGGGCATTGTTAAAGAAATCATGTTGGTATTGTAAAAGTTCCTCGCGCATGTTATCAGCGGCCTCTAAAGTTGATAG
>Ga0114916_1001702_pt1 | contig 12168 bp, 13 predicted proteins | sample MalvirAntarct_66_FD_83501 | JGI IMG/M metagenome (GOLD analysis project Ga0114916, IMG submission 83501) | Marine viral communities from the Global Malaspina Expedition - Malaspina viral metaG Antarct_66 | ecosystem: Environmental > Aquatic > Marine > Oceanic | place: West Anvers Island... | reverse complement strand
TATAATGAGTTGTTCATAAACGGTAGGTGGAATCTTTTCGATAGAAACCGACTATACGGACCATTGGGTTGCCAAATTAGCGACAGCTTTAGAGTTGACGTCGGCGCCATGGTCCAAATCTATCAATATAACTACCGCCCCCAATTTCAGCTTGGACTTTTTAAGGCGTTTTAAAATAGGTATCAAGACTTTACTCCTAACTCACGTACTGTTCAAAGTGCCGACTGTTCGGTAAATTCGTCACTAAAACTCGTCCCACGAGTTGATGTCACTCGTAACTGGTCACTACAATAATGTTCAAAATTTGTATTACAGTCTTTGAATTTCCTCCAACGTGACTTTTGTAACGCTTATTTCCAATTTGATTAACGAATTTTGTGACGTAATTAGCAAATAGAAATTCAAACACTAAAAAAAAATGAGTTTTATAAAAACAATCATGCCAATTTTCGACTGGCTACCAAACTATAAAAAAGGTAATTTATCTGGGGATTTGTCTGCCGGTTTAACGGTTGGGATAATGTTGATTCCTCAAGGTATGGCTTATGCAATGCTTGCAGGATTAGACCCTATTCATGGACTTTACGCTGTTACTATTCCCATTTTATTGTATGCTATTTTTGGAACATCACGTCAACTGGCAGTTGGTCCTGTAGCAATGGTTTCTTTATTGACTGCCGCAGGGATTGGGTCATTAAACCCTGAATCGACTGAACAATATCTTTTATATGCATTAACCTTGGCTTTTTTAGTTGGATTAATACAATTTGGAATGGGTGTTTTAAGGTTCGGATTCTTTGTGAATTTTTTATCACATCCAGTCATTAATGGATTTACATCGGCTGCAGCAATTATTATTGGCTTAAGCCAAGTAAAGCATTTAATTGGAGTGAACTTTCCTGGAAGTGAACACATTCAAGAAGTTCTTTATAGTATTGCCCTATCAGTTTCAGAAACTAATATCATAACTTTGATTATTGGAGTAGTAGGAATAATCATCATAAAATATGGTAAGAAAATACATAAATCATTACCTACTCCTTTGATTGCCGTGGTTTTTGGAGTTTTAGCAGTCTGGTTACTCAATCTAACAGATTCGGGTGTTAAAGTTTTAGGAGATGTACCTGCAGGATTACCAGGACTTTCGATGCCAATGTTTAGCTGGGATAGTTGGATGATTCTTTTACCAATTGCGCTGACTATTTCACTCGTGGGATTCGCAGAAAGTTATGCTGTTGCCAAAACAATCCAGGGAAAGCACAAAAACTATAAACTTGATGCTAACCAAGAACTAATTGGATTAGGAATGGCAAACTTTGGAGCTGCATTTTTTATGGGATACCCAGTAACTGGTGGGTTCTCAAGAACAGCTGTTAATGACCAGTCTGGAGCCAAAACGGCACTTGCATCTATCATTAGCGTTACTTTAATCGTATTGACATTACTCTTCTTTACGGAATTGTTCTACTACCTGCCTAAATCAATACTTGCTGCAGTAGTTTTAGTAGCTGTATCGGGATTAGTTGATTTTAAAACACCAAAATTACTTTGGAAGGCAGATAAAATGGACTTCTTTTTACTAATGATCACATTTTTAGCAACATTGACACTGGGAATAGTTATCGGAATCATAGCAGGTATGGTTTTATCACTCGGTGCTGTGTTATATAAAGCGTCACGACCACACATGGCTAAGCTTGGACGAGTTCCAGGAACGAATCATTTCAGAAACTTAGATCGTTTCGATAGTCTAGAAGAAAAAGAGGATTTATTGATGATTCGTATTGATGGTCAAATTTACTTCGCGAACATTAGCTTTATCCACAAGAAAATAGAGAAGTGGAAGAGTGAAAAAGGAGATAAACTCAGCAAGATAATTCTAAATTTTGAAAGTGTATTATCAATCGATAGCTCAGGTGCCCATGAACTGGAAGAGTGGATTGTAAGTTGGAAAGAAAAAGGAATCCACGTTGCAATTACGGGAGCAAAAGGTCCGGTAAGAGATGTTCTTGCAAAATGGGAAATAAACTCAAGAATAGGAGAGAATCATATCTTCATGGACGACGACGCGGCAGTTTCCTACTTCGAAGGAGAAGAGTTTGAAAACGAGCAAAAAGAACTAAGCGCTTATGCCTTGCAAACGAATAATAAAAAGTGAGGATGTTGAAAAGTAAGTCCCCATAGGGACGACCAACTTGCAGTGATGCGCGCAAAACCTTGGTTACTTACTCTTTGATTACACAAAGTCCCATCGGGACGTCCAGCCTGTAACCATGGGTGCATACCCATGGTTACAAGCACAATCATATACCTTTGTGGCGCGTATTTTTGTTACAAAAATCGTGACACAAAGCATCCACACGGAAAAGTAAACATGAAACAACAAACCTCTATTTTTACTCATCCAACCCCCACCCAAAAACAAGATTTATCTTAAATTTGATATCATGAATAAATTAGACCAAGACTTTTGGAACAACAAATACAAAAACAACCAAACCGGCTGGGATTTGGGACAAGTTTCACCACCTATAAAATCCTATATAGATCAACTTGAGAACAAAGACATAAAGATCTTAATTCCAGGAGCGGGAAATGCCTATGAAGCAGATTATCTCTTGGAAAATGAATTTAAAGACATCACAATTATCGATATCGCACCAAAACTGGTTAAGAAGTTAAAAACCAAATGGGAAGACAACCCAAACATTCAAATTCTTCATGGAGATTTCTTTAAACACGAAGGAAAATATGATTTAATCATTGAACAAACATTTTTCTGTGCTATTGATCCATCGGAAAGAGCAAATTATGTAAAGAAAATGAATGAACTTTTAAAGCAAAATGGTAAATTAGTAGGACTCCTTTTTAATAGACATTTTGAAGGAGGGCCTCCATTTGGTGGAAGTAAAGAAGAGTACGAAGAATTATTTAAAGAACAATTAAAATTAAATGTATTTGAAACAGCACATAATTCAATCGACCCGCGATCGGGAGTAGAATTGTGGATTAACTGCAAATCAGTTGATTGAATATTGAGATGATAGACTTTCAGGTGAATGTAACAATAGTAGCTGTAAAACCAAGGATAAGTCCCGACCTTTGTACCAGCAAATAATAAAAGATTAAAATTATGAACGTAGAACAAATTTATACAGGATGTTTAGCACAAGGTGCTTACTATATAACAAGTAAAGGAGAAGCAGCAATCATTGATCCGTTGCGCGAAGTGAAACCGTATTTGGAGAAATTAGATAAAGACGGTGTGAAACTCAAATACATCTTCGAAACACACTTCCACGCGGATTTCGTTTCAGGACACGTCGATTTAGGAAAAGCAACTGGAGCAGATATCGTTTATGGTCCTAATGCAGCACCTGAATTTGATTGTATCGTTGCAAAAGACGAGCAGATTTTTGAAATTGGTGATGTGAAGATTAAAGTATTGCACACACCAGGTCATACTATGGAATCGACCACTTACTTATTGATCGATGAAAATGGCAAAGATCACGCGATTTTCTCTGGAGATACTTTATTCTTAGGAGATGTGGGTCGTCCAGATTTGGCGCAGAAAGCAGCGAGTATGACTCAAGAAGAATTAGCAGGTCATTTATATGATTCGTTAATGAATAAGATCATGCCTTTGTCTGATGATGTAACAGTTTATCCTGGTCACGGTGCAGGTTCAGCTTGTGGTAAAAACATGTCGACAGATACTGTTGATACTTTAGGAAACCAAAAGAAAACAAACTATGCGTTAAACCAGCCAAATAAAGAAGCTTTTGTTGAAGCTGTAACGGATGGTTTACTTCCACCTCCTGCTTATTTTGGTGCTAATGTTGCCATGAATAAAAAAGGATATGAGAATGTAGATAATGTAATTGAACAAGGTCTGACAGCACTTTCTCCAAAGGAATTTGAAACAGCCGCAGAAGGAACTGGTGCATTAATTCTTGATACAAGAGATAGTGCTGAATTTTACAAAGGATTTGTACCTAAGTCAATTAACATTGGTATCAATGGAGATTTTGCTCCGTGGGTAGGTGCGATGATTGGAGACGTAAAACAACCACTTCTTTTAGTGACCGAAGAAGGAATGGAAGAAGAAGTTGTTATCAGATTGACTCGTGTCGGTTTTGATAATGTGCTTGGTTATTTAAAAGGCGGTTTTGAAGCTTGGAAAAATGAAGACAGAGAAGTAGATACAGTTGACAGAATAACTGCAGAAGAATTTAAAAAACGCCTGAATGTCGAAAAAGACACTGTTTATGATGTAAGAAAGGAATCTGAGTGGACAGCAGAACATGTTGAAGAAGCATATAATCGCCCTTTAGCAAGTATCAATGAATGGGTGAAGGATGTTAATCCAGACCAGCATTTTTACGTGCATTGTGCTGGAGGTTACAGAAGTATGATTGCAGCAAGTATTCTACAGGCAAGAGGTTACAGAAACTTCACTGAAATTGAAGGGGGATTCAAAGCAATCGGTGAAGCAGGTGTTCCGAAAACGGATTACGTTTGTCAATCGAAAGTGATGAAATCATAATTATAATTTATATTCGGAGGTGCTGATTCTTGGCACTTCCTTTTTTTAACTTTTTTAAGTAAAATAATCTCATTTTAATTAATGGGACTGGGAAAAGACAGTAATAACTTAAACTAAAATACAATGGGATTTTTTGATAGAATATTAAACAATAACTCAGTTTCTGATGAGAAATTGAAAGAAATAATAAATAACGGAGCTTACTTGGTAGATGTAAGATCACCAGGTGAATTTGCTGGAGGCTCAGCTGAAGGAGCAGTAAATATTCCTTTGGATCAAATAGCAAATAGAGCAAATGAATTGAAAGGAAAAGAACCGATAGTAGTGTTCTGTAGAAGTGGAAACCGTTCTGGTCAGGCAAAATCAATTTTAGAGCAAAAAGGCTTTAAAGATGTGATAAATGGCGGGACATGGGAACAAGTAAATAATTTAATTTAATAACTATGAGATATTTAACTTTAATCATCTTGGTGTTAAGTGTTCAGTTTGCTTTTGTGAGTTGTTCAAATTCTCAAACATCAAAACAAGAAAATAAGCAGGAGAATTTAGATTATTCAGAAGCTTTTCTTTTAGATGTGAGAACACCTCAGGAACATAAAAATGAAGCTGTTGAAGGTTCGGTAAACATTCCAATTAATGAATTGAAAAGCAACTTGGATAAACTACCAAAAGATGATTTAATTATTGTTTACTGTGCAAGTGGAGCGAGAGCAACATCTGCAATCAAAATGTTGGAATCAGAAGGGTTTACAAAACTTAAGAATGGAATCAATTCTTCTTACGTAAGACAATTACTTGACGAGAAATAACAATTAGAAAAATGGAAAATAATTCAAAAATAAAAGTAGTTATTCCAACAGACTTTTCTGTTCAGGCAGACTTTGCTTATGTGATGGTTAAGAATTTGGCGAAGAAATCTGATATGGAGGTGACTTTTCTGCACGTACTGAATGTTCCTGACACCGTAACAATGAATGCCGAAGGACAAATTGAAACATGTGGAGAGATCGACATCGATTATGTTCAAAAGCAAAAAGACATGGCCGATCAAAAATTGGCAGCTTTAAAAGCAGAACATGGTAGTGAAATTAATACAGTTTTGGTTTTAGGTCGAACAACTACTGGTATCATTGAATATTCTGAGCAAAATGGATATGACTTAATTGCAATGGGGACAAAAGGTAGTTCTGGTCTCGCAGAGCGCATTGTAGGAAGTGAAGCTCAAATCATTGCAAGAAAGTCTTCTGTTCCAGTTTTAACGCTTATGTGTGATCGATCTGATTTGGAGTTAAATAATGTCCTTTTGGTACATGATTTCAGTGAAAATGGACCTCAGAACTTACAGTTGTTGAAGTTGTTTGTTAAAGTATTTAATACAAAACTTCATTTATTGCAGATTTCAGACTCTGATCAAAAGGAAGAAGAAATAAAAGGAAATATGAAAAAATTTGCTGAAAATAATGATTTGACAGAGTATTCTACTCATGTAATTGAAGATACAGATGTGGAATCGGGTGTTACTCACTTTAATCAGATGCACGACATGGATTTAGTTTGTATCGGGACGCACGGTAGAGGAGGTCTTTTACATCAGAGTGCAACAGAAACTTTAATTAATCACTTGTACAAACCAGTGGTATCATTCAAAATTCAATAATCAACTAAAAAAACAGAAGAATATTATGAAAGAATTTATTATGCAACCATGGTCATGGTGGTTTTCGGGAATTGTAATTTCCGCAGTGATGTTTTTATTGCTGTTTTTCGGAAAATCATTTGGCTTTTCAGCAAATCTAAGAACAATTTGTTCTATTGGAGGAGCGGGTAAAAAGGTGAAGTTTTTTGACTTTGACTGGAAGAAACAGATATGGAACCTTGTATTTTTAGTAGGGTCTGTAATCGGAGGATATATTGCCTACACTTTTCTGACGGAAGGGAACCATCCTGTTGATATTTCAGAGGAAACAATCAAAGATTTGGGCGAATTAGGCTTTGGAGCCCCAGAAACTTTACAACCTATGGAACTCTTTAGTTGGGAGGCACTATTTACGCTAAAAGGGTTTTTAGTGCTGGCGTTTGGTGGCTTACTCGTTGGATTTGGTGCCAGATATGCAGGAGGATGTACATCGGGACACGCCATAAGCGGAATTGCAGATCTTCAAATCCCTTCAATGATAGCTGTCGTCGGCTTTTTTATTGGTGGATTAATCATGACGTTTGGAATATTTCCACTCATTTTCGGATAATTAGTAATTGGACTGATTGGTTTCACTTTCAAAGTAAAGATAAGCTAATCGAGTAAAAAAATAGATATGAAATTATTTAAGTTTATAAAATTTTTAATCGTAGGAGTTCTCTTCGGCATTGTAATGGCGAAGTCGGAGGCTATTTCCTGGTATCGAATTCAGGAAATGTTCCGTTTTCAAGCCTTTCACATGTACGGAATTATTGGAACAGCCGTAACATTAGGTGTTATTGGTGTGGCTTTAATCAAAAAATTCAAACTACGTGATATCGAAGGGAATCATATCCAGTTTTTCCCTAAAAACAAATCGATTGCACGCTATTTAATTGGAGGAATCATTTTTGGCCTTGGTTGGGCGCTCAGTGGTGCTTGTCCTGGACCAATGGTTGTAAATATTGGTTATGGATTCGTATCCTTCGGTTTAGTTTTCTTGTTCGCTATTTTGGGAACGTATGTGTACGGAGCTATAAAACATAAACTTCCGCATTAAGATTGTTACAAAAAAAAAGAGGCTGTCGTATCATTTGACAGCCTCTTTGATAAAGTATTTATTTAGAGTTCTATTGTTTAATAAACTTTCGACTTTGAACTGATCCATTTTTTCCAGTGATGTGTACGAAGTATACTCCGCTTTCCAAATCACTAACATTTACATTAGTTTCATTTAAAGTTATCTCGGTAGATGAAATTGATTTAACAACTTGTCCAACATTGTTGATGACTTTGATTTGTTCTACATCTAAATTGTTCAAACTTCTAAATTTGATATTATCATTTGCAGGGTTTGGATAAATCTGGAAGTCCTTATTTTCTTCAGTTAACAAGGATGCTGTTTGACTTGTAGTATACTGAGAATAAGAGTTATTCAGTTGACCATCCACATATAATTCTGAAACCGATGCAATTGGGTCTGGGTAATTCTCAATATACCAAGTATATATGTTTGAAACGTAATTAATTACGCCTCCTTGATACGTGTCTGAGTACACTTGTTGAATATACACTCGTACGGCATTATTGAAAGTGCCAGTAGGTGTAATGACAGTTCCATATCCATCATATGTAACCTCCGTAGTACCCGCTCTATCAAATTGGACACCTGAAAAGAATGAAGCTGCAAAATTATTAGTTTCAGTCGAGTTGTAGGTGAGTGGATAGAACATAATCTTATCTGGATCAGTATAAGATATAATAGTACCACTCGCATTTACTCCCCACATAGATCTTCCAGTTGCATTTTCTTCAAAATACGCCTCAGCCTGACCATAATTCAGTGTTATATTTGAATTAGGAAAACTTTGGTTTCCAGCTTGAGGAACTATAGTGGTAGTGGCTGTAGGCGAAAAAGCACTAAAGTCCCAAGTTACGTTTGCTCCACTTGATCCAGGGTTGATGTATTGGGCATTTGCACTTTCATAGGTCACCCCTATGGTGTAGTTTAGATCGCTTGCGTCTAAGGTAGGTTGAGCAATTACTGAGGCAGATAAAGCTACCCCTAGGAAGCTAAGTAAAGATTTTTTCATAATGTTAATTTATTAAAGTTAGTAAAGCAAATATAGTTAAAAGAAGAACTAATAATATTTTTTTATGACGCGCACCTATTTTTTTTAACGTTTGAATATTTTTATGTAGGGTTTAAAAAGCTTAATTATACTGTATCATTCTTAGTGATCAAAATTATTTAGCTTTGCACTCTAATAAGGAAAATGGAAGAATATTTAAAAGAAACGAAACATCTGGACTATTCATCTGGTTCTATTCAAGAATTAATTAAACCTTTTTTGAATCTTTCCAGTGATAAAGAGAAGGCTGTAAAGTTATATTATGAGGTTCGCGATAGGTTTCTGTACGATCCATACCACCTGAATCTGACACCAGACTATTTAAAAGCAAGTGTTATTTTAGAAAAAAATCGTGCTTGGTGTGTTGAGAAATCAATCGTTTTGGCAACTGCTTTAAGAGCCTTAAATATTCCAACTCGACTCGGATATGGAATTGTCGTTAATCATATCGGTGTGGAAAAGCTTACAAAAATACTGAGAACTGATGAAATTGTATTTCACGGTTATGTGGATGTTTTTCTAAATGGCAAATGGGTTAAGACAACTCCTGCATTTGACCAAACGGTTTGTAGAATGTCGGGAGTGCCACCATTAGACTGGGACGGAGAAAGTGACGCGATGTTTCAAGCTTATTCTGGAAATCAAAAATTTATGGAATACACCCATTTTTATGGAACGTTCGATGATGTCCCTGTTGAATTAATGAATGCAGAAATGAAAAAGTACTATCCGCATTTATTCGAAGAAGAGTACAATGATCGTAAGTTTTCTTTTATTCATTTGTAGATAGAATATGTGTTACAACGTACAACAGAAAGCAACTTTAAAGGAATTGACGGAAAGGTTCAATGCAAATTTTGAATTACCGCAGTTGTACACTCCTCAAAATATAATCAGCGGTTTCACTTTTCCAAAACTTGCAGTTATTACTTCTAATAGAACTGAGTCTTTTCAATTTTTTAATTGGGGATTGATTCCTCATTGGTTCGAGAATAAAGACATTCGTAAACATACCCTGAATGCAAGGATCGAAACTATAGACGAAAAACCATCTTTCAGATCAATAACTCAAAACAGATGCATTCTACCAATAACAGGTTTTTACGAGTGGAAATGGTTAGATTCTAAAGGAAAGCGAAAAGAAAAGTATTTTATCAAGGGGACTCAAAATATCAGTGCTTTAGCTGGACTTTATGATATTTGGGAGGACAGAAATTCAAGCGAAATCATCCATTCTTTTACGTTGTTGACAACAAAAGCCAATGAGTTGATGTCTGAAATTCACAACACAAAACAAAGAATGCCCCTTCTATTGAAACCAAATGGAGAAGGGGATTGGCTGGAGAAAGGAAAAATAGAACTTGAACAAACAATGGAAGCCGAAGTAGTTTCAAGTGATGGCCAACTCGGACTCTTTTAATTGTCGCTTTCTCAATCTTTAATAATTGTTTTACACTGGTCTATTTCAATTTTAAATCGTATGAATACGTTTATAGTAATTCGCAAAATCACAACAAATTTGGATAATCCATGAACATTTTGTAATTTAAACACGTTAGAAAAAATATTTAATAATAAATACAAACGAAATTACTATGTTATCAAAAGCAAATGCTATCAAAAACGGATTATTAATTTTTGTACTTGTAGGAGTCTACTTCGTGATTCTGGAACTACTTGGGTTGACGGACAATATATTCCTTAAGTTTGTCAACTTTGCATTTGTGCTAATCGGAGTGAATAATACCTTGAAAAACACTGCTAAACAAGGTGGTACTTATTTAAATAAGCTGGTCGCAGGTATAGCAACTGTTTTTACAGGCATTTTACTAAGTGCGATAGCTCTTTTTATCTACCTAAGTGTTAATGAATCATCTGATATCTCAGCCTACGCTATGACTTTAATACCAGCGGATACAAATCTTGAGTTTGCAGCAATTATTTTTGTTGAAGGGTTTACTTCTTCACTAATGATTGTATTCATAACATTACAGTATTGGAAAAATGTTAATGTACCAGATTCAGAATCTCACTAATTTATTACGAACTGCAAAGTTTTAAGCATTTGCTCAAAATGCTTTGGAAGTGGAGCTTTAATAGACAACTTTTTATTTAAGTTGGGATGTTGAAGTTCCACTTCTTTCGCGTGGAGCAACATTTTAGTCAATCCCCATTTATCAAGAAATAACTTGTTTTGCTTGTTACACCCATGTGGACGATCTCCAATAATAGGGTGTCTTAGATGATTTAAATGTTTGCGAATTTGATGCATTCTGCCAGTTTTCGGTCGAGCTTCGATCAATGCGTATCGAGAGGTCTCAAATTTACCAAATGGCTGGTCTATTTCGGTGTTTTGGATTAGCTTAAAATGAGTTATTGCTGATTGCGTTTTACCTTTGTCATTGGTCAAATCATAATCTAAAGTGACTTCTTGAGGGAAATGACCTCTAACAATCGCATGATAAGCTTTTACACTCTCGTCTGAAGATAAAGCTTGTTGAAATGCTTGTACGAAAGTTTTGTCCTTTGCAAATAGTAAAATGCCAGAAGTTTTCCTGTCTAGTCGATGAATAGGAAAGACATGAAATCCTACTTGATCTCTTAAAAGTTGCAATGCGTAAACATCTGTATTTGTTGCGATAGAACTTCTGTGTACAAGTAATCCAGCTGGTTTATTGATGGCAATAATCCAATCATCTTCGTACAATATTTCTAAAGGATCGTATGTTTCCACTGTTTAAAAAGTGCTAAATTAGCTTTTTTGAGCAGATTCAATTTAAGTGTTATTCAAAATACTCATCAAAGGAAACATCTTACAATAATAAATGGAACCGTTAATATCAATATTAATTCCTGCAAAAAATGAGTCAGCTTTTCTGGAAAAGTGCTTGTTCTCAATACGACATCAAACGTATGAGAATTGGGAGTGTATCATTATTGACGATCATTCAACAGATAATACTTTTGAGATTATTCAACGATTTTCTAAAAATGATAAACGTTTTAAAAGTTTCTTGAATGGAGGAAATGGAATCATTGAAGCGTTGCGAACGGCTTATAGAAAAAGCAGTGGAGAATATATTTCAAGAATGGATGCAGATGACATCATGTTAGGAAATAGGGTAGAGGTGCTCCTGACTAATTTGCTTGAAAATGGTAAAGGTTATATTTCTGTTGGTAAAGTACAATATTTTTCAGAAAATGAATTGGGCGATGGATTTAAAAAGTATGAGCATTGGCTGAATAGTTTAACAGAAAAAGGAGAGAATTTCAAAGATATATTTAAGGAGTGTGTTATTCCGTCGCCGTGTTGGATGATTCACCGTGATGATTTTGATAATGTTAATGCGTTTCAAGAAAATAGATATCCGGAAGATTATGATTTAGCGTTTCGTTTTTACGAAGTGGGCTATAAAGTGGTTCCCTGCGATGAGGTACTGCATAAATGGCGGGATTATTCTGCGCGAACCTCAAGAACAGATGTCAATTATAGCGATGATACCTTTACAGAAATAAAAACACATTATTTTCTGAAACTACATAGAAAAAAGAATAGACAACTAGTAGTTATTGGTGCAGGGAATCGCGGTAAAAAATTAGCTATGCATCTTGTCGATCTCAACGAATCGTTCCACTGGTTGGATCATAATCCTAAGAAAATTGGAAAACATATTTATGACATTCTTATTCATTCATTTGAACAACTAAAATCTTTCGAAGACAAGCAGTTTCTTGTTACGGTTTCAAATGAAGAAGTAAAACAGAAATTACACAAAGTTTTTAACCAATCTGGATTGAAAGAAACGGAAGAC
>Ga0114916_1001699_pt1 | contig 12179 bp, 17 predicted proteins | sample MalvirAntarct_66_FD_83501 | JGI IMG/M metagenome (GOLD analysis project Ga0114916, IMG submission 83501) | Marine viral communities from the Global Malaspina Expedition - Malaspina viral metaG Antarct_66 | ecosystem: Environmental > Aquatic > Marine > Oceanic | place: West Anvers Island... | reverse complement strand
GGCGGTGGAGGAGGAGCAGCAGTATCAGCACCACCTGCACCACAAATGATGTCAGGCTCTTTTGATATGACAGGAGCTGAAGCACCAGAACCTGTGAAAGCATTCGTTTTAACAGACGAAATGTCAAATTCTCAAAATCAACTTGCAAACATTAGAAGAAGAGCTACGATATAAAATCAAATAAACAAACTTAATTTCTATTATATAAAAAAGACTAACTATGCCTTGCGAAGAATGTGAAGACGGAAAAGTAAAATGGGGAAAGACAGGAAGCTGTAAGTACGACTCAATAGCTGAATGTGAAGAAGACAATAAAGACTATTATGAAGATATGAAGGAAACAAAAATAGTAGAATTAATTATTCAAGACGATAATCAAGAATTAGCAATTGACGCTATTAGTTTAGTAACGAGTCCTGCAATAGAACAAGACTTTGTATTCTTTGGTAAAGAGAAAAACAACTTAACATTTGCAAAGGTTGACGAAGAAAAGCGTATGCTAGTTAGTCCTGCCTTAATTCCTAATAAGCAAATCTTTAGACACGACCCAAACACAGACTCAGATTACTATGTTTACTTTAGTCCTGATACAGTACGTAAAGCATCTGAGCTTTATTTGAAACATAACAATCATCACAAAGCTACATACCAACACCAAGACAGAGTATCAGGCGTTCTAACAGTTGAATCTTGGATTAAGGAAGGAGATAGTGATAAGTCTAAGTTATACGGCTACGATTTACCTAATGGTACTTGGTTCGTGAAAATGAAGATTGAGAATGACGAACTTTGGGAAAAGATAAAAGCAGGAGAATTAAAAGGTCTTTCAATAGAAGGCTACTTTACTAATAAATTTGAACAAATGCAAAAGAAAGAATTTACAGACGAAGAAGTTAAGACAGCACTAAAAGAATTGTTAAGTGTTCAGAAGATTGATTTAAAAAGAGATAAAATTTCTTCTTATGCTCAAGATGCTGAAAAGATTTATTGGAATATTAAAAAGGCTGCTAAACAAGATTTAGTTAGTACAGCTCAAATGATACAAAACGATAGAAAGAAAGTAAAGAAAGTATTGAATGAAACACAAGACGATTATACTAAATTCTTAAAAGATTTAAAAGCTTTAGGCATTAATCCTAGTGAAGTAAAGCAATCAAGACAATTTGAAACATCAATAAAAGAAACTTCTGATTGGGATAAAAGATTACTAGACTTAGCGTCTAAAATAGAAAAATTTAAAGTTTAAAAATTATAATATGAAACCAACACAAGAACAAATACTAAGTGCTTTAAACAAGCTAGTAAGAGAAAACAAAACTGAACTGAAGGCTGAGAAGGTTGAGTTGGGTTTAGTTGATGATATAGAGAAGTTAGTTAAGTCATACGAGCAAGACAGTAAAAAACTAGACTCAGCTATGAATAGTTGGTATAACAAAATAGATTCAGTAAATAAAGACTTTCCAAAGGTATCTAAATTATATACAAGTTTTGATAAAGGTATTAAGTCTTTAAAATCTGATTTAGATAATTTAACTAAACAAGCAAAAGAATTAGGAATTAAAGTAAATGATATTCCTGCATATAAAAATGCAAATGCAGCTATTAAAAGGTCAGATGATATGGTTGCAGAATTTTTTGACGCAAATCGTATAGCTAAAGCAATTAAGTCAGCATTTTAACAAAAATCAAACAGAACAATAACTATTCTATTATATAACAGAACTTAAAACAAAACTATGGATTTAAAAAATCAAATATTGGTAGCACTTGGTCTTGATAAAGAGCCAGATGTGAAATTAGCTTATCAAGCTAAATCAGAGGACGGAACTATTTTCGTTTCAACTGCTGAGGAGTTAGAAGCAGGAGTGGATATCTCAGTTCTTACGGAAGATGGCACGACAATCTTATTACCTGTAGGGACTTACAAGACTGATACAGGAGTTACTTTTAGAGTAGAGGAAGAAGGTATCGTAGCTGAAGTTATGGAAACTGAAACTGAAGAAGTAGTTGAAGAAGAATTAGCTGAAGAAGAAGAAGAAAAGAAATACGCTGATGTGGCTGATTGGGAAGGTATGGAAAAGCGTATACAGAACTTAGAGGATGCAGTAGCAGACCTTAAAAAATCTAAAGATGGAGGAGATGATGAGGTTGAAGAAATGGCTGAAGAAGTTGTTGCTCCTTCTAAAAATCCTAAGACAATAACAACCAAAGAAGTAAAGGAATTTTCAATAAAAGAATTGAAAGCTGAAAACGAAAGACTAAAGACTGAATTAGCTTCAGCACCTGCATCAGCTCCATTAGATACAAATAAATTTAGTTCTGAAACTACTAAGGTTTCTTTATCTAAAAAAGAAATATCTAAAATGACAAAAAAAGAAAAATACCTTTACAACTTATATAATTAATAATAAGTAGAGATAACTCTACATAACTAACTAAAAAACAAACAATTATGGCTTTAGCAGTAACTAGTAATTACGCAGGGAAGGCAGCAGGATTCTACATCTCCGCAGCACTTCGTCAAGCAAACTCAATGGAGTACTTGACAATGATAGAAAATATAAAATATCGTAGCAATATCCAAAAAATGGATGCCGCAGCAATGGTACAGGACGCTACTTGTAATGTAAACTTAGCAGGAACTCTTACAATGACTGAGGCTATTCTTGAGCCAAAAAATCTAATGGTACAATCAGATTTATGCGCACAAACTCTTTTAAAAAGTTGGGAAGCTTTACAAATGAGAGCAGGAGCAGGCGCTCCACCACCTGCATCTTTTGATGACTATGTAATCTCTTATATTGGTGAGATTGTTGCAGATGCAACTGAAGCTTCTATTTGGGGTGGTAATGATGCAACAGCAGGAGAATTCACAGGATTTAATACAGCTGGTGCAGTAGGTAGATTAGTTCAAGCAGGTAATACTGTAGTAGATGTAGCTAATCAAGGTGGTGCAGGAACAGCTTTTGATGCAGCAAATATCATTGCAAATTTAGATGCAGTAGCAGCCGCTATCCCTTCAGCAGTTTATATGAAAGAAGACTTACATATCTATATGAGTCCAAAAACTTACAGAATATATTTAGGGGTACAAGCAGCAGCAGGATACCAACAATTATACAATATGGGTGATGCTTTTGTTCCAATGTTTAACGGAATTAAATTAGCTGTATGTAATGGAATGTTAGATGACCAATTAGTTGCAGCAGAAAGAAGTAACTTATTCTTTGGGACTGACTTGATTTCAGATAGTACAACCATAAATCTGCTAGACCTCTCTCAAATTGACGGAAGCTCAAATATTAGATTATTAGCTCGTTACTCTGGAGGTGTTCAAGTAGGTATTGGAGCTGATGTTGTACTAGGTTCTTAATAAATAAATAAAAACGGAGAAGGAGGGTGTAAAAGCCCTCCATCTTTATAACCACTTAAAATCAAACAATTATGGCTTGTGGCATATTAACAAAAGGAAGAGGACTTGACTGTAATCGTGTAAGCGGTGGAATAAAGTATGTATATTTCGGAGTCTATGACCAATTTGAAGCACCAATAGAAACAGTAGGAATCGTTGTAGCAAATGGAGAAGTAACTGATATAGATATGAATGTCGGTGGCTCACTAAATACTCTTTACAGATATACTATGCCTTTAGGAGTAGCTAGTCTTACAGAAACTATCGTAGGTAGTCGTGAAAATGGAACGATTTATTACACTCCTTCTTTAAGCGTTATTCTTAACCGTTTAACCAAGGAAGACCAAAATCAAATCAAATTATTAGGAGCAAGTAAACTCGTATGTTTTGCTCAATTAAATGCACAAATTGCTGCTACAGGAACTGATGTAATTGTTGCTTTAGGAGTAACTAATGGAATGGAACTTAATGCAGGTACTATGGACTCTGGAGCAGCCTGGGGAGATAGAGGAGGATATACTCTTACTTTTGACGGAATGGAGGCTTCTCCTTTTCCAATGGTAGCAGACTATCCAATAGCAACAGGTCCTTTCACAAATGCTGGGTTTGAAATTGGAACAATAGTTACAGCTTAATTTTCTAATCTGTTTTCTTATAATTCTTGAATGAGGGTGGCTTAATTGCTACCCTTTTTCATTATTCCAAATAAAAACTTACTTTTTCTATTATATACTATGATACAAGGTTTTACTCAATCAAATATACAAGCTTACCTAAATACTGAAGATAATAGAATAGATACAACAGTTCCTTCAGCTCAAATAAGATTCTTAGTAAAGCTTATTAATGATATAAATGGAGATATTGAATATTGTTATCCGACTTTACCTTTAGGAATATTACCTAGATATACTGAAATGGTATTTAGTTATGCAACTGTTCCTAATTTATATTTAGGACAAATAAACTTACTACCTGCAGGACATTGGAAATACGAAGTTTATGAGGTAAGTTGGGCAGGCTCTGCTGTAGTTGTTGAATTTGGACGAGCTCCAGCGACAGAATCTGATGTTTTGTCTGTAGATGTAAGAAATGGAGTAGTTCAAGGGATAGTTACTAAAGGAATTCTTAATCTTACAGAAAGTAAAGGTACACAACAAGTACAATACACTCAACACGAATCTCCTGATAGTCCAAATTATGTATGGTATGGAACAGACATAGTTGTATGGAATCCTGCAGATGAAACTTCTATGATTGCTTGGTATAAAAACAAAGCAGGAATAACTTTAGATGGAAGTGGTAATGTTAGTGAATGGAAAGATAGTTCTGCAAATACTTTTAATATGTTACAAAGTACAAAACCACAAATGCCTTCATACACAGCAAGTACAGGTGGAGTTGTTTTTGATGGTACTAACCTTTTAGCTAGTACATCACAAATGGCTTTAACAGGACAATTTTCAGTAGGTTTTAAAATAAAAGCAGTTGTAGGAGCTGGAACTCCTAAAATATTATCATCTACATTAAAACCTTCATTAATTTCATTAAATGGAGATAATGGTGTAGGAGTATTCCCAATAACAGGTTCAGGAGTTGCATTAGTAACTACACAAGGAAATAATGATGATGCTTATATAGTAATAACTAGAAATGCTGCTAATTTAGTACAATTAAATTTTAATGGCGTAGTAGAACAATCAGCTTCTATGACAGGAACTATTAATTTAAATGAAATGGGAAAAACTCTTGATGGTAGTTTATTTGAATTACAAATATATGATTCTACTTCACAAGCATTGACAGATAACATAAACGAAAGACTTTTAAACTTATAAAATGGATAAAATTTTAAGCATTGATTTAAGCACAAGCACAGCTCCGTTAGTACAAGAAGTACGTGGAAAAGACTACATTGAATACGGCGACGCTAATGGAGAATGGAGAAACCTATATCCACAGTTCTTGATTGACCTTTATTACTCAAGTTCAATAACGGCTGCTATCGTGAATGCAACGGCTGAAATGATAAGTGCTGAGGACTTAGTTATAACTGATGAAGAAGATAGAGATGAAGAAGCAAGAGTAAAGTTACAGAACTTTATGAATAATGCTAACGGTAATGAAACTCTACACGAGGTATTAAAAAAGGTAGCATTTGACTTTAAGCTACAAGGAGCATTTGCTCTTAACATTGTATGGTCTAAAGACAGAACTCAAATCGCTGAAATCTATCACATTCCTGTAGAGAAAATTCGCTGTGAACGTCCAGATGAATTTGGAAAGACTAGAGGTTACTATGTGTCAGGAGATTGGGCAAATACAAGAACTAACAAGCCTTATAGAGTTCCTGCTTTTAATGTAAACGATAGAACTTCTCCAAATCAAATTCTTTATACAGGGCTTTACAGTCCTAATATGAATAGCTATTATACGGCTGATTATATTTCTTGTAATAATTGGGCGTTAATTGATTCTAAAGTTTCTGAGTTTCACCTTAATAATATATCTAACGGATTCACAGGATCTTTTATGATATCCTTTGCGAACGGTATCCCAACGGCTGAAGAAAGAAATCAGATAGAAAGAAGCTTAGAAGATAAATTCACATCTGAAAAGAATGCAGGAAAATTTGTCTTGACATTCTCAGATGATAAAACTAGAGTTCCAGAAATAACTTCAATTAGTCCTTCAGATTTGGATAAGCAATATTTAGCACTCCAAGAACTACTTACTAGCAATATCCTCTCAGGTCATAGGGTGACTTCTAAGACACTTATGGGCTTGGATAGTGCTAATGGGTTCTCAAGCAATGCAGACGAGCTAAACGCAGCATCTAATTTTTACAAAAATACAGTTGTTATAGGCTTTCAAAATCAAATACTTAAAGTATTGCACAAAATATTCCAAGTTAATAATATGGATATGGATGTGCAGTTCGTACAACTTAAACCAATAACTATTAAGTTTACAAATCAAGATTTAGCAGGGGTACTTACTTCAGACGAAATAAGAGAAGAAATGGGTTACGCTCCGTTAGATGTTGATGTAGATGTTAGAGAGGACTTTGCTAAAGTTGGTATGATAGACGGAAAGCCTGTTTTTGACACCATAGAAGAAGCCTTAGCGAATGCAAAGACTTTAGGATGTGAAGGATACCATACGCACGATTATGAAGGGAGAACGGTTTATATGGCTTGCGAAGGACATCAAGAGGCTACAGAGCTTTCTAAGTTCATTGAGGAGTTTGGGGAAGATATGTCAGATGAATGGGAATTAGTAGAAGAAGAAGTAGTAGACGGAGAACATCAAGACTTTAACTATGAAGAAGTATTAAATGAATTAGCTAATGAAAAGATAGAACTAGCTTCAACAGGTAGAGCCATTCCTAGTCGTAAGTCTGAGCAAGATGGTATCTCTAAAAAGTCTTATGATTATTTTAGAGTTCGTTATGTTTATTCTAATGATAATTTCTTAACTAATAAGTCAGGAACTAAAAGAGAATTTTGCAGAAAAATGACTGCTGCCAATAAACTATACAGAAAAGAGGACATCATTAATATGAAAACAAAAGCTGTTAATCCTGGATTCGGTAGAGGAGGTGCTAATACTTACTCAATTTGGCTTTACAAAGGAGGCCCTCAATGCTTTCACTTTTGGAGCAGAAGAATCTTTAAGACTACAATAGGAGAATCTAAGACAACTAAGATAGAGGATGCTGATATGATTGGCTATACTAAAGCTAAGTCAGAAGGCTTTACAGCTAAGAAAAATGATAAGCTAGTAGCAACACCTCCAAGAAAAATGAAAAATAACGGATACGTAAACGCAAGATAACACTTTAAAAATCAGACACTTATGTCATATGTACTATTTATATCAGAGGCTAAATTAAAGGACTCTACAGCAATCAATCTAAATGTTGATGTTGATTTACTACTCCCTTATGTCCGTCAAGCACAAAAATTGTGGTGCGAAACACGACTTGGCACTCCATTGAATAATAAATTAAAAGACTTAATTACTACAGGAAAAGTTGGAGCTGTAGGTAATGAAGCTTACAAGACTTTGTTAGATGATTACATAGGGGATTTTCTTCCGATTATGGCAATGTATCACGCTATTCCGTTTTTGCGTTTTAAAGTGGAAAATGGAAACATATATAGCAAAACATCTGAAACAGGAACAGCTCTATCTACGGAAGAGGCACAACATTTAAGAGAAGAATGCAAAAATACAGGTGAATATTATTTAGAAAGAATGATAGACTACATTTCCAATAATAATTCACTTTTTCCAGAATATGGAACTTCTACAGGTTCAGATGTAGAGGCTAATGAAAATGCTTACTATAACGGAATGAATCTTGAAAGACCTAACAATCAAGGTAATAGATATACATTAAGAAATACAATTGGGAACTTAAATCAATGAAGAAACACTACAAGCCAAAACAAATTAATATAACAAAGCTTAAATCCTACTTGGATAAAAAGCCTAAAAATAAAACAAATGCAAGACAGCCTTCAAGTAGGGATAGCAAATAGTACAGCAATAGGATTAAGTCTAGGACAGGCTAATGAACTTTTAACTTTTTGCTCATTAACTTTAGCCATAACTTTTACGATATATAAATTTATAAAGTTTGACAAAAAAAAAACTGATTAACCTTCTTCTTATTAGAAATACATTCTCAGAAAATTCTGTTATTGGCGAACTCTTTTTAAACGGAGAACGGATGTGCGATACCTTAGAGAATCCTTGGTTAAATAATAAAAAGAATGTTAGCTGTATTCCAAGAGGAGAATATAAAGTAAGGCTAAGACTTCCTAGAGAATCATCTACAAGGGACTATATTCACTTACTTATAGAAGATGTAGAAAATAGAAGTTATATCCTATTCCATAGAGGGAATACTGCTAAAGATACAAGAGGCTGCATCCTCGTAGGATTAGGCTCTCAACAGGACTTTGTTAGTAACTCTACGTTAGCTATGGACTTATTAATCAAAGAATTAATACATTTGGGAGCAGAAAACATTAATTTAATAATCAAAAATAAATAGAATGAAGAAATTAAAAAATTGGTTTACAGGCTTATTCATTAAGCAGATTTTCACATCAAAGAAGTTCATTTATACCTTGATAGGGGTTTTAACGACTCTATTAAGTAAGGAGTTCGGATTGAATCCTGACGAAGTAAGTAAAATATTAATGTCAATTGCTGCTTTAGTTGTAGGTCAAGGGCTAAGTGATATTGCTAAGAAATAAAGTTTGTCAGGTAAAAGACTAAGACTTTCCCCTGAAGAAGTTGAGTTAATCAATGAATCTAGGGGAAAGGACTTATCAAATATTAACGGCAATACTGCATTAGATATACATCTTAAAGATAGAGGTATTGATAAGAATGATATTGTAAGCGTTAAGCATTGGCAGAATATGGGAGGGGATTTACGCTTTTCCATAGTTACCAAAGAGCAATATGGTACTGACCAAAATGATGTACTTGAAGATGTTAAATCTCTTATAGATAATCACGCACCTACCTATCCAGAAATTAAAAGAGTAAAAGGTGAACACTTATTAGTTATAAATCCTGCTGATATTCATATTGGTAAATTAGGAGTAGCTTTAGAAACAGGGGATGACTATAATACAGATATAGCATACAATAGAGTATTAGAAGGCGTTACTGGACTTATAAGTAAAGCTCAAGGGTTTAGTATAGATAGAGTATTATTTTGTGTAGGGAACGATATACTACATATTGACAATGTATATAATACAACTACAGCAGGAACACCGCAAGACGCAGATGGCAAATGGTGGCAACACTTTGAAGTTGCTTTGAAGCTTTATGTAAAATGTGTTGAGATACTTAGAAAAGTTGCACCTGTAGATGTAGTACACTCTATGTCTAATCACGATTATCAAAGTGGATTTCATTTAGCACACTCTTTAAAGTCTTGGTTTAGAAATACTAAAGATGTTACATTTGATATATCAGTAGCACATAGAAAGTATTATAAGTATGGTACTAATCTTATAGGGCTTGAACACGGAGATGGTGCTAAGATGGATAAGCTACCAATGTTAATGGCAAATGATAGACCGTTAATGTGGGCTGAAACAAAATACAGATATTGGTATCTTCACCATATACATCACAAAGTAAAATACAAATGGTTAGACGCTAAGGACTTCATTGGAGTTACTGTAGAATATATGCGTTCACCAAGTGGAACTGATAGTTGGCACAATCGCAAAGGATTCTGTGGAGTACAGAAAGCAGTAGAAGGATTCATCCATTCCAAAGAATCAGGACAAATAGCAAGGCTAGTACACTATTTCTAGCACCCCGTATAGCCGTTTTAGGCACTTTCTTTTCTTTTTAATACTAATATACTAGACAAGCTATAAAGTTCGTCCTAGATGTAAACACCTTAATTGTTAATAACTTTGTTTATCATTCTGTTAATATCATTATATTTTTATATCTTTGCTTCATAATTAATCAAATAAATATTATGAAAAATTTACTCTCAACACTTTTAGGAATAGCAGGACTTTTTGGCTGCTTATATATACTACTAGCGTCTATTACGCTTTTAGAACTTTTAATGGGATTAAGATAATGGAATTTAAAATGAAAGAAGCAACAAGTAAACAAGAGGCTATAATTAGTCTATTAGATGTACAATCTAATCAACCTAATCTATTACCTGACAATACGGTATTAACTGAAGATGGACTTAATTTATTAAAGTTTCAAGTCGTTAGAGATTTATTTATTAAGGTAAAAACAGCTTACTATAATGCTCAAGATAACTCAAAAAGATTTTAAGATGACTATACAAGACGCAGAATATTTAGAAGAAACTACCTACATAAATTACAATAAACCCCATTACTCTAATTTTATGGGCTATCAGTTAGACAATAAAAAAGTAATAGCTGAAGAGTGGTATTTAAAACCACAACACCTACAATCAGGAGTTCATACTTATGATAGAAAATTAGGACATTTCAGTAATGATTTAAGTTATAACAATAGGTCAGTAATTGTAGTGGGAACTGAACTACAGATATTTAGAAAGTTTGAAGAAATGCTTAAGACTTATGGATGGCAATGTCAAGATGATTGGTCAGTTGATCTAAAGCCTAAATATTTAGAATACTATAAAGAAAATAATAACTCACCAATAATAATAAATTTGATATGATGTTAAAAGTAAATAGATATACAAGAGCAAGTAAATTTTATGGTAAAGCAATATATTGTCCTAATTGTACTTCTTATAATAGAGTTTATCACTTTTGCTGGTCAGCAATTACTTGTGGTGGATGCAAAGAAATGATAGATAAAAATGAATGGAATTTAAATGAAGAATTACCTAAAGATATAAAAAGTAAATAAATTTAATAACTTTGCACAGAATTATAAACAAAAATAAATAGATATGAAAACAGAAGAAAAGATAGATTATTTAATAGCTATCCAAAGTGAGCTTAAAGCTCCAAAGAATCAATTTAACAGTTTCGGTAAGTATAAGTACAGAAGTGCTGAAGACATCTTAGAAGCAGTAAAACCATTACTAAAGAAGTATGGCTGTTATTTAACTATAACAGAAACAACTCAAGAAATTGCAGGCTATTTAGTTTTAAATTCTAAAGTTTCTATTTCAGATGGTGATAAGACTATCTATGTAGAAGCTCAAGCAGGTATTAATCCTGAACGCAAAGGAATGGACATTGCACAGTCTTTCGGTTCTAGCAGTTCTTATGCTAAGAAATATGCACTTGGTAATCTATTCTTATTAGATGACACTAAGGATGCTGATAGTAATAAGGTAAACGAACCTATAAAACCAAAAATGAATACTGATATTTACAATGCTATGTTAGAGGCAATAAATACAGGTAAAAGTTCAGCAGTAATGTCTAAGATGAAAAACTACTTAATGTCTGAAAAGCAAGAAAATACATTAATGAAAATGTTAAATCAAGAAATAAATAAATAATTTAATCGGCAAAAGACCTAGCCAATAATTATAGGCGAAATACAATGGAAGTAAAAGGAAAATTAGTAAAGAAGTTACCAGTAGAATCAGGAATATCTAAGTCTGAAAAGGTTTGGAAAAAACAAACTTGTATAATAGATACAGGTGGAGAATTTAATAATGAAATAGCAGTAAGTGCATTTGGGGATAAACTAGAACAAATGAATAAACTAGAAGTTGGAATGGATGTAGTTATTCTTTGTAATGTTTATTCAAGAGAATACAAAGGAAAGTATTACCATAATATTGATGGCTATCACTTTACTTCAAATTCAAGAGCTGAAGATCCTGTTTCAGCTCAGTCTGACGATTTACCATTTTAAGATGACTGAAGAATATAACTTTAAATGTATCTGCAGTCTTACTACTAATACTTTAGGTTTACCTGATGGTTCGCTTTCTACAAAGAGCAGGAAGCGACCATTACAGGCAGCTAGAGCAGTAGCTAGTTATATTGCAAGGACTGAGGAAGACATACATAGGTCAATAATTGGCAAAGTCCTTAACAGAGATAGAAGCCTTATTTATCATTATGAAAAGACACATAAAAAATACTTTTCTACTTGTTTAGTTTACAGAAATACTTTTAATAAAGTTTACAAAACTTATATGAATATTGATGGAACTAAAGATTTCTTTTTAAAAGGAAATAAAATGAGAACATATTTATTAAAAAATGGCGTTTCTATGCTATATGGTGGTGATATT
>Ga0114916_1001697_pt1 | contig 12186 bp, 8 predicted proteins | sample MalvirAntarct_66_FD_83501 | JGI IMG/M metagenome (GOLD analysis project Ga0114916, IMG submission 83501) | Marine viral communities from the Global Malaspina Expedition - Malaspina viral metaG Antarct_66 | ecosystem: Environmental > Aquatic > Marine > Oceanic | place: West Anvers Island... | reverse complement strand
TATTAATAGTAAGTTGCACGTTTTAAATAGCTCATATCGAATGGATCTATAGGACTTTATCTTATGTTAAAAACCACTGTCTTAAAACCGACTGTTAATATTCGTAGGCTAAACAGTACTGTTCCTATTATCATGCTTTCAATGTTGGCGGTATTAACAGGCTGCCAGACCATGCCAACTGCTTTGTCCAAAGCGCCTAGCGCGATGGCCATGAATAATCCGCTCACTATTGGCATGCCAGCAATAGATCGACAAGGCTATATTGCTTATGTAGAGGAGCAAGGCGTGGGTGCTGCCAAGGTCTCGACGCTATATCGTATCCGCCCCGATGGAAGCGGGCGTCAATTGATTGATCAGCTAAATGGCTATATCTACGCGCCTACGTGGTCAGCGGATGGTCAAATGCTCGCTTATAGCAAACAAGCCGCGCGTCAGCATCCAAAGATTTATATTTACGATGTCAAAAGCGGTAGTCATAATTTGGTCGTCAACGTAGAAGGTAGCAATTTATCTCCGTCATTCTCACCCGATGGCAAAAAGCTTATTTATAGCTCAACCGTTGGCGGCAATGCCGATATTTATGAGATGCGTTTAAGCGATGGCGATACCAAACAGCTCACCACGCTACCGAGCACTGAAGTGCAGCCAAGCTATGCCAGCGATGGGCAGAGCTTTGTCTATACCAGTGATAAAGTCCGCGCTGGTCGCCCAAGCATTTATCGTTATAGTTTTGCCACGGGCAACGCCGCGCTGATATCGACGGGAGGCTATGCTGCCAGCCCCCAGCTTAGCTTAGATAGTCAGCGTTTGGCATATCTCAATGGTCGCAAAGCGGCAGTAATGACGCTTACCACAGGACAAGTCATCAATCTGGCAGAGACAGGACTTGATGAGCCAGCGCGCCTATCACCTTCTGGACAATACGCCCTCTATCCGATGCGTCAGTCAAATCTGGATAGGCAAGTAATCGGTCAAAGCAGTCAAAATGGCGGTAGCTTAGTTATCCATTCTCTAACAGGGAATACCAGTTATGCCATTAGCAGTAAAACGGGCGGGGTAGTGCGCTCACCAATTTGGGGTCGCTAAGCGATTTTTTTAATTTAAAGGTAAGTATCATGGCGCATAAAAAAAAGAACGTCCGCAAAAAACTCTGCCCTGTCTGCGAGCGCGAATTTAGTTGGACTAAAAAGTTGGATAAAAACTGGGACAGCATGGTCTATTGCTCCGACCAATGCCGCCGCGTGAAAAAGTATGAAGGATTGAATCATCAAAAAGAAGATAAATAGGCGTTAATAGTCAAGTAGGGGTATATGGGCACGAGGGAGCAGGCTATGGCACATAAAAAAGTAAACTTACCGCAAAAAATCTGCCCCGTTTGCCAGCGTCCCTTTACTTGGCGCAAGAAATGGGAAAAGGATTGGGCACAGGTGATTTATTGTTCGGAGAAGTGTCGGCGGGGGAAAGATAAACATAGTGAATGAATAAAAAGCCAAATATCAATGTTTGATATTTGGCTTATGAATAATGATAAAGTTTGTATGCTAAATAGATGTCTAAATCATTAGTAACCTACAAATTCGGATTCAACCACTTCTCAGCAGTCTTCATATCCCAGCCTTTACGCTCAGCATAGCTTTCTAACTGATCGGTACTGATTTTACCGACGTTAAAGTACTCACTATCAGGATGTGAGTAATAGAAGCCGCTGACTGATGACGCAGGCCACATCGCATAGCTTTCAGTCAAGGTCGTACCGATGGCATCGCCCGTACCAAGCCATTCAAATAGTTTGCCTTTTTCGGTATGCTCAGGGCAGGCAGGGTAGCCAGGTGCAGGGCGGATACCGACATATTTTTCTTTAATCATCTCATCATTAGTGAGTGACTCAGTTGGCTGATAGCCCCAATACTCTTTACGAATCAGCTCATGTAGATGTTCAGCGAATGCTTCAGCTAAACGATCAGACAGTGCCTGTACCATGATGGCATTATAGTCATCACCAGCCGCTTTATACTTTTCAGCCAATGCTTCTGTCCCAACGATTGAGACCGTAAAACCGCCAAGATAATCGGTATGCGCTTCCGATGGCGAGATAAAGTCTGCCAAGCTAAAGTTTGGCTTGCCGCTGGCTTTGTCGCTTTGTTGACGTAAATGCTCAAATTGATATTCTGCTGTGCCGCCCTCAGTCGGTGATTTGTCATAGACGGCGACGGTATCGGCACCGGTACGACGGGCTGGCATGAGCTTAAAGACGCCTTTGGCAACGATTAACTTCTCATCAATCATTTTTTGCATCAAGTCATTGGCATTATCAAACAAATCACGCGCCGCTTCACCAACCACCTCATCTTGCAAGATTTTTGGATATTTACCAGCAAGTCCCCAAGAGATAAAGAAGGGTGTCCAATCGATATAAGGCAGCAGGTTAGTGATAGGATAGTCGTCAAAGATCACTTGCCCTAATTTATTAGGCGTCGGTGGCACATAGTTGTCCCAATCATACTGAAAGCCAATCTTGACCGATTCGGCATATGTGACCTTCGCCGCCTTTGGTTGGCGCTTAGCCAGACGCTCACGCACCTTGATATATTCTTCGCGGGTTTCATCAATGAGACCTTGGCAATTCTCTTTTGACAGTAGCTTGGTCACTACGCCGACAGAGCGTGAGGCATCCGCCACATAGATGACACCATTATTTTGGTATTGTGGTTCGACTTTGACCGCCGTATGCGCTTTTGAGGTCGTTGCACCACCGATCATCAATGGCAAAGTCATGCCACGCTCTTGCATTTGCTTGGCGACATAGACCATCTCATCAAGACTTGGGGTAATCAGACCTGATAAGCCGATGATATCGACTTTCTCAGCTATCGCGGTATCGAGGATTTTTTCACAAGGTACCATCACGCCCAAATCGACGATGTCATAGCCATTACAGCCGAGTACCACGCCGACGATATTTTTACCGATATCATGGACGTCACCTTTGACCGTCGCCATGAGGATTTTACCTTTCTTTTCGCCTTCGACTTTTTCCGCTTCGATATACGGGTTTAGCCAAGCAACTGATTGCTTCATAACGCGCGCAGATTTTACCACTTGTGGCAAAAACATTTTACCAGCACCAAATAAATCGCCAACGATATTCATACCGTCCATCAGTGGTCCTTCGATGACCTCAAGTGGGCGCGGATATTTCTCCCACGCTTCTTTAGTATCCGCTTCGATAAAGGTGGTAATACCTTTTACTAACGCATGAGCAATCCGTTCTTCGACTGTGCCTTCACGCCATGTCATATCAACGGTGCTGTCCTTTTTCTTACCACCGTCTTGATAGTTTTCAGCGATGGTCATCAGGCGTTCGGTGGCATCTTGCCCAGTTTCACCTTGATTGCGATTAAGCATCACATCTTCGATGGCATCGCGTGCCTCGACAGGAATGTCATCATATAGCTCAAGCATGGCAGGGTTGACGATACCCATCGTTAAGCCGTTTTGAATCGCATGATAAAGGAATACAGAATTTATGGCTTCACGAATTGGGTTGCCACGGAAACTAAACGACACGTTAGAGACACCGCCTGAAACCATCGCATTGGGCAGGTTTTCCGTAATCCATTTGGTGGCGTTAATAAAGTCGGCACCGTAGTTATTGTGCTCAGTGATACCGGTAGCAACCGCAAAAATATTCGGATCAAAGATAATATCTTCAGAAGGGAAGCCCACTTCATCGACCAACACATCATAGCTGCGTTTACAGATTTGAGTTTTACGCTCAAAGGTATCCGCCTGACCATCTTCATCAAATGCCATGACGATGATGGCTGCACCGTAGCGCATACAGAGCTTAGCACGTTCAACGAACTCAGCGTGACCTTCTTTTAATGAGATAGAGTTGACGACACATTTACCTTGAGTGCGCTTAAGACCTTCTTCGATAATGTCCCATTTCGATGAGTCCAGCATCAACGGTACACGGCTGATGTCTGGCTCGCCTGACACCAAGTTGACGAAGTGAATCATCGCTTGCTTGGAGTCAAGCATCCCCTCATCCATGTTGATATCGACGATTTGCGCGCCGCCTTCGACTTGGTCACGGGCAACGTCAAGCGCCTCAAGATAAGCTTCGGTTTTAATCAAACGTAAGAATTTCTTCGAACCCGTGACATTGGTACGCTCACCAACGTTGACGAATAGACTGTCTTTATTGATGGTAAATGGCTCAAGACCAGATAAGCGGCAGGCAGGCGGAATCTCAGGAATGATGCGCGGTGGGTACTTTGCTACCATATTAGCGATTTGACGGATATGCTCAGGTGTTGTACCACAACAGCCACCGACAATATTTAAGATACCTGCTTTGGCAAAGCCTTCAAGCAGTGCAGCAGTTTCATCGGCAGTTTCATCATATTCGCCAAACTCATTGGGCAGACCGGCATTTGGATGCGCAGAGACATAAGTATTGGCAATATTCGATAGCGTTTGGATATGCGGACGTAGGGCGTCCGCACCGAGCGCACAGTTAAAGCCAACCGATAGCGGTTTGGCATGGCGAATCGAGTTATAAAACGCTTCCGCCGTTTGCCCAGATAGCGTACGACCTGACGCATCTGTAATCGTCCCTGAAATCATAATTGGCAATTCAAATCCGATATCATCAAACACGCCTGTGACGGCAAAGATTGCTGCTTTGGCATTGAGCGTATCAAAAATAGTCTCAATCAAAATGATATCAACGCCACCTTCCATTAGCGCCAAGGTTGCTTCGCGATAGTTCAGCACCAGTTCATCAAAGGTAATATTACGAAAGGCGGGGTCATTGACGTCAGGTGATAGCGAGCAAGTACGCGATGTCGGACCAATAACCCCAGCGACAAAGCGTGGTTTTTCTGGATTCTTCGCAGTGTATTCGTCAGCGGCTTCACGTGCGATTTTAGCAGCCGTTTTATTTAGCTCAGGTACGAGATACTGCATATCGTAGTCTGCCATCGACAGCCGCGTACCATTAAAGCTATTGGTCTCGATAATATCAGCGCCGGATTCCAAATGCGCCAAATGAATCTCTTTAATCATATGTGGCTGCGTCAGCACCAATAAATCATTATTGCCGCGGACATCTTGCTTGATATCAGCAAAGCGCTCACCGCGATAGTCCGCTTCCTCTAATTTATAGTTCTGAATATGCGTGCCCATGGCGCCATCGAGCATCAAAATCCGTGCTGCCATTTGCTCTGTAATGCGCGCTCGCGCCGTTAGCTGCTGATCCTTATAAGGGAATACAGCAGGCGGCGTCAATATAAAGTCATTGGGATTAGCATTTGGGTTACTGGCGTCAGTTAGATTGGTTAAAGAAGTATCAGTTTGAGAACGGGCTGTTGGAATCATAGGAGCGCTGCTTATAGAGTCAAAGTTATAAAAAAGAAGAGGAAAAAGTCGTTATAATTTTTAATAGAGAAGACGTCAAAACCATCAATGCCAGTAAAAAATAGTAAATAAATACAGATGATTTTAGCAGAAAATATATTGCCAATGTCAGGTTATCAAAGTCTATTGCATAAAGCGTGTGAGCACAAATGAATATCATTTATCTTTAGGGTTACAGAAAGCTTTACTTATGATTATAAACGTAAAAGTATCACTTTATAATGCAAATACAGATTACATGCACACCACAAAAAGTAGCGTAAATAGCCGTTTACGCCACTTAAGGATATGTTAATTTAATTTCAGAAGGATTGATGTTTCATAAGCGGTGCTTATTAGTAAGGGTTGATGATTTTATTTGCAAGTTTGCCTATATATTATTTTTGATGGCTAATCATGCATTATCAAATCAGTGATTAGATCGTTAAGCGTTGCTGCTAAGGAAAGCCAATCTCATCTGACCTACCAGATAAAAACCAACAGATTATAGATATTTACTCATTAAGGATAATATTATGAAAATCATCAAAATCGCTGCTATTGGTACTTTAGCTGTTTCAATTGCAGGTCTAAGTGCTTGTAACAATATGATGCCAGCCAAAAGCGCTCCTATGAAAGCGCCCATGCATAGCCAATCCATGGCAAAAATGAATGTAGTACAAATTGCCCAAAGCAATCCTGACTTCTCTGTACTGGTAGAAGCTGTCGTTGCCGCTGATTTAGCGGGCGCGCTCTCTAATCCTAATGCCAACTATACGATTCTTGCGCCAACCAATGCTGCCTTTATGCAAGCGTTACAAGAAAATAACATGACCAAAGCACAGCTCTTTGCCAATAAACCACTATTGACTAAAATCTTAAGCTATCACGTGATTAACGCTGCAGCACCTATTTATGCCAAGGATGTTAGACCAGGCAATATAACAATGCTAAGCATGGACACGCTTATGGTCACAGCCCAAGGCAAATTGATGGATGAAAGTGGACGTACAGCAAATCTTTTAAAAACGGACATTACTGCCAGTAATGGTGTGGTACATGTGATTGATAGAGTTCTAATGCCTAGATAGTCTTTTGGCAAGGTTTTATAAACTAGCCATTATATGCGTATAAGATCAATCGTTTAAGAGCTGTTCTACGCAGCTCTTAAATTCGTTATAGATTTAGATAACGAAACGCCTGTGTTATATACGTGATTGCTACAGTGCTACTACCTAAGAATATATCAATTAAAAATCAATCAGTTAATATTGTAGATGATTTCAGATAACGTCCCTTTAAAGAATGTCATATTCTAAACAGTATTGTGCATTTTAAAAAAAACTGTTTATGCAAAAATTATTACTTATCGAATCAGTACTTATCAAATTGTTATTCACTCAATAGTTATTAATATCAAAGGAATGTCTTATGTTAAAAAAGAACTTACTATCTATCGCCGTTGTGGCGGCAGCAATGTCATTAGCAGCTTGTAACGATAAAGAAGTCGTTGCTGAGCCAGTTGAGCCAGAAGCAACCACTGATGTAGTCGTTGAGCCAGAAGTCGCAGCTGAACCAATGGTTGAAGCGGATGTTGCCCCTGAAGCAGCAGCTACGCAAACTATTGGTGAGATGGCAGCTGGCAATAAAGACTTGACCATCTTGACCGCTGCACTACAGGCAGCTGGACTTGATTCGATGCTGATGGCTGAAGACAAGTACACAGTATTTGCACCTACTGATGATGCATTTGCTGCTTTATTGACTAAGTTGAACATTACCAAAGAAGAATTACTTGCTGATCAAGCGACGCTAAAAAGTGTGCTTCCATACCATGTCGTACCTATGGTTGTAAAAGCCGCTGATATTCCTTACGGTACTGCGATTGAAACGGCGAATGGTCAAACCATCACGATTAGTGATGCCAATGTCATTACAGATTCAAATGGTAATACCGCCAACATCGTTGCCACTGATATGATGGCAACCAATGGTGTAGTGCATGTAATTGATACAGTTTTATTGCCTAAATAAGTTTTGGTTAATAGACTTACTAAGTCTTTCTTGTAAACAGTAAATGATGTAAAAATACCTAAAGCCCAGCCATTGAGTTGGGCTTTTTGCTGCCTATTAATTGCTGCTAATAATTTGAGTCGATGCAATGTAAAAGGAATCCAGTAGTGCCTTATAACATTTGTATTTCTTTTATTTAGGACCGAATATAGTAGAAAAGAGGCAAGAGCGCACATACAAAAAAGCCCAAGACAATGGTCTCGGGCTTTTTTGATAACTGGCTAGTAGGCAAATACTTTACAGAGGATTAACGATGCTCTTTATTTAAAGGATCTTGTGCCGCTATTCTTTGTTGCTCTTTTAGATGACGCTCTTCCCAATAAGGCGCGTTTTTAATACCGAATTTTGCAGGATCAAATGTATAGCGCGTTACACCAGCTTTACGCTGTGCTTCATAGTCTTTAAGCATGGTAAGCGTCGGACGTGCCACAAAGAAGATAACAAGAATACCAACAATATTGAGCCAAGCCATAAGACCAACACCAATATCACCAATTGCCCAAATATAACCGGCTGAGTTAAGACCACCATAGGCAACCATCACCATGATTAGGACTTTAACTAAAAATAGACCAGTTTTGTTGGCACCGCGACCGATAAAGCGCGTCAAGTAAGCAACGTTCACTTCAGCGATGTAGTAGTAAGCCAAGATGGTTGTAAAGGCAAAGAAGAAGACGGCGATAGCGATAAAGGTATTACCAAAACCACCATAGACAGATTCCATTGCCATTTGCGTAAATGCTGGAGCGTTGATTTCAGTCGTAGCCGCTACATTCTGGACGATGAATTGACCATCTGGTAATGTACCTTGGATGTTATAAGTACCCATCGTTAAGATCATAAATGCAGTAGCAGAACAAACCAGTAACGTATCAACGTAAACCGAGAAGGCCTGTACCAAACCTTGCTGTGATGGATGCTCAACTTCAGCAGCAGCAGCAGCGTGAGGACCTGTACCTTGACCGGCTTCGTTAGAGTAAATACCACGTTTTACACCCCAACCAATCGCTGCACCAAAACCTGCTTGAGCAGTAAAAGCATCACCAACGATTAAGCCAAATACTTCTGGAATCATCTCAAAGTTAGCAAACATGATGATCAGTGCAAGGATAATATAGCCGATTGCCATGAAAGGAACCGCATACTCGGTAAACGTTGCGATACGCTTGATACCACCGAAGATGATGATACCTAATACCACAAGAATAATACCCAATGCTACTAACCGCATAGAGCCGACTTCTAAGGCTCCAATATTAACGATAGAACCTTCACCCATTACCTGCGCGAAAGCACTGATAACGCCGTTTGCCTGTACGCCTGGTAGGAACATACCACAAGCAAGGATAGATGAGATTGCAAAAAGGATGCCGTACCATTTTTGACCAAGTGCGCGCTCAAAATAGTAAGCAGGGCCACCGCGATATTCGCCAGTGATTACATCTTTTTCTTTGTAAATCTGAGCCAGTGTCGACTCAACATAAGCAGTAGATGCGCCTAGGAAAGCAACTACCCACATCCAAAATACAGCACCAGGACCACCGAAGCCGATAGCGGCTGCTACCCCTGCGATGTTCCCCATACCCACACGACCAGCAAGCGAGACGGCAAGTGCCTGAAACGATGAAATGCCTTGTTCACTAGATTTACCAGTAAATAGCAATTTGATCATTTCACCGAATAAACGTACTTGTACAAAGCGCGTCATGATGGAATAAAATAGACCTGCGCCCAAGCATAAGTAAATTAATGCAGGGCTCCAAATAATTCCGTTTACTAAATTGACTAAACCTTCCATATATCTATTCCTTCAACTGTCTCAAAATGACTATATATGAGGATGCATAGAGTGAGTTAACGGTTTAATATCCTTATTAAAGCCAACCACTCAAATTATCTGCATGTACTTAAAACAATGATTTAAGCTTCATATGTACATAGTCACCAAGAATGGACTGTAGTTGTCTGTGTTTATCCGCTTGGTTTATTATCAAAGTTTGGCTGTATTTGCTCATCTCTTGATATCATTTATATATAAATATCAATCGATTGGCGATGGTTGCCATCTTTTTACTGTCTCTTTACTTTGGTAATCCGTCATTCTGCCATAAACATAAACGCTGTTATAAATAAACCAGTGGATAAAACAGGCGGTTATAATTTTAAATACCCATCATCGCGATGGCATTCAGCTTACTATGAGCGGTATCGGCTAAGTACAATTGCGTAATAGAGTCATAAAGCGATGATTTATCTGTCTATTAATCCTTTTAAATGATAAATAAACGAATCGCTAGTACTATGAAGAAAATAAGTCCACTACCAAATGTATGCAAACCGTACAGCTACGTAACTGCAATTTGCCATATTTTTTACCCAATTACTAGAAATTTCTTCTTAGCGGCAGCCATATATATGTTATGGCAAGCTTTATTATGGCAACAAGTACCGTAGAATATGGCATAAGGTCGATTTATCTCAGTTTGGATGATTTTTCAATAATTCAGGTTATATAGATACATAGTCAAAACAGAGCGAGAGATTATGCTACAAGTCGTTGCTTGCGGTTGTGTTTTGGTAACGATGAATTGTAAAAAAAGCGTTATAGCGCCATTATTAGCACAACATATTGTAGGCTACAAAATATAAGCTTATATAGTCATAGTATTGAAGTCAGTATCAAAAAAAGCAGTCAAAAGCCATTTTAAAATCTTGTTATCAGTTGTTTGATATTTATCATTATTAGGAGAATCCACAATGACCCGTAAATCCATTGTAAAACCCATCTTGCTATCAGCTGTATTAGCCACGTCTACTGTCGGCTTGACAGGTTGTGGTTATAATAATCTTCAGGCTCAAGATGAGCAAGTGACGGCTTCGTGGTCAGAGGTGGTCAACCAATATCAACGTCGCTCGGATTTGGTGCCAAACTTGGTAAAAGTAGTACAGCAGTATGCCAAGCAAGAGCAGGAAGTCTTTACGCAAGTGGCTGAAGCCCGCTCACGCGCTGGTGGTATCACCGTAACGCCAGAAGTACTCAATGATCCTGAAGCGATGGAGCGTTATGCGGCGGCGCAAGAACAGATGACGGGTGCACTATCACGTTTGATGGCAGTGTCTGAGCGTTATCCTGAACTGAAATCTGATGCGCTATTCCAAGATTTGCAAGCGCAATTAGAAGGTACTGAAAACCGTATCGCCGTCGCTCGTAACCGCTATATCCAAGAAGTACAGGGTTACAATACGACCGTACGTCAATTCCCAACCAATATTACGGCAAAAGTATTTGGGATGAGTGCTAAACCAAACTTTAGCGTCGCGAACGAAAAAGAGATTTCTACTGCACCAAGCGTGGATTTTGACAGTGGCGAGTCAAAGACGGCTCAATAGCAGCAAATCAATAATGATGAATTATGCGTTTATTTCACGCTGGTATGCTTCATCTATTGAAAGAATTGTGTAGCCGTCTTAGCGTTTCTTACTGGTATGAATAGGTTGCGTCTAATATTAAATATAAGCGTCTCTTAAAGCCTATTTATATCGTTAAGCCATTAAAAACAGGTAGAGCATCAAGTACCGATTAATTAAATACTTACTGATTGCCGCTCTATTTATTAATTTAGTAAAGATCTGACTTGAGGTGGTATACAGTTAATGACTCATTTAAAAGCACCCCTAGCAGCGTTGTTATTCGCCCTTAGTATTGGTAGCGCGTCTACATTGTATGCGGCGCCCGATGACAGTACGCTTGCTGCCGATAGCACCACGCAAAATCGCAGTGTGGAAGACTTAGTGGCTATTGCAAAAGCCGCTGAATCCAATGAAGCTATTAATGATGCTGTTTTAGGCAATGAGGCGATTAACGAAACCATACTTGGTAATGAAGCTATCAATCCTAATGCGTCCAATAATGAGGGCGTGGCAGAGGCAAATGCGACCAAACGTCCCCCTGTCAAATCAACTGCTGACAGTGTCGATGCGGACAAACTGATTTTGAACAGTCCTGTCATTGATCAAGCTAATATCTTAAACCCACAAGAGAAGCAGCGCTTAGAAGCACAGCTACGTACAATTTATCAGCAAGGTTTGGCACAAGCAGCAGTGGTGATTGTCCCAACTACCAATGGCATGCCTATCTTTGATTATGCCTTGCAAGTTGCTGAAAAATGGCAGCTGGGTAGTAAAGACATCGATGATGGCTTGCTTGTGGTTGTCGCTGTCAATGACCGTGATATGTATATATTGACAGGTTATGGACTCGAAGGTGTACTGCCAGATGCGGCGGTCAATCGCATCATTCGAGAGGATATTACCCCGTTATTTAAGCAAAATAATTATGGCGCAGGGATATTGGCAGGCGTCACGGCCTTACAAAGTCGTTTATCTGCTGATCCTGAAGTGCTTGCTCGTGCCGATGCGCAGGCAGCTGAACGTACTACCCAACAAGGCTCAGACGAGCTGCCATCTCCTATTTTTCTATTCATCATGGCGATGATATTTGGTAGCTTTATTACCAGTATATTTGGTCGAGTATTCGGTTCAGTGCTGACGGCCGGTGGTTTTGTTGCAGGCTCACTAGCATTGGGCGGTGGTTTATTTATGACCATCATTATGGCGATATTTTTATGGCTGTTCTTGATTTCACGCGGCGGCGGTAAAGGCGGGTCTGGCGGCGGTAAAGGAGGTAGAGGCGGTGGTATGATATTCCTG
>Ga0114916_1001694_pt1 | contig 12198 bp, 10 predicted proteins | sample MalvirAntarct_66_FD_83501 | JGI IMG/M metagenome (GOLD analysis project Ga0114916, IMG submission 83501) | Marine viral communities from the Global Malaspina Expedition - Malaspina viral metaG Antarct_66 | ecosystem: Environmental > Aquatic > Marine > Oceanic | place: West Anvers Island... | reverse complement strand
GAAAAGAGGTTTGCCTTAATTGAGATTCCTAAAGGTATAGATCGTTTCGTGGTATTACCGGATGAAGGGGAGAAGAGTTTCATCATTCTTTTAGATGACTTAATACGGTATTGTTTGGACAACATTTTCACGATGTTCGAATATGAATCGATTACGGCTCATATGATTAAGATTACAAGGGATGCCGAGCTTGATATGGATAATGATTTAAGTAAAAGTTTTATCGAAAAAATATCATCGAGTGTAGAGCATAGAAAAATTGGCGATCCGGTACGTTTTGTTTACGATAAGAGTATCGGTAGGGATACCTTAAGTTTTTTGAAAGAAAAAATGAATATCGAAGATACCGATAGTGTTATACCTGGTGGCAGATATCATAATCGGAGAGATTACATGGGCTTCCCAAGTTTGGGAAGAAAAGAATTGCTTTATGATAAAATAACACCATTGCCCGTTAAGGGCCTTAGTGTAGAAGGAAGTATTTTAGAAAGTATTGCGAAAAAAGATTATTTGCAATATTCTCCGTATCACACCTTCGCTTACATATTGAAATTTTTAAGAGAAGCGGCATTGGACCCTAAAGTCCGTACCATAAAAATTACGGTGTATAGGTTAGCAAGTAATTCTCAGATTGCAGCTTCCTTGATTAACGCAGTTAAAAATGGAAAGCAAGTAACTGTACAAATAGAATTGCAAGCACGTTTCGATGAGCAAGCAAATATCGAGTATGCCGAGCAACTTCAATCAGAAGGTGTGAAGTTAATTTTTGGTGTACCAGGATTAAAGGTTCACAGTAAAATATGTCTGATCGAGCGAGAAGAAGGTGACGCTATCAAACGCTATGGTTTTATAAGTACCGGTAACTTTAACGAGTCAACTGCAAGAATCTATACTGATTATACTTTATTTACGGCGCATGACCCAATTTTGAAAGAGTTGAACAAAGTTTTTGACTTTTTTGAAACAACCTACAAAATCAATAAATACAAACATCTTATAGTATCTCCGCATTATACCAAAAATGCATTTATGAAATTGATAGATGTCGAAATAGCGAATGCCATTTTAGGTAAAGAAGCCTACATTAAAATAAAGATGAACAGTTTTACCTCCTATAAAATGGTCGACAAGCTATATGAAGCGAGTAGGGCGGGGGTAAAGATCCAGTTGATCATAAGGGGTATATGTTGCTTAGTACCAGATATTAAGGGAATGAGTGAAAACATAGAGGCTATAAGTGTCGTAGATAAATTTTTGGAGCATACACGATTATTTGCATTTGCCAATGGCGGAAACCCCAAGATGTATATCTCGTCGGCAGATTGGATGACAAGAAACCTAGATTATAGAGTAGAGGTGGGTTGTCCTATTTATGATGAGGATATTAAAAAAGAATTAATGGAAACCTTCGAAATATGTTGGAAAGACAATATGAAAGCGCGTATATTCAATGAAAAGCAAGATAATGCTTATCGAAAAACAACGATTCCTAAAATAAGGTCACAGTTCGCTACCTACGATTATTATGCAAAAGACGTAAAGAAGAAGTGATATAGTCGCTACCCATGGATAGACTCTTTTTTGCTTAGGTCTTTCATGATTTTAGCTTCATGTTCCAATAAGCTATTCCACTTTTGGTTCACCTCCTCCAGATCCCCATACTTGCGGGCGAATTTTAAAAACATGGTATAATGGCCGGCTTCACTTATCATTAACTTATGATAGAAGTCGGCTAATTTTTTATCTTCCAATTCTTCCGACAAAAGTCTAAAACGCTCGCAACTACGAGCTTCAATAAGTGCCGCATATAGCAAACGGTGCACGAGCTGCGTAGTTCTGCTTCCACCTTTAGGGAAAAATTTAATCAGTTCAATAACATAATCATCCTTTCGGTCTCTACCTAATGTCTGGCCACGTTTAAGAATAAGATCATGAACCATTTTAAAATGGCCCATTTCTTCCCTTGAAAGGGCTACCATTTCTTCAACGAGTTCAGAATATTCAGGGAAGGATACTATTAAGGATATTGCCGTACTTGCCGCTTTTTGTTCACAATACGCATGATCGGTCAATATTTCGTCAATATTCTTTTCTACAATATTTACCCATCTCGGATCAGTTGGTAATTTTAGACCTAGCATATTTTTATTTTGTACAAAATTATAAAGATTTTGTCGACCTCACCAATTATAATGAATCAGCTTAACAACTTCCTCATGAATAATAATTATTTTTGAGGAAAAGACAACCTTAGTTTAAAAAATGCACAATCAAGTAGAGGTACAAAATATCTTAGTGAAATATGGCAAGGCTGAAAACGTAGCCTGGTTAAAAGAAAAAATAACAAAGTTGGCCGAAACCAAATCTTCTAAAGATTTATTTATGACCTATAGTTTGTTAAATGTGAAATTTGATTCTTTGATGCCTATTTCTTTTGAGAAAACGGATGGTGATAATACCTTCTATTTAAAGGCGCATAAAGCAAATTTACTTCAGATAGCACGTATTTACTTATTGTCGGAAGTTCTAAATCAAGATGAGGAATTTTACACGCCTAAGGTTGCGAATATTATTCAGGTAGCTGATACGGGAGAGTTGGAAACTTTTTTGAAATACTTGATTTTACTGCCTAACCCAGAAGCTTATAAACAAACCGCTGTGGAGGCACTTCGCACCAATATTGCTATAATATTCGATGCGATAACCTTGAACAATCCTTATCCCGCGAAATACTTTAATGACCAACAGTGGAATCAAATGTATTTAAAAGCTGCTTTTATGGAGAGGGATCTTTCTCAAATAGAATCTGTCGATGAAAGAGCAAATCAAGACCTTGCCAGAATCATTTCTGATTATGCTCACGAAAGATGGGCGGCCTCAAGAAAAATAGATCCTTTATTTTGGAGACCGGTTACAAACTTTTTAAATGAAGCACTTTTAAAGGATATGGATAGTCTTCTGAGCAGTGATGATGCGGTCGAAAACAAAGCGGGCGCATTATGTTGTTATTATTCGAATAATGAAAGGGCAAACGCGCTCTTGAACAAGTATCCAGAATTAAAACATAAGGTAGCTGACGGAAGTATTAGTTGGAATACGATTAAAAAATAATAGAATGGAAGATAAATTGATGATTATTGACCCACATGTTCACATGACGTCAAGAACAACAGATGATTATGAAGCTATGGCAGCTGCAGGCGTTGTGGCAATAATAGAACCTTCATTTTGGTTAGGGCAACCTAGAACACAGGTAGGTTCTTTCCAGGACTATTTTAGTAGTCTTGTGGGTTGGGAACCGTTTAGGGCAAGCCAGTTCGGAATAAAACATTACTGTACGATTGGATTGAACTCGAAAGAGGCAAATAACGAAGCGTTAGCAGAGCAGGTGATTGAGCTATTGCCGTTATACCTTCATAAAGAAAACGTAGTAGCTATTGGGGAAATAGGTTATGACGACCAAACACCCGCTGAGGATAAGTTCTTTAGAATGCAATTGGAAATGGCGAAGGAGTTAGATATGACCGTGCAGGTACATACGCCACACCGTGATAAGAAAGCCGGTACGATTAAAAGTATGGAGGTTTGTTTAGAACATGGTCTGGATCCGGCAAATGTTATTATAGATCACAATAATGAAGAAACGGTTAAAGATGTACTTGACCGTGGATTTATTGCTGCATTTACCATTTATCCAAAAACTAAAATGGGTAATGAGCGAATGGTAGAGGTTGTAAGAAAATTTGGCAGCTCAAATATCATTGTAGATAGCTCGGCCGATTGGGGAGTAAGCGACCCATTGGCAGTTCCAAAAACTGCTTCTTTGATGTTAAAAAGAGGTATTTCAATGGAAGATGTTAAGAAAACTTGTTATCAGAACGCGTTAGATGCCTTTAGTAAAAATGGCAAAATGAAGGAAGCGCACTGGTTGCAGCCTGATAGTATTAATCAGACGCAATTATTTAATGACAATAGTGTATTAAGAGGTCAGGTTCCGAGAATCGACGAAGACCAAATCACCTAGAATGAAGAAGAAATTAATGGGTTTTGCTCGTTTGGCAAGACCTGCCAACCTGCCAACGGCAGCAGCAGATATACTGGCTGGCATTGCTATAGGGCTGTACCTGACCAATATTGATGTGATTCAATTTTCGGTTAAGCATAGTGAGAATGTTCTTTCATTGGTGTTTTCTTCAATTGCCCTATATGCGGGCGGTGTTGTTTTTAATGATGTATTTGATGCGGAGTTAGATGCAATCGAACGTCCTGAAAGAGCTATACCTAGCGGATTGATTCCTAAACAACACGCCATTTATTTTGGAATTGTTCTATTGATTACGGGAATGGTCTTGGCATTCAATTGTAATATCTTAACGGGTATCATATCTATGCTACTAACAATGGCAATAATAGCGTATGACGGGTATTTTAAGCAATTTGGCTTCGCCGGACCGTTGAACATGGGGGTATGTAGAGGCTTGAATTTACTACTGGGAATGGCTATTCTTGGAACACTTACGAATTGGTTCATTTCCTTGGTACCTGTTGTTTATATTTTTGCAATTACGCTGATCAGTAGGGGCGAGGTACACGGTAATAATAGAAAACATATTGTTATGGCAGGCATGTTATATACAATAGTTATTACCTCAATAGCGTTTATTGTTGTGCAAGAGACAGGGAAAATAGTTGTTTTGTCTCCATTTTTATTGTTTTTTGGGTATATGATTTTTTCCCCTTTGTATAAGGCATATAAAGATAATTCTCCGAAGAATATAAAAAAGGCAGTCATTGCAGGTGTTTTGTCGTTGGTAATAATGAATGCTTGTTGGGTTGCCGGTTTTTCAAGTTGGTATTTGGCCTTGGTAGTTCTATTGTTATTGCCACTTTCTATGCTATTATCTAAATTATTTGCTGTAACCTAAAAGAATTATGCAATTATCACCCATAAAACAGTCATTCAAAGTTCAATATGATTATCAGTTGTATTTCACTTCAGGATTATTTAATGTTGGAAATCCGTTGTTTGAACAATTGATGAGGGATTATAAGAAGTTTGAGCCGGTTAAATTACTTTTTGTGTTGGATGATGGTGTGAAATATCACCATCCAAACATTCTGAGCCAAATTGAAACGTATTGTGAAACTTTTGATCAGGTTTTAAAATTCACGAATACCATAGTGGTTTCAGGGGGTGAACAGGTCAAAAATAGTGATGATGCCATCGAATCGGTATTGCGTGGTATTAATGAAAACAAAATCTGTCGTCATTCGTTTGTCGTGGTTATTGGTGGGGGCGCAGTAATCGATATGGTTGGCTATGCGGCTGCAATTGCCCATAGAGGGGTAAAGTTGTTGCGAATCCCTACAACGGTACTTTCTCAAAATGATTCTGCCGTAGGGGTAAAGAATAGTGTCAATGCCTTTAAAAAGAAAAATTTCTTAGGAACTTTCGCGCCGCCATATGCAATTATTAATGACAGTAGTTTTCTAGAAACATTAGAGCAAAGGGATTGGATTTCAGGTATTTCAGAAGCTATAAAAGTAGCACTTATTAAAGATGGTATTTTCTTTAAATATATAGCGGATAATGCCATGGCGCTTAAAAATAGAGAAATGGAGCCAATGCAATATGTAATTTACAAATGTGCCGAAATGCATATGCAACATATTACCCAAGGTGGGGATCCGTTTGAATCAGGTTCATCGCGACCTTTGGATTTCGGACACTGGGCTGCTCACAAAATGGAATTTATGACCAATTATGAGATGCGTCACGGTGAGGCTGTAGCAAAAGGCATAGCCTTAGATGTGACCTACGCTCAACTATCAGGGTTAATAACCGAAGAAGATTTACGGCATATTTTAGAGGTGATGATGAATATAGGTTTTGATTTATCTATTCCTGTGGAAAGTCAAGAAGAAATCGATTCATTGCTGAATGGAATAGAAGAGTTTAGAGAGCATTTGGGTGGTCAATTGACCATAACGTTAATTTCTGATATAGGCGTTAAGCACGATGTTCATACCATTGACATGGGGCTAATGGCCCAGGCGATTAGTAAGTTGAATCATCAATACGCATTAAATTAATATAAATGCTAGTAAAAGAGAATCTGCATTTAACCTATTGTACAAATATTCACCCAGGTCAAGACTGGAAAAGTACATTCGAAAGTATTAAAAAACATGTGCCGGGAATAAAAAAGGAAGTTTCAGCGAATGAAGCTTTCGGCCTAGGACTTCGCTTATCGAACAAAGCCAGTGAAGAGTTAGAAGCGGAGACGAATATGGCCGATTTCAAAAAATGGTTGTCGGAAAATAATTTATATGTATTCACCATGAACGGGTTTCCCTACGGAAATTTTCATGATGAACGGGTAAAAGATATGGTGCACGCGCCCGATTGGACAACCACGCAACGTTTAACGTATACCAAACGTTTATTCCGTCAGTTATCTGAATTATTGCCAAAAGGATTGAATGGTGGAATTTCAACGTCACCTATTACCTATAAATACTGGCATAAAACAGAAACAGATATCAAAAACGCTTTTGAAATTGGTGCTAAAAATATGCTGGAGGTGGCCATGCTGTTGTTCGAGATAGAACAATCAACTGGCAAGTATATGCACTTGGATATTGAACCAGAACCAGATGGACTATTGGAAAACAGTGATGAAGTCTTATCCTTTTTTTCAGACTATCTTCTGCCATTGGGTATTTCTTATTTTAAAAAGGAATTAGGGATAGGGGATAATGAGGCCGAATCTCTCATCAAAAAATATATTACTGTTTGCTATGATGTATGTCATTTCTCATTGGCCTATGAAGAGCCAATTGACACGTTTGCAAAGTTTGAAGAACGAGATATCTTAGTAGGGAAAATTCAAGTAAGTGCGGCGCTTAAAATAATATTCACTGATAAGAATAATGAGGTTATTTGGAACGAACTATCCCGATTTAACGAACCTACCTACTTACATCAAGTTACAGAAAAAATTGACGGAAAAGTAAAAACGTATAGTGATCTGCCTTTGGTTTTAGAAGGCGAAAGAGTTCACAAAGAGCTTCGGGCACATTATCATGTTCCCATATTCTTAGAGAAGTATGGAGAATTGTTTTCGACGCAAGACCATATTTTAAAAACGATGGAGTATATCAAATCTAATTTTGTATCCGAACATCTTGAGATTGAAACGTATACCTGGGATGTACTTCCGTCCGATTTAAAACAAGATTTATCAGTATCCATAATTAGAGAAATAGAGTGGTTTAAATCACACCTGTAATATGAAAAAAACGGTCGTAATAAATGTAGTAGGGTTAACGAAACGCTTAATTGGTGCGCATACGCCATTTATAAAAGCATTTTTAGAGAAAGGAGGATCTACGTTTATTAAACCTGTTTTGCCTGCGGTCACTTGCTCGGTACAATCGACTTATGTAACAGGAAAATGGCCATCGGAACATGGTGTGGTAGGAAATGGTTGGTACTTCAAAGATGAATGTGAGGTTAAGTTTTGGCGACAATCGAACAAGTTGGTAGAGCAACCAAAAATATGGGACGATTTAAAAGAGAAGCATCCCAAATTCACTTGTGCCAATCACTTTTGGTGGTATAATATGTATAGTAATGTTGATTATGGCCTTACACCAAGACCAAACTATTTAGCTGATGGAAGAAAAATTCCAGATGTATATTCTTATCCGGCAACGTTGCGTGACGACATGCAAAAGGCATTGGGAACGTTTCCTTTGTTTGAATTCTGGGGTCCTAAGACAACTATAAACTCATCTAAATGGATTGCAGATGCCGCTTTGTTGACAGATAAAAAGCATAATCCTGATTTAACCTTTATTTACCTGCCACACTTAGATTATAATTTACAGCGTTATGGTATTGATTTTGAGGTGATTTCAAAAGATTTAATTGAAATAGATGCTGTAGTAAAGCAATTGGTGCAACATTATGAGGCGCAAGAAACCAGGGTGATACTACTTTCTGAATACGGAATTACAAATGTAAACAGACCAATTCATATCAATCGTGTATTGCGAAAAGAAGGTTTGGTTGCTGTACGTGTAGAACGAGGCTTAGAGCTTTTAGATGCGGGCGCAAGTGATGCTTTTGCGGTTGCGGATCATCAAATAGCCCATGTCTATTGTAAACATTCTGAAAATATTGAACGTGTAGCAGCATTGATGAAATCCATTGATGGTGTCGAAAAAGTACTGTACGGAGAAGATTTAAAAACCTATCATATAGATCATGAGCGTTGTGGTGATATCGTAGTGGTTGCTGATAAAGATTCTTGGTTTACCTATTATTTCTGGTTAGATGATGCCAAGGCACCAGACTATGCCAGAATGGTCGATATTCATAAAAAACCTGGGTATGACCCAGTTGAAATGATGACAGACCCAAAAGATAAGCTGGTAATGGCGAAAGTAGTGGGAAAACTACTCAAAAAGAAAATGGGCTTTAGAACGGTAATGGATATAATTCCTATTGATGCAACATTGATCAAAGGGTCACATGGCCGATTAACGGAGGATAAGGAAGATTTTCCAATATGTATTAGCAATTATAAAAATGGATTAAAGGAGCCAATGATAAACGCAACCCAAGTACGTGATCTTATTGAAGATCACCTCTTAAACTAAAATTAAATGAATCTATTATTTAAGGTGATAGGATATGTCTTTGCAATTTTATTTGCTGTAGGTGCAGTTTTGCAATACAATGATCCAGACTCCTTACACTGGATTATTGTTTACGGCGTAGCTGGGTTGGTGTCACTTTTATTTGCATTGAATAAAATTGGGTATATGGTTCCATTAATCTTGGGGGTACTGGCCTTAGTTGGGTTTGTATATCTTTATCCTTCCAATTTTCAAGGATTTGATTTAAATGATGGTGATATTAAGACCGTTGAATTGGGAAGGGAAGCGTTTGGTCTGTTGATAATTTCAATGGTGCTGTTATTCTTTTCTTTTCAAATAAAACGAAAATCATAAATCTAGATCGAACTCGGTTCTCAATAAATCGATTACCGGATTTTTTTCCCTTAATTTCTCATATTTTTCTTCAGGGGTGAATGCAAATTTCTTAGCGGTCGTTTCATTCACGCTAATGGTCAATTGAATAAAATGATTATTTAATTTAGCGCGTAGATATTCCATTAGTTCAAATTGTTCACGCTCGATTTCCTTTTTCATAGTACCATTGGGAAGTTCTATGTGAATGGTAAAATCCGCCAATAATTTTGGAACATCGGTGTTTAAATTCGAAGCGAGAATTTTTTGACCTTTTTTATCGATAATCTCCACGAATTCGGCCCAGTGTTTTCGTAAATCTTCTTGAGAAAAGTCGTCTTTGGGTAGATTGTTTTCGTCAATTACGACCTCTATTTTATTGAGTTCGTGTTGTTTTTTTGCATTGAGGCTAGAAATGGATAATCCGGAGACCCTTTTATTCGGGCGATTGATCGTAATTTTTTTAGCCTCTGTATTCGCTTCTTTTTCTTGAATACTTGATGGTAGTTGTTGTGCTTCTTTTGCTCTTACAGGTATTGCTTTACGCTCATCTTCTGAAGATGGGCTAGCCTCGGCAATTGATTCGGTAGGTTGTTGTTCTTCTATATTTTTCTTTGCAACAGCACCCTCATTTTGAGTGGTAGAAGTTAAATCCGTCTTTTTCAAGGGAGGTTTGGACAGCTGCTTATAGAAAGCTGATGGGGCAATAAAATCAATGGTCTTATTGTGAAGGGCTAGTGATTCAGGATTTTTTTTTTCTCCATCAAAATTGATAGAGGCAAGCTTCATGAGAGTTAGTTCAACCAACAATCGTTGGTTTTTACTTGTTTTATATTTTAAATCACAATCATTGGCTATATCTAGTCCTTGTAATAAAAAGGAGGGTGAGGTTCTTTTACTCTGATCTCTATACATTTGTTGTGCGGCCTCACCAACCTCTAGTAAGGAAATGGTATCAGGATGTTGGCATACCATTAAGTCCCTAAAATGAGAAGCCAAACCAGATATAAAGTGGTGCCCGTCAAAACCTAGCGATAAGGTTTTGTTGAAAAGTAAAAGCAAGTTTGGAATGTTGTGTTCTAATATTAAATCAGTAGCTTCAAAATAGGTGTCGTAATCAAGTACATTCAGATTTTCGGTAACTGCCTTTCGAGTAAGTTCGGTACCTGAAAAACTAACGACCCTGTCGAAAATGGATAAGGCATCGCGCATAGCACCATCAGCCTTTTGAGCAATTATATGAAGTGCATCTTCCTCCGCGTTAATACCTTGGTTTTCGGCAATGTACTTCAAGTATTCTGCCGCATCTTTAACTGTTATCCTTTTGAAATCGAATATTTGACACCGTGACAGAATTGTAGGTATAATCTTGTGCTTTTCAGTAGTTGCCAGTATAAAAATGGCATGCTTTGGTGGCTCTTCCAAGGTTTTTAGAAATGCATTAAAAGCGGATTGAGATAACATATGTACCTCATCTATGATATATACTTTATACTTACCTACTTGTGGTGGTATACGAACCTGGTCAATTAGATTTCTAATGTCATCGACCGAGTTGTTCGATGCCGCATCGAGTTCAAATATATTGAAGGCAAAATCTTCATTCTCCTTCTCGGTGCCATCAGAATTTATTTGCTTGGCCAGAATCCGAGCGCATGTAGTTTTTCCAACTCCTCTAGGTCCGCAAAACAATAATGCTTGCGCCAAATGGTTTTGGTCAATTGCATTTTGTAACGTATTGGTAATAGACTGCTGTCCCACAACATCTTTAAATGTCTGGGGTCTATATTTTCGTGCCGATACGATAAATGGTTCCAAAATACTACGTTGACTTTTGCTGATACAAATATAAATATAGCCTTCAATTCTAAAACGAATTTAGGATAGAGATCATCCTTAGTTATCAACAATTGCAGTACATTTGCGTATAGCAGGCCACCTTATCGCTGCCAAGCAATTGGGAGAGGAAAGTCCGGACACCATAGTGCAGTATAGCGGGTAACGCCCGTCCGCTGAAAAGTGAGGACAAGTGCAACAGAAAGCAAGTACAGTTCGGCTGTAGTGAAACCAGGTAAACTCTATACGGTGAAACGTCATGTAAATCGGTGTTTAAGAGCTGCACGCTCAAGCCGAAGGGTAGGCGGTTCGAGCTCTGGGGTAACCCTTTGCCTAGATAAATGATAAGGAATTCTGATATTCTCAGTCTACAGAATCCGGCTTATGGCCTGCTTTTTTTTGGAGTAGCAATTGGAATTGAAAGAGTATCACCCAATCAACTCTAAAGAGAAGAGCAAAAGCGTTATATCTTGAATATTAAATTTATGGGTTTTTTAAAGTTGTCAAGAAACTTTATTATTCACATAACAGGAAGATCCGATTAGCTACTTCTCGAAAAAACTAAAAACACTTCCCCCGTATTTTCTAGAATTTTTATAAAAAGGGAACTCGGCCAAACTGGTCCGATTGGAGTGCTCAATTATTAGGACACCATCTTCAAGAAGTAAATCATTTTCAAATATTAACTCTGGAAGTTTTTCAAAATCGGTGAGTTCCATGTCGTAAAATGGATCTGCAAAAATGATATCGAATTTTTCGGTATTCCGTTGTAAAAAAGTAAAAACATCACTTTTTAAAGTGCGAATGTTCATGTCTAAAAGAGCAACGGTCTTATCAATAAAATCTACGCAACCGGCATGGGCATCAATCGCAAGAACATCGTCTACGCCTCGAGAGGAAAATTCATAACTTATATTGCCGGTACCTGCAAAGAGGTCAAGAACCTTTAAATCTGGAAAATAGTAACTGTTATTCAAAATATTGAACAAGCTTTCCTTTGCCATATCCTTCGTAGGTCTTACAGGTAATTTCTTAGGAGCCGTTAAATTTCGTCCTTTATGTTTTCCCGATATAATGCGCATTATAAGGTGTTTATTAGTGTGAAGTCTATTGAATTTGTTGCATGTTCACCTAGTTTAATCAACTGGGGCGGTGAAGGTGCAAAAATGCTTATTTGTTCTATGTAACGGTAACATAGCTGAAAGATGTCGTCATCTTCCTCTATCGAGCCAAATAATTTTACAATCGTCTTTTTTGGGTCCAATTCTAACTGCTCTAAAACGAACAATAAGTAATATACAAAGTCTTCTTTTGTAGTGTATT
>Ga0114916_1001693_pt1 | contig 12198 bp, 9 predicted proteins | sample MalvirAntarct_66_FD_83501 | JGI IMG/M metagenome (GOLD analysis project Ga0114916, IMG submission 83501) | Marine viral communities from the Global Malaspina Expedition - Malaspina viral metaG Antarct_66 | ecosystem: Environmental > Aquatic > Marine > Oceanic | place: West Anvers Island... | reverse complement strand
ATGTAACATCTTAATACCCTTCAATAAACCCGGAACTTTAGAACAGGTTCATAATTATAAAAATTTTTGTCAGTTCGAGTGAAATTCTTTTTTGAAGATTTGTATAGAGACCCTAGTACCTACTTCTGTTTCCCTATGTTGAACCTTCTAGCTATAAAATACTTTTACTGGGCAAATTGTGCCACGATGTAGAAAAAACCATCCTTAGTATTTAATTTCTTGGCACAACTCTACCAACACGCCATTCGCGGTCTTTGGATGAACGAAAGCGACCCACTTATTATCGGCTCCCTTTTTAGGATTCTCGCTCAGTAAGGTAAATCCTTCTTTTTTTAGGCGTTCCATTTCCGCTACGATATCATCGACCTCAAATGCCACATGGTGTATGCCCTCACCCTTTTTCTCCAAAAATTTGGCAATAGGTCCATCGGGATCTGTGGCGGCCAATAATTCTATTTTGTTAGGCCCGTTTTGAAAGAACGAGGTAAGCACACCTTCCGAGGCAACTTCTTCTTGTTTATAAGGAGGAATACCCAATAATTTCTCAAAAAGAGCATTGGAATCTTCCATGTTCTTCACGGCAATACCTACATGTTCTATTTTTTTCACGCCTTATTTGCTTCAGGATGCATTACATAGCGGTCAAGATACATTTTTCTATGTACTTTTGCAGTATGGAAACGCAAAGACAACGTAAAATAGCTGGGGTCATTCAAAAGGATATTGTAGATATTCTTCAAAAGGCCGCAATTCATGGCGGATTAAGAAATACGCTTATATCCGTTTCCAAGGTATCGGTAACGACAGATTTATCTATCGCCAAAATTTACTTGAGTATTTTTCCCAACGATAAGTCGGGCGAATTGATGGAAGGCATTAAATCGAATCAGCCGCTTATAAAACACGAACTTTCGCAACGTACCCGTAACCAATTGCGTAGGGTTCCTGAGTTGTTGTTTTATTTAGATGATTCTCTGGATTATATCGAGAATATCGAAAAGTCATTAAAACGCGAGGAAAACCCGATTGTAAACAGAGATTTGTTACCTAAACGTAAAAAGTCCTGATCGGTTGAATTTCCCACTCTATATCGCCAAACGGTATGTGCGTTCAAAAAGCACCCAGAACGCGGTCAACATTATTAATTTCATTACCTTTTTAGTAATCGTCATTGGATCTGTAGCACTATTTATTGTGCTTTCGGCCTTCGCGGGACTGAAGACCTTTAGCCTTTCATTTACCGAATCGTTCGATCCTCAATTGAAGGCCTTACCGGTCGCCGGAAAAACCTTTACGCTAAGCCCCGAACAGGAACGACGGTTGGAATCGGTAGACGGACTCGCATTTTATTCCAAGGAATTGGAAGAAAAGGTATCGCTAGAGCACCGAGGGAAAAACCATATCGCCTATATCAAGGGGGTGGATAGCAACTACACGAAAGTGACAGGGGTCGATAGCACACTGTACATTGGTGAATGGACGATCAATGAGTCACAAGTCGTATCTGGTTTGGGTATCGCCAATATTCTGGGAGTAACCATCAACCAATTCCGTAGCCCCATGCAGATATATGCTTTCAAGCCTGGAAAAGGGTCTATTTCCCAACAAAGTATTTCGTCTCTCTATAACCAACTACCCATGGTCATTGGTGGCGTATACGCCGTAGAAGCCGATCTGGACAACAAATACGTATTTGCCGATCTAAGATTGACACAAGCCTTGTTAGAGAAAGATTCCCTACAGGTGTCCGGTATAAATTTTAAGATGGACGATGGTGTTGAACCTAGCGCTATTCGTGAAGACCTTACAGATATATTAGGCCCAAGCGTTCAACTTAAAGACAGGCAGCAGCTGAACAGTACCCTCTATAAAATGTTGAATACCGAAAATGTCGCCACGTATCTCATTTTTACCTTGGTGCTTATTATTGCACTATTTAACGTGGTCGGTGCCATAATAATGATGATATTGGACAAGCAACAGAACTCAAAAACATTGTATAGTCTGGGCACTACGATAAAGGAATTGCGTAGAATTTACTTCGTTCAGGGTATTTTGGTCACAGGTTTTGGGGGGTTGATAGGGGTGCTCATCGGTGTGGTCATTGTTTGGTCACAACTTGCTTTTGGATGGTTAAAAATAACGTCCTCATTGGCCTACCCCGTAAAGTTTGATATTATAAATATAGTTATCGTGCTCGGAACCATTGTAATCCTCGGCATAATCGCATCGAAAATTGCAAGTAGTCGTATCAACAAAAAATTAATTGATGCTTAGACCAGATTGAATTTGTGGTCTCCAAATTTTTCCAACACCTCATCAAAAGCAGCAAAAACCGATGGTGAATCATCGCTGGTAACCATTTTCATTCGGTATTCCTTAAAATTTGGTATTCCCTTGAAATAGTTGGTATAATGCCTTCTCGTTTCAAAGACTCCCAAAGTTTCCCCTTTCCAATCAATGGCCATCTGTAAATGACGTCTCGCGGCATCAACACGCTCTTCCATAGTAGGGGGAGCCAAATGTGTTCCTGTTTCGAAATAATGCTTTATCTCCCTGAATATCCATGGGTAGCCTATACTGGCCCGCCCAATCATAGCGCCATCCAAACCGTACTCATCACGCATTTTCAAAGCAGCTTCGGGCGTATCTACATCTCCGTTTCCAAATACGGGAATATGCATTCTCGGATTGTTCTTTACTTCCCTGATCGGGTCCCAATTTGCATGGCCTTTATACATTTGTGCCCGGGTACGGCCATGAATAGAAATTGCCTTACAGCCAACATCTTGCAAACGTTCTGCGACTTCGACTATCTTTATGGAACTATCATCCCAACCCAGCCTGGTCTTTACCGTAATAGGAAGCTTACTATGCTCAACCATGGCCTTCGTCAACGAGACCATCAAGTCTATATCCTTTAAGATTCCTGCACCGGCACCCCTTGAAACAACCTTTTTTACGGGACAGCCGAAATTAATATCTATGATATCAGGGTTCGATTTTTCTACAATCTCTACAGATTGCAGCATACTCTCTAAATTTGCCCCGAATATTTGAATACCCACAGGGCGTTCTTTTTCATAAATATCCAATTTCATAACGCTCTTAGCGGCATCACGAATCAATCCTTCCGACGAAATAAATTCAGTATAGACCACATCGGCTCCTTGCTCTTTACAAAGGGCTCGAAATGGCGGGTCGCTCACATCTTCCATCGGTGCTAAAAGCAACGGGAAATCAGGCAGTTGAATGTCTCCTATATTGGGCACTGGCGTTTTTAATTTTGGGATGCAAAGTTATATAAAAATACGTGAAGTAAGATTGCCGGTAAAATTACTGATTGAATATTGTTAAACGTAGACGTTCTAAAAATAGAAAGATTTACAAACGCCTACCTTCTTCTGTATTCTTTCGTTTGTAATTGTCCCTGATTTTCGTGTTCCCGAACTTGTAGCGGAAACCGAATACGAACAAACGATTTTCGAACCTGGTATTCGTAGTGTTGCGCTGATCGAGATAATCTCTGGTCGAAGTAATATTCCCATTGTTGAAAATGTCCTCTATTCCCAAAGAAATACTGGCGTCCCTCTTCCAAAAAGTCTTACGAAACGATATCCCTAATTTACTATAGGAATCAAAGGTGGCATTTCCACTAATTCTTGGTGAGTAATAGACATAGGTTACATCTGCAAAGAGCGATTGATCAGGTAACAAGGTGAAACTATTAGTGGCGCGGGAATGGGTGGTCCAAGTAGCATTGTCTACAATGACATTCGTATTTTGATCTACGAAACTATCCTTGTCATAATAATGACTGATGAGAAAAAATAAGTTCCAGTATGAGGTAAGGTCTTTCGATATACTTGCATCAACACCCAGGTAATAATTGGTTTCAAGATTGATAAATTGCGTACGTAGAATATTGTTGGTGTTATCTTGAAATACCTGTTGCGATTGTTCATTCGATTTTTTATTTGCGAACAATACCACCTTGTAGGTTCTGTCATATACATATTCAAAGGCAAGATAATCGCTATATGCCGGCTTTAGGTTCGGATTGCCTTCTAATATGGAATTAGCCGGATAGGTAGAATTGAAATGGATTTATATTGCTATACCTAGGTCTGGTTATTCGTCTGTATGTTTTAAAATAAAACGCATTTTTGTCGATGGTATACGACAATGACATGTTTGGAAAAAACTTAAAGTATGAACTGGTATTAGCTTCTGCCATGGTGTTCAACTCGCCTTTTGTTTCGGTATGTTCCGCTCTCAAAACTAGGTTTAATTTCCAGTCGTCCCAATGACTGTTTAAGCTGGCATACCCTGCGTAAATCTGCTCATCGTAATTGAATAGGCCCGATTCAGTTGGGTCTACGCCTTCCAATGATTGATCAAAACCTGATTGCATGATACTGGCCTCAGAATTAATAGTGGCTAGCCGTACCCCAGTCTCTATAATTGAATGTTCATTTATGGGCAAGGTAAGGTCTGTTTGTGCACTATATAGATTAATCATTTGATTAGTCCCTATGTTCAATGTATTCTCCGAAGTAAATTCTGTAAAACCCGCTACAATATCATTATTCAGTTCTTGACCTCTTTTATAATCGTAATAGGTAAAATGAGCATTTGCAGAAATCTCAGCCCCCTTATCGTTTAATTTATGTACCCAATCCAAGTAATAGGCCGTATTAAAAATATCGGTATCTAAAATATTGAGTCCGGCCAAACGTGCCGTTAATTCGCCATTGTTGTTTTCTATGTCCGTCCCTGAAGATACAATCCGAGACGCATTGGGTGATATACTGGAAGTCGATGATAGACTGATGGTATTCTTCTCATCTAGTTGAATATCTAAGAAAAGGTTTAGATTGTGACTTTTTCCCTTACTTATCGACTTCTGTTCTGCCGACCAACGCTCACTTTCTTGCCCGTTCTCAAAAAAATAGGTGATGTCGGTATACCGGTCCCAATATCGATTGTGGCTAAAACTATAATTTGTGGAGAAATCCAACATTTTTCCTTTAAAAAAGTGATCCATCCCCAATGTGTGTTTCGGTAAAACCCCTTGTGAATATCGGTTAAATACAGCGCCATTATACCCCGCAACCAAGTTCTTTTTCATCTTGATATCAATGAGCAATCCCCCCTCGGCACTGTATTTTGCAGGTGGACTCGTAATCACCTCAATAGCTTCTACATTGCCGGCAGAGCTGCCCGTAAGAAGGTTGATAATATCTTCCTCGGGTAGGTTCACCCTTTTGCCATTGATCATAATGTTCACATTAGGGCTGCCGTTGATAAACAATCGATTGTTCATCACCATAACCCCTGGGGTGCGCTTTAAAACATCCCAAATATCTCCTTCAGAAAGTGCCGTGTTTTCAATATTATAAATATGGCGGTCTGCCAATTGTTCTAGCATTGGTTTTTTCTTGGTAACCACTACTTCATCCAATTCATGCGAGCTTGGAAGTATGAGTGGTGCCACAACCATATCATTCTTCACGGAGAGCACCTGACTCTCAACGGTATTCGCTATATAGCTGGCAACAATGCGATAATTTGCAGATTTTACGTGAGTAAATTCATAAAAACCCTTGTCGTTAGAAACGGTCCCTTTTAAGAACTCGCCCTCTTCACTCAATAAAATAACGTTCACCAATACAATGGGCTGGCTATTTTCATCGATTACCGAACCGGTAACCTTAAAGTCTTGAGAATAGGTTAGGGAAATGGCGACGCAGCATAAAAGTGTTGAAAGAAAATCCCTCGTCATGTACGTTAGAAGTTGTATTTAAAAGTAGGAAAGTAATTCGGAATTATCTTACAGAATGTTTAAAATTTGACCGCTAAACAACTAAGTTTCTGAAAAAGAAATAGTTACTATTACTCAAGTCGTTCACGTTCAATTTTTTCTATATCCCTTTGATTGTCCTCTAAACGGAAATTACCAAAGTTATAGGTAAACCCAAACTTCACGTATTGTGTTTCTGGTACGGTTAAGTAACCATTATCCTGGTTTAAATATCTAGACGACACATAGGCATTATACTTCCCTAAAAGATCATTAGCACTTATACTGGCAACTGCCCTATTTTTCAAAAAAGATTTCCTAAGCCCTAAGGTTAAATTGGTAGATTCTTCCTGTATAAACGACCCTTGTAGGTAACCCGTCATGTAGGTAAGCCCAAGCTCCCCCTTCAAAGTACCGTCTTTTGTCAGTGTTAGGTAATTCGTTAGGTCGACATAAGCGCCATTGTATTCATTCTTGATAGAATTGACCTCACTTTGAAGTGCCAGAAAAGTTTCGTCTTCATGAAAAAGTGACATATAACTGTACAAATACCAGTTGTTGGTAATAGATTTACCATAGGTGAAATCAATTCCAAATGAGGTGCTTTCCAGTACATTCTGGGTAACATCCCTCAATACAAAATTTTCATTGTCCTGAAATGTAAGCGTTGAGATGTACATACCATTGTCCCTATAATAAAAATCGAAAAAATATTCTTGGTTCAAAGTATAGTTCAAGTTGAAATTATTACTGAAACTAGGGGTTAGGTTTGGGTTTCCTTCTTGAAAAGTTCGTTCATTGATATACGTTCTAAACGGATTCAAATCTTCATATCTCGGCCGTTGTAACTTTCTTGAGTAATCAAAAGAAAGACTGTGGTTCTCATTGATAGTATGAAGGATATAGAATGATGGAAACAATTCAAAATAGTTGAGGTCATTAATGGTCGCTACATTAACCGAAGTACCCGTACTCTCTGTTTGTTCGGCTCGTAATCCTGACTTAAGGCTCCATTTTTCCCAATCTTTTGAAAAACTAAAGTAAGCTGCATATACTTTTTCATCATAGGTATAGTCATCGGATAAATTAGGGATGAATTCAGAGCCGTTGTTCTGCAGAAAGTAATCTAATTTACTATTCGAATGTATAAAAGATCCTTTTAAACCCGTTTCAAAAAAAAGACTGCCCAAATAGTCATTATAGTCCATTTGTGCCGTTTTAATTTCTATTTGCTGGTCTGCATTCGTAAAGAAATTAAAATCACGGATAAACGATCCATTAGGCAGAAAATAATTAGAGTTCACATCTTGCTTTCGGTCAAGGTCAAAATACGTGTAATGTCCATTTACATTTAAAGTCCCCTGATCTTTAAAACGATGTTTAAAGGTAATATCGCCAGATATATTGTTCTTTAGTTCATTTAAAAAACTACCTGTCGTAAAAGTAGAATCCAACACACCGGCCCCATTTCTTATGGTGGTATTCTGATAAAAATCAGACTCCCTTTTAGGCTGCAACTGCGCATTCGTCGTTATACTTAAGGTGTTTTTTTCATCAAGATCATAATCTGCCACAAGGCCGGCACTATGTGTATGACTCCTGATTATTTGGTCAAAATCGGTATCCCAAATAGAAATAATACCGCCTTCATCCCTGTAATTGGTATTGTTAAGGGTGTTTTTAAATTCCTTTTTTGGGGCGTAATTATAATTCGCGTTTAAATTAAGCTTTCTGGTTTTATAGAAGTGAGACGTTCCAACATTATATTTTGGAAACACTCCTTGGGTGTATCCCGCACTTATGTTTCCTTTATACCCTAAGGAAACATTTTTATTGGTAATGATATTCAATATTGACCCACCTTCCGCATCATAGCTTGCCGGAGGGTTGTAAATGACCTCTACAGATTTAATGTTTTCCCCTTGATAGTTTTCCAAAAGATTCCGAACCTCTTCAGAAGATAATTGCACCTTCCGATTATTAATATAAACGGTCGTTGCCTGATTGCGCACCTGAAGTTCATCGTTGAGTACAATCACCCCGGGGGTCTGCCTTAGAATATCCCATGAATTATTTTGAGAAATGACCGTATTTTCAACATTAAAAACAATGCGGTCTACTTTTCTGTCTACCGCAGGTCTATTGCTGACCACGGTAACCTCATTAAGTTCTTCGGCTTTCTGTTCAATAATCAAAGCACCTATTCTTGTATCTTTAAATATCTCAAGGGCTAAATTATCTGAAACTTGACCCACGTAGGATGCCTTTATAAAATAAAGCCCTTCTTTAATATTCGAGAAAGAAAAAGCCCCATTTTCATCCGCAGAAGTTCCCTTTACCAACATCGAATCTGTCACGGTCAACATAAAAACAGACGCAAACGCTACAGGTGCTTGATATTGATCTTTAACCTCACCCTTCAACTCAAAGGTTTGGCCAAATACACAATGGGAAACACCTACGGTGAAGATTAAAAATGCAACTAATGGTTTCAATAGTAAGCTGGGTTGAATTTCAAATCTAATTAAAAATACCTTGTAATCCTTTACAATTTATGTAATCGAAAGAAAACTAGACAACATAAATAGGTAACTACACTCAAGCATAGCGCTATAAATTAGATTATATTTGCAATTGCTTCTTTATTTCCGAAGGTTGTTCTTGGTTTTAAAAGGCATTATTATTACTGTTACCGCTATGAAAAACATTAGAAATTTCTGCATAATTGCACATATTGACCATGGTAAAAGTACCTTGGCAGATAGACTTTTAGAGTTTACCGGTTCGGTTACCGATCGAGAAAAAAAAGAGCAATTATTAGATAGTATGGACCTCGAAAGAGAGCGTGGTATCACTATAAAAAGCCATGCCATTCAAATGGATTATGTCTATAAGGGTGAAAAATATGTTCTAAACTTAATCGATACTCCTGGCCACGTAGATTTTTCATATGAAGTTTCAAGGTCTATTGCCGCCTGTGAAGGAGCTTTGCTGGTAGTCGATGCCGCTCAAAGTATACAAGCACAGACGATATCTAACCTTTATTTAGCATTAGAAAATGATCTTGAAATAATTCCTGTTTTAAACAAGGTCGACTTGCCAAGCGCCAACCCAGAAGAGGTAACCGACGATATCGTTGATCTTTTAGGGTGTAAGGCCGATGAAGTGATACCAGCAAGTGCAAAAACAGGTATTGGAATCGAGGAAATATTAAGTGCCATTATTGAGCGCATTCCGGCCCCGAAAGGCAACCCTGATGAAGCCTTACAAGCACTAGTGTTCGACTCGGTCTATAATCCCTTTAGGGGCGTTGAAACCTATTTCAGGGTGATGAACGGTTCTATAAAAAAAGGGCAAAAAATTAAATTCGTTGCGACGGATAAAAGTTACTTCGCAGATGAGGTAGGTACCCTTAAGTTAATACAACATCCTAAAAAAGAAATCAATGCCGGTGATGTTGGTTATCTAATTACAGGTATTAAAGATGCCCGCGAGGTTAAGGTGGGCGATACGATTACAGATTCTGCCAGCCCTACGAAAAACCCGATTGGTGGTTTTGAAGATGTAAAACCGATGGTATTTGCGGGGATTTACCCGGTAGACACCGAGGATTTTGAGGAATTAAGGTCTTCGATGGAAAAATTACAGTTAAACGATGCCTCTTTGGTATTCGCTGCCGAAAGTAGTGCCGCACTAGGTTTTGGTTTCCGTTGTGGATTTTTGGGAATGTTGCACATGGAGATTATTCAAGAGCGTCTAGAGCGGGAGTTCGACATGACGGTAATCACCACGGTACCTAACGTTAGCTACCATGCATTTACTCGAAAAGATCCAGATGTTCCTTTGATTGTGAACAACCCAAGTGATTTGCCGGATCCCTCAACAATTGACCGTGTTGAAGAACCTTATATAAAAGCAACTATAATTACCAAATCTGATTTCGTAGGAAATGTCATGTCTCTTTGTATTGAAAAAAGGGGACAAATAACCAATCAGACATATTTGACTACCGAGCGGGTTGAGCTTAACTTTGATATGCCCTTGGCAGAAATCGTATTCGACTTTTATGACCGTTTAAAAACGGTATCTAAAGGATATGCCTCTTTTGATTATACCCCTATAGGGATGCGAGAATCAAAATTAGTTCGTGTTGACATTTTACTGAACGCTCAAACGGTTGATGCACTTTCTGCATTGATACATTTTGATAGCGCTACTACAATCGGTAAAAAAATGTGCGAGAAATTAAAAGAACTGATTCCAAGACAGCAGTTCGATATTCCGATTCAAGCAGCGATCGGTTCTAAAATTATTTCGAGGGAAACCATTAAGGCCTTACGTAAAGATGTTACGGCCAAATGTTACGGCGGTGATATCTCTCGTAAGAGAAAACTTCTGGAAAAGCAGAAAAAAGGTAAAAAACGGATGCGTCAAGTGGGGAATGTAGAAATACCACAAGAAGCATTTATGGCTGTCCTTAAATTAAACGACTAAGCTGTTTCTTTTTCCTTTTCCTTTTCTTTTTTGTCGGTAGGAAACGTTTTTCCTAGATAGGCAAGTATGTATCCTTGGCTTATATCTGTAAAGTCTTGGCTCGAAGAGGGAATTATCTGAATTTCTCCTGCAGGATTTTTAAGGAATAGAGGTACGATATCGGCATCTGCCTTTGTTATTTCTATAAGACCCTCATAATGCTCTGTATCATGAAGTTCTATTTCATGTATTGCCGGATAATTTCTTGCTGCCTCCATCAATTTAATAAAATCATCGGTGTGGGAAAACAGTCCTTCTTTTGGATTGTTTTCAGGATCCGCCATTTCATCTGTATCGACTAGTCTAAAAGACCCGAACTCACCGAATTGCTTTTTAAACTTATCAATGGCATGTTTATTAATATCAGAGTTTGCGGTAAGTGCCATTAGGTAGCCCACATCATTTAATTCAATATTATCGGTTAGGGTATCCGAATAGATATTAGCTACAAATGCTTCTAGACCGAGTTTTTTGGCCTTCTCAATGTTAGATTGGTTATTATCTATCAATACAACATGTCGATTGTTTTTGTTCAGGTAATCCCCGATTAAACGGGAGACTTTTGAAGCCCCTATAATCAAAATACCCTCTGATTTTTCTAAGAAAACGCCTAACAATTTAGCCATGAATCGCGCCGTGGATGCATTGAGCAGCACGGTGCCCAAAACTATCATAAATACCAATGGCGTTATATATTCAGCGCCAGGCTCCTCCCTTAAAATTAATTTAGAACCAAAAAGTGAAGCAATACCCGCTGCAACAATTCCCCTCGGTCCTACCCAACTAATAAATAACTTTTCCCTGAAGTTCAGTTTAGACCTCATGGTACTTAAAAACACGCCCAATGGCCGTACCACAAATACCACGATTGCAAAAAGTATAAGTGTTTTAGGACTATATAACAATTCAAGTTCTGGCAAATTCATGCTTGCAGAAAGAAGTATGAAAAGCATTGAAATTAAAAGGATGCTCAGGGACTCTTTAAAATAGAGCAACTCCTTAATATTGGGTAATTGGGTATTCCCCATGACCATGCCCATTACCACGACGGCCAAAAGACCCGATTCATGTGCAAATAATTCGGAAATGACAAAAACCGTAAGTACTACCGATAAGGAGACTACATTCAATAAATAATGAGGTATAAAGTTCTTCTTTATGGCTAAAGTCAAGGCATGTGCAAATGTGAATCCAAACGTGAATCCCAACAACAGTACCTTTACAAATTCCAATAGACCGGTTTGCGTGTACCCTTGTCCTTCACCAATACTAATGAACTCAAAAACCAACACCGCGACGAGGGCCCCTATGGGATCGATAAGTATCCCCTCCCATTTCAAAACCGTTGACAAATCTTTTTTCAAAGGAATGTTTCTAAGGATGGGCGTAATTACTGTTGGTCCAGTAACAATGATGAGCGCAGAAAATAAAAAAGAAATCTGCCACGGAAGGTCAAAAATTATATGTGCGGCAGTACCTGCCAAAAAAAAGGTAACCGCACTACCTACGGTAATCAACTTAGTAATTACTGGTCCTACTCTGGTAATCTCTGAACGTTTAAGGGTAAGTCCGCCCTCGAATAAAATTACACCAATGGCCAAGGATACAAAATGATAGAGACTCTCTCCTAGGAAAAGTCCTTCTTTCTCGTTCCAGATCGGTCGGATTAATTTTGTGCCATCCTCTGTAAATAATGTAGATATAGGGCCTACCAAAAGCCCAATAAGGATAAGTGGCAAAATGGCCGGCAACTTAAATCGCCAAGCTACCCATTGTGCAATGATTCCAAGAATGATTATTCCCGCTAATTCTACCATACTTTAAATTAAAGCAATATAAGTTTTAATATAGAAAAAATCCAT
>Ga0114916_1001692_pt1 | contig 12199 bp, 10 predicted proteins | sample MalvirAntarct_66_FD_83501 | JGI IMG/M metagenome (GOLD analysis project Ga0114916, IMG submission 83501) | Marine viral communities from the Global Malaspina Expedition - Malaspina viral metaG Antarct_66 | ecosystem: Environmental > Aquatic > Marine > Oceanic | place: West Anvers Island... | reverse complement strand
CAACGACACGATCGCCTTTGCCGACGGTACCATCCGGATCACCGGCGAAGGCCAGTCCGCGATCGGCCCGAGCGGCAGCCCGCACGGCTATTTCGATCCCGCCAAGCCGGTGACGATCAAATTCATCCAGCTCGGCGGACGCACGTCGGAAGCGTCCGGCGAACTGCCGCTGACGCATTCCGTGGTTCAGAACAAGCGGGAATACAGGTTCACGATCGCTGCGGGCGATCCCCGTGGCTTCGTCTACGTCACCGCGGACGACTGCGCCTTTCCGTGAGTCGGGGCCCCTCGGTGCGCCTTCCGCTCTAGGCGCCCGCCCCGGCCATGGCCGGTGCCGACCGGGCGGACCCGCTCCGGATATCGGCGAACCAGTCGCGCTCCGCCTCCAGGCGTCGCAGTTCCAGTTCCATCCAGCCCGGTACGTACGGCCAGTCGCAGGCACAGCGGCGGATCGCCTCGCGCAGATGGGCGATCTCGGTGCCATAGCTGGCGATCACGCCGTCCAGCTGCGCTTCCTGCTCGTCGCGCGACAGCAGGTCGAGGAAACAGACCTTCAGGGCGACCGCATTGGGGTCGAGCTGGCCGGTCGCCCCCTGCATCGGCTGCAGCAGCAGCTCGTGCAGCAGAGTCTGCCCGGTATCCGTGATGCCGTAGCTGGTGGTGTCCCAGCCGCGGCCGGCCCCCACCTTCTCGATCAGCCCGCGGTTCAGGAGTTCGTCCAGATTCACCGCGATCACGTCGGAGGTCGGCTGCCACGCCCGCCCGACGATGTGCTTGACCAGCGACACGATTTCCGTGCCGAGCGCCGGTGCGCGGCAGACGACGCCGAGGATCGCGAGTTGCGTCGCCCCCTTGGCATCCAGTGTTCCAAGTCCGCTGGCGATCATCCGATCCTCCATGCATCCGTCGGCCGACCCGGCGAGACGTTCGCCGAAAATGCGCGACGGCGCAGAATATGGCCCGCGGCCCCGCCCGTTGGAAGGGCGCGAAGCGGCGCAGTCCGTCGCTGCCCGCCGTGACGCATCAGCTCCAGCCGAGGACGTGGCCGGCGGACGAGGCGAGCAGCAGCACCCCGGAAACGGCCAGCAGGCACAGCACGATCCGGCGGAAGGTGACGTCGGCGATCCCCGCATACATCTTCGCGCCCAGCCACGACGGCACCAGCACCGCCGCCGCGACGATCGCGAACAGAGGCAGAAGGTCGACGGTGACCAGGCCCGACACGGTGTAGACGACGAGCGTCGACGACAGGATCGCGAGGTTGAACGTCTGGATCAGCGCACGCTCTATGTCCTTGCCGTAGCCGCGCATGGTGATCCACAGGGTCGGTATCGGCCCGCTGACGCCGCCGATGCCGCCCATCACCCCACCCATCATGCCGATGACACCGTCCGCGACGCGGCCGCCCGCGGTGATGCGCGGCAGGCTGCGGATCGTCAGCATCGTCGGGCACCAGAGGACGAGAAACGCGCCCAGGCCGAACCGGAACGTCTGCGGATCGAGATAGGGCAGCACCCGCACGCCGAGCGGGATGCCGATCAGCCCGCCGATCAGGTACGGGACGGCGCGCTTCGCGTCGAAGCGCAGACGCGTGGAGATCGCGCCCATCACCTGACCGGTGGTCGCGCCGAAGACGACCAGGACCGCCGCCACCGCCGGGTCCAGCACCCACGCCCAGATCGACATGGCGACAAGCGCGAAGGCGAATCCCGAAAGCCCCTGGATGAAGCCGCCGATGACGGCGCCGATCACGACGACCGCGTAGAGGAGATCCATGTCGGGAAACGCCTGGGCACGGAAGGGATGCACGGAAACGATGCGGCGGCGCGCCGGGCCGCGGTCGTGCCGACCATACACAGCCCGTTAGGACCGCCAAAACGCGCATTCCCGGCGAGGCCGAAATTTCTCGCCGCAGGCCACATTGCCGCCACGATCCGGGTGTCTATTGTGATGACGGGAGCGGGGCGCGGACGATACCGTCGAACCACGTGAACCTCTCCTTCGGGAGAGTCCTGCTCCTGTGACGGCCGGCGTTCCCCCCCCAACGCCGGCCGTCACGCATTTCTGCTCCCCGATCATCTCGAACCCACTGCGCTCATCGCGCCCGCATTGCCCTCGGCGCCATCCTCGGCCAGGATCGCCGCGATTCGTGACGAGCGGGAGCGGGAAGATGGCGGCTGAAGGCCGGCTGGCGGGCAAGGTGGCGATCGTGACCGGTGCGGCGCCGCGCGGCGACGGCATCGGCAACGGCACGGCGGCGGCGCTGCTGTTCGCTCGCGAGGGCGCCAGGGTCGTGCTGGTCAACCGCAGCGCCGAGCGCGGCCAGGCGCTCGCCGACAAAATCGCGGCGGAGGGTGGCGAGGCCGCCGTCTTCGCCGGCGACGTCAGCGAGACCGGCACCGCCGACGCCATGGCCGCCTTCGCGACCGAGCGGTTCGGCGGCGTCGACATCCTGCACAACAATGTCGGGATCGGCGGTCCGGGCACCGCGGAGACCGCCTCGCTCGAGCAGTGGAACGAGATGTTCCAGGTGAACCTGACCGGCACCCTGCTCTGCATCCGCGCCTGCCTGCCCGAAATGCGCAAGCGCGGCGGCGGGTCGATCATCAACATCTCGTCGATCGCCGGCGCCACCGGCCTGATGCGCGAGACCGGCGCCGTCGCCTACACCACGACCAAGGCCGGCCTGCACGGCCTGACCCTCTCGGTCGCCGCCGACTATGCGGCCGAGGGCATCCGCTGCAACTGCATCATCGTCGGGACGGTGTTCACGCCCATGGTCGGCCACTACGACGAGGCCGCCCGCGACCGCCGGCGCCGCGGCGTACCGCTGCAGACCGAGGGCACCGGCTGGGACATCGGCTGGGCCGCCGTCTATCTCGCCAGCGACGAGTCGCGCTGGGTGACCGGGGCGCTCATCCCCGTCGACGGCGGCTTCCTGGCGCTGCGCAACTGGCCGCGCTGACCTTCAGCCCTCGACGAGCCTGGTGAACCGGACCGCGCGCTGTCCCTTGCGGGCGCGGTGGTTCGGCATCAGCAGGATGCAGTCGTCATAGGGCGTGCGGATCTCGCGGCCGTCGTCGGTCGCGACCAGCGCCCCCGCCTTCGGGAAATGCTCGAACCCGATGAAGTTCTGGGCGAAGCGGAACGAGTCGGTCTGCGCGGCGATGCCGTCGGTCACGTCCATCATGCGCTGGCGCGGCGGCTGCTTCACCGTCAGGTGCTGCTGGGCGAAATCCGCTTCGACCACATCCAGTGCCTTCAGAAAGTAGAGTGACGTGTCGAGCGCCACGTCGCCCGCCGACTTTTCCCAATGCTGGCCGCATTCGACCAGCAGTGCGGCCCGGCCGTTCGAGGTGTCGTTGAAGGGCGTGTATTCGATGATCCGCTTGCCCGGCGCGAAGACCGGCCCGCAGGCGATCGCCGCCGGATATCCGACCTTCCGCGCCAGGTCCCGCTCCTTCTGCAGGCCGTAGCAGAGCGTGACCGGCTCGTGCCGCGTGCCCATCGAGTGCAGGTCGAGCAGGTAGTCGACCTCATGGAAGAGCGGCCGGAGCGTGCGTGCCCGCCGCAGGTCCGCGGTGTCGCGCGGACCATCCAGCTGATCCTCGGTCCAGACGCGGTTGATGTCCTCCTCGACGAAGCGCGAGGCGTTGGGGTTGGACGGATCCCAGCGCGCATGCGCCTCGGGATTGACGAAGGCGAGCGTCAGCTTGCCCTGGGGCGGGCGGACGCCGTGTTTGAAGAGGAAGTCGACGGCGATGGCGCCGCAGATCTCGTTGCCGTGGGTCAGGGCGCTGATCATGACGTGCGGCCCCGGGCGGCCGGAGTCGAACGTGTGAACATACTCGATCCCGGTGTTCCCCGCCCGATAGGGGGAGATGTCCGGTGCCGTCAGTTCGATCGGGTAGCTGTTGGCGTTCTTGTCGCTCACGTCGCGTCCTCCGCATGGGTGCCCCATTCCTGCCGCCCGAGCGCGCGGCGTCAAGGATGCCGTGCCCGGTTCGAACGAACCGTCGCCCGCCGATTGATCCCGCACCCTGCTGTGCTAGGGTCCGCCCCCGATTTTCCCGCAGGAAGCCACGCCCCGTGCCCGATTCGGATCTCCTCCCCACGCTCCAGCGGATCGCCGATGCGCTCGAGCGGCTCGCGCCGCCGCCGCCCGCCGCGACCGTGGTCACCTCGGCCGACGCCTTCATCTGGCATCCCGGCGGTCGGCTGGAGCCGGTGCCGAAGGTCAGCCGGGTCGAGATCGGCCTGCTGCGCGGCGTCGACCATGTCCGCGAGACGCTGCTCGACAACACGCGGCGCTTCGCCCAGGGCCTGCCCGCCAACAACGCCCTCCTCTGGGGCGCGCGCGGCATGGGCAAGAGCTCGCTCGTCAAGGCGGCGCATGCCCAGGTGAACCAGGAGACTCCGGGGGCCCTCGCCCTGGTCGAGATCCATCGCGAAGACCTCGCGACCCTTCCCGACCTGCTGCACATCCTGCGCGAGACCGACCGGCGCTGGGTCCTTTTCTGCGACGACCTGTCCTTCGATGGCGGCGACGCCAGCTACAAATCCCTGAAGGCGGTGCTGGAGGGCGGGCTCGAGGGCCGGCCGGCCAACGTGATCTTCTACGCCACGTCCAACCGCCGGCACCTGATGCCGCGCGACATGATCGAGAACGAGCGCGCCACGGCGATCAATCCCGGGGAGGCCGTCGAGGAAAAGGTATCGCTGTCCGACCGTTTCGGCCTGTGGCTCGGTTTCCACACCTGTGACCACGACACCTACCTGTCGATGGTCTCCGGCTATTGTGCCCGCTACGGCCTCGCCATTTCGGACGAGGAGTTGCGGCGCGAGGCGAACGAATGGTCCATGACGCGCGGCGGCCGCTCGGGCCGCGTCGCCTGGCAGTTCGTGCAGGATCTGGCGGGCCGGCTCGGCAAGCCGCTGAACTGACGGCCGATGGCGGCGCCGCGCCGGCGCTCGCCTGGACCGGCGCCGCCGGCCGGTGACACTATGGGTGCAACCAACGATTCGAGGGAGCACCCGGATGGATTTCGGCATCGCGGTCGCCACGGCGGCCGACTCGTGGAAGGTCGTCCAGCGCGCCGAGGAGCTCGGCTTCACCCACGCCTGGTTCTACGATACGCAGATGCTCAGCGCGGATTGCTTCGTCGCGATGGGTGCGGCGGCGATGAAGACCAGCAGGATCCGTCTCGGCACCGGCGTGCTCATTCCGTCCAACCGCATCGCCCCGGTCGCGGCGAATGCCTTCGCCTCGCTGAACCAGCTCGCACCCGGCCGGATCGACTTCGGCGTCGGCACGGGATTCACGGGGCGGCGGGCGATGGGTCTCGGCGCGATCAAGCTGGCCGAGATGGAGGAGTATATCCGGGTCGTCATGGCGCTTCTGCGTGACGAGACGGTCGAGGCGACCTTCGAGGGCCAGCGCCGCAAGATCCGCTTCCTCAACCCCGAGATCGGCCTGATCAACACGCGCGACCCGGTGGCGCTGCACGTCTCGGCCTACGGCCCGAAGGGGCGCGCATTGGCGGCGAAACTTGGCGCCGGCTGGCTGAACTTCATCGGCGACGTCGATACGGCGATCGACGGCCTGGAAGGCATGCGCCAGAGCTGGACAGCGGCCGGACGCGATATCAGCGACCTTTCGGCCACCGCGTTCGCGTTGGGATGCGTCCTGAAGGACGGCGAGCCGGCCGATTCGGAGCGCGCCATGGCGCAGGCGGGACCGCGCGCCGCCGTGATTCTGCATCGCGCCGCGGACGAGGCGCTCGCCGGGCTGCCGAACAGCACGCCGGTTTCGGGCGAACTGGCCGAAGCGGTCGACGGATACGTAAAGGTGGCGCGGGGGTTCGAGCCGGCGGACGCACCCTACCTGCAGAACCACCGCGGGCATCTGATGTTCGTGAAGCCGGAGGAACGCCGCTTCGTCACGGCGGATCTCATCCGTTCGACGAGTTTCACCGCCGAAGAAGGCGCCCTGAAGCAGCGCGTCGAGGCGCTGCGCGCGGCGGGCTATGGCCAGTTCACGATCCAGATCGTGCCCGGCCAGGAAGACGCCATCGACGACTGGGGCCGGATCAAGCGCGCCTTCGACTGATCGCACGCCCCAATCTTACGTCTCGCGAAGCGCGGCGTCCCGCCCGCTCTTCACAAAAAAAGAGCGGGCCTCAGCCCGCTCCTTCTCCCCCCCAATCCTCTCGCTTCCGGCCGAAGCCGGTCTGCGATCAGAAGGAAACGGCCGTGCCCACGATGACGGCCATCGTGTTTTCGTACTGCGGGACGCTATCCGTGTCCCAGTAGAAGACGCCCGCGTTCGCCGTCATGCCCGGCGCATAGACGTAGCTGGTTCCGAGAGAGTAGCGGGTGGTGTTCTCGGTCGTGTTGTTGTTGTCGTTGAGAGCCACCGACGCACCGATGCGGAGCGGTCCGTTCGCCCACGCGCCGCCGAACGCCCAGACCGTCCGGTCGTTGTTACCCTGAAGGCCAAGATCGTCCCACAGATAGCCGGCACCGACAGTGAACCCGCTGTAGGTGAGATTCAGGCCGGCGCTGACCTGATCGCGCTTCTCAGTGCCGATAACGCCACCCGGCGTCACGACTGCCGCCGACTCAGTGCTGAAGGAGTGACCGTATGTCGCTCCGGCAAGAACGCCGAAGCTGCCCCACTTCTGCTCGAAGTTGATCGCGGCTTCCACAACCTCGTCGAAGGCGTTGCCACCGAAATATGGTGACAGCCCGGCGCCATCCTTATCACGCGACGGGATGAACGCACCGGCCACATCCTCAGTATTGTCCGGGGTGTACGAGAGACCAAAACCAAAGCCGCCAAAGCGTGGCGAAAAATAGCTGACCTTCTCGCTATCCGTCGTCATGTTGGGCGCATAGTTGAACTGCGGCCCGACGACGGTCGTAGCGGTCGGAGTTCCAAACGGATAATAGTTCGGATCCGCACCGTCGATGGAAGAAAATGCAGCGGGCGCACCATAGGACATCAGGTAGGCGGCCGAGTTCTCGGAACCGAGGACGAGCTTACCGAAGTCACCCTGGAAGTAGAGGTAGGATTCGTCGATTTGATCGTCGCAGGTTTCGGCCTCGAGTTCGACGTTGACACCGACCTTCATGCCGTTGTCGAGCGCGACTTCGCCCCTGAAGTGGACTTCGGCCTCTCGGAAGAAGTCGTTGCTCCGGGTGGACTGAGCCCCCGCGTCCTCGTCTGAGTCGAAGAAGCCGTAATACGCCTGGAAGTAACCACCGATGCCAAGCGACAGGCGCTCCGCAGCGCTGGCCGGGCTCGCGATCGCCGCCATGCCGGTCGCCGCCGCCAGCGCGGTGGTGGCAAGAAGGGTCTTTCTCACTATCGTTCTCCTTTCGGATCCACACGCACGCCGACGCCCATCGGGTTCGTCGCCGCTCTGCCTGCCGGTCCCGACCGAAACGACCGGCCGGCAGAAGGTCTGTACAAGCAGGACGGATCCTATCCATCGCTCCGGTCTCGGCAAAGCTGTCCGAACGGCACTTGTGCTTTAAATCGGACACTGTTGCGTCATTGCCACAAGCGGTGTGACAGCCCTCGGCGAGGCCGCTGGGCCGAGCGCTGTTAACATCGCCCCGGCACCTCCCTATATTCGCCCCGCTTCGGGGGCCGGGGCGAACGAGGATTGGAAGAGCAGAATTATGCGTCGCACACTCACCCAACTGACCGCGGTCGCGGCCCTGGCCGGACTCGCGGCGGCCTGCGGCACCGACGCCAAGGTCGAGCAGCGCTATCCCGACAAGGGGCAGGCTTCTTCCGGCGCGAACAATCCCGAATACGGCAAGCCGCAGGGCATCTTCGGTGAAGGCGGCATCAACCTGTTCGGCGGCCGCAAGACGGAGGAAGGCCAGGGCGGCGGCGGCGGGATCGGTGTCAACGCGTATCTCTGGCGGGCTTCGCTCGACACGGTCGCCTTCATGCCGCTGTCGTCGGCCGATCCGTTCGGCGGCGTCATCATCACCGACTGGTATGCGCCCCCCGAGGCGCCGGACGAGCGCTTCAAGGCGACCGTCTATATCCTCGACCGGCAGCTCCGCGCCGACGGCGTCCGCGTCGCACTCTTCAAGCAGCGCCGCAGTGGTGCCGATTGGGTGAATGCCGAGGTCGATCCGAAGCTGGCGACCGAACTCGAGAACCGGATCCTCGCCCGCGCCCGCGAGCTGCGGGTCGCCGGCCGGCCCGGCTGACGCCCGAACCGGCGGAGACGAGCGCGGACCGCTTCGCTCTCCGCCGGACTTTCGCTAGAAAGCCCGTACGCGAATCGTACGGGCGCCGTGGCGGCCGGCGGTCGTGGCCGATTGAATTGCGCCCGTTGAATTGCGCCTCAGCGATTTGCGCCGGGCCCGCGGAGGGGTCGCATGTCCCGCTATAACGCTAAAGTCGTGGAGTCGCGCTGGCAGGCCGCGTGGGAGGCGCGCGGCGCATTCGCCGCCGAGGCGAACCCGGCGCGCCCGAAATACTACGTGCTGGAGATGTTCCCCTATCCGTCGGGGCGCATCCACATGGGCCACGTCCGCAACTTCACCCTGGGCGACGTCGTCGCGCGCTACAAGACGGCGCGCGGCTTCAACGTGCTCCACCCGATGGGTTGGGACGCGTTCGGCCTGCCGGCCGAGAACGCCGCCTTCGAGGCCAAGGTGCATCCCGGCAAGTGGACGCGCGAGAACATCGCCACGATGCGCGGCCAGCTGAAGTCGATGGGCCTGTCCTACGACTGGAGCCGCGAGATCGCCACCTGCGAGCCGCAATACTACCGGCACGAACAGGCGATGTTCCTGGATTTCCTGGACAAGGGCCTCGCCTACAAGCGCGAGTCGTGGGTCAACTGGGATCCTGTCGAGAACACCGTGCTCGCCAACGAGCAGGTCATCGACGGCCGCGGCTGGCGCTCCGGCGCCCCGGTCGAGCGGCGCAAGCTGGCGCAGTGGTTCCTGCGCATCACCGCCTATGGCGACGAACTGCTCGAATCGCTGAAGACCCTCGACCGCTGGCCGGATCGCGTCCGGCTGATGCAGGAGAACTGGATCGGCCGCTCCGAAGGTGCGCGCGTCCGCTTCCCGCTCAAGGGCCGCGACGACAGCCTCGAAGTCTATACGACCCGCCCGGACACGCTGTTCGGCGCCTCCTTCTGCGCGATCTCCGCCGACCACCCGCTCGCCGCGGAACTGGCCGACGGCAACACCGAACTCACCGACTTCATCGCCGACTGCCGCCGCACCGGCACCAGCGAGGCGGCGATCGAGACCGCCGAGAAGAAGGGCTTCGACACCGGCCTGCGCGCCGTCCACCCGCTCGACGAGACCATCGAACTGCCGGTCTACGTCGCCAATTTCGTCCTGATGGAATACGGCACCGGCGCCATCTTCGGCTGTCCGGCGCACGACCAGCGCGACCTGGACTTCGCCCGCAAGTACGGGCGGCCGGTCACCCCTGTCGTCCTGCCCCCGGGTGCCGACCCGGCCGCATTCGCCGTCGGCACCGAGGCCTATACCGGCGACGGCAGCCTGTTCAATTCGCGCTTCCTCGACGGCATGTCGGTACCCGATGCGAAGCGCGCCGTCGGCGAGCGCCTCGAAACGCTGAACGCCGGAGAGCGCACCACCGTCTACCGCCTCCGCGACTGGGGCGTGTCGCGTCAGCGCTACTGGGGCTGTCCGGTCCCGGTCATCCACTGCCCGGTCTGCGGTACGGTGCCGGTGCCGCGCGACCAGCTGCCGGTCACGCTGCCCGAGGACGTGACCTTCGACGCGCCCGGCAATCCGCTCGACCGGCATCCGACCTGGAAGCATGTCGACTGCCCGAAGTGCGGCGCGGCGGCCGAGCGCGAGACCGACACGTTCGATACCTTCTTCGAGTCGTCCTGGTACTTCCTGCGCTTCTGCTCGCCGCACGACGACCGCATGTTCGATCGCAAGGCGGTCGAGTACTGGATGGCCGTCGACCAGTATATCGGCGGCGTCGAGCACGCCGTGCTCCATCTGCTCTATTCGCGCTTCTTCACCCGCGCGCTGCGCGACTGCGGCCATCTCGACATGGCCGAGCCGTTCGCCGGCCTGTTTACCCAGGGCATGGTCTGTCACGAGACCTACCGCGCGCCGGACGGCAAGTGGCTGCTGCCCCAGGAGGTCGGCCGCAACGAGTCCGGCGCCATGGTCCGTCTCGACGACGGCACGCCGGTCACGGTCGGCCGCTCGGAGAAGATGTCGAAGTCGCGCAAGAACGTCGTCGACCCCGAGAACATCATCGAGAGCTACGGCGCCGATACGGCACGCCTGTTCATGATGTCCGACAGTCCGCCCGACCGCGACCTGGAATGGACCGAGTCGGGTGCGGACGGGGCGTGGCGCTACCTGAACCGCCTCTGGCGGCTGGTCAACGAGCCGCAGACCGCGTTGCCCGGACCGGGCACCCTGCCCCCGGCCGACCTGGGCGGGGCGCTGATCGAGGCGCGCAAGGCGATCCACAAGGGCATCGCGGGCGTCACCGACGATCTCGACCGCTTTCACTTCAACAAGGCGGTCGCCCGCATCCGCGAACTGACCAACGCGATCGCCCCCCTGGACGGCAGCACCGAGCCCGGCGCCGGCGCCGTCCTGCGCGAAGGCATCGAGGCGGTCGTCCGGCTGATCGCGCCGATCACGCCGCACCTCGCCGAGGAGCTCTGGCTGCAGCTGGGCTACGAGACGCCGCTGGTCGCCACGCCGTGGCCGGAAGCGGACGCCGCGCTGACGGTCGACGACGAGATCACCCTGGCGGTACAGGTGAATGGCAAGCTGCGCGGCACGATCTCCCTGCCGCGCGACGCCGGAAAGGACCAGGCCGAAGCGGCCGCCCTCGCCCTGCCGGCCGTCGAGAAGCTTCTGGAAGGCCGGGCGCCGCGCAAGGTGATCGTCGTGCCGAACAAGGTCGTCAATGTCGTCGCCTAGCCGCCGCGGCATCGTGCGGGGCGCCGCCCTCCTGCTGGTGCTCGCCCTGCCGGCCTGCGGTTTCAAGCCGCTCTACGGCACCAGCGACGGCGGTACGTCGCCGGAACTCGCGGCCGTCGAGGTCGGCAACATTCCCGACCGGCCGGGGCAGCAGCTTCGCACCCGGCTGGACCTGCTTCTCGACCCGCGCGGCACCGGCGGACCGGCCCGCTATGGCCTGCAGGTGACGCTGCGCATCGAAAGCTCCGACGTCGCGATCCGCCGCGACGAGACCGCGACCCGCCGCGACGTCAGCATGACCGCGGCCTACGTTCTGACGGACCTGAACGGCGGCAAGGTGCTGACCAGCGGACAGGCACGTGCCGTCAACAGCTACAACGTCGTCGCCTCCGACGTCGCGACCCGCGCCGGCGAAGAAGATGCCCGCGATTCGGCGCTGCGGCGTCTCGCCGAGGAAATCCGCACCCGTCTCGCCATCTATTTCCAGCGCCGCGACGGCGCCGCCGCCCCTCGCTGAGCGGGATGGCGCGATGAAGATCCAGCCCGCCCGGGCCGAAGCCTTCGTCGCGAAGCCGGATGCCGCCGTTCGCGCCGTCCTGCTCTACGGCCCCGACGAAGGGCTGGTTCGCGAGCGCGCCGCGGTGCTGGCGCGCAGCGTGGTCCAGGATCTGCGCGATCCCTTCCGCGTGGCGGAAACGACCGGTGCCGCCCTGCGCTCCGATCCGGCCTGGCTGGCCGACGAGGCGGCGTCCATCGCCTTCGGCGGCGGTCGGCGCGTGGTCCGCGTCCGGGGCACCGGCGACGGCGAGGCGACCGCCTTCGAGCGTTTTCTCGACGATCCGATGGGCGACGCCCTGGTCGTCGCCGAGGCCGGCGACCTGCCGGCGCGCTCGGCCCTGCGCAAGCTGTTCGAGGACGCGAAGATCGCCGCCGCGATCGCCTGCTACGTCGAGGAGGGCGACCAGCACGAGGGGTTCATCTCCCGGACCCTCGCCGCCGGCAAGGTGAAGGTCGAGCAGGACGCCCTGGAGATGCTGGCCGCGCGGCTCGGCGGCGACCGGATCATGACGCGCAACGAGGTCGAGAAGCTGGCGCTGTATGTCGGGGCCGGCGGGACGGCGACCGTCGCCGATGTCGAGGCCAGCGTCGGCGACGCGGCCGATCTGTCGCTTCAGGACGTCGCCTTCGCCACCGCCTCGGGCGACGTCGACCGCCTGCTCCAGTCGCT
>Ga0114916_1001691_pt1 | contig 12208 bp, 9 predicted proteins | sample MalvirAntarct_66_FD_83501 | JGI IMG/M metagenome (GOLD analysis project Ga0114916, IMG submission 83501) | Marine viral communities from the Global Malaspina Expedition - Malaspina viral metaG Antarct_66 | ecosystem: Environmental > Aquatic > Marine > Oceanic | place: West Anvers Island... | reverse complement strand
GTGCAAGAGCGTCGGCTGTTAACGCGGCCCACCGAAGCGGACACAATGGACCGGTCGATCGGCCCACACACGCTCTCCCGAGGTCCCGCCGCATGTCCCAGCCGCTTCCCGACCGGGTTTCCGTCGTCATCGTCGGCGGCGGCGTCGCCGGCTGCTCGATCGCCTATCACCTGACCCTGCTCGGCATCACCGACGTGCTGCTGCTTGAGCGGCGCCAGCTCACCTGCGGGACGACCTGGCACGCCGCCGGCCTCGTCGGGCAACTGCGCGCCACGCGCCGCATGACGGAGTTGGCGAAGTACACGTCCGAACTCTTCGCGACGCTGGAGGCGGAGACGGGGCAGGCGACCGGCTTCCGGCAGAACGGCTCGATCGCCGTCGCGTTGAACGACGAACGCCTGGAAGAGTTGAAGCGCGGCGCCTCGATGGCGCGCAATTTCGGGCTGGAGGTCGAGGTGATCGGGGCGACCGACATCGCCGCGCGCTATCCGATCCTGGAGACGCGCGACGTGAAGGGCGGCGTCTTCCTGGCCAAGGACGGTCAGACGAACCCGATCGACACGACCCAGGCGCTGGCGAAGGGTGCGCGCATGCGCGGCGCGCGCATCGTGGAGAATGCGGCCGTCGAGCGCATCCTGGTCGAGAACGGCCGGGCCGTGGGGGTGATGACGGCCGAGGGGCCGGTGCGCGCCGACACGGTGGTGCTGGCCGCCGGCATGTGGTCGCGCGAACTGGGATCGGCCGTGGGCGTGAACGTGCCGCTGCACGCCTGCGAGCATTTCTACGTCGTGACCGAGGCGATCGCCGACCTGCCCGCCGGCCTGCCGGTGCTGCGCGTGCCCGACGAGTGCACCTACTACAAGGAGGATGCCGGCAAGATCCTGCTCGGCTGCTTCGAGCCGGTCGCCAAGCCCTGGGGGATGGACTGCATCCCCGCGGACTTCGCCTTCGACGCGCTGCCCGAGGATGTCGGCCATTTCGAGCCGATCCTGGAACAGGCGACGCACCGCCTGCCGCTGCTGGCCAGTGCCGGGATCCGCACCTTCTTCAACGGGCCGGAGAGCTTCACGCCCGACGACCGCTACCTGCTCGGCGAGGCGCCGGAACTGCCGAACCTGTTCCTCGCCTGCGGCTTCAACTCGATCGGCATCCAATCGTCGGGCGGCGTCGGCAAGGTGCTGGCCGAATGGATCCGCGACCGCCACCCGCCGATCGAACTGGCCGACGTCGACGCGCGGCGGATGATGCCGTTCCAGTCGAACCGGCGCTATCTGCGCGCGCGCGTGTCGGAGACGCTGGGCCTGCTCTACGACATGCACTGGCCGTTCCGGCAGTACGCCACGGCGCGCGGCGCGCGGCGCTCGCCGTTCCACGACCGGCTGGTCGCCGCCGGCGCCTGCATGGGCGAGACGGCGGGCTGGGAGCGGCCGAACTGGTACGCCCGCGACGGCGAGACGCCTGAGTACGTCTATTCCTACGGCCGTCAGAACTGGTTCGACGCCTGCGGCGCCGAGTGTCGCCGCACCCGCGACGCCGTCGCGCTGTTCGACCAGTCGTCCTTCGCGAAATATCTCGTCCAGGGACGCGACGCGCTCGCCGTGCTGGAACGCGTCTCGGCGAACCGCATCGACGGGGCGCCGGGCCGCGCCGTCTACACCCAGTGGCTCAACGCCCGCGGCGGCATCGAGGCGGACCTGACGGTCACGCGGCTGGCGGAGACGGAGTTCCTGGTCGTGACGACCGCGGCGGGACAGGTGCGCGACCTCGCCTGGCTGCGGCGCCACATCCCCGACGGCGCGCACTGCACCGTGACCGACGTGACCTCCGGCCTGCCGATGCTGGGCGTCATGGGGCCGCGGTCGCGCGACCTCCTGTCGGCCGTCTCGCCGGACGACTTCTCCAACGCGGCCTTCCCCTTCGGCGCCAGCCGCGAGGTCGAGATCGGCTATGCCAGGGTGCGCGCCACGCGCCTCACCTATGTCGGCGAGCTGGGCTGGGAGCTCTACGTACCCGCCGAATTCGCCGCCCACGTCATCGAGATGTTGGTCGAGGCGGGGGAGGCGTTCGGTCTGGGTTTCGCCGGCTATCACGCGATGAACGCGTTAAGGCTGGAGAAGGGCTATCGCCACTGGGGCCACGACATCGGCGAGGAGGACGATCCGGTCCAGGCGGGCCTCGGCTTCGCCGTCGCCTGGGACAAGCCCGAGGGGCCGCTCGGCCACTTCGTCGGCCGCGACGCCCTGCTGCGGCGGCGCACGGAAGGCACGCCGCGCCGCCGCCTCGTGCAGATCGCGATGGAGGACGCGGGCGCCGCTGCGCCGCTGCTCTACCGCGACGAGCCGATCCTGCGCGACGGCGTGCCGGTCGGCGCCACCACCTCCGGCATGTGGGGCCATCGTATCGGTCACTCGCTCGGCATGGGCTACGTCGCGTGCCCGGACGGCGTATCGCGAGACTGGCTGGAGGCGGGGACGTGGGAGGTCGAGGTCGCCTGGACCCGCCACCCCGCCCGCGTCCAACTCGCCCCCTGGTACGACCCGAAGGGCGAGCGAATCAGGGGGTAGCCTCGCCGTAAACCGAACATGCCGAATTGCATGACCGGCTTCGGAGGATCGTCTGTCTCGAGCGGCCAAGCGGTCTGCCCGGCACATGATCGACTTTTAGCGTTCTCTGGGAGAACCGAAGGCGACCTCTTGCATTGCATAAGGGCGTCCATCGCGCGGGTTGGATCAGCTTAATCGGCTGAAACTCGAGCGATGGTGTTCAGGGCGTAATCGATTCTGAGGGATGTATGTCGGCAATCGCGGTGATCACCGGTGCCGGGGCTGGGGTCGGGCGCGCGACGGCGCTGGAATTCGCGCGGAACGGATATGACCTCGCTTTGCTGTCGCGTGATAAGGACCGGCTGGACTCGCTGGCTGAGGCGATCCGGGAGATGGGGCGGCGGGCGCTCCCAGTGCCGACTGATGTCGCGAAAGCCGATGAGGTGGAGGCCGCAGCGGTGCAGGTCGAGGTCGCGCTTGGTCCGATCGACATCTGGGTCAACGTCGCGATGGCGACGGTCTTCTCGCCGGTGGCCGACCTCAAGCCGGAGGAGGTGCGGCGCGCCACGGACGTGACCTATCTCGGTCAGGTGTTTGGCATGATGTCGGCGCTGAAGCGGATGCGGGCCCGAGGTCGCGGGACGATCGTCAACGTCGGGTCGGCGCTCGCCTACCGGTCGGTTCCGTTGCAGGCGGCCTATTGCGGAGCGAAGGCGGCGATCCGCGGCTTCACCGATTCGCTCCGTTCGGAGCTCATCCATGACGGCATCGACATCCAGCTGACCATGGTCGACCTGCCGGCGGTCAACACGCCACAGTTCGACTGGGCTTTGAACAAGACCGACCGCAGGCCACAGCCGGTTCCGCCGATCTTCCAACCCGAAGTCGCCGCACGCGCCATCTTTTTCGGTGCGACCAGCCGGCGGAGGGAAGTCTGGGTGGGAATGTCGACGGTGAAGGCCATCGTCGGAAACTTCATAGCGCCAGGACTGCTCGATCGCTTCCTCGCGAAGAAGGGCTATAGCGGCCAACTGTCCGATGCGCCCGCAATCCCGGACGCACCGTCGAACCTCTGGGTTCCCGTCCCCGGCCACCATACGGCGCACGGGCGCTTCGACGATCGCGCGAGTGCGACCAGTGCCGAGATGGCCGTCAGTCGCAATCGTAGTGCCATTCTCGCCGGCGCGGCTCTCACCGGCGCATTCGTCGGCGGCGCGCTGCTCCTTCTCGGGCGGCGCTGACATGCACGTCGGACCCTCCAGCCCGGCAGGCGAGGCGCGATGAGTACGCCGCTCGAGGAACTCGCGATGATCGGCGATGGCGAGACGGTGGCACTGGTCTCCCGACGCGGATCGATCGAATGGCTCTGCCTTCCGCGCTTCGACTCGCCCGCATGCTGCGCCTCTCTGGTCGGGACGGAGGAGCACGGGTACTGGTCGATCGCACCGGAGGCTCGGATCGAGCATGCCGAACACCGCTACCGCATCGATACGCTGATCCTGGAAACCGACCTGACGACCGCCGACGGGACCGTCCGGCTGACGGATTTCATGCCGATCCGCTCCCGCGACCCGGTGCTGATCCGCATCGTCAGCGGTATAGAGGGAAGCGTGCCGACCCGGCTGAATGCCGCGTTCCGTTTCGACTATGGCAACATGCCGCCCTGGCTGACGGAGATCGACGGAGGGGTCGAGATGCACGTCGGGCCGGACAAGCTGGCACTGCACGGCAGCGACGCCTTCGAGATTCTGGACAATGCCGCCGAGGCGCGCTTCATGGTCGAGGCGGGAGATACCCGCGCCTTCGTTCTACGCTACCGTTCCGCACACGATCCCGATCCCGAGCCGATCGATCCGGAGGAGGCTCTGGAAGCAACGGGGCGCTACTGGCGGGAATGGATCGGACGGTTCGACGACCGGTCGGAGCACCGGCAACTGTTGCTCCGCTCGCTTCTGACGCTGAAGGCGTTGATCCACCGGCGGACCGGCGGGCTGGTTGCCGCGCCCACGACGTCGCTGCCCGAGCAGCCGGGCGGGACGATGAACTGGGATTACCGCTATTGCTGGCTGCGCGACGCGACCTTCACCCTCAGCGCTCTGGTCGGGTGCGGGTACCTGGAGGAAGCGGCCGCGTGGCGCGACTGGATCCTGAGGGCCGTCGCCGGCGCGCCGGACAAGATGCAGATCATGTACCGCGTCGATGGCTCCCGCCGGCTCGACGAGGCGGAGCTGCCCTGGCTGCCCGGCTATCGGTTTGCGCAGCCGGTGCGCGTCGGCAATGCGGCTGCGGGGCAACTGCAACTCGACGTCTACGGCGAGCTGATCAACACCCTGCACGCCGCGGAGCGCGCCGGAATGGAGCGCTCGGATCAAGGACGGCATCTCGAACACGCCATCGTCGAGCATGTGGCCACAGTATGGGGCCGGCCGGATCAGGGGCTGTGGGAAAGCCGCGGCCGGCCGAGGCATTATACCTATTCCAAGGTGATGGCCTGGGTTGCGCTCGACAGGTTCCTGGCGGGTCGTGGCGGTGACGAGTTGCCCGAGGCGCAGCGACAGTCGATGTGCGCGCTACGCGACCATATTCACGACGTCGTCTGCCGTGAGGGTTTCGATTCCGGCCTCGGTTCATTCACCTCCTATTTCGGCGGGCAGGAGATCGACGCGTCACTGCTTCTCCTGCCGAAGGTCGGCTTTCTGCCGGCCGACGACGAGCGCATGATCGGCACGGTTCGCCTGATCGAAGAGACCCTGGTCGAGGATGGATTGGTCAGGCGGCACCTGATGAACGACATCGTACCCGAAGGCGCCTTTATCGCCTGCTCGTTCTGGCTCGCGGAGTGCCAGTTCTGGCAGGGGCGCCACGCCGATGCGGCACGCACCGTGGAGCGGGTGCTCGCTACGGGCAGCGATCTGGGTCTGCTCTCGGAGGAGTACGATATCGTCAGCCGCCGCTTGACCGGCAACTTTCCGCAGGCGCTCAGCCATCTCGCACTGATCAACGCCTTTCTGACGATGTCGGGGGCGGATGCGAAGGCCGATGCGGGTTAGGGGAGCGTCTGAGCGGGCGTTCCCGCACCGCTCCGGCGACCACGGTGACGACGGTGCTGCTCATGCTTGCGCCTTGCGGACGTTCGTCGCGGCTGAACCCGTCCCTCCCGCACCCTACGGGCCTGTGGCCGCAGCGTAGCGCAGCCTGAACTTCGAGGTGATCGGCTGGATGATGATCATGGACCTCCCGGTCTTCATTCTCGTGCCCCTGTTCGCTTGACGCGATCGATGCCGCGACATCCGAGGGGCTTACCGACCGGACTGGAGGTTCTACGGACTTGGCGATGACCGCAGGCGGCGGGAGGCTGATGATGGCCGAATCCTCGGCGATCTGCCGGGCAGTAAGATGTAACGAGCCTATCCGTCCGCCCAGGCCACAGTGCTCAACAGCGCGAGTTCGGCCTGCCGGGAGTCGAGGCGTGTGTGCTGGCAGACGATCGGCTGGTCCGACTCCACGACGCTGGCATAGTCGGTATCCCGGGGCACCGGTTCGGGATCGTCGAGGTCGTTGAAGCGGACGTGGCTGGTGCGCCGTGCGGGTACGCGCACGGCATAGGGGCCGGCGGGCGGGCGGTCGGCGAAGAAGATGGTGATGCGGACGTGCGCGTCGCGGTCGCCGGCGTTCAGGATGCACACCGTCTCGTGGCTCTCGAACGCCCGGCCGCTGCCGGTGCTCGCCGAGGGGATGAAGCCTTCGGCGATCGCCCAGCGCGTCTTTCCGATGGTGGCCATTGCCTCCTCCTCAGAGCCGGATCAGTGCGAGGCCGCTCTCGGGATCGTGGCGGCGGTGCAGGTGGGCGGGCGCCTCGGTCAGCACGACCTCCAGCGTCGGCCGCACATGCGCCTCCAGCAGGTGCCCGCCCCAGGCGCTGCCATCGCGCTTGGAAACGACGACATGCGGGTGCAGCTTCGGCCCCTCGTCGCCGAGCGCCACGTCGCCGACGAAGGAGACGACCTCCACCTGTTCGGTCAGGGGGATCCTCTCGTAATCCTTCTTCTCCCAGTCGAAATAGCCGAGCACCACGTCGCTGAACGCGCCGAGGCCGGTGAACCGGGCGGCCGACAGGCCCTGCTGTCGCGCAAAGTCGGACAGCGACGACACCACTTCGTCGCCCGTGTCGAAGACGAGGGCGAAGGTCCGCTGGCCGTCGGCATGAATCAGTTTGGATTTCATCCTTCTTCCTCCGTGAGGGGTTCAGCGCAGGTCGCCGCGGGCGGCACGTTCCCGAATCCGGTCGGCGATGCGCAGGGCGTTGGCGACGATCGTCAGCGACGGGTTGACGCCGCCGCCGGTCGGAAACAGCGAGCCGTCGCAGACGAAGAGGTTGTCGATGTCCCAGGACCCCCCGTCCGGTCCGACCACGCTGGTCGCAGGGTCGCCGCCCATCCGGCAGCCGCCCATCAGGTGGGCCGTGCCCGAAGTCCTGAAGAGATCGCGCGCGCCCGCGGCGTCCAGCGTGCGGCCCATGAAGTCCTGGGCGTGCGCGGCCAACCTGCGGTCGTTGTCGCAGTAGGAGAAGGTGATCTTCGGAATCGGCAGTCCGAGGGCATCCGTCTGATCGGACAACTCGACCCGGTTCGTCTCCTGCGGCATCGTCTCGCCGACGATCTTCAGGCCGGCCATGTGGTTGTAGCGGCCCATCCACTTGCGCAGTTCGTGGCCGAAGACGCCCTCGTTCGACACAAGCGACGTGGCGAAGTCGGTCGGCAGCGGCCCCTGGCTCATGAAGGCATAGCCGCCGAAGAAGTCCTTGCCGGCGTCCGCGTAGTTCCAGTGCTCGCACACCGCGAGCGACGGCGGCCCCTTGTACCAACGGATCTCCTCCTCCATCACGCCCCAGACGGCGTGGTTGGCGTGCACCATGAGGCCCTTGCCGACCAAGCCGGACGAATTCGCAAGTCCGTCCGGGTGCCGTGTGCAAGCTGAATTGAGCAGGAGGCGCGGCGTCTCGATGGAATAGCCGGCGACGATCACGGCCTTGGCCTTCTGAAAGCGCCATTTGCCGCTGCGGTGATAATGGACGCCGCTCGCCCGCCCGTCGGCGTCGGTCTCGATCCGTCCGACCATCGCAAGGTCGCGGATCTCCGCACCGGCCTCGATCGCCCAGGGCACGTAGGTCACCAGCATCGACTGCTTGGCGTTGGTGGCGCAGCCGATCTTGCAGAAGCCGCGATAGGCGCAGGGATTGGCCTCGCCGCGCGGCGCCGAGATCGAGGCGGTCGGCGTCGCGCACCAGTCGACGCCCATCGCCTCGGCGCCGCGTGCCAGGACGAGGGCCGAGGCCGAAAGCTCGTGCTCCCGGTACGGATAGCGGCCGCGCGGCGGTCCCCAGGGATAGCGCAGCGGGCCCGCGATCTTCATCGCGTCCTCGGCTGCGTCGTAATATTTCCACATCTCGCGCCAGTCGACCGGCCAGTCGTGGCCGTAGCCGAGCAGGCTGCGCGACTTGAACCATTCCGGCCGGAAGCGCAGCGTCACCATCTGGAAGTGCACCGTCGTCCCGCCGACGGACCGCCCGGAGTTGTTCGAACCGAGTTCGATGGGGTCGTCGCCGCCGGAGATGCGCTCGTCCAGCCAGTACAGCTTCTCCTGCTCGCGTTCGTCGGAGGCGAAATCCTCCAGCGGCCGGTAGAAGGCACCGGCATCGAAGGCGACGACGGAGTGGCCGGCCGCGGCGAGCTTCGCCGCCAGCACGCTGCCGCCACAGCCGGTGCCGACGATCGCGAAGTCGACCGCCTCGTCCTCCGGATAGCTCGCCATCGGCACCCATTCGCCGACGCGGAAGACGTTCGGGGCACGGCCGTCGGTCGCGCGCGGCCGGAATTCGGCGTCGGAGACGACGGCGCTCATGACAGGTCCCCGATCTGCTGCGGCGCCATTTCCTCGCGCGCTTCCCAAGGGTCGCGCTGGTCGGGGCCGAGCCGGACATAGCCGCGCGGCGCCGCCGGCCCGCCGAAGCCGATCTCGTTCCACGCGGACGGGTGGGCGTAGTAGATCTTCACCGCCTCCTTCAGCAGCACGTCGCGGAAGAAGCGCCGCGGTTTCACGCCCTCCCACAGCGCCTCGTCGACATCGCCGGCGTCGATGGCCTTCAGCAGTGCCGTGCGCTGTGGTCCCGGCAGATCCGGAAAGGCGCGGCCGTGCCGCCGGTCGGCTTCGGCGGCGATGGCGGCGAGGCCGTGCCGCCAGGCCTCACGCTGCGGCAGGGCGTCGGCGAAGCGGGTGCCGTTGCCGCGATCCTCATGGAGAACGCCGTCGATGAACGCCTCGACCGGGATCCGCTCGCGGGGCGGACGCTCCGGCTGGGGCAGGACGGTCTCGACCAGCGCCGTCAGGAGCGCGTACTCGCGCTCGCTGAAGAACCGCCGCGGCGGCACGTTGTGCAGGCGGTCGCCGACGGCGCGCCGGGTGGCGTCGTTCCACGACGGCGAATCCCATTTCTCCAGCACGTCGTAGCGCGGATAGGAGGTGCGGAAAGGTTCTTCAGCCATGACGATCCTCGCGTCCTCGGCCCTCGTGTCCGTGGCCCTCCTGTCCTCGCAGCTCCTCGATCAGATCGAGCGCCGCAAATCCCGCCAGCGCCAGTCCCGCCAGGCTCGGCGGTGCGGCGATCGGCGGACCCTGGAAGAGGTTCTGGCTCCAGTTGGCGAACCCGCCGCTGTTGCGGGACACCCCATAGGCGTGCAGGCCGCTGCCGGCCACGGCCAGCGCGGTGGTGACGCCGAGCATGGCGCGCGCCGCCGCCAGCGTCCCGGCGCCCGGCGACGCGGCGGCGGTTGCGACGGCGAGCCCCGCCGCGGGCAGGCCGGCCAGCGGCAGGTACATCAGCGGATTGTGGAAGGCGCCGCGGAAGTGCAGCAGCCCGACCTCGACGGCGACGCCGAACAGCCCGAGGCTGGTGATGCCGGCCAGTCTTTCGGCGTCGCCGCCCGGCATGCGCGGCCAGCCGTCCGCCGTCAGGCCGAGTGCGCCCGCGATCACCAGCGCCGCCGGTGCCCCGAACGGCGCGCGGTAGAAGAGGCCGTTCCAGGACAGGCCGCCGGGGCGGTCGAGCAGGTTCTTGACGTGGAAGCCGGTGCCGATCACGCCTGCGGCCACTGCAAAGGCGAAGCCCGCGCGCCGTACAGCCGGCGCCGCCGTCGAGGTAGCGGTCGCGACCGCAGCGGCGACCGCCGCACTCGATGCGGCGGGAGCGGTCAGCATCGCGCGGTTGCGGAAATTGCCACGGAAATGTTCCATGGCACTGTCGGCGAGTACGCTCGCGGCAACCAGTGCCGCCCCCTGCGCGGCCCGCCGGGCGGGCAACGCGGGACGCTGCGCCAGCCGGTGTCGCCTTGGGCCGGCGGTGGCCACCCCGAGCAGTGCCGCACCCGCCAGCGCCAACCCGGCCAGCCCGAGCAGCGTCCCCGCGCGCGGCCTCGGCTGCGCCCGCTGCGGGGCGGGTCGCGCCGGGTGTACCGCCCGATGCGGCGACGACGGTCGACGCGCGGCCGACATGGATCGCTCCAGCACTTCGCTCTCCCGAGTTGGACGGACGGGTCGTCGCTTGTCGGAGCAATGCGTGGAGCCGCGATCGGTTCGGCCTGCGGACATAAACTTCTCTTCATCTGCATTCCGGTCGGAACGATCCGCCCGCCCCGCGATTTCACGGGGGAGCGGCGGCCGCTGCGGCGTCGAGCCCGGTATGGGCCCGCCGGTTGCGACCCGACACTTTCCGAGCAGAGGAGAATGCTGCGATGGCCAAGACCGTCGGCGATTTCACCCTCGAACGCCTCGCCGACTGGGGCGTCGACCGCGTTTTCGGTTTTCCCGGCGACGGTATCGGCGGCCTCGTCGCCGCCATCGGACGCGACGACAAGATCGACTTCATCCAGGTGCGGCACGAGGAGAGCGCGGCCTTCATGGCCTGCGCCCATGCCAAGTTCACCGGAGAGGTCGGCGTGTGCATGGCGACGTCCGGACCGGGCGCCATTCACCTGCTCAACGGGCTCTACGACGCGAAGCTCGATCATCAGCCGGTCGTGGCGATCGTGGGCCAGCAGGCACGCGCCGCGATGGGCGGCAACTACCAGCAGGAGGTCGACCTCCAGACGCTCTTCAAGGACGTCGCGTCGGACTATGTCGAGACCTGCATGGCGCCGGTGCAGATGCGCCACCTGATCGATCGTGCCTTCCGCATCGCCAAGGCACGCCGCACCGTCACCTGCATCATCGTGCCCAACGACGTGCAGGAGGCGAAGGCGGTGGAGACGCCGCCGCACGCCCACGGCACCGTCCACAGCGGCATCGGCTTCAGCGCGCCCAGGGTCGTCCCGATGGAGGACGACCTCAAGCGCGCCGCGGCCCTGCTCAACGACGGCAAGAAGGTCGGCATCCTGATCGGGGCCGGCGCCATGGAGGCGGCGGACGAGGTGGTGCAGGTGGCGGACCTGCTCGGCGCCGGCGTCGCCAAGGCGCTGCTCGGCAAGGCGGCGCTGCCCGACGACCTGCCGTTCGTGACGGGATCGATCGGCCTGCTCGGGACGGAGCCGTCCGACTGGATGATGCGCCACTGCGACACCTTCCTGATGATCGGCTCGCGCTTTCCCTACTCGGAGTTCCTGCCGAAGGAGGGGCAGGCGAAGGCGGTGCAGATCGACCTGGACCCGACGATGCTGTCGATCCGCTATCCGATGGACATGGCCCTGGCCGGCGACGCCGCGTCGACCCTGCGCGGCCTGATCCCCTACCTGAAGCGCAAGGAGGATCGCTCCTGGCGCGAGGACATCGAGAAGCGTGTGGCGAAATGGTGGGACGGCGTCGAGGAGCGCGCCAACAAGGAGGCGAACCCCGTCAATCCCGAGAAGCTGTTCTGGGAGCTCTCCTCGCGCCTGCCCGACAACGCGATCATCACCGCCGACTCCGGCTCCTCGGCCAACTGGTACGCCCGCGCGATCAAGATCCGCCGCGGCATGAAGGCGTCCCTGTCGGGGACCCTGGCGACCATGTGCCCCGGCGTGCCCTACGCCCTCGCCGCGAAGTTCGCCTATCCGGACCGGGTGCCGATCGCCTTCGTCGGCGACGGCGCCATGCAGATGCTCGGCATCACCGACCTCATCACCGTGTCGAAATACTGGCGCGAATGGTCGGACCCGCGGCTGGTCGTCTGCATCCTCAGCAACGGCGATCTCAACCAGGTCACCTGGGAACTGCGGGCGATGGCGAACTCGCCGCGCGTGCCGGAGACGCAGGACGTGCCGGCGATGGACTTCGCCGCCTACGCCCGGCTCCTCGGCCTGCAGGGCATCACCGTCGACAAGCCGGATCAGGTCGGCCCCGCCTGGGACGAGGCGCTCCGGGCCGACCGGCCGTGCCTGATCGACGCCCGCGTCGATCCCGACGTGCCGACGCTGCCGCCGCACATCACCCTGTCGCAGGCCCAGTCCTATGCCTCCGCGATCGCCCAGGGCGACCCCGATACCAGCGGGATCCTCTGGCAGACGTTCAAGCGCGTCTGGTCTTAGGGGGCGGCCATGAGCCCGGACGACAGCCGCGCCCCGATCGAGCGGGTGATCACGCGGGTGTTCGTGGTACCGACGGATGCGCCGGAGTCCGACGGCACCCTCGCCTGGGAC
>Ga0114916_1001689_pt1 | contig 12220 bp, 10 predicted proteins | sample MalvirAntarct_66_FD_83501 | JGI IMG/M metagenome (GOLD analysis project Ga0114916, IMG submission 83501) | Marine viral communities from the Global Malaspina Expedition - Malaspina viral metaG Antarct_66 | ecosystem: Environmental > Aquatic > Marine > Oceanic | place: West Anvers Island... | reverse complement strand
TCTGCCCAATCTGCCGGCTTCGCTCGACCCGATCTGGACGCTCGGCGCGGGTCTGGCGGCGCCGATCTTCCAGGGCGGCCGTCTCCGCGCCTTACGCGATGCCGCCGTGATGGCCTTCGAGGCGGCGCTGGCGGAGTACCGACAGACCGTGCTCGACGCGTTCGTGGAAGTCGCGGACGCGCTTCGCGCGATCGAGCACGATGCACGCGCGCTGCGGGCGCAGCACGAGGCGGTCGAAGCGGCGCAGGAGAGCCTCGATCTCGCCGAGTTCCGGTTCGAGGCCGGCGTCGTCGACTATGTCGACGTCCTGATCGCACGGCAGCAGTACCAGGAAGCGTCGATCGCCTACGTCAACGCCCTCGGGCGCCGCTACCAGGACACCGCGGCGCTGTTCGCGGCCCTGGGTGGGGCGGTGCCGCAGGAAGCGGCCGCGCTGCATACCGCCGCGTTGCGTTCAGCGCCGCCGACATCCTGGTCGACCGTCCGATGAGGCGGGACGATGCCCGCTCCGCATCCGCCCATGCAGACGGCGGGGATGCGCAGAACAAAAACGCCCGCACCACGGAGAAGCGCAGCGTAACGCACCCTCCGCGACGCATCCTCGGATTGATCGTCGCGCTGGCTGTCGTAGCTGGAGGCGCCTATCTCGCCTACCGCGCCATTTGGTCGGAGCAGGGTGGGGAGCAGCAGCAATCGCGGCCGCCGGTCACCGTGGCCGCAGCCAGGGCCGAGAGCGAGACTTGGCGGACACGGCTCACCTCCGTCGGGTCCCTGCAGGCCGTCAACGGCGTCGACGTCACGACGGAGGTCGCCGGCATCGTCAGCGAGATCAGCTTCGAGTCGGGCCAGAGCGTGAGCCGCGGCGACCTCCTCGCGCAGCTGATCGACGAGACCGATCGCGCACAACTCGCAAGCCTGCAGGCGCAGCTTCAGCAGGCGCGCTCCGATCTCGCCCGCAACCGTCGGCTGGTCGGCCGCGGTGCCATCGCCCGGAGGGAGGTGGAGCAGGCGGACACCAGCGTCGAGAGCCTGCGCGCGCAGACACGCGAGCGGGAGGAGGCCATTGGGAAAAAGCGGATCGAGGCGCCCTTCGACGGCGAACTCGGGATACGGCGCGTGAATCTCGGACAGTATCTGTCGCCGGGCCAAGCTGTCGTCACGCTCCAGTCGATCGCCCCCATCCACGTGAATTTCACGCTGCCGGAGCAACACTACGGCAGGACCGAAGCCGGCATCCCCCTCGAAGTGCGCGTGGACGCCTACCCCGACCGGATTTTCGAGGGGCGCATCAACGCGACCAGCCCGGACGTCGATCCCGAAACCCGGAACTTCTCGATCCAGGGAATTCTGCCGAACCGCGATCGCCTGCTGCGGCCCGGCATGTTCGCCGAGATCGCGATCGTGCTGCCCGACCGACGCGAGGTCGTCACCCTCCCCGCTACCGCGATCAGCTACAACCCCTATGGCGACGCCGTCTATATGGTCGCCGAGGCGCCCGCCGAGGCCGCCTCGTCCTCTTCGGGTCCACAGGGGCAAGCGGGGAGCGACGGCGATGGCGGCGTTTTCGCTTGGCTTTCCGGCCTCTTCGGCGGAGACGATGACGCCTCCGCGCCGGCGGAGGAGGACGCGACGGACCAGGCTCGGAACGGGCCGCCGAGAATCGCCAAGCGTGTCTTCGTCGAAGTGGGCGAGCGCCGGGACGCCAAGGTCGCCGTCGCCAAAGGCGTCGAGGTGGGCGATCTGGTCGTCACCGCGGGCCAGCTGAAACTGGACGATGGCGCACCGATCGTCGTCTCCGACGACGATGTGCTCGAAATGGCCCCGGCCAAACCGGCCGGTCCCTGACGCATGGGCGCCTTCACCGATCTCTTCGTCAAACGGCCCGTGCTGGCGACGGTCGTCAGTCTCGTCATCCTGATGCTCGGCCTGCGCTCGATCCAGTCCCTGGAGATCCGCCAGTATCCGCAGACCAGTTCGACGATCATCACGATCGCGACGCCCTATCCCGGGGCGGATTCCGAACTCGTGCGCGGGTTCATCACGGTACCTCTCGAACAGGCGATCGCCAGCGCCGACGGCATCGATTACCTGGAGTCCACGAGCATTCAGGGAACGAGCAGCATCCAGGCGCATCTGGAGCTCGACTTCGACCCCAACGCCGCCGTCGCCCAGATCATCACCAAGATCAATCAGGTCAGGAACCAGCTGCCGCCGGAGAGCGAGAACCCGGTGGTGACCGTGCGGACCAGCGAGAGCTCCGCTTCGATGTATCTCGCGTTCCGCAGCGGCCCGCTGGAGCGCAACCAGCTGACCGACTATCTGTCGCGTGCGGTCCGGCCGCGGCTGGAGAGCGTGGCCGGGGTTCAGCAGGCGAACATCCTCGGAGAGCAGGTGCTCGCCATGCGGATCTGGCTCGATCCGCGGCGGATGGCGGCGCTGAACGTCACGGCCGCCGAGGTGCGCGCGGCGCTGGCGGCGAACAACTACCTGGCGGCAGTCGGCAACACGAAGGGCACGACGCTTTCCGTCGACCTCAACGCGAACACGAGCCTCACCTCCGCGCAGGAGTTCGAGCAACTCGTGGTGCGGGAGTCCGGTCCGAGCCTGATCCGGCTCAGCGACGTCGCGGATGTCAGGCTCGGCGCCGAATCCTACGATACGTCCGTGTTCTTCGACGGCCGGCCCGCCGTCTTCATGTCGATCGACGTGGTTCCGACCGCCAATCCCCTCTCGGTCATCGCCGCGGTCCGAGACGTCCTCCCCGAGATATTCGACCGCCTGCCGCAGGGGGTCGAGGGGCTGATCGTCCACGACAATACCGTGTTCATCCGCAGTTCCATCCGCGAGGTTCTCACCTCGCTGGCCGAGGCGCTGCTGATCGTCACGGTGGTGATCTATCTCTTCCTCGGGTCGCTTCGCGCCGCTTTCGTTCCGGCGGTGACGATGCCGCTGTCGCTGGTCGGCGGCGTGTTCCTGATGTTGATGTTCGGCTTCTCGATCAATCTGTTGACCCTGCTGGCACTGGTTCTCGCCATCGGGACCGTCGTGGACGATGCCATCGTGATCGTCGAGAACGCCTCGCGCCACGTCGAGGCGGGCGATTCGCCGATGAATGCGGCCCTGAAGACGGGCCGCGAGCTCGCCGGCTCCATCATCGCGATGAACATCGTCGTGGTCGCGGTGTTCGCACCGGTGGCGTTCATGGGCGGATTGACCGGAAGCCTGTTCACCGAATTCGCGTTCACCGTCGCGGGTGCCACGGTGATCTCCGGCGTCGTCGCCCTGACGCTGTCGCCGATGATGTGCTCGAAGCTGCTGCACCAGGACCGGCAGAAGGGCCGGCTGGCGCGATGGATCGACAGGGGCTTCGGGACCCTCTCGAACGGCTATGGCAGGGCTCTCGGCCTCGCCCTCGACCTGCGCTGGCTCGTCGTCGGGATCGGAGCGCTCGTTCTCGTCAGCTGCTATTTCCTCTATTCGGCCGCCGAGAGCGAACTGGCACCGACGGAAGATCAGGGCTTCATCATCGCGAGCGCCACCGGCGACCCGAACATCTCCAGCGATCAGATGTCGCGCTGGACGGCGCAGATCGGCGACGTCATGCAGAGCTTCGATTCGACCGAGCATGCCTTCGTCATCAACGGCGCAGGCGGTGGCGGGTCCGTCCCCTCGGCCAACAGCGCCTTCGCCGGACTGTCGATGAAGGATTGGGGGGAGCGCGAGCGGACGCAGATGGAGGTCCTGCCCGATGTCCAGCGCAAGATCTCGGGTATCGCCGGCCTCCAGACCGTCGCCTTCGCACCGCCGGCGCTCCCCGGGGCGGGCCAGGGGACGCCGGTACAGATGGTGATCGGTGCGGTCGACGAGCCGCGGGCGATCTACGAGACCGCTCGGACCATACTGGAGCGCGCCCGGCGGTCCGGCATGTTCGCCTACATCGAATCGGACCTGAAGTTCGACCAGTTGCAGGTCGAGATCGCCGTCGACCGCGCCAAGGCGGCCGACCTCGGGATCGACATGCAGCAGCTCGGAGCAGACTTGGCGACCATGCTCAGCGCCGGCTACGTCAATTTCTTCAGCACCGAGGGGCGCAGCTATAGGGTGATCGCACAGGTCGACCGGCTGCACCGACTGACGCCCGAGCAGGTGACGAACTATCGGATCCGCACGCGATCGGGCCAGCTCGTTCCGGCCTCGACGATCATCGACCTGGAGCCGACGGTGGCGCCTCGCCAGCTCATCCGCTTCAACCAACTCAACGCCGCTACCCTATCCGGGGTACCGGCACCGGGCGTTCCGTTGGGCGAGGCGATCGACTTCCTGCGCAGCACGGCCGAAGAGGCGCTGCCGGGCAACTACATCCTCGACTGGGCCGGACAGTCCCGGCAGTTCGTGCAGGAGAGCACCGCCCTCTATACGGCCTTCGCACTCGCCGTGGTGCTGATCTACCTGGTGCTCGCGGCCCAGTATGAGAGCTTCCGCGACCCGGCAATCATGCTGGTCAGTGTGCCCATGTCGCTGGCCGGTGCGTTGCTGTTCATGGCGCTCGGGGTGGTGACCGACAACATCTATGCGCAGGTCGGGCTCCTGGCGCTCGTCGGGTCGATCATCCGGCACGGCATTCTGCTGGTCGAGTTCGGCAACGACATGCAGGAACAGGAAGGGCTCGACCGGCGTCGCGCGATCGAGAAGGCGGCCGCGATTCGACTGCGCGCCATCCTGATGACGAGCATCGCCACGCTGGCCGGCATGGTTCCACTGCTGCTGGCCTCGGGTCCCGGCGCTGAAAGCCGCTTCACGATCAGCCTCGTGCTCGGCGCCGGAATGGCGGTCGGCACGATCTTCACCCTGTTCGTCGTGCCGGCGATGTATTCGCTGGTCGCGCGGGAACGCAACGCCGCACCGGCACGCGAGGCCGCAGGACAGGGCGCGTGACGCGAGGCGATCCGCGTCGGCCCGCGGTGACGAGGAAACCGGTGGATGAGCCTCGGGCGAAGGGACAGGCGGCATCGCTCGGCACCGCCCAGCGCCACGCCGTCTCCGCAGCTGGCTAAGCCCCCTGCCCCCAATTCATCTCCAGGCCGCCGTCGATGGTGAGACTCTGCCCGGTGACGTAGTCGGCATCCTCCGAGGCGAGGTAGAGCGCGAGCCGCGCGACCTCCCACGGCTCGCCGGGCCGTTGCCACGGGATGTTGGGGAGTTCCCGCGCCATCGTGCCGGAATCCTCGGTTCGGGCCTCCGTCATCGGCGTGCGGATGAGGCCCGGCGCGACGGCGTTGACGTTGATCCGCATCCGCGCGACTTCGAGCGCGAGAGAGCGGGTGAAGGTTAGCAGCCCGCCTTTCGCCGCGCCGTAAGCGGCATTCCGGGGACTGGGTATCGCCTCGTGTACGGACGTCACGTTGACGATCTTGCCCCCGCCTCCGGCCGCTTTCCGACATCGAACGAATGCGCGACAGCAGAAGAACGGCCCGTAGAGGTCGGTCTTCATCACCCGGTCGAACTCGTCTGTGGTCGTTTCCGCGACATCGCTGCCCGCCGCGCCGACACCGGCATTGTTCACCAGGATGTAGGGCACGCCCAGCGTCTGCTGGACCGCCCCGAACACCTGTTCGACGTCGGCCTCCTCGCGAACGTCCAGCCGGCACACATGCGCGCGGCGCCCAGCCGCCTCGACGATGCGCCGCGTCTCCTGCGCCCCCGCCTCGTCGCTATGGTAGGTCACGGCCACATCGGCGCCTTCGGCGGCGAACGCTTCGGCCATCGCCCGTCCCATACCGGAGTCCGACCCGGTAATCAGCGCGATCCTGCCTTCCAGCTTTGTCATGATGCCTCTTTCTCCGGCGCCTCGGTTCGGAATGCGTCGTCGACTCAACAGGGCCCAGGGCCGGGAGTTCACGCCGGACGGCGGTGTCGGCACGGCCGTCGCAGTCTGCTCTCGCCGCGGAACCCCTCTTTGCCAATTCGGTTGTGCGCATAGAGGCGGCCGCAGTGCCGGCCGCCGGCATCTCAGCAAGGGCCGTTCCGATGGCAGAGCCGTACCTCTTCCTGCAGAAGGACTTCGATCGCCTGAACCGGCGGATCGGAAACGTCGCAGACCAGATCACCGAAGTCGGCGCCGACATGGCCGACTGGGCGGCCCAGGGTGCCGAGACCTGGCACGACAATTTTGGCTACGAGGAGGGAGTGCGACAGGAGGACATGCTGGCGCGGCGCGGCGAGGATTTCGAGGCGGTGCGCGAGCGAGCGGAGATCGTGACCACCGCAAGCAGCGACCGGGTCTCGGTAGGGTCGCGCGTCATCCTGGAGAATGACGCCGGCGAACGCCGCACCCTGATCGTCAGCAGCTATTGGGTGCTGGATCGCCGAACGCCGGAAGAGATTTCGTACGCCGCTCCCCTGATCGCCCCCTTCATGAGTGCCGGCACGGGAGAACGACGCTCGGTATCCGTTCCCGAGGGCGAGCAGATCTGGCGCGTCGCGGCAATCGAGGCCGTCGATCTCGTGAGATTGCAGACCACGGGCATGGACTGACCACGGCGCCGAACGACCGGCGCACCCGACGCGAATGGAGAAGACCATGGCGGCGAATTCCGGAGAGACGGCGCGGGAAACGGGCGATTTCCGCTGCGCAAATTGCCATCGACAGACGCACGTCACCAAGGGCCACACGATTCCGCCCTGCCCGCACTGCGGCAACAAGACCTTCGACACCCGTTACCACGAACCCGGCAACAAATCCTCCTGATCCCGCCGCACAGCAGCGAAGCGTCCGCCCGGCGCACCGAACGCCGAGGCGCCCGTTCGACGGACGGGCTATCCCTCGCCCATCGCGTCGTGTGGACGGCCGAGAGCCGTCACGCAGGTGCGAACAGCCAGGGCCGCCGGGCGCGGTAGCGCGTCTCGAACGCCGCGATCTCGGCGTCGTGCTGCAGGGTGAGGTCGATGTCGTCGAGGCCGAGGCGCAGGCGGCGTTTGCGCGAGGGCTCGATGTCGAAAGCCACCGTGCCGCCGTCGGGCGTCGTGAACGTCTGCGCATCCAGGTCGACGGTCATCGTCGCCCCCGGCGATGCGTGCAGTTCCTCGCGGATGCGCTTGGCGTCCGCCGCGTCCTGGCGGATCAGCAGCAGGCCGTGCTTCACCGAGTTGTTGTAGAAGATGTCGCCGAAGCTGACGGCGATGACGCAGCGGATGCCGTTGTCGACCAGCGCCCAGACCGCCTGCTCGCGGCTCGACCCGCCGCCGAAATTGCGGTCGGCGACCAGGATGCCGGCGTTCGCGTATGCCGGCTTGTTCAGCACGAAGTCCGGCTTCAGCGCGCCATCGGGCGTCTTGCGCACGTCGTGGAACAGGATGTCCGCATAGCCCTCGTCCCGGGGACGGCGCAGGAAGCGGGCGGGCGCCAGCTGGTCCGTATCGACGTTCGGGTTGTCGATCGGCGCGGCGACGGCGGTGAGCTTGTCGAAGGGTGCCATGGTCGTGCCTCCGGTCAGACGATGTCGCGGACGTCGGTGATGCGGCCGCGCAGGGCGGTCGCGGCGGCCATTGCCGGGCTCATCAGGTGGGTGCGGCTGCCGCGGCCCTGCCGTCCCTTGAAGTTGCGGTTCGAAGTCGAGGCGCAGCGCTTGCCGGCAGCCATCAGGTCGCCGTTCATGCCGACGCACATCGAGCAACCGGACTCGCGCCACTCGAACCCGGCCGCCTTGAAGATCACGTCCAGGCCCTCGGCCTCGGCCTGCTTCTTCACCAGCGACGAGCCGGGCGAGACCATGGCGGGAATGACCGCCCTGCCCTTGGCGGCGATCGCCGCGGCGGCGCGCAAATCCTCGATGCGCGCGTTGGTGCAGGAGCCGATGAACACTTGGTCGACCGCCACGTCGGCGATCTTCATGCCGGGCGTCAGGCCCATATAGTCCAGCGTCTCGCGCATCGCCGCCTGCTGCTTGGCGTCGGTTATGGCCGACGGATCGGGCACCACCGCGGTAACCGGCGCCGCCTCCTCGGGGCTGTTGCCCCAGGTCACCATCGGCGACAGGTCGGCGGCGTCGAGCTTCACCTCGACGTCGAACGTGGCGCCCTCGTCGCTCGGCAGCGTCTTCCAGAAGGCGACCGCCTCGTCCCACTGCGCCCCTTTCGGCGCATAGGGCTTGCCCTTCAGATAGGCGAAGGTCGTCTCGTCCGGCGCGATCATGCCGGCGCGCGCGCCCGCCTCGATCGACATGTTGCAGACGGTCAGGCGCTCCTCGATGGTCATCCCGCGGATGACCGAGCCGGCATATTCGATGACATGCCCGTTGCCGCCGTTGGCGCCGATCTTGGCGATGATCGCCAGGATCACGTCCTTCGCCGTCACGTTCGCCGGGCGCTCGCCGTCGACGGTGATGCGCATGGTCTTCGGCTTGCGCTGCCACACGGTCTGGGTCGCCAGCACGTGGCAGACCTCCGACGCGCCGATGCCGAAGGCCAGCGCGCCCAGCGCGCCATGCGTCGAGGTGTGGCTGTCGCCGCACACCAGGATCAGCCCCGGCTGCGTCAGCCCCTGTTCGGGACCCACGACGTGCACGATGCCCTGCCGCTCGTCGCCCAGGCCGAACAGGGTGAAGCCGTACTCGGCCGCATTGTTCTTCAGCCCGTCGACGACCCGGCGCTGGTCGGGATCGGTGATGTCCTCGAACCGGTGGCTCAGGGTCGAGATGCCGTGGTCCGGCGTCGCGAAGGTCTGGTCGGGCCGACGCGGCCGCATGCCGCGCTTCTTCAGGAAGGAGAAGGCGTGGAACGATCCGTCGTGCGCGAGGTGGCGCGCGACCAGCAGCAGCGACTGGCCGTCGTCGTCCTTCAGGATCTCGTGCTCGTCCCAGATCTTCGCGAGCATCGTCTTGGGGCTGGACACGGGTGACGCCTCCGTCGTTGGGGTCGCGGCCATCAGGCCGCACGCCTTTTGAAGAAACTGCCGCCGCGCGCCTGCAGCAGCGGATAGAGCAGCGAGACGAGGAGCAGCAGGAACAGCACCATCGCGATCGGCCGCGACAGGATGAAGCCGATGTCGCCGCCGCTGATCTGGTAGGAGCGCAGCAGTTCGCCCTCCGCCATCCGGCCCAGCAGGATGCCGATCACCGTGGCGGCCACGGGGTAGGTGTGCCGGCGCATCATCCAGCCGATGATCGCGAAGACCAGCACCGTCACCGGCCCCACCATGTTGCCGACCAGCGAGAAGGAGCCGTAGATCGACAGTACGATCACCGACGGCACCAGATAGCGCACCGGCACGCGCACGATGCCGGTCGCGATGAACACGAAGCCCAGCCCGAGCACGAGCAGCAGGCCGACCTGGGCGAAGTTGCCGAGGATGATCGCGTAGATCAGGTCCTTGTTCTCGCCGATGAAGCGCGGGCCGCCGGTGATGTTGTGCATGGCGAAGGCGCCCAGCATCACCGCCGTGGCGCCGCCGCCGGGAATCCCCAGCGCCAGCAGCGTCGCCATCGAACCGCCTTCGGAACTGCTGTTGGCGGATTCCGAGGCGACCACGCCGCGCGGATCGCCCTTGCCGAACTGGCTCGAATCCTTAGCCCGGCGTTGGGTCTCGGAATAGGAAACCAGGTTGGCGACCGACGAGCCGACGCCCGGAATGGCGCCGATGATGACGCCGATCAGCGATCCGCGGATCAGCACGCCGGGATAGCGGAAGGCCGCCCCCATGCCGCGGACGATCGCGCCGAAGTCCAGCCGCCGGCTGCCCTCGTCCTCGACGATGTAGTTGGAGCGGATCAGGCGGAACAGTTCGGACGCCGCGAACAGGCCGATCAGCGCCGGGATCGCCGCGACGCCGTCGAGCAGCATCATCGACCCGCCGGTGCCGCGCACGTCGCCGCGCGCGCTCATGCCGATCGTGCCGATCAGCACGCCCAGCAGGCCGGCCAGCAAGCCCTTGGCGAAGCTGCCCTGGCCCAGCGCGGCGATCAGCGTCAGGCCCCAGGCGGCGATGACGAACATCTCCACCGGCCCCAGCATCAGCACGGCCTCGGCGATCGGGCTGACGAAGCAGAAGAGGATGACGTAGCCGATCGCCGTGCCGACGGTCGACGCCGCCAGGGCCAGGCCGAGGGCGGCGCTGTGCCGTCCCTGCCGCGCCATCGGATAGCCGTCGAACGCCGTCGCCACCGCCGACGCGGTGCCCGGCACGTTCATCAGGATCGCCGGTATGGCGCCGCCGAACGAGCCGCCGGTAAAGATCGCCGTCAGGAACAGCATCGCCGACAGGAAGTCCATGTAGGCGGTCAGCGGCAGGAAGACCGCCATGGCGACCGGAACGGACAGGCCCGGCACGGCGCCGAAGACGAGGCCGATGATCAGCCCGGGCGGCACGGCGAGCCACGGCTGCCACGCGCCGAACAGCAGGTCGGTCGCACTGGCGAAGGCGGTGAAATCGATCATCGCGCGCTCACACCAGCAGCGACGGGAAGGGGAAGGGCAGCATCTCGCGCAGCGCCAGGGTCGTCAGCCACGCGAAGACCGCGGCGTAGCCCACCGCCAGCAGGCGGTTGCGCTCGCCCAGCAGCAGCAGCGAGATCGCGACGAACAGGAAGGTCGAGAGGTCGAAGGCCACATAGGCGAGGCCGCCGACATAGGCCGCGAACAGCGCGATGAAGGTCAGCGTCCGGCGCTCGTCGCGCAGCGACGGCGGCAGGATCGTGTCGGCGCGGTGGCGCCCGACGACCGTGGTCGTCGCCAGCAGCAGGCAGAGCCCGAGCGCCAGGACCGCGACCGGCGCGATCAGCATCAGGTTCTCGATGCTCGGCGACGCGCGCACGGCGTCGCGCAGGAACCAGCCGATCCAGCCGGCGATCACCGCCAGGATGCAGAGATGTTCGAGGTCGGCGGGACGCCGAAGCAGAGGCGGACGCATGTCCTTCACTCCAGCCTGCGCGGCCCGGGACGTCTGCCGTCCGGACCGCGCGGCCTTGCTGGCATCAGTTGGTCTTGGCGAGGTGGCTGTACTTCTTCAGGCCTTCATAGCCCTCGTTGGTCAGCCGCTTGCTCTCCTCGGGGCCGAGCCATTCGCCGCCGATCTGGTTCTGCTTCAGCCAGTCCTGATAGTCCTCGCGCTCCAGTGTGCGCTTGTAGGCCTCGACGAAGGTCTTGTAGCGCTCGGGGTGCTTCTCCTTGAAGGTCTTGTGGGCGATCACCGACGTCGTGTAGCTGCTGAACAGCGGCATGGTAACGTCGTATTTCGCCTTCAGGACCTCGTTGAACAGCGGCCCGTCCCACTCCTTGACCGGCTTGTCGGTAACGACGGCGATGGAGCGGATACGGTCGCGGATCACCTCGGAGCCCTGGGCGGCGGCGAAGGTGAAGTCCAGGTGGCCGCCGGCGATGGCGGTGCGCAGCGGCCCGCCGCCGTCATAGGTCACGAAGCGCACGTTCTCTTTCGGGATGTTCAGCAGCTCCAGCATGCCGAGCTGCTGCAGATAGGCGCCGCTGCCGACCATGGCGCCCGTGCTCGCAGCACCGGGCCCGGAGCGCAGCTTGGTGATCAGGTCCTCGAAGGTCTTGACCGGACTGTCCTTCGGCACCGCCACGATGGCGTAGTCGATCCACTGCGTGTTGATGACGTCGAAGTCTTCCCACTTCACCGGAATGTCGGTCTGCAGGATGGCGTTGGCGAGGAACGGCGTCGCCTGCATCACCAGGAAGGCGCTGCCGTCGTCGCGCTGCTGCTGGAACCACGCCGCCCCCAGCGCGCCCGAGGCGCCGGGCCGGTTCACGACAGTGATCGACACGTCGTTCAGTTCCTTCGGCAGGAAGGTCGCGAGGCCGCGCGCCAGCCGGTCGGCGCTGCCGCCGGTGTTGAACGGTACGACGAACTGCATCCTGTGGCCCGACGGCGGCCAGTCGGCCGCACGCGCGGCCGGCGCCGCCAGTGCGACGGCCGCGAGAGAGGCGAGCGACCACTTGATCAGTCGTCCGAGAGAAGCGTTGAAGGGCATTTCCGTCTCCAGATTTTCTTGTGATTTAGTCTTCGGCCGCAGCGCCCGGGCCCTCGGCCCCGCAGGACGGCCTCACCCTTAGGAGGCCGCACCGCGGCCGTCTCGAAGGGCGGGGTCGTCCGGTCCATAGGCCGTCCTTCCGTTACCCGCCGCAGCGTCGTCAGTACCCGGCGCGTGCCTTGTCCGAGACCTGGTAGCGCGCCTCCAGTTCCTTCACCTGGTCCATGCCCATCAGG
>Ga0114916_1001687_pt1 | contig 12228 bp, 8 predicted proteins | sample MalvirAntarct_66_FD_83501 | JGI IMG/M metagenome (GOLD analysis project Ga0114916, IMG submission 83501) | Marine viral communities from the Global Malaspina Expedition - Malaspina viral metaG Antarct_66 | ecosystem: Environmental > Aquatic > Marine > Oceanic | place: West Anvers Island... | reverse complement strand
GCGATCGTGGCACCGGTCACGTTGCCGGCGTTCGCGTCGTGCTCCAGGTTGATCGTCACGCCGAGCTCTTCGAAGGTCAGGGCCTGGGTGCCGTTGGCACCCATGTCCTGGACGGTGAAGGTCTCGGAGCGCGTGAAGCCCGAAGCCGTGACCGACGCCGTCAGGACCGCACCGGCGTTCGAGAGGGTGTAGGTTGAGCCAGCGTCCGCGTTCCCGACGTCGATGCTCGAGACCGACACGTTGCCGCCGTTCTCGGTCGCCGTCGCGTCGTCTGCGCTCGACGCACCCGCGTCCAGCGTCGTGGCCAGCGAGCCGTTGAGCAGGTTCAGCCCGTTGAAGCGCGTGCGGACCGAGATGTTGTCGATCTCAGAGCGCAGCGCCACCATCTCCTCGCCGATCGCCGTGCGGTCGGACGACGAGAGCGTCGAGTTGCCCGACTGCACGGTCAGCTCGCGCAGGCGCTGGAGGATGTTGTGCACCTCGTCGAGCGCGCCTTCAGCGGTCTGGAGCATCGAGACGCCGTCGAGGGCGTTCCGCTGGCCCTGCTGCATGCCGCGGACCTGGGCCCGCATCTTCTCGCTGATCGCGAGGCCGGCGGCGTCGTCGGCCGCACGGTTGATGCGCAGACCGGACGAGAGCTTCTCGAGCGTCTTGCTCGTCTTGGAGCTCGTGATGCCCAGGTTTCGCTGAGCGTTCAGCGCTGCGACGTTGGTGTTGATGATGACAGCCATGCCGATGGCCTCCTTAGCCGTGGCCCCTACAGCATCCCTGCTGAGGTTGCTTCGCCCGTCCTGGGCTCCCGTGTGTGAAGAGATTCGACCGGCACGAACGCGGGAAGATGAGGGATTTCCCTCGGGGGGCGGCTCGAGGTCGGGACGGAGCATCGGAGAAGCCTCGCAGCAAAGAGAAGGAACGCCCTCATCACGCCGTGTCATCGCCCTGAGTCGCGGGGCCGCACGCCTTGAGGCCCGGACGTTGACCCTGGATCGGCCTCGATCCATGCCTGTCCGGATCCTGTCGAAGACTCAGTTCCTCCTGTTGCTGCTGTGCCGCCACCGTCGGAATAGCCACCCGGGCTTGCGCGCTTCTGAGGGCGTGAGAGTCTGACGCCGGTGGCGGGAGGCGGAGACAAGCCTGTGAGTGGACAGTCCTCGGACGGAGCGCTGGACGCGGCGCTGGCGTGGGCGCTCGACATCGAGGGTGTCCAGGCGCTGATCGATTCGCTCCCCGTCGGCGTCCTGCACTGGGATGCCGCTCGTACGCCCTTCTACATCTCCAACCCGGCCGTGCGCCGCATCCTTGGAGTGGCGCCGGACCAACCCTTTCCCGCTCGCGGATCCGGGATGGGCGGCATCGTGGAGCCATTCCGCTCGCAGGTGGCGGAGGCCGTACGGCGGGGTGAGCCGTTCGATGGCAACGTCGCTGTCGCGACACCGTCCGGCGAGCTGCGGCACCTCGAACTCCGCGTCCGAGGCAACTCGGAGCGCGGATGGTCAATCACGCGATTGATCTCGGCGACGGTCACAGAGGGCGTCCCGGAGACTCTTGCGCCCATCGAGGAAGAGCCGGCTGAGGTACCAAGTCCTCGGTTCTCGCCGCTGTTCGAGCACTCCCGCGTCGCGATGTTCCTCCTGGACCCGTCCGGCCTGGTGCTCACCGCGAACCCCGCGGCGGCACTGCTCCTCGGACGGGAGTCGATTGCGGAACTGCTGGAGCACCGATTCGACGTGCGCGACTTCGTCACGGACGAGGCCCTGCGCACGTCTCTCCTCGAGGAACTCCGCGAACGCGGTTATGTCGCAGGACGAGAGGTGCCATTCACACGGGTGGATGGTGAGACGGCCTGGGTCCTCCTCGACCTCGCGGTGAACCCAACGGACGGGTTCATCGAGGTGGTCGCGACCGACATCGGCGAGGAGCGGTCGGGACGGATCGCCCTCCAGAACCGCGAGCGCCGGTTCCGTCGCCTCTTCGAGAACGCCATCGTCGGAATGTGGCAGGCGGACATCAACGCGAGCCGGGTACTGAAGTCGAACCTTCGCCTCGCTCAGATCTTGGGATACGACACGTTGGAGCAGTCCGACGCGAAGTGGCGCACGGACTTCCCTCACCTGCAGTGGGGCCTCGATGTCGAACTGCGGAATGCGCTGGCGAACGGCGTGAGCCACTTCGAGCGTGAGCGAGAGACCAAACGACCGGACGGATCCACGGTCTGGACGAAGTCATTCATGACCTTCAACCCGGAGGAGGGCACGGCGGACGGCATCGTGCTGGACATCACTGCCGAACGTGAGGCCGAACGCGCTCTGCGCGAGAGCGAGCTGCGCTATCGAAGCATCTTCGAGAACGCCGTCGTCGGCGTCATCCAGCTCGGCGCCGACGGAGCGCTCCAGGCCGCCAACCGGTTCGCGGCACGCATCTTTGGCTACGCGAGCGCCGAGGAGTTCACCGCCCAGTGGATGACGAACCACCAGTACGCCGCCCGCGTGCTGAGGCAGGAGATCGATCGTCTCGCCTTGGCCCCCACGCACGAGTCCGAGGTCGAACTCGAAGTGCAGGCGCTCGACGGCAGCACCCGCTGCATCCTGGTGCGTAGCCACCTCGATGTGGACGCCGGGACGACAAACGCATTCCTTCGCGACGTTACCGCGGAGCGGACAGCGCGGGCTGAGAGCGAGCGGCTCATCCGCGAACTGGACATCCGCGCCACGGAGCGACGCCAGCTCGTGCGGCGCCTGCTACACGCCGGCGAGGAGGAGCGCCGCCAGATCGCACACGAGATCCACGATGGCCCCGCGCAACTCCTCGCCGGGTCGCTCATGTTCCTCACGTCCGCCCAGCAGGAGCGGCAGCGGGGGCGCAGCGAGCAGGAGGAGGACTACCTGGAGCGCGGGACGGACTACCTGCGGATCGCACTGGACGAGCTCCGCCGGGTGATGGCCCACCTCCGCCCTGCCGTGCTGGATGACCTCGGACTCGTCTCAGCGATCCAGAGCACCGCGGAGGCGGCGGTCGCGCCCTACGGGATGAGCGCCCGCGTCGAGCAGCTTGGTGAGGCCGAGCACCTAGAGCAGTCGACCGAGATGGTGCTGTTCAGGGTCGCCCAGGAAGGGACGACCAACGCCGGGAAGCACTCGAACGGGACCACGATCGAGATCACAATCGACTACCGAGACCCCTCGGGCGTCACGTTGACCGTGACCGACGACGGCGAGGGGTTCGACACGGGCGCCGTGTTCGCAGAAGCGGACGGACACCACCTCGGCCTGCTCGGCCTGCAGGAGCGCGTCTACCTCGTCGGGGGCTCGTTCGCGATCATGTCGGCGCCTGAGCACGGCACGCGTATCACGGTCACGGTCCCGAGGAGCGCCGGGACTGCGCCGCCGGGCCAGGCGACTCGCGACTAGGCGACCGAGTCGCGGGCCGAGTCGCGGACAGCCGAGTTGGTGGCAACCAGCCCGAGGTGAGCGAACTCCGCGCCGATGCCGTAGCCGACGCCCCGCGCAGTGCGGATGAGGCCCGGCAGGCCTGCATCCTCGAGCTCTCTTCGGAGACGAGAGACCTGCGTCTGGACGAAGCCCGGCTCGTCACCGACGACCTGGTAGCCCCACACCTTTTCGATCAGTTCGTCGTGCCCGGTGGTGCGAGGATGATTCTCGGCGAGCACATAGAGCAGGTGGTGGCGGATGCGAGTCATCCGGACGGAGCGGCCGTCCACCATCAGGTCGTTTCGTGTGATCACCACCTGGCGGTCGTCGCTGAAGAGCTCCACGCGGTGGTCACGGCCGATGCGACGCAGCATCGCGCGGAGGCGGGCAGCGGCCTCCTCCGGAGCAATGTCCAGGGGCCAGACGTCGTCGGCGCCGGCATCGAAGAGTCGGAGCCGTTCGACGACCTCGGTCGCCTGGAACGCAATCACCGCAACACCGTCGACGCGGGACCATGCCCGGATGCAGTCGAGGGCGTCAGCGCTCTGCTCATCGGCGGCGAAGAAGACGTCGGGATAGCCACCCCCGGAAACCTCGGGCGGAAGGGCGGATCGGCCTACCTCGACGCCACACCCGATGCGTCGGAGCGTGCGGCGGAGGAGGCGCGCAGGGACTCCGGCACCCGCCACATAGGCCCGTACACGCTCCTGGGTCGGTGGCCCGATCGGGATCACATTCGAGTTTTGAGTGGTGTGATCGGCGTCGAGCAGCATATGGGTCCCCGTCCTGCAGCCGAGTTTGGCTGTTGGAAGTGTCGTTGCTGACGCCACCGACTTTCAGTCCCATATGCCCATTCGTGATTAGCCATTCGGCTATTCATTACGCCTCCTATCGGACACTCCAACTCTCCTACCACAACCCCGTTGCCCACCGTTGTCCCTGCGACGCCTCCTGAACGGGAAAATCTGCCGCTTGGGCATCGGATAGCAAGAAATGCTTCGGTCCCGGGATCGTGCGCGTTGCGGGACAACTGGAATCCGCCACACTTCGTGCAACGCCTTGCATCGTTCGCGTACTCTTCGGCGACTTGAGTACGACTGAAGACGAGGTGAGTGGCATGCCAGCGTGGCCGTTACTCAGCGACTGGCCTGCACGCTCATCTCACGCGAGGTAAGTGAAGGCAAGTAGCCTCGAGACTGGTGATGAACCACACCTGTGTTCCCGTACTGCTCATATCGGGGGCTCGTGGATGGTTGAATGCCCGTGGGAGGTCCATCGGCTAGATCAGGGGCGGCATTGGACAATGAACGGCCCGTCGGTGGGCGTGCTATTCGAATACTCATCGTTGACGACCACCCCGTCGTGCGGGATGGGCTGCGCGCGATGCTTGATGCCCCAGGCATGCAGGTCGTCGGCGAGGCCTCTAGCGGCGCATCTGCGATCCAGCGTGCGGCCGAACTTGAGCCGGACGTCATCCTCATGGACGTCCGTATGCCGGACATGGACGGACTCTCCGCCAGCCGGATCATCAAGGAGTCCCATCCCGGCATCAGCATCTTCGTCGTCACCAGCTTCAGCAGCGTCGACTATCTCCAGCGGGCCATCAGCAGCGGCGCCTCCGGCTATCTGTTGAAGGGCATGGGCCGCGACACCCTCGTGAACAGCGTCCGTCTCGTTCGCGATGGTGGTTCCGTCTTCGAGGCCACGCTGCTGCGTCGCGTCTTGACCGGGATCGGCTACGACCCCTCAGCCTCCGAGGCCATGCGTGAACTATCCGAGCGCGAGCGGGCTGTCCTCCGCCTGCTCGCCGCCGGCCAGACGAACCGCGAGATCGCTGAGGCGGTCGGCTACTCCGTTGGCACGATCAAGAACACGGTGCAGGCCATCATGGAGAAGCTCGGCGTCTCTGATCGCACCCAGGCGGCCGTCCTCGCGGTCCGCTCCGGCATCTTCGCTCCTGAGGAGGACGCTGCGGTCCGCCGTTCGAACTAGCGCCCCTGCGAGCCCTTGGGGCAGCGCACCGCCCCTCGGAGGGAACTGGTCGCCGCCAGCCTGTCTACTCGCTGCCAACCCTCCCCACAGCGAGGTTCCCCCGGGTCACGCCCCCTCGATCGAGGTCGAAAGTCCTCCTGCACCGCCATGAGGGCGGTCTGACTTCGCGAGGAAGGATCCGAGATGCCGAAACTGCGACTGCCAGGGGTACAACTTCGACGACTGAAGCCTCGTGGTCTCAAGGTTCCCGGTTGGAGACCTGGCGTGCCCTCCGGGCTGCCGATCCAGAAGCTGGGATTCCTCAAGGCCGTGCGACTTCCCGGGTTCGCCCGGCGGCTCCCGAGGCTGCCGTTCGCGGTCCGGATCCCTCGGTTCCTCCGCTTCCTCCGCCTCCCAGGGCTCTCCCTCCTCCCGGGCTCATGGCGGTTCTCCGTCAGCGCGAAGCTGTGGGCCGTCTCCGGCGCCACGGTCGGCCTGAGCCTGCTCGTCGCCGCCGTCGGCTGGAGCTCGCTCGGCCGCTCGAACGACGCTGCTGACGCCGCGATGAACGAGGGGGCCCGCATCGAGTTCCTCGCCCAGCAGATCGAAGCGACCCGGCTCGCGATGCTGACCGTCGAAGACGCGATGGTGAACGACTTCGAGCGCGGGGCCGTGGTGGCCGCGACGGAAGGCGCCAGCGCGTACAGTCAGCACGCCGTCCGGTTGCGAGGCAACACGAACCTCGCCAAGAGCCTCGTCGAGGACGAAGGCCTCATTGAAACGTTCGAGAGCCTGAGCAGTGGGCTCCTGAGTCTCGATGGCCTCTTCTACGAACTGAGCGAGGCAGTCAAGCGCCGCGGCGACACCGAGATTGGCGCCGAGAGCGAACTACGCCGGGCCGCGATCGCCCTCGGACGGTTCTTCGAGTTCGACCAGGCGTCGATCCGGACACTCCAGCAGGAGACGCGGGACGGGAACCGGCAGCTCCTGGCCGACATCGCATCCATCCCGGATGACACGTCGGTCGCCTACACCATTGGTGCGGTGCGCGACTCAGTCGAGTCCACGTCCGTCCTCATGGATGCCGCGGCCCAGGAAGCAGCCACACTCGCCCTCGCCCGCGTGCGGAGTGCCGAGAAGGACTACATCCTGCGCCGTAGCCCCGCGTTTGCGACTGAGGTCGCCGACAACGTCACCCAGTTGAAGGCCCGCATCACCGAACTCGGCCTCGCCAGCGCGACCGAGTCGGAAGCGCTCGCCGCCACCGACGCCTACCTCGCGGCGTTCGATGCCTATGCCTCCGCGCTCGCGGGAGTGCAGAGCATCCAGTCGCGCATCGACCAGGAAATGGCCACGGTCGCCGCCGCCAGCGGCAAGCTGCTGTCCTTCGGCGCTGCCATCCGTGAGGAGCAGATCACCAGCCTCGAGGAGACCGTGGCATTCGCTGAGAAGGCGCTGATGGGCGTTGCGGTCGTCGCGCTCCTCGTCGGAGCGGCGGGAGCGATCTGGGTGATCCGCACCATCCGGCCGCTCAGGGGGGTCACGAACGCCGCCCTCGCGATCTCCGAAGGCGACCTGGCCCAGGAGGTGACCGCGGACTCGAAAGACGAGATCGGCGACCTCGGTCGCGCGATGCGCGGCACCATCGCCTACCTGAACGACATGGCCGCCGCGGCGGACCGCATAGCCGAGGGCGATGTCTCCCAGGAGGTCGAGCCGCGCAGCGAGCGCGACGTGCTGGGCAACGCCTTCGTCCAGATGCAGGGCTACCTGCAGGGCGGCGTCGCCACCGCGGGCGAGATCGCCCACGGCAACCTCGCCGTCGAGATCAACCCGGTCAGCGAACGCGACGCCCTCGGGCAGGCGCTCGTCGAGATGCGGGACTCCATCCGCGAGACGCTGACCGAGGCCTCTCGCGCTGCCGAGGCGCTGGCTGAGGCCAAGGACGAACTCGTTCGCGTCTCGGACGACTCCGCCCGCACCACCCAGGATGTTGCCCGGGCGGCGGACCAGGTCGCCGCCGGCACGCAGGAGCAGGCGAAGGGGATCGATAGGGTCGCGGAGAACATGGCCGAACTCAGCACGGCCGTGGGGCAGGTGGCCCAGGGCGCCGAGGCACAGCGCGAGCTTCTGGAGGATGCTGCAGGCCTCAGCCGCCAGGTCGCCAGCTCAGCCTCGGGCATGTCGACGGACGCCAGCGAAGTCGCTGCGGCAGCGGCACAGGCGAGCGATGTTGCGAAGGGTGGCCCCGACCGCGTCGGCAAGACCATCGAGAACATCCACCGCCTGAAGTCCTCGATCGACGGGGCCGGCGCGGCCGTCTCGGAACTGGGCGCACGCTCCAACGAGATCGGCAAGATCGTCGGTGTCATCCGTGACATCGCCGCGCAGACCGACCTCCTGGCGCTGAACGCCGCGATCGAGGCCGCCCGGGCGGGCGAGCACGGGGCCGGCTTCGCCGTCGTCGCTGACGAGGTGCGTAGCCTCGCCGCTCGCGCCACGACGGCGACCAAGGACATCTCGCAGTTGATCCTCGACGTGCAGGAAGGCGTGTCCCAGGCCGTCACCGCGATGAACTCGGGTGCCGCGGACATGCAGACCGGCATCGGCTCGGCGAGCGAAGCCGGCGAGGCGCTGACGCAGATCCTCGGCTCCGTCGAGGCAGTGGACGAGCGCATCCGTGGGATCGCGCAGCGGGCCGTCGAGCTGCAGACCAGCGGTGAGCGCATGGTCGAACAGCTGGACTCCATCCGTCAGGTCGCGGATCAGAACTCCGTCGCCGCGGAGGGGATGCGCACGCTGAGCACCGGCGTCGAGGAGGCAGCCGGGTCGATCGCCGCCATCGCCGAGGAGAACTCGGCATCGGCGGAGGAGACCTCCGCTTCCGCCGAGGCGATGTCCGCGCAGGTCGAAGAGATCCACGCCTCCACCGTGGAACTCGGGAACATGGCGGACGCGCTCCGCAGCGCGATCGCGCGCTTCCGGCTCACCTCGGAGGACGAGGTGAGCGGTGGCGGTGCCCCCGCCCAGGGTGAGGAGACCACACTCCGCGCCGCGTAGCGGCAACACGGGATAGGTCGAGCGGCCCGCCGGGAAACCCGGCGGGCCGTTCGTGTGCGTTCCGCGAGGCGTACTACGTGGCGTCGCGCTCCTCGCGGCCGAGCCACTCGGGCTCCGCGACGCCCGCGCGGGCATTCGCGACGCGCGCCATCGTGAAGAGGCAGTCCGAGAGCCGGTTGAGGTAGCGCACCAGCGTCGGCGCGACAGCCGTGTCGTGGGCGAAGGTGAGGACGCGGCGCTCCGCACGACGGCACACCGTGCGCGCGACGTGGAGGTGCGCCGAGGCTGGAGTACCCCCGGGGAGGATGAAGCGCGTCAGCGGCTCGAGCTCGGTATCCATCGCGTCGATCCAGCCCTCGAGCTTCGCGACGTCCTCGTCGGTCACGCGCGGGCCGACGGCCTGGCCCTTGCGGATGCGCTCCTCGAGGTCCGGTGTGGCGAGCTCGCCGCCGATGTCGAAGAGGTCGGACTGCACGATCTGCAACCACCCGACGAGGTCTCCGTGACCGAGGATCGCTGACGCGACCCCGATGGTGGAGTTCAGTTCGTCGACGGTGCCGTATGCCTCGAGACGTGGGTCGTCCTTCGAAACGCGCGGGCCGCCGAAGAGTCCGGTCTGGCCGTCGTCACCGGTCCGCGTATAGACGCGCATGTCACTCATCAAGTGTCCTTCTCTGGATCGAGGTAGTTCGCCGGCTCGAAGTCGAAGCGCTCGCCGTCTTGCCAGGCCGTGGCCTGGTTCCCGTAGACCGGGATGCCACCCTGCTGCTTCAGCATCTGCGCCAGGTGCATCAGGTTCCACGCCGCGAAGGTCACGTTCCGGTTCGTGAAGTTGTTCTCCGGACCGCCAGAGCCCGGATCGAGGTAAGACGGCCCGGGGCCGGCCTCACCGATCCAGCCGGCATCGGCCTGCGGCGGAATGACATAACCGAGGTGCTGGAGCGAGTAGAGGATGTTCATCGCGCAGTGCTTGGATCCGTCCTCGTTGCCCGTGATGATGCAGCCGCCAACGCGGCCGTAGAACACGTACTGGCCGTCGTCGTTCATCTGGCCCGACTGCGCGTAGAGTCGCTCGATCACCTTCGTGCAGACGGACGATTTATCGCCGAGCCAGATCGGCGTCCCGACGACGAGAATGTTCGCAGGCCGGATCCGATCCCAGAGCTCGGGCCAGTCATCGCGCTCCCAGCCCTGCTCCCGCATGTCGGGGTACACGCCGGGCGCGATGTCGTAGTCCACCGCACGAATGACCTCGGTCGTCACGCCGTGCTTCTCCATGATCCGGCGGGACACGTCCATCAGCCCCTGCGTGTTCGACGGTTCAGGGCTCCGCTTCAGCGTGCAATTGATGAACACGGCGCTGAGGCCAGAGAAGTCGTAGGTATCCGTCGGCATGGGCAACCCTCCCTCGTAGCACCATCCTAGGAGGTTGTCCGTCGCGGAATTGCTACGCATCGGGCGCCCGTATGTAACGACTGTCACTGACCACGGCTCGTCCGCAGGTACCATTCGTCAGCATCAATGGAGGCGGAGCTTGGCCTCAGAGCAGACGCGCGCCTCGGGATCGCCACCCGGGCGCCCAATCGCCATCCGCCTCGATCGCGTCACGAAGCGCTTCCCCGGCGCAGCATCGGACGCCGTGACCGAATTGTCCCTCGACCTCGTCGAGGGTGAGATCACCGCGTTCGTCGGGCCGTCCGGATGCGGCAAGACGACCACACTCAAGATGATCAATCGGCTCATCGAGCCGACCAGTGGTCGCATCGAAATCTTCGGCGAGGATCAGGCAAGCCTCCCAGCGCACGAGTTGCGCCGCCGCATCGGCTACGTCATCCAGGAAACCGGCCTGTTCCCGCACCGCACCATCGCCCAGAACATCGGCACCGTGCCGCACCTGCTCGGGTGGCCCGCGAAGCGGATCCGTGAACGCGTCGCCGAACTCGCCGAACTCGTCGGTCTCGACCGCGAGCAACTCGACAGGTACCCCTCGGGGCTCTCGGGCGGGCAGCAGCAGCGCGCCGGCGTCGCGCGGGCGCTCGCGGCCGATCCGCCGATCCTGCTGATGGACGAGCCATTCGGCGCAGTCGACCCGGTAGTCCGGACGCGCTTGCAGGACGAGCTCATCGCCCTCCAGCAGTCGCTCCGCAAGACGATCGTCTTCGTCACACACGACATCGAGGAGGCGACGAGGCTCGGCGACCGCGTCGCGATCATGGACGTGGGTGGGATCCTCGCGCAGTTTGCGCCGCCCGCCGAGATGCTGCGCCAGCCGGCGAACGCGTTCGTCGAGGAGTTCCTCGGGAACGAGCGCGGCCTGCGCGAGCTCTCGCTCATCCCCGTCTCCGAGGTCCCACTCCTGCGGTGCTGCGAACTCGCGCCCACCGCATCGTGCTCAGAAGCGCTCGCCGCGATGGACCGCGAGGGCGTCGACTGGGCGCTCCTGATCGATGGCGACCGCTGCGTCGGCTGGCTCGACCGCGACCTCCTCAAGGAAGGCACCACCGACGTTGGCGCCGTGGCGGAACCGCTGACGCGCTCGATCTCGCCGAGTCACACCCTGCGCGAGGCGCTGGAGGTCGCGCTCACCTCACACACTCGCGTCGCGATCGTGCAAGAGGACGGGCGCTATCGCGGCGTCCTGCCGATCGAGCGCATCGCGGGGCGCCTCGAGGACAAGCAGTGAGGGGCGACCAGCCGTTCATCCGGTGGGAGTGGATCGGGGACAACCGCGGTCAGATCTGGGATCAGACCGTGCAGCACCTGGAGCTCACAGTGATCGCGGTCGGGATCGGCTTCCTGCTCGCGATGGTGCTGTCGCTCATCGGCATCCGGTTCCGACGCCTCTACCCGCCGATCACGTCGCTCGCGGGGATCCTCTACACGATCCCGAGTCTCGCGCTCTTCGCGTTCTTCGTGCCGATCACCGGGCTCTCCACCATGACCGCTGAGATCGGACTCGTCTCGTATACGCTCCTGATTCTCATCCGGAACATCACCGCCGGGCTCGATGCTGTCCCCGCCTCGGTACGCGAGGCTGCCCGAGGGCTTGGATACCGCCAGCCACGCCTGTTCTGCGAGGTCGAACTGCCGCTGGCCGTGCCCTCGATCATCGCGGGGCTGCGGATTGCAACCGTGACTGTGATCGGCCTCGTCACGGTCACGTCGATCATCACGCTGGGCGGACTGGGGTTGTTCATCCTCGACGGGTTGAGGCGGGACTTCCTCACTCCGCTTCTCGTCGGCACCGTCCTCACGATCCTGCTCGCGGTCACGCTCGACGCCGCGTTGCTCCTCGCCGAGCGCTGGCTGACGCCCGCCGCGCGTGCGACTCGCGGCGCGCAGAGCGCCGAGGGCGGGAGCATCGCCCAGTGATCGACTTCCTCGGCGAAGTCGCGACCTGGCTGACCACTCCCGAGAACTGGGAGGGCGACGGGGGGATCGGCAACCGCATGACGGAGCATGTCCTGATCTCTGTGCAGACCGTCGCGCTCGCCGCCGCGATCGCGCTTCCCGCAGGCGTTGCCATTGGACACAGCCACCGCTGGCCCGGGTTGACCACCGGCCTCGTGAACATCGCGAGGGCAGTGCCCTCGTTCGCGGTAGTCGCCCTTGCGCTGCCATTCGCGATCCGCCTCGGGCTGGGGATCGGCTACTGGCCGACGTTCCTCGCGCTGGTGCTGCTGGCGCTGCCACCCATCTTCACGAACGCCGTCACCGGCATCCGTGTGGTGGAGCCTCGCATCGTGGAGGCCGCACGCGGCCTCGGGAT
>Ga0114916_1001686_pt1 | contig 12230 bp, 3 predicted proteins | sample MalvirAntarct_66_FD_83501 | JGI IMG/M metagenome (GOLD analysis project Ga0114916, IMG submission 83501) | Marine viral communities from the Global Malaspina Expedition - Malaspina viral metaG Antarct_66 | ecosystem: Environmental > Aquatic > Marine > Oceanic | place: West Anvers Island... | reverse complement strand
GTCTTAACAATAGCGATATCTGGCGACTGACATAACGTAGTTACCGTTGGGTCATCATCAGTAGTTGTTGCTCCTGATAGATCAGATACAGTACTTCCACCACCTGTTCCCTCCGCAGTTGCCTGGTTGGTTATACTTCCTGTATCAATATCATCTTGAGTAATTACATAACTTCCAGTATACACCCAAGTCTCTGTTAAATCTAGCAGTGTATCTCCATTTGTATCTCCTGACACCAATGTGATTGGTGCAACCAGTACGTCCGTTACAGCGACAGCTGATAGACTTAAATCTCCTTCATTGGTTACTGTAAATGTATAATCAATAGTCTCTCCTACATCAGCACACTGATCTCCATTGGCATCAACAAATAATCCTGTCTTAACAATAGCGATGTCTGGTGCAGTAGGTTCAAAGCAAAGTGTATCATTATAAAGCACACCTGTACTAAATCCAATTGCTCCACCTGTGGAAAGCATTCGTCCCTCCACACTTGTATTTGCTCCAGCAGTACAGGCTCCTCCATGAGAAATAATAGTACCTTTCATATAAGTAAAAGTTCCCAAAGAAACAGCACCAGTAGGAACTCCCGCTCCACCAAGCCAAAACACGTTACAACGACGTGCTCCATTAATCAAAATTACTTTTGACTGTGCGGCTACTGAAAATGCCCCTGCAAACTTAAAAACAAATATCGCATTGGGATCATTTTGACCATCTAAGGTGATAGTTCCTGCTAAAGACCCTGCCCCTGCTATAAAATAAACACCAGCATTTATCGTTTCTCCGCTTCCAAAAGCTGGCGTATGTGCAAGATGGGTATTTGGTATAGCCATAAGCTGATTATAAGCGTTATCTAAATCTAATACAGCTTGTGCTGTAACACCATCTGCATTATAGAAATTTCCTACATGAGTTGAAGTGCCAAAACCACTTATAGCACCGCCATTTGTACCGATATTACCAACTATTCCAGATGTAGCAGCATTTGCCACAGCACCAGCACTGGTAAAAAGACCAAAACTCTTAAGACTTCCTAAAACATCAACAACAGGGTTAGAAACACAGTCACCTAAACAAGTTATTGGAATATTGATAGGACCAACAGGCATCTCTGCCGCACTACCAGCTGCAATAGTTATAGCTCCTTCTGAGGTCAAAAGTCTTCCTTCTATGGTACTATTTGTACCAAGAGTAACAGCTCCTGGATGTGCAAATAAATTTCCTTTTATGGTACTTGATGACCCAACAGAAATGGCTCCTTGAGAAATCCAAAAAACGTTAGCAGCTCGTGCTCCATTACTTAAAGTAATTGTTGAACCCACCCCTACTGTAAATGCTCCTTCAAATTTTATTATAAAAAAAGCGTTAGGATCTCCTCCTCCATCGAGAGTAAGGTCTCCAGCTAAAGATCCAGCGCCACCTATAGAATAAACGCCAGGGTCAATAGACTCTCCACCTCCAAAAGCGGGAGCATGAGTACTAGGCTCTGTAACAAAAACATCGTCAATATGAATATACACCCTAAGCAAATCTATTCTAGCCTGAACGGTTGTAGCATCATTATTATAAACCGTACCAGTATATCCGTTTGCTGGATCAAATCCGGCACCGCTAATTATTCCAAGATTTGTTCCTACATCGCCTTCAGAGGTTCCGCTATTTGTAACAGCTCCCACCCCAGTAAAAGTTCCAAAAGAGGAAAGTGTCCCTAAGTCAAGTGTTTGACTAAAACTTGCATTTGAAAAGAACAATAGTGTAATAGTCGTTATACACAATAATATATATTTTTTCATAATGATTTGTGTTTATTAATCTATAGTATAAATTATTCTCCTTGGATAATTTTAAAGAAAATACTATGTTTTTTTGTTGTAATTGGTTCTTGTTTCTAACAGTATCATCCTTTGCAATGGTTGGACTGGACAAGATCTAAACGTATTTTAATCTTTAATAACCTCAAAGGTACGTCGGAAAGGTTTCAAGTAGTTAGACAAAAATTAAATTCTCGTCCAACGAACCGCAAACATGGCTCAAATACTTAAAATTAAAGAAAAATTCATTTTTTTTGTAGGAATATTATATACGTATATACACGTATATAAGTGTATCTACACGTACGCGGTTCAATTGATGAGCACTACTTTCTCTAACACTTGTAGGAATGAAAAATTTATCTTAATCGATTAGTATCTCTTTTTTTTACCAACAGCTAACGTGTATATTTGCCACATATTTTTTAAGCATGTTACAGAAGGAAATTCATAGACGGAGAACATTCGGAATCATCTCGCATCCAGATGCAGGAAAAACCACATTAACAGAAAAACTATTACTGTTTGGTGGTGCAATTCAAGAAGCGGGTGCAGTAAAAAGTAATAAGATAAAAAAAGGGGCTACTTCAGATTTCATGGAAATCGAAAGACAACGTGGAATATCGGTAGCGACGTCCGTTTTAGCATTTGAATACGAGGGAATAAAAATAAATATACTTGACACACCTGGACACAAGGATTTTGCAGAAGATACTTTCAGGACACTCACAGCCGTAGACAGTGTTATCGTTGTAATTGATGTAGCTAAGGGTGTCGAAGAGCAGACAGTAAAGCTGGTTGAAGTATGTAGAATGCGAAAGATCCCAATGATTGTCTTTATCAATAAATTAGATAGAGAAGGAAAGGATGCATTTGAACTACTCGATGAAATAGAGCAAAAATTGAACTTAAGAGTTACACCGCTAAGTTTTCCGATAGGAATGGGTTATGACTTCAAAGGCATCTATAATATTTGGGAGAAGAATGTCAATTTATTTAGTGGTGATAGTAGAAAAAATATCGAAGAAACAATAGAAATACAAGATGTGATGAACCCAGCACTGGAAGGGCTCATTGGCGAAACTGCTTCGGAAACACTGCGAGAGGAACTAGAACTGGTACACGAAGTATACCCGAAATTTGATAACGATGAATATTTAGAAGCGAAACTCCAACCCGTATTTTTCGGATCGGCCCTAAACAACTTTGGAGTTCGAGAACTACTGGATTGCTTTATCAAAATAGCACCTAAGCCGCGCCCTAAGGAAAGCAGCACGAGACTAGTAAATCCTGAAGAGGAGGAATTTTCTGGATTTGTTTTTAAGATTCATGCGAATATGGATCCCAAGCATCGCGATAGATTAGCATTCGTAAAGGTCGTGTCAGGAACCTTTAAACGGAATGCACCTTATTTGCATGTACGAAATGGTAAAAAGATGAAGTTTTCTAGTCCGAATGCTTTCTTTGCCGAAAAGAAACAGATTGTAGATATATCATACCCAGGAGATATTGTAGGCTTACACGATACGGGTAACTTCAAAATTGGAGATACTTTAACCGAAGGTGAACTCATGCAGTATCGTGGGATCCCAAGTTTTTCCCCTGAGCATTTTAAATACATAAATAATGCAGACCCTATGAAGAGTAAGCAACTCGAAAAAGGGATAGATCAATTAATGGACGAAGGCGTTGCGCAACTTTTTATTCTTGAACTAAATGGGCGAAAAGCTATAGGAACTGTTGGAGCACTTCAGTTTGAAGTGATACAATACCGTCTGGAACATGAGTATGGAGCTACTTGCCGCTACGAAAACCTGAATGTTCATAAGGCATGTTGGGTAGAACCAGCTAATGCTATAAGCGACGAATTTGCAGATTTCAAACGAACAAAATCAAAATTCTTAGCAAAAGACAAAAGAGGGCAACTAGTTTTCTTTGCAGATTCAGCATTTACGCTGCAAATGACGCAAAGCAAATACCCCAACGTGAAGTTGCATTTTGTAAGCGAGTATGACAAACAAGAGACAAAATTGAAATAACCTAACCGAATAACTTAACAAAAAAAAGCCTTGCAATTGCAAGGCTTTTTTTTTGTTTTAAGCTTCCCCAGTTGGACCAAAGTTAATTGGTATTGGGGGCTGTTGATAGTCTTTAATTTCACCATGAGCTTTTTCAAAGCGCTGTACATTTTCATGCAAAGCCTTTAAAAAACGTTTGGCGTGCTGCGGAGTTAATATAATCCTAGACTTCACTTTACTCTTTGGAACACCTGGCATAATGGTCACAAAGTCAACAACAAATTCCGACTTTGAATGATTTATTATTGCCAGATTGCTATAAGTACCTTCTGCTACTGTAGCATCGAGCTCTATGTTTATCTGACCTTGCTTGGGCTTTTTCTCTTCTGCCATAACACTACGTTTTATAAAGAATAAACGCTCCAATTGGAGCGTTTATTTTAAATATTAGTTATAATTAACTTCTTGCTTATCCTGAGTCATTTCCTTAAGCTCTTCATTTGAACCTACAATTATAGTTTCATAGGTTCGCATACCTGTACCGGCTGGAATTCTATGACCTACAATTACATTCTCTTTCAGACCTTCTAAGGTATCAATCTTACCTGCTACAGCAGCTTCATTCAATACTTTAGTTGTTTCCTGGAAGGAAGCCGCAGAGATAAACGATTTCGTCTGTAATGACGCTCTCGTAATCCCTTGTAAAATTGGTGTTGCTGTAGCATTCACTGCATCACGTCCTTCAACCAAGGTCTTATCTGCTCTTCTCAAGATAGAATTCTCATCACGTAATTCACGTGAGGTAAGAATCTGTCCTTCTTTCAAGTTCTCGCTTTCTCCTGCATTGGTCACCACTTTCATTCCGAATATTTTATCGTTCTCTTCGATAAAGTTATCTTTATGAGCTAGTTGGTTTTCCAAGAAGGTTGTGTCTCCGCTATCCACAATACGTACTTTACGCATCATTTGACGAACAACTACCTCGAAGTGCTTATCATTAATCTTCACCCCTTGCAGACGGTATACTTCTTGAACTTCGTTCACTAAGTATTGCTGTACTGCAGATGGGCCTTTAATTCTCAAGATATCTTCAGGCGTAATAGAACCATCAGATAATGGCATACCCGCACGAACATAATCGTTTTCCTGAACAAGAATCTGGTTACTTAACTTCACCAAGTACTTTTTCAATTCGCCTATTTTAGACTCAACGATAATTTCACGGTTACCACGTTTTATTTTTCCGAAGGAAACAACACCATCAATCTCACTTACTACTGCAGGATTTGAAGGGTTACGCGCTTCGAATAATTCTGTTACACGTGGAAGACCCCCTGTAATATCACCCGCTTTCGCAGATTTACGAGGAATCTTAACTAAAATTTTACCAATCTTAATTTTATCACCATCATCAACCATCAAGTGAGCTCCTACTGGTAGGTTATAAGAACGAATTACTTCGTCTTTCTTACCAAGAATCTGTAATGTTGGTATCTTCTTTTTATCTCTTGATTCTGAAATTACCTTCTCTTGGAATCCAGTCTGTTCATCAATCTCAACTTGGTAGGTAATACCTTGTTCGATATTTTCGTACTTGATTTTACCAGCAAATTCAGAAATAATAACACCGTTATATGGATCCCACTGACAAACAACATCAGTTGCTTTTAACAAATCTCCATCTTTTACAAAAATGGTAGACCCATAAGGAATGTTATTTGTACTTAAAGTAATTCCTGTTTTCTTATCAATTAATTTGATTTCAGATGTACGAGAAATAACAATATCAACTATTTTCCCATTACTATCTTCACCTTTAACTGTTTTCAAGTCTTCAATTTCAGCTTTACCATCAAACTTAACGCTCAACTTGTTTTCTTCTGAAATGTTTCCTGCAATACCACCAACGTGGAAAGTACGTAGCGTAAGCTGTGTACCAGGCTCCCCAATGGACTGCGCAGCAACAACACCAACAGCTTCACCTCGTTGAACCATTTTATTGGTTGCAAGGTTTCTTCCGTAGCATTGAGAACATATTCCTTTTTTAGCTTCACATGTCAGTGCAGAACGAACTTCAACACTGTCAATTGGAGAAGCTTCAATCTGAGCCGCAGCATCCTCATAAATATGCTCACCCGCTTGTACCAAAACTTCTCTGGTTAATGGGTTAACAACATCATTCAATGACGTACGTCCAACTATTCTAGCACCTAAAGTCTCTACAACCTCTTCGTTTTTCTTTAAAGCATGAACTTCAATTCCACGAAGGGTTCCACAATCTTCGGTATTTACAATAACATCTTGCGATACATCTACCAAACGACGTGTTAAGTAACCCGCATCTGCCGTTTTCAAGGCAGTATCTGCAAGTCCTTTACGCGCACCGTGCGTAGAGATAAAGTATTCAAGAATTGAAAGACCTTCCTTAAAGTTAGAAAGAATCGGGTTTTCAATAATCTCTCCTCCACCACTATTCGATTTCTTCGGCTTGGCCATTAAACCACGCATACCTGTAAGCTGGCGAATCTGTTCTTTAGATCCACGTGCTCCAGAATCAAGCATCATATACACCGAGTTAAATCCTTGCTGATCTTCGCGAATACGCTTCATCGATAGCTCGGTTAACTCAGCATTCGTAGCTGTCCAAATATCAATTACCTGATTGTAACGTTCATTATTTGTAATAAGACCCATATTGTAGTTCCCTACAATAGCATCCACTTGTTTATTGGCGCTATCAATCATACCTTGCTTCTCAGCTGGTATAATAATATCTCCTAAACTAAATGATAGTCCACCTTCAAAGGCAAACTTATATCCTAAATTCTTTATTTCATCAAGGAAAGCAGCCGTAGTTGGTACGCTGGTCTTCGCCAAAATACCACCAATAATATCACGTAATGATTTCTTGGTTAATACTTCGTTGATATATCCTGCCGCCTCTGGCACTTCTTCATTAAAGATTACTCTACCTAAAGTAGTAGTAATAATCTGTAATTTCAACGCTCCATTCTCATCAAAATCCATAGTACGGATTTTAATTTCTGCATTCAAATCAACTTGCTTCTCGTTGTAAGCAATAATTGCTTCTTCCGCAGAATAGAATGTTAATCCCTCACCAATAACCTTTACATCTTTTGTTGACTTACGCAACTTGGTCATATAATAAAGACCCAATACCATATCCTGAGATGGTACCGCCACTGGAGAACCATTTGCAGGGTTTAAGATATTGTGAGATGCAAGCATCAATAATTGCGCTTCCAAAATTGCTTCTGGGCCTAACGGAAGGTGCACCGCCATTTGATCCCCATCGAAATCGGCATTAAAGGCCGTACATACTAATGGGTGTAACTGGATTGCTTTACCTTCAATTAATTTTGGCTGAAACGCTTGGATACCCAAACGGTGTAAGGTAGGCGCACGGTTTAGCAATACTGGATGTCCTTTAAGAACATTCTCCAAGATATCCCAAACCACTGGCTCTTTCTTATCTATAATTTTCTTTGCAGATTTTACAGTCTTAACAATACCTCTTTCGATTAATTTTCTAATTACGAAAGGCTTGTATAGTTCTGCTGCCATTCCCTTCGGAATACCACATTCGAATAATTTTAATTCTGGTCCAACAACAATTACAGAACGTGCTGAATAATCCACACGCTTACCAAGTAAGTTTTGACGGAAACGACCCTGCTTCCCTTTCAATGAATCTGAAAGCGATTTTAATGGACGGTTACTATCTGTTTTTACTGCTGAAGACTTCCGCGTATTATCAAATAATGAATCAACAGATTCCTGAAGCATACGTTTTTCATTACGTAAGATTACTTCTGGCGCCTTAATTTCCATTAATCGCTTTAAACGATTATTTCTGATAATTACACGTCGGTATAAATCATTTAAATCTGAAGTCGCAAAACGACCACCATCCAACGGCACTAACGGACGTAATTCTGGTGGAATAACAGGCACAACCTTCATGATCATCCAAGAAGCGCGGTTTTCCCGGTTCTTGTTTGCATCACGCAAAGCCTCAACAACTTGAAGACGCTTTAAAGCCTCTGTCTTACGTTGTTTAGAAGTTTCGTTATTCGCTTTGTGACGTAATTCGAATGACAACGCATTCAAATCAATTCTATCTAATAGGTCAATTAGACACTCCGCACCCATCTTCGCGATGAATTTGTTAGGGTCTGAATCTTCCAAGTATAGGTTTTCCTGCGGAAGGGTATCTAAAATATTTAAATACTCCTCTTCAGTAAGGAAATCCATTTTTTGAACAGGCTCACCCTCTTCATTATTTGCAATACCTGGCTGGATAACAACATATCTTTCATAATAGATAATCATATCCAATTTCTTCGATGGTAATCCAAGAAGGTATCCAATTTTGTTTGGTAAGCTACGGAAGTACCAAATGTGCGCAACAGGAACAACTAAGTTGATGTGTCCTACGCGATCACGACGTACTTTTTTCTCTGTAACCTCAACACCACAACGGTCACATACGATCCCTTTGTAGCGAATTCTTTTATATTTACCACAGGCACATTCGTAATCCTTAACAGGACCAAAAATACGCTCACAGAAAAGCCCATCACGCTCTGGTTTGTGCGTACGGTAGTTAATAGTTTCAGGCTTAAGCACTTCACCACGAGACTCTCCTAGGATAGATTCAGGTGAGGCCAAACCAATTGAAATCTTATTGAATTTCTGAACTGTGTTTTCTTTATTTCTTGCCATAATGCTGTAAAATAATCTTTGTTGTTTTTGAATTGGACCTTGTAGAGACCCCCACTTTCGTGAGGGTTTCAACTATTCCTCTAATCTGATGTCTAGACCTAAACCTTTCAATTCGTGCATTAACACGTTGAATGATTCTGGCAATCCTGGCTCCGGCATTGCCTCTCCCTTAACGATTGCCTCGTAAGTTTTAGCTCTACCAATAACATCATCAGATTTTACTGTCAAAATTTCACGTAGCGTACTAGATGCACCGTATGCCTCTAGCGCCCAAACTTCCATCTCTCCAAAACGCTGACCACCAAACTGAGCTTTACCACCCAATGGTTGTTGCGTAATTAATGAGTATGGTCCAATAGAACGAGCGTGCATCTTATCATCTACCATGTGGCCAAGTTTCAGCATATAAATCACACCAACAGTTGCTGGTTGATCAAAACGCTGTCCTGTACCTCCATCATATAGATAGGTATGTCCAAATCTTGGAATCCCCGCTTCATCAGTCAATTCATTGATCTGATCCAACGTAGCACCGTCAAAAATTGGGGTAGCGTACTTGCGACCTAATTTCTGACCAGCCCAACCAAGAACCGTTTCATATATCTGACCAATGTTCATACGTGATGGCACCCCAAGTGGGTTCAACACGATATCTACTGGTGTTCCATCTTCTAAGAATGGCATATCTTCTTGACGAACGATACGAGCAACAATACCCTTGTTACCGTGACGTCCCGCCATCTTATCTCCTACTTTAAGTTTACGTTTTTTAGCAACATAAATTTTTGCAAGTTTTAAGATTCCAGCAGGAAGCTCATCTCCAACAGAGATTGTAAACTTCTCTCTTCGAAGATTTCCTTGAAGATCGTTTTCTCTAATTTTATAGTTGTGCATTAAATCCGCAACCATAACGTTTGTCTCATCATCAGTAGTCCAAACACCAGACGTTAAGTGCGTATAGTCATCTACAGCATTTAACATCTTAAGAGTGTACTTTTTACCTTTAGGGAACACAATCTCACCAAGGTCATTAGAAACACCTTGTGCAGTTTTTCCACCAACAATAATAAATAATTTTTCAACTAAAACATCTTGCAATGAATCGAACTTACCATCATACTTAACTTCAAGTTCTGCAATATCTTCTTTGTCTTTTGCTCTTTTACGCTTGTCTTTAACAGCACGTGCAAATAATTTCTTATCAATTACAACACCGTGAAGTGATGGAGAAGCCTTTAAAGAAGCATCTTTGACATCACCTGCTTTGTCACCAAAAATGGCACGAAGCAGTTTTTCTTCTGGCGTAGGATCACTTTCCCCTTTAGGTGTAATCTTACCGATAAGGATATCTCCAGGCTTTACTTCTGCACCAACGCGAATCATTCCGTTCTCATCCAAGTCTTTAGTAGCCTCTTCAGAAACGTTCGGGATGTCATTTGTTAATTCTTCGTTACCTAGTTTGGTATCTCGAACTTCCAATGAATATTCATCAATGTGGATAGATGTAAAGATATCCTGTCTTACCACTTTTTCAGAAATCACAATCGCATCCTCAAAGTTATACCCTTTCCAAGGCATAAAGGCTACTTTCATGTTTCGTCCAAGTGCTAATTCACCTTTTTCAGTAGCATAACCCTGACATAAAACCTGACCTTTACTAACGCGATCACCTGTTCTAACAATAGGTTTCAAGTTAATAGACGTACTCTGGTTTGTCTTTCTGAATTTTACTAACTGGTAGGTTTTGCTATCAGTATCAAAGCTAACCATACGTTCATTCTCTGAACGATCATATTTAATAGTCACTTCGTTTGCATCAACATATTCAACTACACCATCTCCTTCAGCATTAATCAATACACGAGAATCTGAAGCAACTTGTTGCTCTAATCCTGTTCCAACAATTGGAGAATCTGCAATTAATAAAGGTACCGCCTGACGCATCATGTTAGATCCCATCAGAGCACGGTTTGCATCATCATGTTCCAAGAACGGAATTAATGAAGCCGAGATAGATGCAATCTGGTTTGGTGCAACATCAGCATAATTGATTGCCTTAGAATCCACTACCGGAAAGTCACCCTCCATTCGAGCAATAACCTTATCACTATCAATCGTTCCATCTTTTTTCAATGGAATATTTGCTTGTGCAATTAATTTCTCTTCTTCTTCTTCAGCTGAAAGGTAGGTCGCTTCATGTTTGAAATCTATTTTACCATTTTCAACTTTACGATACGGAGTCTCAATAAAACCAAGGTTGTTCACCTTCGCATACACAGCAAGTGAAGAAATAAGACCAATGTTTGGTCCCTCAGGAGTTTCAATTGGACATAATCTTCCGTAGTGTGTATAGTGAACATCACGAACCTCGAAACCTGCTCTTTCACGTGATAAACCACCTGGTCCTAATGCCGATAGACGACGCTTGTGCGTAATCTCCGCCAACGGATTGGTTTGATCCATAAATTGTGAAAGCTGATTTGTTCCGAAGAATGAGTTAATAACCGAAGACAGTGTCTTCGCATTAATCAAATCAATAGGTGTAAACACTTCATTGTCACGCACATTCATTCTTTCACGAATGGTACGAGCCATACGGGCTAAACCAACACCAAATTGAGAAGATAGCTGTTCACCTACAGTACGTACACGACGGTTTGATAAGTGATCAATATCATCAATCTCTGCTTTAGAGTTAATAAGCTCGATTAAGTATTTAACGATAGTAATGATATCTTCTTTGGTAAGCACTTGCTTGTCCATTGCGATATCAAGACCTAATTTTTTATTCATTCTATAACGCCCTACTTCACCAAGGTTATAACGTTGATCTGAAAAGAACAACTTATTGATGATTCCACGTGCTGTTTCCTCATCTGGCGGTTCAGCGTTACGTAATTGTCTATAGATATGCTCTACGGCTTCTTTTTCAGAGTTCGTAGGATCCTTCTGTAGCGTGTTGTGAATAATTGCATAATCTGCAAGGTGATTATCCTCTTTGTGTAATAAAATTGTTTTACTACCAGACTCCATGATCTCATCAATATGATCTTTCTCAAGAACAGTATCACGGTCTAACACAATTTCGTTACGCTCAATAGAAACTACCTCTCCAGTATCTTCATCAACAAAATCCTCGTGCCATGTCTTCAATACACGTGCCGCTAACTTACGACCTAAGAATTTCTTTAATCCAGTTTTTGATGCTTTCACCTCTTCGGCTAAGTCAAAAATCTCAAGGATATCTTTATCTCTTTCAAATCCGATAGCACGGAAAAGCGTTGTAACTGGTAACTTTTTCTTTCTATCGATATAAGCGTACATAACGCTGTTAATATCGGTAGCAAATTCAATCCATGATCCTTTGAAAGGAATTACACGGGCCGAATATAATTTTGTTCCATTTGCGTGGAATGATTGACCAAAGAAAACTCCTGGTGAACGGTGTAACTGAGAAACAACTACACGCTCTGCACCGTTGATACAAAAAGTACCACTTGGCGTCATATAAGGAATAGTTCCTAGGTATACGTCTTGAACTATGGTTTCAAAATCTTCATGTTCTGCATCTGTACAGTACAATTTTAGACGCGCCTTTAAAGGCACACTATAAGTTAATCCTCGTTCTATACACTCTTGAATTGAGTAACGT
>Ga0114916_1001685_pt1 | contig 12236 bp, 14 predicted proteins | sample MalvirAntarct_66_FD_83501 | JGI IMG/M metagenome (GOLD analysis project Ga0114916, IMG submission 83501) | Marine viral communities from the Global Malaspina Expedition - Malaspina viral metaG Antarct_66 | ecosystem: Environmental > Aquatic > Marine > Oceanic | place: West Anvers Island... | reverse complement strand
GGTAGAAAGAGGTATCTATGGAGGCGATGCCCGCGGCGCTCAACAGCTGGGTTGCAACCAGTGCGGTCATGGCGGCGAGAACCCAAGCGCGCAAGGGGCCGTCGTCGTTTGCATACCAGTGGCGCTCCAACGCTGCCATGGTGCAGAAATGGCTTCGCCTTGCGGCATAACCGATAATCGCGCCGACCAGGCAGCCTGACAGCGAAAGCAGCCATCCTGAATCGATCATGATGGTTTTCTCCTCCATTTGAGGGCCGTCCCACAAGCCCTGAAGTAAAGCTTATGCAGTGACCGGTGCGGGCGCAAGCGATGCTTGGGTATCAACTGTCCTGCTCATCGGCATCACACAGCAGTTTGTAAAGCGAGGTCACGACCGCCGAGATGCCGGGGTCGGTGATCGAGTAGTGGATGATGCGGCCTTCGCGGCGGGTGCTGACCAGGCGATCAAGCCGCAACCGTGCCAGTTGTTGCGAGACCGCGGCTTGCGGCAGCGCCAGCAAGTGCTCCAGTTCGGAGACGGTTTTTTCATTTTCCGACAGAAGCCACAGGATCAGCAGCCGGGTTTCATGGGACAGCGCCTTGAGAATGTCGCTGGCCTTGCGGGCCTGGCCCGCAAGAAGGGTGATGTTCAGCCCGTTGAAATTCTGGCCTGCCGACTGTTCGGGTGTCATTGCTCCAGCTTCGCCAGCATTTCATCGACAAGCGCCCAGAAGAACTGATCGCCGGGATAGCCCCGCAACCTTGCGATCTCCCGGCCGTCCTCGACCAGAACAAAGGTCGGGGTGAACCGCTCGATCGGAATGCCCGCGAGATCCTCCGGAAGGGGCTGGTGAATGTCGACATGGCGCAGCGGCGCGCGCTGTCCCTGCTCGGTCTTTGGCCAGGCTGGCGCGATCTCCTCGTTGAATCGCTGGCACCAGGCGCAGCCGGCTTGTTCGAACATGATCATTTCGGCGGCCATGACCGGGGTCGAGAGAGCCAGGCCGAGGGCCAGTGCGGCGGCATAGACAGTGCTCATGAGGCCGGTCCGATCTTTTGAAAATAGTGATTGCAATATATATGCAATTTTGCATATCTTGCAATCGCATTCTGGTTTGCCCCCGGGCTGCGGGAGGCGCGATGGGGCAGGATACCAATGTGTTTGCTTCGTGCAATTGATATGGCGGGAGCAGACCAGGGATGCATCTGGTTCATGTGAATGTTTGGTTCCGTCGGGTCAGTTTCGGCAGTCGGTGCCAGGGGGAGGATTTCTGATGATCGATGTCGGGTACGGCGCAGCGTTTCTGGCGGGATTGCTGTCGTTCTTCTCGCCGTGCGTGCTGCCGATCGTGCCGCCGTATCTGGCCTACCTGGCCGGCATGAGCTTCAATGAAGTCAAGAATGCGGATGCAGACCACGTGGCCTCGCGCCGAATCGCGCTTGCCTCGATAGCCTTTGTTCTGGGCTTCAGCACCGTTTTCGTATCGCTTGGCGCGACCGCCAGCGTCATCGGTCAGTCCGTCGCCCGCTATTTCGATGTCCTTGCAATTGTCGCTGGCGTGCTGATCTTGTTGATGGGCCTGCATTTTCTCGGTGTATTCCGCTTTGCGCTGCTTTACCGCGAAGCCCGGGTTCAGGTCGAGCGCAAGCCTGCGGGCATGGTTGGCGCCTATGTCATGGGGCTGGCCTTTGCCTTTGGCTGGACGCCCTGCGTGGGACCGATTCTGGCGGCGATCCTGTTCATGGCTGCGGCAAAAGAGAGTGCGGGGCAGGGGGCGCTTCTGCTCGGGCTCTACGCACTCGGAATCGGCATCCCTTTTGTCATCGCAGGGTTTTTCGCGAGCCGTTTCATCCGGTTTTCGACCCGAATCAAGAAACATATGGCTGTCATCGAAAAAGCCATGGGCCTACTTCTGGTGATTACCGGTATCCTGTTCATGACCGGTCAGATGTCACGGATCGCACAATGGCTGCTTGAGATGTTCCCGGCATTCGCTACGATTGGATAGGAGACAGATGATGATCAGACGAGTGATAGTTGCAGCGGTCGCCCTTGTGGCCTTGTCCGTCCAGACCTGGTCGGCGGAGGTCGGCGAGGACGGTCTGCACAAGCAGGACTGGTTTGCGCTGACGTTCCGGGATGTTGCCGAAGACATCGAGGCGGCAAGGGATGAAGGCAAGCGTCTGGTGATGATCTTCGAGCAGCGCGGCTGCATATATTGCGCCCAGATGCATGAGAAGATCCTGTCGGACCCGGAAGTCTCGGACTTCATCAAGGCGAATTTCAAGGTCGTTCAGTACAACATGTTCGGTGATGAAGAAGTTACCGATCTTGATGGCGACGTGCTGACCGAAAAGACCGCGGCGCGCAAATGGGGTTATGTTTTCACCCCGACCATGGTGTTCCTGCCGGAGGAAGTGCCGGAAGGCAAGACAGCGGCCGAGGCAGCCGTCGCAACCATGCCGGGCGCGTTCGGGAAGCGGACATTCCTCAACATGTTCAAATGGGTAGCCGGGAAAGGCTACGACGGGGACGAGCATTTTCAGAAGTACCACGCCCGGATTATTAACGAATTGCGGGCACAGGGTCGGCTTGAAGAGGAATAGTCCTTGCAAGTCATACATTCAAGAAATCATATTTTTGCATTGATTGTGCGGCAAAGTATGGGTATCTTGGAATCGGAGCGGATCCGGACGTACTGTGTCCGGGCAATCGGAGGAGGGAGCGCCAGATGACAAGGCGAATGAAATTTACACTGGGGGCGATAGCGGCAGTTGCGCTGTCGACTGCAGCCATTGCGAGCGAGGTTTCGCCAGAGGCGGTGGAGTTCACCGATGACGGCGTGGCTGTATCGCTGACCGGTGCGGCTGGCGACCCGGTTGCCGGTGCGGAGGCCTTCAAGAACCGCCGGCTCGGCAATTGCCTGGCCTGTCATGCCAATGCCGACATGGCGGGTGAACTGTTTCACGGCAATGTCGGACCTGAGCTTGACGGCGTGGCAGATCGCTGGGAAGAGCCGATGCTGAGGGCCATCGTGGTCAATTCGAAGCACGTCTTCACCGACGAAACCGTCATGCCCGGCTTCTATTCGCTGGATGCTGGGAAAGATGTGGCCAAAGATTTCGTCGGCAAGACGATCCTGACCGCGCAGCAGGTTGAGGATGTTGTCGCCTATCTCGGTACACTCAAGGAATAAACTGGAGCAAAGGAGCTCGAACCCAATGCAACTGACAAGACGAAATGTCTTAGGACTGACAGCCGGTGCGGCTGCTTTCGCAATTGCCGGCGGACGGTTTTCGCCGGCTCTGGCATCTGCTGAAGATGCTGAAAAGATGGTCATGGACTTCACCGGCGGCGTTACCCCCGGCGAAGGCAAGGTCTCGCTGAATACGCCGGAAATTGCCGAGAACGGCAATACCGTGCCGGTTTCGGTCACTGTCGAAAGCGCCATGGAAGGCGACGATCTGGTGGAATCGGTCATCATCTTTGCCGATGGAAACCCGAACCCGGCAGTCGCCACGTTCCACTTTACCGAAATGAGCGGTGAAGCACTCGCAACGACCCGTATCCGACTTGCCAAGACCCAGAACGTCATCGCTGTTGCGAAGATGAAAGACGGTTCGGTCTTCATGGACAAGAAGGAAGTCAAGGTAACCATCGGCGGCTGCGGCGGCTGAGCCAGGACAGGATTTACGAAAATGGCATCAAAACCACGCATCAAGGTGCCCAAGTCGGCTTCGGCCGGTGAGGTGATCACCATCAAGACCCTGATCAGCCACGAGATGGAATCAGGCCAGCGCAAGGACAAGGACGGCAACCCCATCCCGCGCCAGATCATCAACAAGTTCACCTGCACCTTCGAAGGGCAACTGGTGTTCGAATGCGATCTGGATCCGGCTGTTTCCGCCAACCCTTATTTCGAGTTCAACGCCAAGGTGCCCTCCAGCGGGACATTCAAGTTCACTTGGCTCGATGATGACGGGTCGGTCTACGAGGCCGAGGCGCCGATCGAAGTCAAGTAACTTTGGGAGGGATCCCGGGCGGGGGAGGTTCCTGCAACGGGAAGTCCCGGGAGGACGGAGAACGTTATGAAAAGACTTTTGATAGCCGGCGTCGTGTTGGCAGCCACATTCGCGGGGGCTGGTCCGGTTTTGGCCGATCCAGTGGACGATACACTCGAGATCGATGGCACGCCAATCATCACGCGGACAGCTGCGCCCGAGGGGCATCCCTTCGATGAACTGTATTCAGGTTGGCTTTTCCGTGAAAGCGAAACCCGCGACTTGTCGCGTGATTCGTTCGAGAACCCTGGCATGATCGCTGTCGAAGATGGCGAGGCCCTTTGGAACACGGTCATGGGCACTGAAGGCAAGTCCTGCGCGACCTGTCATGAAGATGCTGCTGTGAGCATGAAGGGTGTTGGCGCGACGTTTCCGAAATGGGATGCGGATTCGCAAAAACCGATCAATGTCGAGCTGCAGATCAACAAGTGCCTGACCGAGCAGATGGGCGCTGAAGCGCTTCCCTTCAATAAGGGCGGCCAGCAGGAACTGACCGCCTACATCAAGCATCAGTCGCTTGGCATGCCGGTCGAGATGGACCTTTCTCAGGGCGACATGCAGAGCTGGTGGGAAAAGGGCAAGGACGTCTACTACACCCGCACGGGGCAGTTGAACCTCGCCTGCGCCAGCTGCCACGAAGTGGCGATGGGCAAGATGATCCGCGCCGACCATTTGAGCCAGGGCCAGGTCAACGGTTTCCCGACCTATCGCCTGAAGAGTGGTCTGACATCGCTGCATCAGCGTTTTCGCGGCTGTATCCGCGACACCCGCGCCGAGCAGCCGAAGGCATTCTCGGACGAGTTGATGGCGCTTGAAACCTACGTGACATGGCGCGGTACCGGCCTTTCGGTCGAAACCCCGTCGGTCCGCCAGTAGGCCTTGAAATTGCCGGAGGCGTCTTGGCGCCTCCGGCCCCTGACAAGAGCGTGCCTTTGTGGGCTGCAATGCCAGCAGATTTGCTGGAGATTTACGCGATCACCGTTCTTCAGATCGACACGACTTGAAGAGTTTTGCGTTAACGGATTGAAAATAAAAGAAAATACGGATTCTGGCATTTGCTGGAGCGAGGTCGTTTGTCCGTTTTTCACCCCAAATGGAGAATGGGATGCATACCAGGCGAGATTTTCTGCAATATGCGTTGAATGCCGGTTTCGTGCTCGGTGCCGCCGGGCTGGGGGCAAACCCCACGCGTGCGCTGGCGCAACAGAAGCTGACGCAGGACGATCTGCTCAAGTTCGATTCCAAGGGGCAGGTGACGCTGCTGCATTTCACTGACTGCCATGCGCAACTCAAGCCGGTCTATTTCCGGCCGCCGGACACCAATATCGGCGTTGGCGACTATGCCGGCGTTCCGCCGCACCTGGTGGCGCAGGAATTCCTTGATTACTTCAATATCGAGCGGGGCAGTCCCTACGCCTATGCGCACACAATGGTCGACTATGTCGATCTGGCGCGGACCTACGGCAAGCTTGGCGGTCTTGACCGCACGGCGACGCTGGTCAAGGCGATCCGCGCCGATCGCGGTGACGACAAGGTTCTGTTCCTTGACGGCGGCGACACCTGGCAGGGTTCCTACACGTCGCTCAAGACCAACGGCATGGATATGGTCGAGTGCATGAAGCTGCTCAAGCCCGACGCCATGACCGGGCACTGGGAATTCACCTTCGGCGAAGACCGCTTCCTGGAACTGATCGAAGCCATGGGCTACCCGTTCCTGGCGTCGAACATTTTTGACGCCGAGTGGGACGAGCCGGCGTTTGAGCCAACCGCCTATTTCGAGCGGGGCGGTGTCAAGGTCGCCGTCATCGGCCAGGCGATGCCCTACACGCCGATTGCCAACCCAAGCTGGATGTTCCCGAAATGGTCGTTCGGCATCCGCCCCGAAGTGCTGCAGGCAAATGTCGACGCCGCCCGCGCCGAAGGCGCCGAGGTGGTTGTCATGCTTTCGCACAACGGCTTCGACGTCGACCGCAAGATCGCTTCGACGGTCAGCGGGCTGGACGTGATTGTCACCGGCCATACCCATGATGCGACGCCGTTTGCCCTGGAAGTCGACGGCACGCTTCTGATGTCGTCAGGATCGCACGGCAAGTATCTCGGCCGCATTGATCTTGAGGTGAAGGACGGCAAGGTGGCGGGCTACAGCTCCAATCTCATCCCGGTCTTCTCGGATGTCATCACGCCGGATCCGGAGATGGCTGCCAAGATCGACGAGGTGCGCGCGCCCTATGAGGCTGAAACGCAACGCGTTATCGGGCGAACAGACAGCCTGCTTTACCGGCGCGGCAATTTCAACGGGACCTGGGATGACCTGATCTGTCAGGGCATCATGGAAGAACGCGACACGCAGATTGCGTTGTCGCCCGGCTTCCGCTGGGGCACGACGCTGCTGCCGGGCTCCGACATCACCATTGATGATCTCTATACCGAAACCTCGATGAGCTACCCTTCCGTCTATCGGCTGGAGTTCACCGGAGCGCAGCTCAAGGACATCATGGAAGATGTCTGTGACAACCTGTTCAACAAGGACCCGTTCCTGCAGCAGGGTGGCGACATGGTCCGGGTTGGCGGGTTCAGCTACGCCTGTGCGCCGGAAGCGGAAATGGGCGACCGGATTTCGGAGATGCGGCTGACAGGCAGCGGCGAACCGATCGAAGCGGACAAGACTTATGTGGTCGGCGGCTGGGCCTCGGTCAATGAAGGGGTCGAAGGTCCTGCGATCTACGACCTGATGGAAGATTACATCACCAAGAAATCGGTGGTTTCGCTGGATCCGGAGGCTGCTGCCGTCCGGGTGATCCGGTGATGCCGATTGCGACTGAAAGGCCGGGCCATGATGCTGCGGCGATGACGACGGAGACAACAATGCTGGACAAGCACAACGGGAGGATCTCATGGTAGATGTCACCGACCCGAAACCGACGAAAAAAGCAGCGTCACGGCGCGACTTCCTCAAGGCCGGGCTGCTTGGCGGCGCGGCTGTTGCAGCCAGCGCAGGTGCCGCGCGGGCCGCGGGCGATCCGCTGATTACCGAGATCCAGGACTGGAACCGCTATCTCGGCGATGGCGTCGATGTCGCGCCCTATGGCAAGCCTTCGGAGTTTGAAGCCAATGTCGTGCGCCGCAATGTGCCGTGGCTGACCGCCGATCCGGTTTCCTCGATCAATTTCACACCACTGCATGAGCTTGATGGCATCATCACGCCCAATGGTCTGTGCTTCGAACGTCACCATGGCGGCACCGCGATCATCAACCCTGCAGATCATCGGTTGATGATCAACGGCCTGGTCGACACCCCGCTGGTTTTCACGATGGAGGACCTGAAGCGGTTTCCACGCGAAAACCGGGTCTACTTCCTCGAATGCGCCGCCAATGGCGGCATGGAGTGGCGCGGCTCGCAGCTCAACGGCTGCCAGTTCACCCACGGCATGATCCATTGCGTGGTCTATACCGGTGTTCCGTTGCGCTATCTGCTGGAAGAGGCAGGCGTCAAGACCAACGGCAAATGGTTGCTCGCCGAGGGTGCGGACGCTTCGGCAATGACCCGCTCGATCCCGATGGAAAAGGCTCTGGACGACTGCCTTGTCGCGTTCAAGATGAACGGCGAGGCGCTTCGCCCTGAGCAGGGATATCCACTCCGGCTCTGCGTTCCCGGCTGGGAAGGCAACATGTGGGTCAAGTGGCTGCGCCGCCTGGAAGTGGGTGACGAGCCCTGGGCTCAGCGCGAGGAAACCTCTAAATACACTGATCTTCTCGCTGATGGCAAAGCCCGCCGCCACACCTGGGTGATGGATGTGAAATCGGTCATCACGAGCCCGAGCCCGCAAGCGCCGGTAACGCATGGCAAGGGGCCGCTGGTCATCACGGGCCTCGCCTGGTCCGGGAACGGCACCATCAAACGCGTCGATGTCACGCTTGACGGCGGCCGGACCTGGCAGACCGCGCGGCTGGACGGCCCAAGCCTGCCAAAGGCGCTGCACCGGTTCTATCTCGACATCAACTGGGACGGATCGGAGCTGTTGCTGCAATCGCGTGCCATCGATGACCAGGGGCTGGTTCAGCCGACCAAGAACGAGCTGCGCCTGGCGCGTGGTGAGAACTCGATCTATCACAACAATGGCATCCAGACATGGCACGTCAACAACGACGGGGTGGTTGAAAATGTTGAAGTTTCCTAAGTCTGCAGCGTTCGCCGTTCTGGCGCTCGCCACGCTTTCCAGCCCGGCGCTCGCCGAGGGTGACGCCGATGCAGGCCAGAAAGTGTTCAAGAAATGTGCCGCTTGCCACGCTGTCGGCGAAGGCGCCAAGCACAAGGTCGGCCCGGAGCTCAACGAGATCTTCGGCCGTGCGGCCGGATCGGCCGAGGGCTACAAGTACTCCAAAGCGATGATCGAGGCCGGCGAAGGCGGCCTGGTCTGGGATGCGGCGACGCTGGGCGAGTATCTGACCAGCCCGAAGGGAATGATCAAGGGCACCAAGATGGCCTTTGCGGGGCTCAAGAAAGACGATGAAATTGCGAATGTGCTCGCCTATCTGAGAACCTTCTCCCAGGAGGCGGCGGCGGCCCCGGCAGCGGCGGAAACCGGTGAGGAACCTGTTGAAACCGCTGCTGCGGCCGCTCCGCCCGAGCCTGCACCCGCTTCAGACATGGTCGTCGAGAAAAGTCAGGGCGCATTCGGATTGGGCCGCAAGGCGATGCCCGAGGAAATTGCCGCCTGGGACATCGATATCCGTCCCGACGGAACCGGTCTGCCCGATGGCAGCGGAACCGTGGCCCAGGGTGAGCCGATCTACTCGGAAAACTGCGCGGTCTGCCACGGTGTTTTCGGCGAGGGCGCCGGCCGCTGGCCGGTGCTGGCCGGTGGGCAGGATACGTTGCGCGATGATCGTCCCGAGAAGACAATCGGGTCCTATTGGCCCTATCTGTCGACCGTATTCGACTATGTCCGCCGGGCCATGCCGTTCGGCAATGCCCGATCCTTGTCTGATGATGACGTCTATGCGCTGACAGCCTATATGTTGTATCTTAACGACGTTGTCGATGATGAGGAATTCGAACTTTCCAAGGAGAACTTTGCGTCCGTACGGTTGCCGAATGAAGCGAACTTCATTGCGGATGACCGGGCGAGCGAACCGCACTACGCCAAGAGCGTCGAGCCGTGCATGACCGACTGCAAGCCGGGTCCGGTGGAAATCACCGCCCGCGCACAGGTTATCGACGTGACGCCGGAGGGGGAAGGCGACGAGAACTCCGGAGGCAGTATCGACTGACGGGAATGAGCATGGGAGTGCTGGAGGGCATCCCAAGGGAGAGATTAAATGGCGACATATGGCAGGCACCGTTGGCACACCTCGAGTTTGCCCGCACTGGTGCCTGCCATTTTCGTTGGAATCTTGCTCTCCGGCGCGCTTCCGGGGCGAGCCGGTGCGGCCGAACCCGAGACGCTCTACAAGCGCTGTGCCACCTGTCACGAAATAGGTGAGGGTGCAAAGCACAAGGTTGGTCCGCATCTCGACGAGCTGTTTGGCCGGAAGGCTGGCGGACTTGACGATTTCCGCTATTCCGAAAGCATGCGGGCGGCGGGCGAGGCGGGTCTGGTCTGGACCGCGGAAACACTCGACCAGTATCTCGAGAGGCCGCGTGATTTCATCAAGGGCAACCGCATGTCGTTCCGGGGCATGGCTGACCCGGCGGATCGCCAGGCGCTGATTACATGGCTTGAAACCGCGACACAACAAGCACCTGCGGCTGACCCCACGGCCGAGGAAGTCTCCACTTCCGGACTGGTGAGCGGCTTTGCCGATATCGTGCTGCAGATGGAAGGCGATCCGGAATACGGCGAGTATCTTGCCGGAGAGTGCGTGACCTGTCACCAGGCTTCCGGGCATGCCGATGGCATTCCATCGATTGTCGGACTGCCAAAGGATTACTTTGTCACTTCACTGTTTGAATATCTCAACAATGTGCGTTCCAATGACGTGATGAAATTGCGCGTCGCAAACCTCTCGAACGAGGAAATTGCGGCGCTGGCGGCCTACTTCAGTTCGCTTGAACCGCAATAAAGAGAAACCGAGAAAGAATTTGCAACCCGGGAGGATATCATGACAGGCCTTACTAGACGCCAATTCGGACTGTTTGCCGGCGCGAGTGCCGCGGCGCTTTCGCTGCCAACCTATTTGCGTGCGCAGGGAAAGCCGCGTGTGGTCGTCATCGGCGGCGGGGCCGGCGGAGCCACGGCAGCGCGCTACATCGCCAAGGATTCGGACGGTGCGATCGACGTCACGCTGATCGACGATTCGGAAATGTTCACCACCTGCTTCTTTTCCAACCTCTATGTCGGCGGGTATCGCAGCTTCGAATCGATCACCCACAGCTACGACACGCTGCAATCGAGCTACGGCATCACCAAGGTGACGGGACGGGCGAGCAGCGTCGATCGCGCCGCGAAGACGGTGACGATGGCTGACGGCTCCTCGATCCCCTATGACAGGCTGGTGGTTTCGCCGGGTATCGATCTGATCTGGGATTCTGTTCCGGGCTATTCCGAAGAATTGTCGGAGATTGCCCCGCACGCATGGAAGGCAGGCCCGCAGACGCAATTGCTCAAGGCCAAGCTCGATGCGATCGAGAACGGACAGCAGATCCTGATGGTGGCTCCGCCCAATCCCTACCGCTGCCCGCCCGGTCCCTATGAGCGCGCCTCGATGATGGCCCATGTGCTCAAGCAGAAAGGGCTCACGGATGCCAAGGTGATCATTCTCGATCCGAAGCCGAAATTCTCTAAGCAGGGCGTCTTCCAGGAGGGCTGGGAAAAATACTATCCCGGCATGATCGAATGGTACGGGCCGGACGTGCATGGCGGCATCGAGGGCATTGACGTGAATGCCGGCACCGTGGAAACCGGTCTCGATACGTTCAAGGGTGCGATGATGAACGTGATTCCGGCTCAGAAGGCTGGTGAAATCGCCGCCAGTGCCGGCCTGACGGATGACAGTGGCTTCTGTCCCATCGATGCGGCCAGCATGCGCTCGACTGTCGACGAGGCGATCTTTGTGATCGGAGATGCCTGCATCGCCGGCGACATGCCAAAATCGGGCTTCTCCGCCAACAGCCAGGCCAAGGTTGCTTCGATGAACATTCGTGGCGACCTGGTCGGATCGAAAGTGTTCCCGGCAAAATATGCCAATACCTGCTGGAGCCTGATCGAGACCGGAGACGCCATCAAGGTCGGGGCGCAGTATGCGCCCGGAGACGGCAAGATCGCATCGACCCAGAGTTTCATAAGCCAGATGAACGAGGAGGATGCGCTGCGCAAGGCCAACTACGAGGAGTCGGTGGGCTGGTATGCGGGCATTACCGCAGACATGTTCGGCTGACCCGGGGCACGCAACTTTAGCGATGAACACGACAATGCCGGAAACTGGGCCGGAAGCGGGGAACCTGCTTCCGGCCTTTTCGTCCTGGCCCATACGGCCCGTGGCGCCTTGTCCTGCCGGACGTTTGTCGTCATGTTTCGGGGCGAGCCAGGGAGGATGATTTGATGGCGCCCAGACTGCGGCTGCGGCTGACATTCGACAACGGCCTGGTCCTCGGGCCCGGCAAGGCCGATCTCCTGCAAGGCATTGCCGAGGAAGGCTCGATCTCGGCTGCAGGCCGGCGCATGAAGATGAGCTACAAGCGGGCCTGGATGCTGGTGGAGGACATGAACGCCGCATTCGTGTCGCCGCTGGTGGAGAGCAGCCGCGGCGGACAGAAAGGCGGCGGCGCAAGCCTGACCGATGCCGGAGAAGCCGTGCTGGCCGAGTTCCGCAGCCTTGAAGCCTTGGTCCTCGAACGCGGCGCCGCACAAATTAGAACCTTGTCCGCGATGCTTAGCGATATTCCCGTTGAGAAATAACGGTTGCAAATTGCGGGTGATCCAGTGATATGTTTCACCAAACATAACGTTCACTAGGACCAGCCTCATGTTTGCCACGACCCGCCGCCTTGCGCTTGCCGCAGCTGTTTCACTCACCACCGCGCTGGCGCTTCCCGCCGCGGCGTTGGCCGGGGCCATCACCATCTTTGCCGCAGCCAGCATGAAGACCGCGCTCGACGAGATCGTGAGCGCCTGGAACGCGGAGACCGGCAACACAGCCGTCGTCTCCTATGCGCGCAGTTCAGCGCTAGCCAAACAGATCCAGAATGGCGCTCC
>Ga0114916_1001682_pt1 | contig 12250 bp, 8 predicted proteins | sample MalvirAntarct_66_FD_83501 | JGI IMG/M metagenome (GOLD analysis project Ga0114916, IMG submission 83501) | Marine viral communities from the Global Malaspina Expedition - Malaspina viral metaG Antarct_66 | ecosystem: Environmental > Aquatic > Marine > Oceanic | place: West Anvers Island... | reverse complement strand
GGCTCCATAAAAACGACCCGAAATACATAGCAAAACTATCGAAGTTTATATTCTATGTCGCAGTACTATTGCTAATTTTCACTTTTTTCTTTGGAGTTGAAGTGAATAATGCATCTAGATGGGTGCGTGTACCAATTATAGGTCTAACATTCCAAAGCTCTGATTTTGCTAAACTTGCATTGGTGATTTTTATTTCCAAAAGATTAGTCAGCTGTGAACCTTACTTTCATTCTTGGAAAAAGGGATTTTGGCCCATCGTTTTGCCTATAATTCTTATTTGTGCTCTCATTGCAAAAGATAACTTTTCTACGGCTGCAATCATTTTTATGGTTAGCTTATTATTGTTGTTTATTGGTCGTGTGCCGTTAGGAAAATTATTTACGTTTATTGGGAGTGGAATAGTTGCATTAGGTTTGTTTGTGCTGATGCATTTGGCGTTGCCAGCACTAAATTTATTACCTCGATTTGACACTTGGGTAAGTCGATTCTTTAAAGCTTACGGAGACAATGTTGCTTCTGTTGAAAATATGCAGGCAATTAATGCGCAATTGGCAATTCACAATGGTGGATACACGGGAGTTGGTGTGGGAGATGGAGATTTGAAACATTACACGCCTGAAGCTTATGCCGATTTTTTCTATTCCAGTTTCGTAGAAGAGTTTGGATTAATTAGCGCCTTTCTTTTAATCTTTTTATACCTGATTTTATTCTACCGAATATTGAGAATTGGATTAAATGCGGATAAATTATTTGAAACTTATTTAGCAATTGGAATTGGGTTGATGCTACTTTCTCAAGCAATTATAAATATGCTCGTTTGTACTGGTTTGATGCCAGTTACGGGTCAGAACATGCCCTTCCTTGCGATGGGTGGTTCTGCCATGATTATGAGTTGTATTTCCCTTGGAATTGTTTTGAGTATAGCACATAAAAATAATCCCAATAATTCCATTGATACAAAACCTGAAAACGAAATAAAGGAATGAGTTTAGAAAAAGTCATTATATCTGGAGGTGGTACTGGAGGACATATTTTTCCGGCTATTGCCATCGCTAATCAGATTAAAAAGGAAAATCCTGATGCGGAAATTCTATTTATTGGTGCTGAAGGGAAAATGGAGATGGAAAAAGTTCCCGCTGCAGGTTACGAAATTGTCGGACTCTGGATTAGTGGTTTTCAAAGAAGATTTACCTGGAAGAATTTCGTTTTACCATTTAAAATCATTGCATCATTATGGAAAGCGCGTAAAATCATTAAAAAATTCAAACCTCAAGCAGTAATTGGTGTTGGAGGTTATGCCAGCGGACCAACTGTAAGGATTGCAAGTAAAATGGGGATTCCAACAATTGTTCAGGAACAAAACTCTTTTCCCGGTAAGACAAATAAGATTTTATCCAAAACGGTTACAAAAATTTGCGTGGCTTACGAAAACTTAGAGCGCTTTTTTCCTAAGGATAAAATTGTGTTTACAGGAAACCCTGTGAGACGAAGTGTTGTAGATATTGAAGGTATAAGAGAAAGTAGTTTGTCAGAATACGGATTATCATCAGAAAATAAAACAGTTTTAGTTGTTGGAGGTAGTTTAGGTGCAAAAACGCTAAATGAAAGTCTTGTAACCAAAATTCAAATTCTACAGGAAAACAATATTCAGCTTATTTGGCAATGCGGTAAATATCAGCATAAAGAAATGCTCGAAATGACAAAGAATATGGATATGACTGGAGTTGTCTTAGAGCCATTTATTACAGAAATGCAAAAAGCTTACGCCGCGGCTGATATTATCGTTTCAAGAGCTGGGGCAATTGCTGTTTCTGAGCTTTGTATTATTGGCAAACCTTTGATCCTGGTTCCTTCTCCAAATGTGGCTGAAGATCATCAAACCAAAAATGCAATGGCATTAGTGAGCGACGCAGCTGCAGTATTGATTACCGATAATGAGTCTCGAGCTAAATTAGTTCCAAAGATCCTGGATTTGGTATCTAACGAAGAGGAACAGCGAATATTAAGTGAAAACATCAGGAAGAAAGGAATTCTAAATGCTGATGAACGTATCGTGGACGTAATAAAACAAATATCAAAGTGAAACTATCGCAGTTCGAACATATCTATTTTTTAGGCATCGGAGGAATCGGAATGTCTGCGCTTGCGAGATATTTTAATGTGTCAGACAAAGTGGTTTCTGGATATGATCGAACACCTTCAAGGTTAACACAGCAATTAGTCGACGAAGGAATCTCTATTCACTTTGAAGATTTAGGAAATGCTATTGAACAAGAAATTCCTGATAAGGATAAAACATTAGTGGTTTATACTCCCGCTATTCCTTTAGAGATGGAGGAAAAACGATTCTTGGAATCGAATGGGTATACGATGCTGAAGCGTGCTGCTGTACTTGGTTTAATAACTGAAAACTTTAAATCATTGGCCGTTGCCGGAACACACGGTAAAACAACTACTTCGGCGATGCTAGCACACGTACTAATGCAAACTGAAGAAAGGTGTAATGCATTTCTCGGAGGGATTAGCACGAATTACAACAGTAATTTGATAATTGAAAAAGACAGCAATATTGCAGTAGTTGAAGCAGATGAATTTGATAAAAGCTTTTTAAAACTAAGTCCTTTTGCTTCGATTTTGACATCTACGGATGCTGATCATTTAGATATTTACAAAAATGCAGATAGCTTAAAACATGCATTTCAAGAATACGCTGACTTACTTCCCGAAGATGGATGTTTGGTTTTACAGCATGAAATTTCAGTTAATTCCAAATCAAAAATCATTTCTTACGGAGTAAATACCCAAGATGAAAATGTCGTATTTCGAGGAAATAAATTGAGGGTTGAAAACGGCTATTTTTTAATGGATGTAGTTACACCAAGTGGAGAATGGGAAGCTGTTCAGATGGGTGTTCCTGGAATTCACAACGCCGAAAATGCGCTGGGCGTAATTGCTTTGTGCGACTTTTTAGGGTTTGATGAAAAGATAATTAGAGACGGTTTGTCTTCATTTCAAGGTGTAAAAAGAAGATTTGAATATCACGTCAGAAATAGAGACTTAGTTTTTATCGACGATTATGCACATCACCCAACGGCTATTAATAGTTTGATAGCTTCGGTTCGATTGTTACATCCGAATTTACCTGTAACAGCAATCTTTCAACCACATCTATTTTCGCGAACAGCCGATTTTTTAGATGAATTTGCAGCGAGTTTAGATTTGGCCGATCAAGTTTATTTACTTCCGATTTATCCTGCTAGAGAGAAGCCGATTGAAGGGGTAACGTCTCTGGCGATAAAGGAAAAAATGAAGAATGATGACGCTGAGGTACTAGATATCCAAGAAGTCTTAGAGCGAATAGAAAATATTCAAGAAGGAGTTGTTTTAACCATTGGCGCTGGTAATATCGATCAAATAGTTCAACCGATAAAAGAATTATTATCATGAAAAAATGGTTAAAAATAGCGCTGAGTATTCTTTTCACATTTGGAGTGATCGTCCTTTTGGTTTCTGCAAATCAATCAAATAATTCTAAAATACTTCAAGAACCAAGAATTGATTTGGAAGTCCAAAATGGAGTGCCATTAATTACAGAAGCTGAATTGTTGAGAGTGTTAAAAACCAATCGTTTGTATAGGGACGGAATACCAAAAAGTGAATTAGACATTTATGCAATTGAGAATTTTCTGGATTCTTTAAATGAGATTCAATCTGCTGATGTTTTTCTTGCGCTTGGTAATCAATGGACTATAAAAGTGAAGACAAAACTCCCGGTTGCGAGAATAGTTATGAACAGAGGTGAAGATTTTTACATCGATAGTCGTGAGAAATTGATGCGTTTATCACCTTACTCAAAGCCAAAGATATTAGCGTTTACGGGTATGGAGACTGTTTTTCAAAATCAGTTTGATTTAGACAGAATAATTAACAATGATTCATTGAAAACTATATTTAAGTTGGATGAAATCTATCGAATTTCAAGTTATGTTTGTAATGATGCGTTTTATGATGCGCAAATTGTGCAAGTTCATTACGATAGCGAAGATGGTTTTATCCTGATTCCTAGAGTAGGAGAGCACAAAATCATATTTGGAAGTGCAGATTCCGAAGAACAAGTGAAGCAGAAGTTTGAAAAACTTACTACGTTCTATGAAGATGTAATTCCTTACGAAGGGTGGAATAAATACAAATCGATCAATTTGAAATACGAAAATCAAATTGTCGCAAAGAAAAAATAAAGAACATGTCTGAAATCGTTGTAGGTCTTGATATTGGAACCACGAAGATTGCTTGCTTTGTTGGAAGAAAAAACGAACATGGAAAGATTGAAATTCTTTCGATGGGTAAAACGGAGTCGCTCGGTGTGACCCGCGGAATGGTTTCCAATATAGAGAAAACAGTTCAGTCGATAAAAACGGCTGTTGCTGAAGCGCAAGATAGAGTAGAGGGAGAATTGACGATTGGCGTTGTGAACGTTGGTATCGCTGGTCAGCATATCAAGAGTTTGCAGCACAGAGGAATGTATACGAGAAATGCCACACAGGAAGAAATTTCTCAAGCGGATATCGATGCATTAATTGACGATATGTACAAACTGGTAATGGAGCCAGGAGAAGAAATTATTCACGTTCTACCTCAAGAATACATCGTTGATGGTGAACAAGGAATCAAAGATCCAATCGGAATGTCTGGTGTGAGAATGGAAGCAAATTTCCACATCATTACAGGTAAAATTGCTGCTGCTAAGAACATTCAAAAATGTGTGAATAAAGCAGATTTAGAAGTGAGTGAAACTATTTTGGAGCCATTAGCGAGTTCTGCTGCTGTGCTTTCTGATGAAGAAAAAGAAGCGGGAATTGTATTGGTTGATATTGGTGGTGGAACAACAGATTTAGCGATTTTCCACGAAGGTATAATTCGTCACACGGCTGTAATTCCTTTTGGAGGTAATATCATCACAGAAGATATCAAAGAAGGTTGCACAATTCTGAAAAGACAAGCTGAACTTCTTAAAGTGAAATTTGGAAGTGCTTTGGCAAGTGAAAGTCAGGAAAACGAAATTGTATGTATTCCTGGGTTGAGAGGTCGTGAGCCAAAAGAAATTTCTATCCGCAATTTATCGAGTATCATTCAAGCGAGAATGGAAGAAATCATAGAGCATGTTTACTATGAAATCAAAAATTCTGGATACGAGAAAAAATTGATTGGTGGAATAGTAGTAACTGGTGGTGGTGCAGAATTGAATAACATCACACAATTGTTTGAATACATCACAGGAATGGATTCGAGAATTGGTTACCCGAATGAACACCTCGGAAAAGCTTCTACCGAAGAGGCGATTACGAGTCCAATGTATGCTACTGGTGTGGGACTTGTATTAAAAGGATTTGAAACAAACGAAAGAAACAGAAGATCTTTGGCTGCAGTAAAATCGCACTCAAAGAGAACAAAAGGATCATTCTTCGATAAGCTTCTTGAAAAAGGAAAAAGCTGGTTTGAGGAGGATGTGGAATAAAATAATTTGAATAACCGATAAACAACAATAATATGGAATTTGATATGCCAAAAGATCAATCTTCAATCATCAAGGTAATTGGTGTTGGAGGTGGTGGGAGCAACGCAGTAAACCACATGTTTAATCAAGGAATTAAAGGTGTAGATTTTATTATTTGCAACACTGACCGTCAAGCATTGGATATTTCTCCTGTGCCTTTTAAAATTCAATTAGGACCATCTTTAACAGAAGGTCGTGGTGCAGGTTCTATTCCAGAAATCGGGATGAATGCAGCAATTGAAAACATTGACGATATCAAAGAAACGCTAGCGAAAAACACAAAAATGGTTTTTGTTACAGCTGGAATGGGCGGTGGTACTGGTACTGGTGCGGCTCCTGTAATTGCCAGAGTAGCGAGAGAACTTGGTATTCTTACCGTAGGTATTGTGACAGTTCCTTTTAGTTTTGAAGGAAGAAAACGTCGTCAACAAGCGGAAGAAGGTCTTGAAAATATGCGCGAAAGTGTTGATACTTTATTGGTTATAAATAATGAGCGTTTGCGTGAAATTTCAGGAAACTTAACATTAGGAAATGCTTTTGCTCAGGCGGATGATGTTTTAACAACTGCTGCCAAAGGAATCGCTGAGGTTATTTCTGTTACAGGTGCAATCAACGTCGATTTCAACGATGTGAACACCGTAATGAAAGATAGCGGAGTTGCAATTATGGGTTCTGCTAAAGCTGAAGGTGAAAACAGAGCGATCAAAGCAGTTCAAGAAGCATTAACATCTCCATTGTTGAATGATAATGATATTTCTGGCGCGAAGTATGTGTTGCTTAACATCACTTACGGAAGTCAGGAAGTATTGATGGATGAAATTTCTGATATTACAGATTACATTCAGGATGAAGCTGGTTCTACAGCAGATGTTATTTGGGGACATGGTTTCGATGAGACTTTAGGTGATGCGTTGAGCGTTACGTTAATTGCTACAGGGTTCAATCAATCTCCAGTAACTGGATTTGAAAAAGCTCCAGAACGCAAAGTACAAGTTTTAGAAGACGATAATAAAAAAGAGATTACTCAGCCATTATCGAAGGCGACAGCAGAGAATACATACTCAGAAGCTAAAGAAGAAAATGAGGAGGAACCTTACATCAAATCTTCTGCTGAGGAGGAGCAAGAGGAAAAATCTAATTCTTTTGATTGGGAAGTAACAACTGCAAGTGAATCGAATAACAACGACACAGAGAATCGTTCAGAAGAAAGTGAATCTTCAAAAGAAGTGAAGCGTTATTATTTGGAGGATGATATGCAAGAAAAGACTGAATTTAAAAGTGAGTCTTCAAAACAATTAACTCCAGAAGAACAACAACGCAGAGCTCAGGAAAGAATGGATCGTATCCAACAATTTGCTTCTCATTTAAAAAGTGCTGAAGGATTGAATGAATTGGAAAAAGAGCCAGCTTTTAAACGTAGAAAAATAAACTTAGAAGATGAACCACATTCATCTGAAGACAATATTTCTCGTTACGAAGTATCAGACGACGATAAGAATAATACAACATTGAGAGGAACAAACTCTTTTTTACATGACAATGTAGATTAGTCAATTCCTATAAATTACCTGGTTGAAAATTAATTATTGTCTTAAACATTAAAAATGAGTTTAACAGAGCAAATAAATAACGATATCAAAGAAGCGATGAAAGCCAAAGAAAAAGAAAGGCTTGGAGCGTTGAGAGATATCAAAGCAAAATTGCTGAACGAAGCGACTTCTGGTCAAGGTGAGGTTGATGAGGCAAAAGAGAACAAGATCATCTTAAAACTTTACAAACAGCGCATGGATACTTACAAAGTGTACATGGAGCAAGGAAGAGAGGATTTGGCTCAGGAAGAGATGTTCGAAGCAAAGATTATTGAAAATTATATGCCTAAAATGATGGATGAATCAGAGGTGTTGGCTGCTGTTAAAAAAGCGATTGCTGACCTTGGCGCTTCTGGTCCTCAGGACATGGGTAAAGTAATGGGAACATTGTCAAAGCAATTGGCTGGAAAGGCTGATGGTAAATTGATTTCTACATTGGTTAAGCAGGAATTGAATTAATAAGAATTACTTGTTGATAGATATGAGAAAGCCTCTGCAATTATGTGGAGGTTTTCATCGTTATTAGTGCAATCGAATTTATAGTTTTTATGAATAGACTGTTTTATTTATTGTTTTTTGTGTTGTGTATTTCCTGGAATACTGCAATTAGTCAATTGCTGGATAACTCTCAAGGAAACGCGCTTTCTGATAGACCTTTCTTCAACGAAGATTTGATTCGTGAGAATAAAATAAAATCCATATCTGGAGACTTTACAGTTAAGAAAGTAGGAGACATTCTGCGTGACACCGAACTTGGAAGAACCTATTTCTTTAATGAAAAAGGTCAATTGACAAAAAGCATAGAAACTACTCAAGCTTCAATAGGACTTGACACGTTGGTGAGTTATTTTGAATATAATGATGCTGGCAAAATTACTGCGGTTCGCACTAAAGATCACTACGGTTTTTATGCAACAATCTATCAGTACGATGACCAAGGAAGGGTTGTTAGAGAAGAGTTCAGAAGAAATTTAAATAAAAATAGCAGTAGTCTTAATTTAGAAATAGGCAAAGAGTTTTTAGTGACTTATGAAACCTCAACTTATCAAGAATTTGAGGGTCAACAAAAGCGAACTATCTCTAATAGTTATGGAACCCCTTTCAAAGACATTTTTACTTATTATGATAAAGATGGGTTGATTACTCAAAAAGTGGAAAGATTGCTTCGAACTTCGGGAACGAAGACAACAAACTATTCTTACAATGAAAAAGGGCTTTTAGATACTATAAAAATCAGGTCGAATCAATCAGGAATAAAAAATCGAGAGTATATTTTCACTTATGATGAATGGAATAACTTAATCAAGAAGGAGTATTACAAAAATGGTGATTTTATTACAGAGGAGCGCGTTTTGTATGATGAAGAAACGATGATGATTAATTATATAATGACTCAAGAGGTATCCACTGGTTATATTATGGTGCTTGAGTTGAGTGAATATATTTTTTACGAGTAGTTGTCTCTGCTATAAAACAGACCTATAGCCATGCTCAAATGCCCTCGAAATTACCAGAATCCAGTGTCACCTCGAATGAAATGCGAGATCTTAATTTTAATCAGATAAAATTCTCTAAAACAATCGTGAGGTTAAATAATCTAAACTATTTTACCACAAAAGTGGTATTGTAAGAAATTGATTTTTCATTTATTATTGTCTAAAATTAATACGACATGATAATTCAAAATCATTTTCAACAAGAAGTATATTTAGAAAGCACAACAAGAAGGTTTACAGAGTGCAATTTGAATTCAGATTTAAATGTTCATATAACTTCTTTATTAGCGGGTGAAGAAGAGTTTCAACCACAGAATTTTCAGTCGTACTCACTGTGTGAAATTTTCAATTACCTCAAGGCAAGTCATGATTATTATTTGAACTTGTGTATTCCTCAACTTGAAAACACCTTGGTGCAATTGATCAAAAAGTCATCGACAAATAAGAGAGCTACCCAGCTTTACTTTTTACTTTTAAGCAATTACAAAAATGAATTAATTGATCATATTGAGAAAGAAGAACAAGTACTTTTTACTTACGTCCAGAATAAGTTGGATGGACGGGGAACAAGTGAGGTAGATGCCTACGCAATCAATTATTTCCTAAATTCACACAACGACAATGTTGTATTAGAGATAGATCAGCTCAAAGCGGACATGTTAAAACAAAACACGGCGCTCTCGAATGAATTTTCTTTTGAAATGTTATTTCGTCAACTCGAGTTTCTACAAAGAGACTTGGCGATACATGCGCTAATAGAAGACCACGTCTTTATTCCAATGCTTTTAGAGCAAATGTGAGTCCCCCCAACTTTCTCAGCGGCCCTCAGCACCTCCTTTGCGACCTTTGCGGTTTAAAGCCACGCCCTACATAACTATTAATCCAAAATCAAACTATACAGGTAATTCATTATTTAGAACTGATTTTGCATAGAAACAAATAATTATCAAAGAATAATAATATTTTTGTACGTTTCGAGTTATAATCGGTAGTAACGATAAAAATGATAAGAATTTACTCCAAATGGATATTGCCTGTTTTGCTGATGATTTCAGTAATTAGCATTTTTATGGCTTGTTCAACCGAAAAGAATACGTTTATCAACCGAGTATACCATAGCACAACCGCCCGTTACAACGGTCTTTTTAATGCCCGGGAATTGGTTCGCGTTGGCTTGGAAAACTATAGAGAAAACTATAGAGAAGATTACTATGAAATTCTACCGATAGAATTGTTTCCAAATGAAGAAGATGTGGTTGACTTCTATCCAATTGTTGACACAGCCATCTCAAAGTGCAAAACAGTTATTTCTAAACATAGTATGCCTACTGCTTCTAAGCCATCACAAAAGAAAACTGAGCATGCCAACTGGGTAGATCAGAACTGGATAATGATAGGTAGAGCCAATTATATTCGAAGAGATTACCAACAAGCTTTTAAGAATTTTGAATACATACGTAAATTTTATACTGACAGACCGAGTACCTATACTGGTCAGCTTTGGATGGCAAAAACACAAATTGAACTCGGTGAAATTACAGAGGCTGGTCGAACACTACAAAAGTTAGAACAACGATACGAAAACGCAAAAGCCAGAGAAAAAGAGGAAAAAAGTAAATCGAAATCTAAAATTATTCGAAAAAGAAGGTCTTCTCGAGATGGCGATGAAGATAAAGCACCTGATTTACCAAAACATTTCGACTTTGAAATGGCAAAGACTAAAGCTAGGCTGGCATTAGAGAAAGATAATAAAGAGGAAGCGATAACGCAATTGAAAATCGCGCTTAAAAAGGCTCGTAAAAAGGAAGATAAAGCCCGTCTAAACTTCATTATTGGTCAGCTTTTACAAGAGAAAAATGATCCTTCAGCTCGAAAGTACTATACACAAAGTATTAAAAAGAATGCTCCTTTTGAAATGAGCTTCCATGCTCAAATCAATAGAGCTGTTGTCAGTGATTTAGATGATGATGAGATGATTAAGGAACTGAAAAGCATGGCGAAGGAACAACGCTATCTGGAGTTTCGTGATCAGATTTATTATGCAATGGCGAAAGTTGAACTTGGAAGAAACGATGTTGCTCAAGCAAAAACGTATTTAACTAAATCTGTTTTTTATTCTTTGGACAATCCCAGACAAAAAGGTGTCAGTTATGAGAAGTTAGGCGATTTATCTTTTAACGAAAAAAACTATGTGTCTGCACAAAAGTACTACGATAGTTCTGCTCAGGTTATCCCAGATACTTATGTGAATGCTGAGACGATTAGAAGTAAAGCAGAGAATCTTTCGAAATTAGTTGAGAACATAGATTTAATTGCCTTTGAAGATAGCGTTCAGAAAATAGCAATGATGGATGAGAAATCCAGAGAGAAATTTTTGAAAGATGTTATAAAGCAGCTTAAAAAAGAAGAAGAGTTAAGAAAACAAAGAGAAGCAGAAAGAGCAGAGCAAATGAGAAAACTTCAGCAGTCTTACGCTGAACAAAATACAGGAAGGGGGAGCAAATGGTATTTTTCAAATCCAAAAGCAATGCAAGAAGGATTGGAGGAGTTTCGTAAAGTCTGGGGTCAAAGAGAAAATGAAGACAACTGGCGTTATTCAAACATTCCCGCCGATCTTACTTTTGATCAAGAAGAATTTAATGATAGTATTCCAGAAGATAGTTTAGCGATAGAGAGTGATGAAACTCCAATTGAAGAATTAACACCTGAAGATTTAATGGCTGATATCCCATTAACTGATTCTGCAATGGAGGCGAGTAATGAAAGATTGCTCGAAGCACTTTACAATTCAGGAATGATTTATAAAGAGCAGTTGAACGAAAAAGAAATGGGGGCGCGTCAATTTCAGCGGGTGGTTGATCATGATGTAGAAAACAAGTATAATGTGTTGTCTGCATTTCAATTGTATAAAATATATGAAAATTCAAATAGCTCTAAGGCAAACGCAAATAAACAGTATATCCTGAATAATTACCCCAATTCGGATTATGCAAATTACTTAAGAGACCCAGAATATTTTGTTAAAAAGAAAGAACGTGATGCTTTAGCTTTAAAAGAGTATTTGAGATCAGTGGAAAGGTACGAACGAGGATTGTTTTATCCGATTATTGTAAAGGCTGATGATGTTATAAACTCCGAACCAACTAATATTTTTAGAAAAGAATACTTCTTGCTTAAGGCGATGGCAATGGGTCAATTAAACGCTGATAAAACATCTTTGATTCCAGTATTGGAACAAGCCATAGAAGAATACCCCGAAACTGAAGTTGCAACGCGTGCTCAAGAAATGATAGACCTCATTAATGATGGTGTTCCTCCATTCAAACCTTTCGATTTCACTTCCTCTGAGATGTACGAGTTTGGTTCTTCAGATAAGTACTCTGTGCTGATATACTTGAAAGATGATGTAGATCAAAATAAATCACTTAGAGACATCTCAAATTTTAATCGAGAGTTTTTTAGTAGAAGCAGATTGAATTCAAGCGCTAAAATATTCGATAAGTCTTTGACATTTGTTCAAGTGTCTGAATTTGAGTCTGTACAGAAAGCAAAGGATTACATTAGAGATTATAAAAAGACTAGAAAGCATTTAGGGGAATTAAGAAATAACG
>Ga0114916_1001678_pt1 | contig 12258 bp, 6 predicted proteins | sample MalvirAntarct_66_FD_83501 | JGI IMG/M metagenome (GOLD analysis project Ga0114916, IMG submission 83501) | Marine viral communities from the Global Malaspina Expedition - Malaspina viral metaG Antarct_66 | ecosystem: Environmental > Aquatic > Marine > Oceanic | place: West Anvers Island... | reverse complement strand
TGGTGATACATACATAAAAGGTATTATTGCAGGGGATAAAAAATCTGCATTTAACTTGTATACTGAAGGGCATCATACAAGGCCAGACGCTCGTACAAATGTTAGAGCAAACCAACAATTTGGAGTGTCAGATAGGTTAAATATAGGCGATGTTCGTCGTACAGATATAGGAGAACAAGACAAATATAAACCAGAAGAAGAAAAATTAAGTCTTGTTAATGCGCCGCGTACTAACATAGATATTCCACTAGAAACTCCTATTATTCCTTTTGGGGGAATAAAAGACCTTCCAGTTGAAGCTCCTGTTGAACCTTCTTCTATTATTCCTTTTGGGGGAATAAAACAACCTTCTGTTGAACCTCCTGTTGAACCTTCTTCTATTATGCCTTTTGGGGGAATAAAACAACCTCCTGTTGAACCTCCTTCTATTATGCCTTTTGGGGGAATAAAAGAACCTCCTGTTGAAGCTCGTACAAATAGAATGTTTAGTAGACCTAGTGGTAGACTAACACCTAGTCAACAAAATTATTACGATATGATGGAAGCAAGTAACTTAAGAGCGCAATTTGAACAAGGTGGTGCAGTTAAACAAGCACAAGGTTTAGCGTCGTTAGGTCGTGGAGAAGACACACAACTTATCCATATGACACCTTCAGAGATTCAAAACCTGCAATCTTTAGCGCAAAGGTATGGAGGAGGGTTAACTGTTAACCCAAATACAGGACTACCCGAAGCAGGATTCTTAAAAAACATACTACCTATGTTAATAGGTGGGGGTTTGGCTATTGCGACTGGAGGTATGAGCAGTGCGTTTATAAATCCGTGGACAATAGGCGGGGCAATGGGACTTGGTGGGTTAGCTGCATCTGGCGGTGATTGGAAAGAAGGGCTTAAATACGGACTTGGTGGGTTTGGTGGTGCTTCGTTAGCAGGAAGTTTAGCGGGAGCTGGAGCAGGAGTAGCACCGGGGACGGCAACAACAGGAGCAACAGGAGCAACAGGAGCGCTACCAGCTACTGCAGCCGAGCAAAGTTTGTTTAATTCCGGGGCGTTAGGCGGTGTAGGTGTAGACGTTGCAGGAAATACAACAACCGCTCAAGGTTTTGGTACAAAAATGGGGCTTAAAAACATAGGTAAGACATTTACTAGCACTGACGCTCTCGGTAGACTGGCTGCAAACCCATTAATTAAAAGAAGTTTAGTAACGGGACTTGGTAGTGCTGCATTAGGAGCAGAACAAGACAGACTTGCGGCTCTTAATAGTAAAGAAATACCAGAAATAGAAAAAGAAAAAAATTATTTTCCTGAAGGTGGGTATCAAACTAATAGAATAGCGCAAAACGTAGCTCCACTAGAACGAGATTCTTTTGGTAATTTTGTTCCCAGAACATCTGAAGCGTCGTACTTTAATCCTAACGATGGCGGTATTACACAAGTAAACCCTAGTGCTCGTAACTACTATGGCCCTGAAGGTACAGAACCTAATTTCTACGGCGGTGGCCCATATGGAACTAACAATACAGCAGCGTACACCCCACCTTCACCAGTAAAAGGCCCATTTGGTATAATGATGAACCCTTCAAGAAATTCTGACGCAGAGAAATACAATTACCCTGTAGGTGGATATCAATATGCAGCTCAAGGCGGCCTTATAGGGTTTGCTGATGGTGGTTTAACTAAGGGGCCGGGTGATGGCATGAGCGATGACATTATGACTTCTATTTCTGGGCAACAGCCTGCAGCGCTATCTCCGGGCGAGTTTGTTGTTCCCGCTGACGTAGTATCTGATATGGGCAACGGTGATACAGGAGCTGGTGCTAAACAACTGTATAGTATGATGGACAGAGTACGTAAAGCACGAGGGGGTTCTATAGAGCAACCCGGTGCGATTAACCCTAATGAGTACATGCCAGCATGACCGAACATCCAGATTTTATTTGCGGCGACATACGGCTTGAATGGGATTGGGTAAAACCAGCAATAGAGTCTATACTACAAGAACAACCTTTACTGACGTATAGACCAGAAGATGTGTATGCTAACTGCGTTAATGGAAGCGCAATATTAATGGTTGTAGAAAAAACAAGGTTTGTTGTTGCAGAAACTATAATAGACCCTTTTACACATAAAAAAACACTAAATATATGGGTTGCTTGGGTTGCCCCTGAACACAGAACAGGGGGTGATACAGAAACATACCTTCCGTTTTTTGAAAATATGGCCCTTGATTTAGGGTGTACTTATTTAGAATGTAGTACAAACAAAGAAAGTTTAGGAAGGTTGTATAGTAGTATTGGGTGGGCTTTAAAAACTCAAGTGTATGTAAGAGATCTAAGAGATTTAGGAGAATAGATATGGGTGGCGGCGGAAAACAACCTACTGAAACAACTTCGACAAGTAAAGTTACGCAAACTAATTTACCTGAGTACTTACGCCCATATATAACAGATGTTTCGTCAAGAGCACAAGCAGAATCAAGAACGCCGTACCAAGCGTTTGGTGGACAGCGTATAGAAGGAATGAATGCCGATCAACAAGCTGCAATGGGCGATATTCGGGGTATGGAAACTCCGGGGCAATTTGGGCAAGCGTCTAATATGTATGGTGCTCAAGGCAACTTAGGGTACGGTGCGGCTACACAAGGTCTTGGCGGTGCGGGTATAGCTCAAGGCATGGGCATGGGGCAAGCAGCTTTAGGCGCTATGGGTGGTTTTGGAGCCACAGGACAACTTGCAGAACAAGGCAGCGCTGCTACTACGCAAGGTATGCAACGAGCATTTGCTGATTCTACTCCACAAGCATTTGGCGGAGAACAAGCACAACAATACACTAATCCGTTCCAGCAACAGGTAACGGATGTAGCACTACGTCAAGCTAGAGAAGAAGCTACCCGACAAGGTAATCTAGCTAATTTATCCGCAGCAGGTCGAGGCACAGCAGGTGGTACTCGCCAAGCTGTTATGGATTCTATGCGGAACCGTGACTTGTCTACGCAACTATCTGATGTACAGATGAAAGGTAGTATGCAGGGTTATGAGAACGCACAACAGCAGTTTGAACGAGATCAAGGCCGACGTATGGGTTCAGCACGATTAGGCGCAACTATGGCGGGTCAAGGGTTTGGTGCAATGGGTCAAGCTGGACAGCAATATGGTGCTTTATCTGGACAAGGTTATAACGCAATGGGGCAAGCTAATAACTTACTAGGCCAAACAGGAATGCAAGGTTTAGGGCAAGGCGCAGCAGGATTAGGTAGAATGGGGCAAACGCAACAACAAGCTGATTTAGCTAGATACAATGCACAAATGGGTATAGGTGATAAGCAACAAGCGCAAAACCAACGGCAGCTTGATACTGATTACGCTGATTTTCTTAGACAACGAGATTACGGTAAAGAACAACTTGGAAACTATAGTGCTATTCTTCGAGGATTGCCGCAGAAGATGGGGTCAACTGGTATTGCTTATGCAAATACACCACAGCCTAGCTTTGCACAACAAGCAATTGGTTTGGGTGCGGCAGGTTTAGGGAGTTTTGTAAAATGATAGGTATGAACAAACAAAATTCGTCAATATTGCCTAACACAAGACTAGATCAGATATATGGGTACATTCAAAATTTGTCTGATGTGCAACTACAAGAGCTTGTTAAACGAAACCCAGATAGTATGGAGGCTACGCTTGCTCTAGGGTATATAAACGCAAAAAAAGATTTTCGTGATCGTACTCAAGCACAAGGAAAAGAACCGCAACTTACTGTAAGAGAAAACATTGTTAATGAAGGTATTGCTAAAGCTCGTTTACCAGAAGGTTACAGCGATGCGTTTGCTAGCAACCCTGCTGCAGTAGAAGGTGTAGGTAGTATAGGCGCTAATCCAGTTACGGAAAGAAATTCAATGGATACCCCTATGGATGGTATCGCGCGGTTACCGACACCAAGAGTAAACGTAGCTTCTGGCGGTATTATAGGGTTTGCTGGAGAAGGCGATAGTTTAGTTGAAGGCGAAGAAGAAAATTGGTATGACAATTTAACAGATGCAGGTAAAATTGCAGCCGGAACATTAGTTTTAGGCAAATACAAAGCGGCTGGACAATTAATAAAAGGGGCTGGAAAATTAGCACAAAAAGGCTATCAAAAATTAAAAATACCAGAGCGAAAATTAGGCGAAAAAATTGCAAAGAAACTTAACCCACCCGCTTGGTACAAAACTCTTAAACCTAAAAACGTGCTTGAAGGATCGCCTGTTACAAAAAGTGTATTAGGTACGCTTGGTATTACTGCAGGTTTAGAAGGGATTGACGCAATAACGGACGAATCAGAAGAAGAAAAAGCAGCTAGACTTGCACTTGAAGAAGCTGCACAGCAAAAAGCAAGAGACACCGCAGCAAGTGCTGCTGAAAGACTTGAAAACAGCAGGCTTAGTAGGTCAACAGCGGTACAAAAAGATCCGTATTTAGGTAGATTTTTACAAGGGGCTGGGCTTAGTTATGCTTCCGGTAAAAATTTAGGCGAGTCAGGTATTGCAGGATTAAAACTTGCAGATGAACAAAAAGCAGCTACTCAAAAAGCATTTGAATCTAAAGAAGAAAGAGATCTTAAAGAAACGTATTACAACGCTTTAATTGGTAATAAACAAGCTGCGTTACTGCAAAAAGGTATGGAAGATATACGAAATAGCCCTGTAACTATGAATGGAATAACTAAGCAAGCTATTACCTTAATACAAACAGATCCTGAGAATTATGGTAAATATTCAGAACCAGAATTAGTATCACTGTTAGTACGAAAAGTTGCAGAAATGGGTCTTAATAGCAGTACAGGTACTGACGAAGAGTGGGGCGAAGTTACGTCTAATTAGCAGGTAACTAAAAGAGAAATATTTATGCCTACTTATTCTATACAAGGGCCAGATGGTAAAACTTACTCTATTGACGGGCCAGCAGGGGCTACACGCGAACAAGTAATTCAAAAAATTAAAACAAAACAAAACCGTTTACCTGCGTTTCCAACACAGCCCCAAGAAAAAGCAGGGTTTTTTAACTCTATAGGTTCTGGTATAGATATATCACAAAAGGCTTTTGGTTCTGCTGCTGAAGGAATAGGTAGTGTTTTAGGCGCAGAAAGTTTAGAAAAATACGGTGCTGATGTTGCTGCTCGTAACGAAGCCGAACTTGGGCAACAAAAACGCAGAACCACATTTAAAGATGTGCAAGAAGCAAAAGGTGTTTTTGATACTGCAGGTAAACTAGGTTCGTTTGGAGCAGGTGCATTAGGTGAATCTTTACCTCAAATGGGTGTAAACATTGGGGGGTATAAAGCAGGAGCTAAATTAGGAGCTAGATTAGGTAGTGTAGCTGGAATTCCGGGTGCTGTTGTTGGTGGTATTGCTGGAGGTTTAGCAGGAGCTATACCTTTCTTTTACGGCGATAATAGAGAAGCGCAAAAAGAATCTATAGAGCAAGGGCTTATCCAAAATATGGATGAGGGGGCTGCTTTTTTAGGGGCTATACCTCAAGCTGCGCTTGATTTGGTTGCAGATAGGTTTTTGTTTGGGCTAACTAAAAAAGGTTTTGATGTAAATCTAAACGAAGTTTTGCAGCAAGGTGGGATGTTTACTCGTGGCGCTAAGAACATTGTGGCAGGTGCTGCAGTTGAAATGCCTACTGAAATAGGACAAGAGATAATATCTCGTTATCAATCTGGGCAAGCCATAGATAGTCCAGAAGCAATAGAGGCGTATATAGAAGTTGGTGCGGCTGCTGGGCTTGTAGGTGGAGGAATTAGAGGCGCGTCTGGTGTTTTACGTGGAGATTTATCAACACAAAAAGAAAAAGACGATGCAATAATTAAAGCACAAGAAAGTGTTATTAAACCAGAAGAAGGTATAGAAGAAGAAAAACCAGTAGATTTTTCAAAAGTAAATAATTATGAGGAAGATGTAAAAGCAGCGCGACAAAAACTAGATGAAGATGCGTATGAAAACGAAAGGCAAGAAAAATTACGTAGTAGCGAAGGTATAGATAGTGATAGGCTTACACAAGTTTCATTACAAGAAGCAAAAAATGAAATATTTAACAGAGCAGGCAAAGATGATTTCGCTATATCTGATGAAGAAGCTGCAGAGTACCTTAAAACAGGTAAACATCCGTTTATTACAGAAGAATACATAGAGACGCCAACACAAACAAGCGAAAAAGATGTATCCGATGCTGATTTAGGGCCTTTAATTAAAACAATAGAAGACAAAATAAAAACTCTAACACTTGACGACCCTATTAGAAAAACATTAGAAGAACGACTGCCCGGGTTATACGCAGAAAGAAACTTACGTACAAAAACACCGCTAGACAAAAAAACAGCAGCAGCAGCAGTAGACGAGGCGGCGGCAGAAAAGTTAGCAGTAGACGAGGCAGCAGCAAAAAAAGCAACAGCAGACGCGGCAAAGGCAGAAAAGTTAGCAGCAGACGAGGCGGCAGCGGCAGAAAAAGAAAGTACAGAAACACCAACACCAACGCCAGAACTAGAACGCTTGCAAAGAATAACTAACCCTGACGTTACTATAGAGGGGTTTCAAGCGCGTTCAAAAAAATTAGGCAGCGATTATGCGGCAATAGAAGAATTAGGTACAAGAGAAAAAGCTCTATTGCATTTAGCTGGAGATATGAACACTTCAGAAAAATTAAAAGATGCTCGTACTGAGGAAGAAAAAACAGAAGACAAAGCTAAAGCAAAACCAAAATCTCAAAATGTAATGATGGAAAGAGCTAATGATCTTGCAGAAAACCAAAACAAATTAAAAAACTTAGACCGAAAGTTAAAGCCTACTGTAACAATAGTAAAAGACGAAGACAATAAGGTAGTAAAAGACAAAGACGGTAAACCAAAAACAGTAACAACTTATCCAAACTTTGGAAGTAGAATATCACCGACTTATAAAAAATCTGGTGGTAAAAAAGGATACGAATTTTACAAAAGTTTGTCTCCCGAAGAAAAAACATTTGTTAGGAATAAAATTGTAGAGCTAAAAGGGCTAGAGCTACGGGCAGAGCGTATAGAAAAATTTGAAGACAGAACAAAAGAAGAAAATAAAGCCGCGCAACCAGTAGAAACAATAGAAACAATAGAAGCAGCAGATGAAGTAATTAATACGTTTACTACTGCAAGCGGGTCTACGTATACCCAATATGGTGATACTTCAACAATAAGAAACCGTGCTGAAAGAGGAGACAAAGAAGGTTCGGGAGAACAAGAACGTAGCGCAAGAACTGTGTTTATGACTTCTTCTGACGCACTTACTTTTAGTGGAATATTTCAAGGAGGAAAACTTGGGACGTACCAGCTTGTGCCTGACAATAAAAATAACACTGTAAAATTAGTTTTTGTTGAAAACTACGGCCCTAAAAAAATTGGAGACAATGCTACAGACCCTGTGCCGTTCTTAACAGAACCCAAGGTAGGATTAATACCTGTAGAGTTGGCACAAGTTGAAGAAGGGTCAGAAAGTGGTGTAAATGATGACCCTAGAAATATACATTTTGGTAATGAAATAACAGAAGTAACTGACGAGTATGCAGACACTGAACCTTCAAGTACATTAGATGCAGCAAGTGCAGAATTTGATAAGAAAAAAGGACGGGGAACAGACAATATAATAAATATTTTTAAAGATAAAAATTTAGACGATGACGGATATCCAATAGGAGACGACGAACGAGCTAAAAATTATAAAGCTGCCGTTGTAAATAGAAAAAAACAAGAAGCAGAGTTTGAAAAACAAAAAGAAAAAAGTCCGCTTACTTTTAAGGGTCTAGCTAAACCAGATCCTCTTGAAATACAAGAACTTAGCACTTATAGAGATGAGCTTTTAGCAGTATCCCCTGAACTTGCTAGTGATCCAGTAACAATGGATAAATTTTTAGAAAAAAAATTAATTGACCTAAGAGAAACAAAACTTACAAATAAAATTAACAAATTAACAAATAGCGCTAAAGATTCAGAATTTTCCATACCGTTAATTGCTCCCGAACAACCATCAACTGTAGCACTTGCTACATATGCTATAAAAAGTAAATTTAGTAATTCTGATATTAGCCAACTAGTATCAATAACAGAAACTCCAGAAGCCGCCGGACTTAATATTAACCCTGCTGCTTCAGGTGCTGTAGAAGGTGGAAAAGTATATTTATTTACTAACAATATACAAGAAGGCAACGAGTTAGGCGTGTTTATGCACGAGGTTGGTCAACATCTAGGCATGAAAAACTTTATTGGTGGGAGTAATTACGCTTATTTAGTTAATAGGGTAAAAGCGTTTGCAGGCGCTAATGACAACTCTAGGGGTGCTCAAATTGCAATAGCTGCTAAAACCCGTTTAGAGAACGCTAATAAGTTTACAGAGCTTACGCCGTCGAAACTTGACGACGAATTACTTGCGTATTTTATAGAAGAAGCAGTATATAAAGGAGTTGATCCTTTAGGCGTGTCCAAACAATCGTCAGCTTTTGGTGATTTTTTTAAACGATTAATTAATGCGGTTAAAAACGCTTTGCGAAAATTAGGGTTTAGTATTAGAAACACAACTGCCCCTATAAACGAACAAGATATTGTAGACCTTGCGTACGGCGCGGCTGATATGGAGCTGCGTAAATCATCAGAAAAAAATGGCGAGGCCGCTTTAGAAAATTTGTTTGACGACGCTAGTAAAGTAAATACACTTAGCGTTACTCTAAATAGTTTAAATGCGTTAACAGGAAACAAGGTAGGTTATTCTCCTGCAGAACGTATTTTTAAAGGTAACCTATCAAATTTTGGAAGCTCAATCCGTTCTTTTTTGTATAGCACGTTGAGTTTTTACCAACTTTCTGACGAAGTGCGAAGAATAGGCAAAGAAGGGACAGAGCTGTCTAGGAAATCAAACGAACTTGCCGATAGTATAAGAGCGTTAGAATACATAGCAGCAAAACGTAGGCGGATAACTGATGACTACAGACGAGATTTTACAACAGCTTTAATTGCTGCAGAAAGAAACAGAGACGAAGCACTGCAGAATTTACCTAAAGAAAAACAAGCCGAATTGTTAAAAGAATTTTACGATATTGCTCATTCTTCGTCGATACAACAACTTGACCTACGTGATTATTTTAAAGATAAAGATAAACGTAGTCCAAATGTTGTACTTAGTAGTCTATACAAAAGATTTTCAGAGTTACCGCCCGGATTAAGAAATGCTTATGTAATTTTATCAAACCAATACGAAATTGCTGGTTTGGCTTTACTTAACGCGCAGAAAAAAATAATTGGAGATAGCCCAACTGCATCAGAGCAAAACTTGTTAGCTATGCTTGAAAAAAGAATTGTTCCTTATTTTCCATTATCGCGGGAAGGTGAGTATTGGGTAGACGTAGAACTACCTTCAGAATTTATTAACCCAGAAAATAATAAAGTAGAGACAAAAAAAGAAACTTTTACGTTTGCTTTTACTTCTAAAGCAGAAGCTGAAAACGCACAAAGATCCTATGAGTCTACAAACGACACAATAATAAGACCTGTGTACGTTAGAAGCGCATCTGATAATTTACAAGACGGTGGGTATGCCGCATACAACAAATTATTAAGAGAAGTAAAAAGTATAAAAGGTAAAAATCCAGCAGAAAAAGCGGCGAATAACCAACTATTAGACTTGATACAAAAACAAATGATGGATTCATTTCCTTCAGAATCTTTAATGAACCAATATAAAAAACGTGGAAATATTCCGGGCTACGAGCCAGATGTGTTTAAAAACTTTGCTAACATGGCTTTTAAAATGTCTAACGAATTAACTCAAATAGACACACTTAAAGAACTTAACGACGCTGTAGATGCAGTAACTGTATCAGATACTAAGATTGACGTAAGGTTGAACGATGCTGTAAAAACAGTATCCAAAAGAGCAGATTTTTTAAGGAACCCAACGCCAAACCGTTTTGCTGGTATGGCTGCGTATACAGGGTATAACGCTTATCTAGCAGGTAATGTTTCTTCTGCAGTAGTTAACTTGACTCAACTACCTGTAGTTACTTTTCCTAAACTGTACTCAGAATTTGGACTTGCTAAAGCTACAAAGATGTTAGTTAGTACGTCAAAAATATATGGTAAAAATTTAGCTGATTCAGATAAAGGTAGAGATGACAACACGGCGCTTACAGTTCCGGGGTTAGATTGGAGTTTAGCTGACGTTACTATATTTACAAAAGAGGCATTGGCAAATGACTCTGGGCTACAAGATTTATACAATGTTGCAAAAGACAGAGGTGCAATACGTAGAACTACTAGTCAAGAATTACAAGACGCTAGAAACAACGACGGTATTTTTAAATTAGGCGGAGACTTACAAAGAATTGAACTTGCTGCTAGTTGGGCTTTTCAAAACTCAGAACGTGCTAACCGAGAAATTGGTATTTACGCAGCGTATAAACTAGGTATAGAAAAAGGATATAGCCAAGAAGAAGCTGTACGAAGGGCAGTAGATATTACTGAAGAAGCTAGTGGTACAGCGCTTGCTGAACTTGGCCCTCAGATTTTTCAAGATGGTTGGGGTAAAGTTTTTGGTACGTTCAAACGCTTTGCTTTTTCACAGGTATATTTACTATATAAATTACATCGCCAAGCATTAGGTTATTTATTTCCTTCAACGTATAAACCAGATAATATGCTGCCTATAGACCCCGCTACAGGTAAACCCATAGACGCTAGAAAATTAGCTGTTAAACAATTAGCCGGAATTAATATTATGGCTGGAGTTTTTTCAGGGGTTCAAGGAACTCCATTAGGAGGAATTGGCTGGGTATTTTATACACTTGGAAATTTCACTTTAGAAGCGTTAGGTGTTAAAGACGAAGATGATGATAGGTTAACTTACAATCAATTTCTAAAACAAACAATGGGAGAGATAGCGTATCGTGGGCCTCTTAGTTATTACACTAATTTAGCTTTCTCAAATAGAGTTGGGCTTAACCCATCAGCATTAATTTTTAGATACGACCCAAGAAAAGCAGAAGAACTAGGTTTCTATTATCCCTTTGTTGCGCTTGCTGGGCCTACTTTTAGTTACGCAGAAGGTGTTGTAGAAGGCGCTTTTAAATACTTTGACCCAGCTAGGAAAGAACCATTTTTTGATGCAATGCAAATGGCGTTGCCTGCTGCTCTTAAAAACCCATTAAAAGCTGCAAGGCTTCTTACAGAAGGAGCGGTAAATAAAAAAGGCGTACCTATTTTAGATGACCCTAGTAGTTTAGATGCCTTTGGGCAATTTTGGGGATTTGCCCCAGCAGATATATCAAACAAATGGGAAAACATAGGGTTTGTTTACGAACTTGATAACGCTATATTAGATAAACGAAGACAACTAAAAGATTTACGTTATTGGGCAATAGATTCCGGTGATAGCAAAGAAATAGATGAAGTTGAAGCTATGATTTTAAAGTTTAACTTACGCGATAGAGTTATAAAAACAGGTAAAACGCTTAGTAACAAAGACTTAAACAACTCTTATAAGGCTAAACAAAAATACATTTACGAGTCTTTATTTGGTATATCTATAGATCGTGGAGTAGCAGAAACGCTTTACGATGAAGTAACTGCAGATGAATGAAGCCTTTACGCTAATAGCTGAAGTAGGTTTTCCCATTGCAATGTCGCTGATAGGCGGCTTTTTTATATTCCTCACCATTAAATACATATTACAATCAGTCGTCGGCGAAGTATCTGCTATTCATAGTATAGTCAGTAACTTAGACAACAGAGTTAAGACAATGAATCATGACATGGTGCGTATGGATTGTACGATGTGCAGTGTAGTAGGGTTACGCCCAGACCTAGAACGAATAGCTAGGGCTAATGGGAAAGAAGATGCAAGACGAGATTAATCTTGCACAATTAATTAATGAATACGGATTTCCGATTGTTGCTACAGTCGGCTTGCTTTATATGATTTATTTCATATGGGGTTTTATAACTAAAGAAATCAAGGTAAAGTTAGGAGAGACTACGGTAACGCTTATTGCTTTAATTGACAGAATACGGATGTTAGACAATGACATTATCCGGCTACAACAGAAACTAGATACGGTGATAGAGTTACGTGAAGCAGCAGATCGTAAAGATAATAAGAACAGCCGTTAGTGTTATAGGACATGTATCCCTTGCTGCTTGTGTGTGCGTTTTTCTTATCTTTGCAATCATATGGTCTTTAGGTAGTGTGTCTGCTGATGAGATGTT
>Ga0114916_1001673_pt1 | contig 12280 bp, 9 predicted proteins | sample MalvirAntarct_66_FD_83501 | JGI IMG/M metagenome (GOLD analysis project Ga0114916, IMG submission 83501) | Marine viral communities from the Global Malaspina Expedition - Malaspina viral metaG Antarct_66 | ecosystem: Environmental > Aquatic > Marine > Oceanic | place: West Anvers Island... | reverse complement strand
GTGGAATTATTGTTATATCTTCATTACAAAAAATCAAAGATTCTGCATCAATACCATCATATACCCACTTTTGATACAGCACTGGGTAATCACCAAACATACATTCAACTTGCGATGTAATAACAGTATCTTCATCTGTTTTAACTTGATTGAATTTCATAATTATCCTCATTGAGTAATTTTAACATGTTAGGAATATTTATATTGATTGGGAACCTTAATAAGGTTGAAAAAAATGTCGTAAAGTTCATATTTACTTTATAACGATAATACCTCTGTTCATTGGGCAGGGCAACCGCATGAGTGTTTAATTTTTATACATGTCGCTAAATCCCGCTTTTAAAACAGCCTCTAAGAAAGTTGGTTTCATCCATGCTAGTTTACATTTTGCACAGATACTCCCTTTTGAAGACTCTGCCATGAGCATATTTAAAGAGAGTTGGCTTAACATAGCCCAATTCTCGGCACCGTTTTGTTGATGAATTTCACATTGGTCTTCTCCCAAACTGACATGATGCTTTAGTTAAAGAATATGACAATGATAAGGTAACCTGGGTCTCTAAAACCAGTGATGGTGATGGTTACGATATTAAGTACTGACTTGGTCAACTGAATTTGGTCACCCTAGTTAAGTTCGTTAAGCTACTTCTTTTAACGGCTTACCAATACACTCAAATTAATTGGGACTTTGGTAATCAAGGTATGGATGCATTCGTTTGCTGCTGTACCCCATTGTGATGTAATTCAGACATCTTGTTGTGCTACATATCGCGTCCGATAATTGCGCCAGTGAACTCGCTCCTGTTTCAAGCTGCCGAAAAAGCTTTCTACTACGGCATTATCCCAACAAACATTCTTTTTTACTAATACTGCCTAAAAATCTATGTGATCTCAGTATTCGTCGATATTGATGACTTGTAGCAATCTACAAAAATTGGCCTGCTTGATAGAAGCTATACGAATTACACTACACATTGCTGATTTGAAAAAATCTGCACTTTAATAGTTATTAAAGTGCACTTTTCGCGAGTTATAGTGCTTAATCGACGTGTTGTGCGCATTATCGTGACGCACTAGTGCAAAACTCAGTTTATGCAGAAGAATATGCATAAATAGTCACATATCTATCAGTCTTTAATGTTTCACTCTTAATCAGCAGAGAAAATGCAATCGCATGACTGAAGAGTAAGTAACTCGCTTTTGGATACAAGTGAGTCAGTGACGTTACTAAATTAGCAGAAGATGCATTAACTTAAATATTGCAAAAACCTGCTCCAAAGCAAGACCGATATTATACGCCTTCAATAAGATATCGTGACATGAGTGACACCCCTCACATAATATTTAAAGCTCCGCGTTGCACATCACAATAGAAATCTGACTTAATAGTTGCGCAGTCCGCTTTTGCTCTTTTGTACTCTTGATCAAGTTTCAAATCGCTACCACTCAATAACTCCCAATTTGTTCGATAGAAATTACTCAACACGAACGTAGTAAATAGTTCTGGAGTAAACACTTTATTGGTTGCAATTCTAGAGCTGTTATTGATGCCTAAATGGATATGAGCAATAGGATGGTTAACCCTTTTATGCTGCTGCTCACTAAGGTCGTAGCGTAATATAGGAGTTGTAATATTCGATCTCAGCTCACAAAGGGCTTGAGTATAATCTTCGAATGACCATTCATCCTCTAGATAATATTGATGGTAGGTTTGTAGCAAGTCCGTCGGAGAGTCTGGCTCATCAGAATATGTACTAGAGTTCATAGGGTTTGGATAAAAAGCCATTCGAAGTTCATATGGATAGGATAGCTTAGGCTTCTTCGGGTCAGGCTTTAGCTCTCGAAATGAAAACTGAAAGTAGGAAAAATCACTTAGAATAAAGTTATAATATCCTTTGTTTAGTCCTGCGAAATAAATCTCTTCGTGTGTCGAACTACTCATTAAAGCTACCTTATTGAAGCCATCGCAAACCTTTAGACTTACCGGATAGACCATTTTAGGCTCTAAACCTAGCTTATTGCATATAGCCATGGCTCGAACAATCCCACTATCGAAGTTTTTCTGCTTCATTTAGATCCCCTTTAGGAAGTCTACTTTTTCTTCTTCACTAACGCCTAAAAGTTCAAGCTGTTCACGATAGTTTCGTTGTAGTTCTTTTAATTTTTGGCTCTTTTCAGATAAGTCTCGTTGAAGCGTCTCGATGTGCTGAGGGTCTGGCTGCACAAACTCTAACCGAGGCGCCTTCATGAGTGACTTCCGTAGTTCATCAAAAAACAATTCAGCTCTAGAACCGATGCCGCTGACCCTTAGCCAAGCTTTTGCTCTAGTAAAGGCTGTAAAGATTCTATTTCTCGAGTAATGACTACCTTCAGTCCAGTACAGAGAATCTATGCCTATAACAAGTACAGCAGGGGCTTCATTTCCCTTAGCACGATGAATTGTCGACATCGTCACTTGCCCTTTTTCGATAAACGACTTCGAACTATAAGGATTTAGTAATACATTATTCGACGAAATGCCGTGTGTGAACAATCGATCTTGAATTGCTTTAAAATAGCCACGAGCATTGCGGTCATCCAATGCGATGATCATTATATCTTCCGCCTTCAATCCATCGGCTAGTAAAGAGAGAATATTATCGACGACCCAGTCTGACTCTTGATTAAGGTTATGAAAAGATTTATATTTAATAAGTTCTTCTAGTGGCTCATAAGCTGATATCGAAAGCGGACTATTTTTACTTGGGCGCTCTAGAATTATCTCACTACCAATCTCGAAGTCTCCTTTAAGAACATCATAACCGACATCCTCCCAGTGAGCCTTATCTTCTAAGTTCTGAACGGGACACCCATCTTTTCGATACAAACCAAAACCCAATGCATGAGCAGCGATAAGAACCTCACGAGGGTTGCGGTAACACTTAGTAAGAACAATATCGTTGTCTAAATACTCAGGTAAATGACGCCCAGCTCTTTGAAGATCAATGTAATCTTCACCATCACTGTCTTGACCAAATAGCTCTTTAGGTGATCTAGTTTTTACCTTAAAGATATTTTGTAACTCATCGTATCCCCAGATAATATTTTTTGTATCTCGATCCCCTTTAGTGATTTGGTAGACAAGGCGGAAAAATGAAAACGTCATATCCTGAGCCTCATCCATTAGTACGTAGTCATACTCAGCTCTAAGCTTATTGCTAGCTATAGCATCTGAACAAACATACTCAAAAGGGTTGCTCGGTAACTGCGCTTTAGCCTGAGGGAAACTCACTATTGGAATGCCATTATTATTACATGCGGAGTAGTAAACTCCATCTATACCACTACCACCCCAAGCATGCTTAATTTGTAAGTTGTCCCAATTGGGATCAACCTTTTTATAATGCCTATAAAAACGTGTAATTAGGTTTTTTACATGAACATATAGGCTCTTGGTGAAAAACGTAAAAAGAATTTTCTTCTCAGGATACTCCATGTGGATATGAGCAGCTTTCATCGCCAACACAACCGTTTTCCCTGAACCAGCTAGCCCACGAATCCGTTGAGGACCATCAATAATAGTGACCGCACTATTTCTTTGACGAATATCGAAGGTTTTAATCTCTTCTTCAAGCTTCATCAAAGTAAACGCTTTAGTGGTTTTGTCACCCTCATCAACATTCCTTTGTTGATCCGAAGACAGCGCTTTAGTGCCCTCCAATATAGCTCGGCACTCATTGAACTTATCTTCCGAGATAGGTGCACCAAGCTCTTCTCTCATAATGGCTAGAGTATCAGTAAGCTCTGTAATAGAAGTAATAAAAAGGTCTTCATCACAGTCTAAGCCTGCTGTAGACTCTGTATAAAAAAAGGCGTCAAAGCCAATGCTGAGTTCTTGTGTTCTCTTTTTCTTAGTACGAAGAAGTTTACTTTCGTATAGATTTGAAAATATTAGACTTCTGTATTCATCCCATTCTTCATCTATTTTTCCCGAGGAAACAGTACCGTCAAACTCACTGAAGCGCAGTGCTAACACACCATGTTGCTGACTTAGTAATACTAAGTCAGATGTTTTCGTTAGATCAGATTCATATCCATAAAACTTCGGAAATCCAAAGTAAACAATAGCCTGATCTAAACCCAAATCTTCGCTATTAGCTTTCAGGTGACCAACTACTAACTTTGCTAACGGTACACTTTCAAAGTGTTTCGAAGTAATTACTGTTTCCATCGCCATTAAGACCTTGTTATGTGAGGTTTTTAATAATAATACAGACTAACTAACATCTCGACTACTGCAACTAACTAAACTAGAGATCCGCTTCAGGTTACTGAAGCAATATAAAGGTGATATGTAAGGCTTGCCACAAAACGCGCACCAATTAACATCCTACGCTAACGGGGCAGGTCTTTCCTTTTGCCATTCATTACTATTTGTATATCAAAGTGACCAAATCATCGATGCATAAGCTTGCATTCATAACTCAAAATGGGGCATAAATGAGTAGCTGTTTGTTAAAATAATCTACAAATCAGCTTGTGCATCGACTCTCTACAATTCGATTAGCATTACCTTGCAACTTTTCTATCCGTCTTGAGCGCTCACACTCCCAAGCTGAAACAGGATATTGCTTGTCCCACGCTTGCATCAATTGACTTTGTTGTTTACTCATTTTGTATTTGGGATAAGTCTGTTCCATGTACATATAAGTTCTAGCGATAATCCCTCTCGCAACTTCTGGCGGTTGTGCCTTACGATCATCTATTCGCATATCACAACTACCGAAATCAGACTTAGCAGCAGGCAGCATAGTAAAGTTGTAATTGCTACGAAGTGCATTTACTGCACCGATGGCGGGGAACAAGTTATGCATATCAGACTGCATGTATCGATACTCACTATTGATTTTTTCCGCGCATTTTCTGCCTTTGAATGACTTACCTTTACTATCGACGCAACCAGCATGGCCATTGCGCCACTCAGTAAAAGCACGGCCAAAGTTCTCCGCTGGAACCACATGTTCCCATTCAACTTTTTTAGCTCGTTTTAAATGAGTAGTAGTCACAAAACCAACAGGCGCTTCGATGTTCTTTTTAGCATCAAATTTTGCTCCGCAGTAAAGTGTCTCTCTATGATCTTGATACACATGCCTTTCAAGCATCTTTTTTGCTTTATTGAATGAATCATTAGATGTATTACCCCCAGCAACAGAAGCAAAGCTAAAAACCAATAGCGTGAGAGAAAATGCAATTTTAGCAATAGTCATAAAAGGTTTATCCGATGTATGGTTGATAGATAATGCCTTACTTTTAGTTGCTATACCAAACCCACGGATAATTTGACTCATTTTTGGACATTTCCGAGTTAGACCATTAATTATAATTCGTGAGTTTCAGGTTAAATTTTCTATGGGTAACGCCCGCTAATTAGTGAACAAAGTGCTGGCGGGGGAATTGGGCAGCAATTAACATTACAGCCTTAGTGAATCTTAATTCAGCGGCTTGTTATGTTTCTTCTGCAATTACCTGCTTTGAAACTCTTCTATTTTCTAAGCTTTTTATGACGATAGGCATTGCAATTTGGAAAGACCCCTCTGCATTAACTTCATTTATTGCATCTTTAACAAATGTAGTCATTTCACTTTTTAGCGACAACCCATTTTCAATTGCCTCTTTAGCTTTATCTTGTGCTAACTCACCAAATCGAGAATTCATCCCTATGACTGCAACAGAACCTTCTTCGATACGTTCACTCACAACATAGACTTCAATCATTCCATCTATATTTGTTCGCTGCTTCATTGTATATTTAATTAAAAGATCAGACTCTGTTGACGGACAGTTCACTCCAAGAATGAACTCTGTGTACATTTCTCTCAGTGATTTCTCGTCTAACTTATATTTTTGTGCTGAACTTAGGGCTTTGTTTATTGAATACTCAACAACTTCTGCAATGTATTCAGCAGTCAAAAGCCCCTGATAATGTTTTTCAGGAATAAACATATCATCGCCATACACCGAGGTATAACCATTCCGTATTAAGTTATTGGGATCGCAAATTTTTTTTACGACATACTCACCATCGGTTTCAAAGTCCCCACTTTGAAAGTCAATTCTTAGAGTTGCCAAATGATTAGATATTAAATCAATCACATGCTGAGCTGTAAGGGTACTTCCAGCAAAAGCAACGAAGCATTCAACTTGCAAAAAAACACTGTTATATGACTTGAAGTTCTCCCCTATGAAATAGGGTTGCCAAAGCTTAACTGGAATTTCTTTAATTTTTTTGAATCCAGATAACAAAGGAGAATGACCGTTCGAACTAAAGCTTGTAATAATACTATCAGCTACTGCAAATAGTCCTTCCCCTCTCACACCTGTACTTTCTTTGATATTATCGATACTTCGCCATGGATTTTCATCAAAGTTATATCCAGCAACAACTAATGTCATCGACACTCCTTAGAAACATAACAGCGTATGAGCGAGAATTCCGATAAACATCTTGAGATGCTCATCAAGACGCAACATCCATACTACTATAATTGTTAACAATTTTAGTGACTTATCATCTTAATTCACTCGAATCAATCACCTTTGAGTCTAGTCTAAAGCGAGAATTTAGATTACAAACTCGTTATGTAGAGCAGATATATTAACAAAATAAGCCAATTCAACTAGATAGAATTTTCCTTTAGGTAAAATCAATAATTTTCGCAATTAAATAACGAGAAACAACACTGTTGTTTTAACGCAGATAAATTATAACTGTATAAAAATCAGTATACTTTCATAAACTAGAGATAACTAAGTTAGAGAACAGTTTAAATTTGATTGTATCTAACAAACAATGGGGCATAAACAAGCTAGACATGTAACTCTTAATAAGCATATTGATAATAGAATAATAAACTCTAAAAGTGTTCTAATTTAAGCAAATGCATATTTTAATCTATGTTCCGTCCTAGCAGTTTTGCCAGCATCACTACTATCCCACCTTCTCGTACACTACCCTGTTCAATCACCAAATAGTTACGAACACAGAAAAATAACCCAATAAGACCGCAGACTATGCCTAACCATTCAAAAAGGTGCATTCTTCGTCCAAAGAGAGCTTCAATAGCAGGGTAGATAACACTACCCTCACCAGAAGCAATTTTTGATTCTAACCAAGATGGGACAATGAAATAGAACAGTAAAAAAGTGATAACCCCAAACAACAAAGCCCCCCACCAAGGCAATCTAGAACCTATAAACGCTGAATCTGATATTATCTGGCTAGCGTGACTTCTACGTCTGTAACGTCTTCCCATGACATAAATCCCTTTAGTTAAGCTTTCCTAGCACCTAAAATGATAACGAGTACATTGCTACACTAGCTCTGGGTTACAAAGGCAAAATTGGCTCATCAAACTTATCGTACAATGACTCAGACATAGTATGCACATAGGGTCTTGAGCCACCTATATCTTGACCTTCGTTATATATATCCAACAAATGTAAAATCACATCGTTAACACTTTTAAGTTTATGTATTTCCTTCAATGTCTGAAGCGCCACTTGAGTTTCATGTGTAACGCGGATTTTCTTCCGACTTTTTTCGTACATTGTACTTTTAAAGTTCTTGAGGGTTACATCGCTTAAAACATCAAACCAATCACTAATAGATTCGATTGAACTGTCATCTAGTTCAAGCTTGCCCGTCTTTTTAACAAAAACCTTCAAGTCATCCAACATTGGTTTGGGCTCATTTTTCTCAACCAAAACAAATAGTTTATCAAGAGAATCATTGATGACGTCAAACTTCCATTCTAGCAATTCACTCATTTACCTTCCCTCTGCTACAAGCCAACAATTCCATTGATAATAATTAAAGTGCGATATTTTAACCTTGGTATTAATCACGATTTCCACATAAACGTCAAGATGTTAGCAAGGTAGAACGAGCAACAAAGTCCTGACTAAAGCAAACTTGAAGCTGTTCACATTTAAATTAGGTAATCTGATGAGAATGACTCCCGCATCTATATGGTCTCCCACATATAGTTGCTCCTTTGCCCACAGGTTGTATCAGTCGACAACTTCTAACCATTCCTCTGGTAAATCAAGGAAGATGCTCTTAGCCTTTGTACGTTTAACCTGCTTAGGACCCAATCCATAAACCGTAGTACCAGTTTCGTTAACAAATATCGTCAGTGCTTTCTTAGCCCGAGTAAAAGCGACATAGGTATTACATAGCTCTTCTTTGTATGTTGAAAGTAAGCTTTGACTAAACAAAGGATCGAATACATAGCAATGCTCCGCCTCTAATCCCTTCGATTTATGGAATGTCAACACTTGCAGGGGCTTTCCTTCTGATGTATCAAATCCCGCTTTTAGTAGTGTTTTTTTGATGCTCTCAACTTGTTTATTGTAACGACACAAAATGAGTGTATTTTCATAACAATTATCATTTTCCTCTAAATCCTTAATTAACCAAGAAACGGCTTCTTTAAACTTATCGCAGTATTTAACTCTAGCAAATCCCGTATCTTGCTCATCTACACTTAACATGCTTATTGAGCCGAGATAATCGGTATTTATATCAAATCTTAGAATATTTGTTAGTTCAACGAGAGGCTCAGTCGTTCTATAATTACGTGTAAGTTGGTACCTGCCCCCGCCCTCAAACTTCTTCTTAAATTTAGTAGTTATCTGGCTGTTCGCGCCACGAAAACCATAAATTGATTGAGCGGGATCTCCCACACAAAAGAACTTAATATTGTTGTTATATAAAGTTTTGATGATATGCCATTGAACGGTGTTAGTGTCTTGGATCTCATCGACTATCAAATGCTCATATCGATTTGTCATATTCCCTAGAAAGTTAGTATCGTTTAAAGCGCTTTTCATTTGTAAAAGCATGTCATTAAAATCGCGATACTTGCCTTCTTTATACTTGTTGTATGCCTTATAGATTTTGGCAAGATCATCACTAAAATCCATTAAATCTGACGCTATCTTTTGAATAGTAAGTACAATATCTGGGTTATCGAAATCGGCCATGTGGCTAAAGATTGAAACACAGCGTCTAGCTATTTCGTACTCATCATATTTTTTGACTATTTCACTGTTTTCGTCAATAAGTGACTTTATCGCATTCAGCACCTCACCCGAACTCATAACCTTGAGCTTTTTGTCTTTGTCTAGAGAACTGTTACACCAACTGCTAAACGTGCTGACAACCATATCATCTGAATACAGCCTTTGAGCTTTTAGGCGGGATCTAAACTCATCAGCGGCCTTATTAGTAAAGGCAAGTACACAAATAGCACTAGGCTTGATTCCTTTTTCTAACAAATGTCTAACGCGCTCAATAATCAGACGTGTTTTGCCCGATCCGGGGCAACCCTCAACGTAGATAGCAGGTTTCTTAGACTTAACTATTTTATTAACAGAATCACAGTTCAATAGCTGCTTTTTAATAATCTTTTTAAGTATCTCACGGGCTTTTGTTACCGATTTTTGATAGTTCCTCTTAGGCTCAACTTCAAGCGTCTTGGTGGGGCTCTGAATAGCCTTTAACAGAGCCTGCCAGCGTTCATTGAATGCTGTATCGAGTAGGGATGTATCAAAAGAATAATAAAGTTTTTTACCTTTTGTCCTAAGAAATATAGCGCTCCATTTAGCCGATAACGGATCTATCGATTTATCTTTAACTAATCTCTTTAATTCTGTATCCGTTAACTCTTCAAGATACCGAGGATTTAACAATCGAACATTACCGAGTAAGGACTTAACGGAATACGTACCTAGTTTACTAATAGGATTTTTATCAAGCCTTTCACGGGACTCTAGACGGTAGCTACACACCTGAGAAGGGAACCACTCAGCAACGCCATCTAGCTCACCTGCGGCGCGCTCAAATGAGCCTGCGAGCCCCTTAATTGCAAGCTCTATAAACTTCTTGTTTTCTTTAAGTGTCTTGTCATAGCCAATCAGATGGTGGCTATATCTGTCACCTATATAAGTAGTTTCTGTAGCCCAACTTTTACGCTTAGGGAAACATTCACCTTTAGATACCCTATTATTACTCGTTTTCATAAAAGCGAATAACTGAGATACTCCATACATGATATATCCTGTATGAAGCTCTAATAACAAGGCATTATCAAGTAATTGCTTATAACGGCGGGGCCCTAATACCGATTGAAATTGGTAAAGCATGAATGATATTAAAGGTAGACTAACGCGAGTTGGAATAAACTCTATTTCACAGTTATAAACTAAACCCCGTTCTTTATTACGCTCATGCTCAGGATTAGCTAGAAACACATTAATAAATCTATAGTCATCATCATCTGCAAACAATTTAAATCTAGATGTAAAAAACGGGCGTTTATCGCCTCGTTTGAAGCCTTTATTCGCATCACCCACTTTATGATTTTTTACTGTTAATCTAGCCTTTCTATTATTAGTTTTAACACAAGTTATACCACTACCTTTATCTAGTAGCTTATCTCTATCTGTTGATGTAAGTAATAAACCTATACGTATATGATCAATATCAACTGCATCTTCACTAATATTGTTGATGGCTAATTTTATGAGACTACGTTGGTACTCAATAATTTCTTTATTTCTCAGCACACTAATAATATTAGTGATTTTAGTTGTATAGTTAAATGTTTTAGGATTAGTTTTTTCAGCTATTATACGATTAAGTTCTGGCTGAACAAATGGGTATTCATTTACATTAAAAATTTTACTCGGAACGATATTACGAAAGAATGCTTTACCCTTGGTCTTGCTAATAAGTGACTTAGAATTACTCTTAGATTGCTTAGAACTACTCATCCTCTAATACCTATATAATTGATTGTTTATCTGACATTTAAGAGTATGTATCTTATTGATATTACCTCTACCTAAGAATTAACACCACAGCTTTTTATCGTTATTAAGCGATTATCACGAAATTTATAAATGCTCTTAAGTGCAAGAGCGAGCCTCACATGATCACGGCATGATAGTGCATCCATGTTACCTAAGTATCGTTCTACACTAAGGATTGATTAATCCTTTAGTTCTACACATGATATCTTCGCCTTTTAAATAAACTGCACGTTTTTGCTATAAAATCGAGTAATAGCAACATTTACACCATACAGTTTTAGCGTGGACAGCGTATATATTTAAGCGTGGACATGCTAAATAATTACAGGTGGACAGATGATACTTTTGCGTTAAAATAACTACCACACTGGGTCGAATATTAGTAAATAAGGATGTTACATTGTGGGTAGAAAACGCCAAGATCGAACAATAAATGAATGGATAGAACATGGGAAAATCCTATTAGATATAATTGGTAAAAAACATTCACTATATAAAAATATTGAAGAAACTCTTTCAACATTAATAAACCAGCTCAGTAAGGAAATTAAACAAAAATTAAAAAACCAACCAAATGAGAAAAATAAACAAGAACTAACAAACCAAATCAATGAAAAAATTAAACAAGAATTAACAAACCAACTTAATTTCCACAAAGATAATTTAGGCAAGCACTGGTTGATATGGACTAAGAAAATAAAGCAAAAATCTAAAGATGAAAATAGATCTAAATTTTATATTGAAAAGAATATATATGATAAAATACTTAGATTTGTTGGATTAAACAAGGAAACAAAAAAACAAGAAGAAATAAGTGATAACGAGATTTTCAATAGAATATTTAAACTTTTATATTCTTTTGGAATTCATAATGAGTCGGAGATGAAGTTGATATTAGATGAGATTGAAAGGTTCAACTCTGCCACATCAGAACGTTATTCAAAAGATACGCTAACTGGCGAAGATATTGGTTACCAAGGCCAAACGAGTAAAATCATACACGCAATACTGGAAGAGCTAAAAAGCCATAAAATTTCAAGCTTCGAAAAGTTGCAGTCAATAAAGAAACATGTCAGAAATGAAAAGATTGATGAACTTAAATCTGAAATAGAATCACTAAAAAATAAGATTAAAAGACTTGAAAGCAAGCTAGGAGATGATGAAATTGAGCTTGATCTTGAGTTTGATAAATAAATACAAACTTAGCCCCCTTTTTATCTATCCTAACCGTGTCAAAAACAGCGGCTGAAATTGAGTCTATAAAGTGATACTATGAACGTGTTTCTAGTATCACTTTTCCCTTCTAGCTCAACCCTCTAAATACAATTCAACTAATACACTTACTGGAGTTTTCAATGACTACAGCGACCCCGTTCGCGCTGTATTTGAGCCGTCTGTCTATTAATAGTCAGCGCTCTATCAGCTC
>Ga0114916_1001672_pt1 | contig 12281 bp, 11 predicted proteins | sample MalvirAntarct_66_FD_83501 | JGI IMG/M metagenome (GOLD analysis project Ga0114916, IMG submission 83501) | Marine viral communities from the Global Malaspina Expedition - Malaspina viral metaG Antarct_66 | ecosystem: Environmental > Aquatic > Marine > Oceanic | place: West Anvers Island... | reverse complement strand
TGATATATTTATTCATTTTAATTTTATTTATTTGTTATTTTCCAATCGTTTTATCATTGCTTTCATTTCTGCAATTTCTTTTTCTTGCGCTTTAATAATATCCTCTGCTAATTTCTTAACCTCCGGATCTTGTATGTCAGCTCGTTTACTAGTTAATATGGCAATAGAATGATGCGGTATCATAGCTTTCATCCATAGTACATCGCCAATAATTGGAGCTTGGGCTCTCACAAGACCTAATGCGCCAGCAAAAAGAACAATACTTCCCAAGATGATTGCTATATTCTTCTTTTTGTTTTGGTACATACTTCGCATCGCCACAAACATTATAATGGCCATTGCAGCAATACCCAAACAACTCATATAAAATCGGGTAAGACTAAAGTAGACGTGATCTATTTCATAAGAGTTTAGGTACATTGTAACATACATTGCTACAAAGGATGCTGCAAGCATACCTACAAATTTCGTGTATTGATTCTTCTTTTTGTGTCGATTTGCATTTTCCATTTTATGTTCATTTTAGTGTTACTTATTTCCGCTTCTTTTTAATTGTTTTTCTAATTGTTGGTGAAGATGTGTACCACAGTAAAAAGCCACTTAATACTGTAATTAATCCCAATAGTGAGAACGCTCGCAATACTATTGTATTAAAATTGTCCCTGCCTTGATAATCCATAGTGTGTGTCATCCATAAAAAATCGAACCAACGCCATTCTCTATGCCGTACCGTTTGGAACGCACCATTTTCGACAGCTATATAGGCTTTTAAATCCTGTGGTGTTTCAAACGAAATTTCATAGGCTGGAAGTGGTCGACCACGATATTCATGATGATCTCCAACATTTTCAATTAACTCAATACCCGATATTTTGAGGTGTGGCAACATATATCTATTGACCACTTCTCTTGCTTCATCTTTAGTAACTCCTTGTTTTTCATCTCCCGTTGTGGCATTGAAAAGTGTGGTTTTATTTATCCAGTAATAAGGTTCTTTGGCTATTTCCAATAATTCCAAAGTTTGAATGGGTTGCAATGTTTTAAGTTGGGCAGTCCCCATTAAATTATTGAAAGATGTCTGTTTGGGTGCTTCCCTCTTAAATTGGTCTCCGTGTATTTCATCTATATCTGTCCAGCTGAAATACAAGCCGCTTATAGTCCATATCAAAAATTGAATACCAATAAAAAGACCCAAATAGCGATGCGTTTTTCTTATTTTAAGAGCTGTCTTTCTACCTACCATTAACTTTTATTTTTTATTTCGTGACGACGAATGAGTTTTGATGATTTTCCATTTTCCCTCAATTTTTTTCAGGATAGAGGTTGCCACGCCTTTTTTACTAATAGTTCTACTTTCTCCTTTATTGTCTGGTTTAAGCACAATGGTATAAACATAGGTTTCTGTAGTAAACGCATATGGTTCATCAACTTGAACATCAATGTCATAATCAGAAAATGTAAAACTTTAAAAATGCCCCAATTCTGGACCTAAATGATGCTCTATATAATGTGCATAAGAACCTTCTACACCTCCAGATTCAAAAATATTTGAATCTTCTGTAAATAGTTCAAATGTTCCCTCGGTCGTTAAATCTTGTAACGCATCCTTATATGACTTCATTACAGAGATTACACTTTCTTTATCTGTAGAATCTTTATCATTCTGTGCATTGGTACTATTAACTGTTGCAATGAGTACAGTTACGAGTGTAATAATTTTAAGTGCTTTCATAATTATAGTTTTAAAGGGTTTATTTATCAACGTGAATTCTATTAATATTTGCAATCTTTTGTTCGGTTTGACTACTGGGTCTGCAATACTATTTCATACACTTATATTGGGACCTAATTAAGAGAAAGAGCCCTACTCTTAAACCAATAAAATAGATATCCCCTTTCGCTAATTAAAGCTTTTAATTGCCTGACATAGAAAGAGGGATATTATTACTTTAGGTATTTAATCTCTCTTTCCCCTGTACAGGCTGCTATTAACCAAATCAACTTTTTCTCTTCAAAATTAATTGTGCCTGACACGGGAAGGATTTCAATAATTATTAAACTTATTCCCCTTCCCACGACAGGACTTAACTATTCAGATATCCTTTTGATCATGCAACCTTCTGTTAACTAATAACCAGAAGATTGAAAGAACTATCTATTTAATAGTTTTTTGAACTTTTCCGCATTTTAGCATTTTGCTTCCATAATACGGATTTTTAACCTCGTTACTGGTACTTAACCATGCGCTCCCCTTATCATACATTGGGCAAAATTGTTCGTACAACGTGCGTTTTGTTCCTGTAATAGCCACCATATCGGTAACATCCTTACTCAACGTTTTAAAATGCTCGCGTTGATGGTCTATGGCACTTTCAGAAATATGTTCTGCATGTTCGGTCGCATCTTCTATAATATCGGCCAATTCTTCTTGCTGTGCTTTTGTATAGCTATCCATTTCAAATGCTTTAAGAGAGGCTACCAATTTGGCACCTGATTGTGCAGCCTTTTTAGTATCATCTCCTACCAACGCATCTTTTAGATTGAAGTAATCACTTAATATAGCTTCTGCTTTTGCGTCACTTTTTTGGTTCATCATTTTGCTATGGTCCATTTTCATATCTGCATGATCGTGGTTCATTTTTTCCTTTTCCTGGGCATTGGTAAAAGAAACTGCTAACAATAGCACTGCTGCTATACTCATTTTTAAATTTTTCATTTTTATTTATATTTAATTATTGTTTATAAACTATCTTTTAATTGCGTGATCCAATTGATCATTTCTTCTGCCTCTGCTTTTGAAAACGCTGCGTCTTTATGGATTAAAGTGTAAGAGTCCAAAGGCATTTCTCCACTTTCTATCTGTTTGATAATTGATCGAAGTTTACTTGATTTTCTTCGGCTGGAAAGCGAATCCCATTCACTAAAATTAAGTTCGGCCTTTCCTTCTTTAATATGGTCCTCCAAAAACCAAGCAGCGGGTTGAATCTTATTATACCAAGGGTATTGGGTATTATTACTATGGCAATCATAGCAGGATACCTGTAACTTATTTTGGATAGTTTCTGGAACATTATTGACCAGCATAAAATCAGTTGAAGGTACAGTATCACTTTGATTGCGTGTAGTGGGAATAAATTGAATTCCCACAAACGCCACCAGTACTATTATTGCTGTGATTTTTAAAATTCTCATTTAGTTGATTTCTTTTTCAACTCTACCACAGGTCAACATTTTACTTCCATAATAAGGATTCTTAACATCCTTACTTCTACTTAACCAATTACTCCCACCATCGTACATTGGGCAAAACAATTCGTATAGCGTGTTTTCTGTTCCAGTAATGGCAACCATATCGGTTACATCCTTGGTCAATATTTTAAAATGCTCACGCTGATGGTCAATGTCACTTTCAGAAATATGTTCTGCGTGCTCTACGGCATCTTCAATAATATCCTTTAAATCGGCTTTTTGAGCGTCTGTATAATTTGAATCATCAAGATTTCCGAAACTTTTTGCTATAGTTCCTCCAAGTTCTTTAGCCTTAGCATTATCATCTGCAACCAAAGCATCTTTAAGATTAAAATAGTCGATTAAAACAATTTCAGAATTTCCATTTCCACTCATTCCCATTTCTTTTTTATCGCCATCGTGATTCATTTTTGAATGATCTTCATCAGCACTCATTTCTGAATGGTTACCCTCAGTGCTATTTTGTTCTTTGTTGTTGTCTTTGCAAGACGTTACTGTTAAGGTTATTAATGCTATTGCAACAATACCTAATGTTGCTTTTAATTTGTTCATTTTGTTTTAGATTTTAATAGTTAATTGTTGATTGTAATTTATGGTTATAACTGTTTACACAGCTTAATTTATTTTTATTAATAGTGCTATGTCCAACAGATTTTGGATTGTCTTTTTCTTATTTATTTGAGCCTATGGTCTGCTTAATTTCTTCATACTCATCTTTGGTTATCTCTACTTTTGCGTACCTTTCGTTCAATATATCCATAGCCTTTGCAATTTTAGTACGCTTTATTTTCTTCCCTCCTGCATAAATAAAAATGCCAAGAATTATCACACCGAAAACGATTAAAAAATCCCAATTGTAGTCCATAATCTTATTATTTAATGATTAAAATCTCACCGATAATCCCCCTCCTGCTCCAAAACGGTTGTCATAACTACCCATGATTGAAAAATCCCTAGACAAGAAATATTCAATTCCGGCACTCCAGGTTACCTCCTTCTTAAAATTATCACCTTGCGGCAAATCATCAACCCATCCAAAGTCTGCCTGATATTCATAAACTCCAAAAACAACAGTTCTTGGAAAAATTGATATCGCACGACTCAAACTAATTTGTGGTCGTAATTTACTGTCCATACGGACATCCAGATTAAATAGGTAGGGTGTTAAGTATCGTACTCCCGCTATAGCAGTTGTATTTATTTCATCGAGACTATCTGCTCCTTCATTTTCAACATTCACACCACCAAAAACACGTAAATAATCATGCAGATAACGCTCGTATGTAAGTTCTGATTCTATATTTTTGTTCCATCCATATTCCGCTATAAGCGTAAACTGATTTCTAATATTGGACGTCATAAATGTTGCACCAGTCATATGTGAAGCTACATCAACCATTCCCCAAGAATACCATAGGTCTGTTTCTTTAATCAATTTTGAAACAGGATAGGCTTCCATTCTAGCATCCCTTGGCGTATCATAGCTCATTACTCTAGCCATACCACCCATCATATGGTATAAAATATGACAATGGAAAAACCAATCTCCATATTCATCCCCATAAAACTCGATAGTTATTTCTTCCATTGGCGGAACATTTACGGTATGTTTTAAAGGCGAGTATTCCCCATTTTTATTAATAACTCTAAAAAAGTGACCGTGTAAATGCATAGGATGGTGCATCATTGTAAGGTTATTTAGAGTAATTCTTGTGACTTGGTTTCCCTTTATTTTTATCTTATCAGTTTCAGACAACGGAACACCATTCATACTCCATATATAGCGGTTCATATTTCCTGTGAGGTTCAATAAAATTTCATTGACAGGTGTGTCTTTTGCATAGGTTGTTTTTTCAGGGGATTTCAAATAATCATAGTTGTATTCTGAAAACATACCTGCCTGACCGGCAGAATGGTCCATTCCCTCCATTGTGCTTGATTCTTCTTCATCCATTTTCATATCACTATTACCCATTTTAGAATGGTCCATATGGGTCATTGTGGAATCCTTGGGCATATCATTTGCTTTGTCATCCTTCTTCATGTTAGAATGATCCATCTCCATAGTTCCGTCCATCCCTTTCATATCGTCCATCTGCATTCCATATTCTTCTTTCATTTCAAAACGTTCGTCTTTACCCGGTTGAAATTTAAGCGCATGGGCCCCCATTTTCATTTTCATCTTGGCCATTTCCTGCATCATTTGGATTTTGTCAGGCTTCGGCACAATTTCAGCAGGCAAAATTTTACCATTACCGATGTAGGCCAAGGCTGTACCAGAACCATCTTGCGCCATTGATCGGAACTCAATTTTACCATCTTCGGGAACTGTTATTATAAAATCGTAGGTTTCTGCAATGGCGATAAAGGTTTTGCTGTGTTCTATAGGAACAATGTCCTTTCCGTCAGCCGAAACCATTGTGGGTGCCTGACCACCAAAGGTCATCCAAAACTGTGATGAGGCCGCACCGTTGATGATCCGTAACCGTATTTTTTCGCCTGGTTGAAATTCGGGGTATTCAGCAACCTCCTTTCCGTTGACCAAAAAAGCAGGGTAATAAATATCTGCAATGTCCGCACCTTCCATTCGTTGGCGCCAGAAATCTAGTTGTGCGCCAAAGGCACCTCTTGCCACTACTTGATTTAAAGGTGTCGATGTACCCTTCTTCATTTGGTACCACTCATTACCTCGCTTAAGATTTCGTAACACATTCATTGGTTTTTCATTTGTCCAGTCAGACAACATCAATACTAAATCTTTATCATAGTCCAAAGTCTCTTCCTTTGGATGGACTATAATTGAACCAAAAACACCGCTTTGTTCCTGTAACATAGTGTGTGAGTGATACCAATACGTTCCATTTTGCTTGATTGCAAATTCATACTTAAAAGTAGTTCCAGGCTTAATTGGTGGCGTTGTTAAATACGGAACGCCATCAAAAAAATTAGGCAAAAGAAAGCCGTGCCAATGCACCGAAGTTTCAACATCCATTTCGTTTTTTACATAGATAACCGCATATTCGCCTTCAGTAAATTCAAGTATTGGCCCAGGAATTGTTCCATTAACGGTCATCCCTTTTACTTCTTTACCGGCTTTGTTAACCATTTCTTTCTTGAGAGTCAATGTATATTCGCGAACCGGTAAATTATCGTCATTGCCTTCCACCGACTGGGCAAAAACAGCATGGAACGGAATTGATAATAGAACTAAGAGATATTTAATATTTTTCATTATATTTTATTTTATCTTATAATTACCACTATTCTTTCTAAAATATTGACTCATAAGGTTATAATTTTAATTCGTTAAATAATTAATTAGAGCGGACTGAACATAATAAAGTTTTATGGTTTCAATCTGTGCCAGTTGAAATTTCAACTGTAATTCCTGAATATCTAAGACATCATTAAAATTAATAGTTCCCGTTTCATAGTTTCTAATAAGAATTTCTTCGGCATCTTCGGCCTGTTTCAGGTTGTTTGCCTGTGTGTTGAATTTTATTCGTGACTGATTACGCTGGGAAATGGCTTTCGACAAATCTGCCGTTAACACATTCAAACGTTCATCCTTTTGGGATTGTATCTCCTGTTTACGCAATTCATTTTGCTTGGTTTGTGATTTATATTTATTAGTGAATATTGGTATTGATATAGAGAGCATAGGCATCACCATATCTTTAAAAGCACTGGTTATCATAGGGCTGTCTTCTTGATTGATATACTCCACTCCGAAACCAACCATAGGGCCACTTTCTTTTTGGTTTAACAACTCAGATTGTTCAATAGACTCATAAAGTTTATCATATTTGAGCAACTCGGGATTGACGGACAAGCTCTCATAGCTATAAAAATTGTCGTCTTCCGGTATTTCCAAAGAAGAAACTACTGTTACATCTTTATTATATTCCCGATTCATCAAACTGTTTACAGCTGCCTGTATCCCTTTATTTTGCTGAATTAAAACGTCTTTCTCCTGTTTTAGCTCGTTCTGTCTAATTTGTAGTCGCAAGACATCCACAGCAGATGCCTTGCCCACTTCTAAAGAATTGAGAGCAAGACGTTCAAAGGTCTCCAAGAGCACTATATTTTTATCAAGCACTTCCTGCTTCGCTCTAATTTCATAAAGCAGATAATAGAATTGGGAAAAGGACAGCGCCAATTTTCGCTTAGCGATGGTTATTTCCACAAATTGGGCGTCAGCCATTGATGTGGCATAATTTTCCCTTGCGGAGATCGTTCCAAACCACGGTAACATTTGCATTACAGACGCTTTAAACTGCTCCATCGGCATATCCATTTCAGGAGCTATAGCCATAACGCCAAAATTAAATTCTGTATTTGGCAAGCTGTTAACTTCATTGACTTTCTCAGAAGCTATCTGATACTGAAAATCAAACTTTTGTATCTCTGGATTATTGCTTAATGCTTCTTGAATAAGAGTCTCTAAATCTTGTGCCTTTGCGAACGTTGACACAAACAACAAACAGATTATAAATAGTATATGTTTCATTTTATAGCTCTTTTTAATTGAAATTCTTTTTTCCAGCTAAACAATACTGGAACCACAAATAAGGTTATAAGTGCAATTAACATCCCACCAAATGATGGTATTGCCATTGGAATCATGATATCACTTCCACGACCCGTTGATGTTAATACAGGTAACAGCGCCAGAATGGTAGTTGCCGTTGTCATTAAACACGGACGGATCCGTTTTTCTCCTGCTTCCACTACAGACGCCCTTATTTCCTGTTTTGTTTCTGGTGTATTTCTATCAAAGGTTTGGGTCAAATAAGTTGCCATAACCACGCCATCATCGGTTGCAATACCAAACAGGGCAATAAACCCAACCCATACCGCGACACTCAAATTAATGGTGTGCATTTGAAAGAGGTCTCGTAAATTTTCTCCGAAAAAACTGAAATTTAGGAACCAATCTTGTCCATAAAACCAAATCATTAAAAATCCACCTGCAAATGCTACAGCAATTCCAGTAAACACTATCAAGGATGTGCTCACAGAACGGAATTGGAAATAAAGGATAAGGAAAATAATTGCAAGTGCCAATGGTACTACGACACCAAGAGTTTTCTCTGCACGCAACTGGTTTTCATACGTTCCAGTGAACTGATAATTGATACCTTTAGGTACGATCAATGCTCCTGAATCGATTTTTTCCTGAATAAGGGCTTGTGCATTTTCCACCACGTCAACTTCTGCAAAACCATCAATTTTGTCAAAAAGAACGTACCCTACCAAGAACGTATCCTCACTCTTTATGACTTGTGGTCCCTGCTCATATCTAATGGTAACAAGCTCACTTAATGGCACCGGGCTTCCTTTTTCAACAGGAACATAAATATCTTTAAGATCACTTGGATTTGCTCGCAGCTCTCTTGGGTAGCGTACTCGAATACCGTAACGCTCCCTACCTTCTACGGTTTGTGTCAATACCATTCCTCCAACCGAAATCTGTATGACTTGCTGAACATCTTCAATAGTAATTCCGTAACGCGCCAGTCGGTCTCTGTCAATATCCAATAACAGATAAGGCTTACCTACAATACGGTCAGCAAATACAGCTTCATTCTTAACACCTTCTGCTTGCTTTAATATATCTTCCAACTGCAGTCCAAAGGCTTCAATTTCTTTTAAATCCTGTCCTTTTACTTTTATTCCCATTGGTGCTCGCATCCCTGTTTGCAACATCACCAAACGTGTTTCAATGGGTTGTAGTTTAGGTGCTGAAGTAACTCCAGGAAGCTTTGTAACCCTCACAATTTCTTTCCAAATATCATCTGGAGATTTAATCTCTGGTCTCCAGTTTCTAAAGTACTCTCCATCGTTATCAGGGATAAGTTGTGAACTCGTCACTGAAAAGGGATCTTTCAACCTAGATGCTTCGTAATTAGAATTGTCATCCTCAATTTCATTATTTGGATTGGTTACCAAACTGCCATCCTTGAGAACAAACAATCCATCATCATTTACTTTAAAGCGCTGTCTTTTCCTGTTCTCATTTAGCATGTATTCAGATTTGTACTGAATCATATTTTCATACATCGATAAGGGTGCTGGATCCAATGCAGATTCTGTACGCCCCGATTTACCAACGACTGTTTCAATTTCTGGAAGGCTAGCTACTGCCATATCCAATTGCTGCAATACCCGCTTGTTTTCTTCAACACCAGAATGTGGCATGGAGGTAGGCATCAATAAAAAGGAACCTTCATTAAGGGATGGCATAAATTCTTTACCAGTATCACGCATAATCAACACGCCCAAAATTATAATGGCGGTGGGCACAGACAGAAATAAAACCTTATTACGCAATGCCCAACTTAAAATTCGGACATAAAACTTTCTAAAAAGTGTAAATACTCCTAAAAGACCAAAACAGATAAGACCTACAAAAATTACATTTATAAAGAAGCTTCTATCAACTCCCAATGGCCTCCAATATTCTCCCAGTAAAAATATAAGAGCAAATGCAGAGACAAATATGTTGATAGTATTCGCCAGTTTTGCGGTAATCATTTCCTTTAACGACAGAATGCCAACCGTACCAAATGCTATTAATATTAATCCTAACGGGTATCCGAAAATAAGGGATACAATACCCAGAATAATCATCGTTCCATTTAAAATATAGCTAAAAGAAGTCCTTATGCTTCTCTTTTTAAATAAATAGGCTGCAAACGGTGGAATTAAAAACAAGGACACAGTTAAGGCTGCTATTAGGGCAGCAGTTTTGGTAAAAGCCAATGGTCTAAACAATTTACCTTCAGCACCGATCATCGTGAATACCGGAATGAAACTTATAATAGTGGTCAGTATAGCTGTGAGTATAGCCCCGGAAACTTCCGCAGTGGCATTGTACACAATGGTATCCATTGGCACATCTTCATCACTTTCGTCTATATGCCTCAGCACATTTTCTGTAAGGATAACCCCCATATCTACCATTGTTCCAATAGCAATAGCAATACCCGATAAGGCCACAATATTCGCATCTACGTTGAAGAGTTTCATCGAAATAAAAACCATTAACACCGCTATAGGTAATAATCCCGAAATCAATATGGAAGCCCGCAAATTGAATACCATTATGATGATTACGAAAATGGTGACTAAAATTTGTAATGACAGTGCTTCCTCCAGCGTATCCAAGGTTTCTTGTATCAATTCTGTTCTGTCATAAAAGGGAACAACGGTAAGTTGTGATGTTCTACCATCACTTAATGTTTTAGAGGGCAAGCCTGAACTTAATTCATTTATTTTTTCTTTAACGTTATTGATAACCTCCATTGGATTGGCACCATAGCGCGCTACCACAACACCACCTACAACCTCTGCTCCTTCTTTATCTAAAAGACCTCTTCTTGTAGCAGGACCGTGGGAAACTTTTGCAATATCCTTTAAGCGTATTGAGGTGAAATCTTCTGATGTTACCACAGCGTTTTCCAAATCGGCAAGGGATTTTACATACCCCAAGCCACGTATCAGATATTCAGCTTGGTTAATTTCCAAAGTCTGTGCACCAACGTCCTTATTGCTTTGTTTTACGGCTTTTACAACTTCATTCAAACCAATTTTATATTGTTTCATCAACTCTGGGTTGACATCCACCTGGTATTCCAATACATAACCACCAATTGAGGCGACTTCAGAAACACCGCTTGCCGAAGACAGGGCATATTTCACATAGAAATCTTGAATACTTCGTAATTCTTGCAAGTCCCAACCACCCGTAACATTTCCATTTTCATCCCGACCTTCGAGGGTGTACCAATAGATTTGGCCAAGTCCTGTTGCATCTGGTCCAAGTGCTGGATTAACACCTTCCGGTAAAAGTCCGGCGGGTAATGAATTTAGCTTTTCAAGGATTCGGCTTCGGCTCCAATAGAATTCTATATCCTCTTCAAAAATGATGTAGATACTAGAAAAACCGAACATAGAAGAACTACGAATAGTCTTGACTCCTGGAATTCCAAGTAGTGATGTAGTAAGAGGATAAGTTATTTGGTCTTCAATATCCTGTGGAGAACGACCATCCCATTTGGTAAATACAATTTGTTGGTTTTCACCAATATCAGGAATAGCATCTACAGCTACAGGATTACGTGGCAGTGAACCAGTGCTCCATTCAAAAGGGGCATTTACGACTCCCCAGGCCACAAATAAAGCTAATAGCAAAACGGCTACCAGTTTATTTTCTATTAGAAATTTGATGCTTTTATTCAGCATAGAAATGATTATTTAAGTAATTATAATTTTGTTTAAAAAGTGATAAACAGTCAACTGTGTCCAAAACAAACTAATGATAGGACTACAATACAAATTACTTAAAAATCAAATAAGGAAAGTTTGTTCTAAAACATGAATATCCCAGACCAGAAGAGGAGGAGTATAATCATTGTAAGTGTTTAAATCTGCTTGAGATTCAAAAAATAGATTTATATAAGTGTGGATAAAAACAGCAACAAATAGTTGTTGGTCTTTATCTAATTTATGGATCGACATTTTCAGATTGTCTTGTCCTTCTACAACTGCTTGTTCATCATTACAGCAGTCCTTTTGTGAGACATCACATTTTGAGGATGGTAATTGCTGAACCTCCATGCCACAAGTTTCAACATGACCAAATAGAGAAGAATCAACTAAAGTATCACCACAATAATGACTTTCAAGAGTAAATGAAACTGTTGATAGTAGCACAATAAGTGCTAGGCAAATGGATGATATTTTAGAAATAATGTCTTTCATTAATGATGCAAAGTTAGAATAAAATATTTTCTATTTTAATATTTAACATTTTTTATGATTTTAAACACACTATACTCATGCGAAAAAAAAATGAAAATACGCGCAAATAGAACTCTTTTAAATTGAATATTTTATGACATTGGTCATATTCTTGTTTAATTATTAATTATATCTTCGTAGGATTCATTTAAATAAACACCTGATAATGAATTTGATGAAGATGGATATAAAAAATTATATGTTAAACAAAAATTTCTTAACTTTAT
>Ga0114916_1001671_pt1 | contig 12295 bp, 4 predicted proteins | sample MalvirAntarct_66_FD_83501 | JGI IMG/M metagenome (GOLD analysis project Ga0114916, IMG submission 83501) | Marine viral communities from the Global Malaspina Expedition - Malaspina viral metaG Antarct_66 | ecosystem: Environmental > Aquatic > Marine > Oceanic | place: West Anvers Island... | reverse complement strand
ATTTATGCCCCAAAGTGTGTTAATCATTATTGAAGGGTACGTTATCACCGCCTTCTTTTACTTACTTTTTGTAATGTAAGTTAATGATAATAAGCCGATTATCAGCATCTAAAGGTGAGTTGAACATAAGATAAAAATGAAATCAAAAAATAGGGACAATTAGTACTCGTTTCAGATGTTGAGTCGCTGTGAGTAAAATCAACACACTTATAATAGTTATTTTCCTTTACATTTAAATTATTATTTTTTAACATGCCAGCTTTCAAGGACAGAAAAAAGACTCAGGAATTAGATGTCGAGCCATTTCAACTCAGGTATTCAATGCTTAGCATTGATTGCCCGTTTTCACCAAATCCCCGCAGAGCCAAGCGCTTTACTTCGTGAATTTCAACATAATGATTGTACTGAAAATCAGACGCTATTAGCGGATATTAATTTAATTCGCGCGGCTAAAAGTGTTGGTTTTAAAGCTAAGTTTATTATCGATACAGCAGATAAACTTACCGACCATGTATTACCCGCTATAGCGCGACATGTTGATGGTCACTTTTTCATTATCGTCAAGGTTACGAATGACGAAGTCTTGGTCCAAGACTTAACTGACGCTAGCACTAGTCCTACTACTTATACTTTCGATGCGCTTAATGAGTTTTGGAATGGTGATTTGTTACTATTGTCAAAACGTAGCTCATTAATCAGTGGTGTTATGACAGAAAGTGCTACATTTGGTTTCTCTTGGTTTATTCCCGCACTGATTAAATACAAATCCTATTTTAACGATGTTTTTATGGCATCTTTTTTCATTCAGTTAGTTGGATTAGCTTCCCCCATATTCTTCCAAGTGGTAATTGATAAAGTACTAGTGCATAAAGGCATGACTACGCTTGATGTGCTTGCCGTTGGCTTTTTTATTGTCATCACTTTTGAAGTGATACTGACCGGGCTTCGTACTTATGTTTTTTCCCATACCACTAATCGCGTAGATGTTGAGCTAGGCAGTAAGCTATATAAGCATATGCTGTCATTGCCGGTAGCTTACTTCAATAGTCGTAGAGTAGGCGATACGGTTGCTCGAGTGAAAGAGCTCGATAGTATCCGCGAATTTTTAACCGGTTCATCGTTAACGGTTGTGCTAGATGTATTTTTTAGCTTTGTCTTTTTCGGAGTCATGTTTTATTACGCACCACTACTTACATGGATAATTATTGGCACTATTCCTTTCTACCTTGCTCTGTCTTTAATTATTACTCCAACCTTACGTAAGCGATTAAATGAAAAGTTTCAGCGAAGTGCAGAAAATCACTCATTTTTAGTCGAATCAGTCAATGGTGTTGAAACCATTAAAGCCATGGCAGTAGAGCCACAACTTCGTAATAGCTGGGAAGATAAGCTGGCAGATTACGTTAACATCTCTTTTAAAACGAGTAACTTGAACAATATATACAGTCAAGTGGCTGCATACATTAACAAGATTGGCGGCTTGTTAACGCTTTATTTTGGTTCTATTGCGGTAGTTTCGGGAGAGTTAAGCATAGGGCAGTTCATTGCGTTTAACATGTTGGCTCAGCGTGTAAGTGGGCCCATTATGCGTTTAGTTAATCTATGGCAGGATTTTCAACAAGCAAATATTTCATTACAACGTTTAGGTGATGTGCTCAATTCACCATCTGAGCCAGGTTATAACCCAAACCGTGCCACTTTGCCCGATATTATGGGTAAGGTTATATTCGATGATGTGTTATTTCGCTACGCCCCTAATCGGGCCCCGGTATTAAATAATATCAGTTTTGCATGCCAACCCGGCGAGGTGATTGGTATTGTTGGCCGTTCAGGCTCAGGTAAAAGTACCTTAACCAAGTTAATACAACGATTATATGTCCCCGAAGCTGGCAGAGTGCTTATCGATGGTGTTGATTTAGCCATGGTTGAACCTGCATGGCTTCGCAGGCAAGTCGGGGTTGTTCTACAAGAAAACTTTCTATTCAACCTCACAGTTAGAGAAAACATTGCTCTAGTTGACCCCAGTATGCCAATGGAGCAAGTGGTGAATGCGGCGCAACTTAGTGGTGCACACGAGTTCATTTTAGAATTACCAGAAGGCTACGATACTGTAATTGGTGAACAAGGTTCGTCATTATCTGGCGGTCAACGACAACGTGTGGCGATAGCGAGAGCATTGGTGACTAATCCTAAAATACTGATTTTTGATGAAGCAACCAGTGCACTGGATTATGAATCAGAAAGTATTATTCAAGCTAATATGCGCCGTATCAGTCAAGGTCGAACGGTATTTATTATCGCTCATCGGTTATCTGCAGTAAAAGATGCTAATCGTATAATGGTGATAGATAAAGGAAGGCTAGCTGAACAAGGTAATCATCAACAGCTCGTTGATCACGGCGGCATCTATGCACAACTGAACTCGTTGCAAAACCACCATGGATTAGGTATAGCGGCTAAACCAATTGCGCAAGCGCCGATACATCCCATTGTACAAAATAAACCTAACGTGGATGGTCATAATGTCTCATCAACCTGAGCCTCAAACAGAAGAAGCAATTAAGCTTGCCCATCGTAAATTAGCAAAAGAAAAACTGGCCTTTTTGCCTGCCGCGCTTGAGATCCAAGCTGCGCCCCCGGTTAAATGGAGCCGATCTTTGTTGTGGGTCATTATGGCATTAATGCTCGTGCTTATTGCGTGGGCATCATGGGCTGAAATTGACATTATCGCCACAGCACAGGGCAAAATTGTGCCAAGTGGCCAAGTGAAAGTTATTCAGCCGCTAGAGACCGGCGTGGTTAAAGCGATTTTTGTTAAAGAAGGTCAGTACGTTAAAGCTGGTGAGAAACTCATCGCACTCGATAACACTTCTAGTCAAGCCGATGCCGACAGATTTAGTAGTGAATGGCATGGATATATTGAAGATTTAGCCCGTCACAAAGCATTTTTAGCTAAGTTAGATTCTGTTGTTAACCAGGATGCTGTTATTAATCATGCTGAAATGGATTCATTTACTTCAAACGATATTATATCAAACAATACTTTATCAAACGTTATTGAACCAAAGGTTATCACACCTAATTCTTCAATATTACCCATTAATCAACGTCTGTTACTGGAGAGTATTTGGCAAGAATATCAGTCCAAGCTAAACAGTTTTAACAGTGAGATTACCAAGTTGACGGCGGAGAAAAAGTCGATGCAGATAGATGTCGGTCGCCTAGAGAAAACAATGCCATTAGTGATTGAACGAGAACAAAGTTATTACGCGTTGCTGGGTACCTCGGCCGTATCGCGTAATCAATATTTAGAATTAAAACAGCAGCGTATTGATCAAGAAGAAACCTTGTTATTGAAGCGTGCCAATGTAGAACAAATGACCGCAAGCATCGTCTCTGCCGAGCAAAACCTCCACGCCTATCTGTCAGAAGCGCGCCGTAATACCTTACAAGAAATTAACCAACTGACAAGACAGAGTGAAAGCATTAAGCAAGAGCTGAGCAAAGCAAACCGTCTAACGCGGCTAAGAGTGCTCATGTCACCGGTTGATGGCGTGGTTGAAGAGCTAAGTATTGCCACCATTGGCGGCATCGTCACACCGGCGCAAGAGCTATTAAAAATCGTGCCTATCAGTGATCATGGTGGCCAGCAATTAGAAGTCGAAGCTGGGCTACTCAATAAAGACATTGGCTTTGTGCATATCGGGCAAATTGCTGAAATAAAAATCGACAGTTTTCCATTTACTAAATACGGCGTAATAGACGGTGAAGTTACTGACATTTCTGCCGATGCCATTGAACATGAACAGCTCGGCTTATTGTTTCCGCTCAAAGCGTCATTAGCAACCGACGAAATCAATGTCAATGGCAAGTGGGTTAAATTGAAGCCGGGTATGTCAGTCTCGGTTGAGGTTAAAACCGGCACCCGCCGATTAATGGAGTTTTTGTTAGCACCATTAATGCGTGGGGTAAGTGAAGGGGCGAGAGAAAGGTGACGAGTGTTGTGAACATGCTCTTGACGTAATATTAATTTAATAATCTTGGATGTTATATGAGTGGAATAATACTGATTTTAATACTGGTTACATGGGTTTTTGTTGCTAAAAATTTAGCGGTACTATTCTCTTCGATTTTTAATTTACCTAAAGGGAATGTAAAACGGGTCATAATAGGGGGGAGCTTTATATTAATTTTAATTTTCCCTATTGTAGATGAAGTTGTTGGGTGGTTTCAGTTTAATACTCTATGCACTACAGATAATACACTTCTATACGATAAAGATAAGGTTTACGGGAAGTCAGTTGTGCGTCGGGATATACCTCTAAGTACTGGTTGGCCAATGTCTACAGAGAGAACTAACAGCAAGCACAAAGGTATAGCAATGTATACTTTACATAAAGCTATTCCGATAGTTGTTACTACAGCACAATGGGAAGATTCTGAAACTGGAGAGTTATTAATTACCTATAGGTTGTTGCAAGCTGAAGGTGGGTGGCTAAGTCATTTGATTGGGTTTCCCCAGGGAGCTCCGCCTTATATTTTTGACGGCCGTTGTAGTTCAAAAGAATATTACGAGTTATTTAATAATTTAAATGTTAATAGAGTCAAGAATAAATAGGGATGTTAATTATGTCAAACGTAAACGAAGCTTATATAAACGCACTACTTGCTGATGCTGAATATGCTATAAACGGTCTTGGAGAATATGATTTACTTTTAGAATTAAGTAAGCGTTTGACACCTGCTCAAGCAGAATTCATTAACGATAACTTTACAGTTGTCACACATGTTGAATCTGAAAGTGGTTTTGATAGTACTGTTTGGCGTAGTAATACAGGACAAATTTATGTTTCTATGCGAGGTACAGAAGAATTTGATGATTTAGTTTCCGATATTGATCTAACGTTATCAGGCCTGGCTCGAGATCAAATAGTTGACATGGTAAATTGGTGGCTAAAAAATAGTACTGCACTAGGTAATAGTGCTCAACAGATTTCGCTAGTTGGAGGTATTTTTTCATGGGGAGTGCCTGTAGTTGGAACTGGAGTATTAAGTGACATCACTAACGTGATGGTTAATGGTCATAGTTTAGGTGGGCATTTGGCCACTGCGTTCTCTCGTTTGTTGGGGGGAGCTGTGACCATTGATAATGTCCATACCTTTAACAGTGCTGGCTTTAATCCTGCTAGTGAGTTATTTTTTGATAATATTGAATTTATTTTAGGTGATATTAGCACGGGAGAATTCCCACAAAATAACTTGCAAACTAATTTTTTTGCGGAAAATGGCATTAATGTTACTACGCAAAACTTATTCAATGGACAGATAGGAAACCGAACTCCTTTATTTAATGAAGAAAGTACTGGGTTGCCAAATCATTATCAATATAAGTTAACTGATAGCCTGGCTTTAAGCGTTATAGTTTCCACATTGGATAGCAAATTTGGATTCAAAGAGTTAAGTAGCTTATTTGAAAGTGCTTCAAATAAACCAGAACGCTCTTTAGAAAGAGTTTTGGATATTTTGGGCGTTATTTTAAGTGGTTCGCAATTACCTGATACACCAACAAGTGATGACGCAGGAAGTGAAGGGAGGAAAGTCTATCACAGTAACTTGTTACGCCTAAGAAGTTTACTGTTTGTTGATGCTACATCATTAACCCCCGTATTAAAAGATGAATATAGAAACTTACAGATAGTTGATTTTGATACGTTGTCATATTCTTCTAAAAACAATGATGAAGCTGGTTATGCTTATCGCTATTCGTTGGTGAACATGGTCCCGTTTGCTGTTTTAGGCGGAAAAAATTTATATGAGGCTTTCAATAATGACGGTTTACTAGATGCTGAAAATTTCTCGGAACAATATCTAGCCGATCGTACAGCAATGCTTCACTGGCTGACTAAATATAATGAAGAAGATACTGATTACGGTGATTTACTTACCACTAATGACATTAATGGCAACTTTATTTTTACCGATTTAGCATCATCTATTAATAACTTTAAAGATTTAGCCTTACAAATCGATGGTGTTGGCGGTGAGTTGCCTTATCAGCACATTAAATTTGGCACTGAATATGACGATGGCATCCTTGGCGCCGATAATGATGACCGTTTATATGGCGGCGACGGAAAAGATTCAATACTTGGCAAAGATGGTGATGATTATATTGAAGGAGGTGCTGGCAACGACCACCTATATGGCGACAAGGGGTCTGACAAGCTGTACGGCGGCAAAGGTAATGATCACTTAGAAGCCGGCGAAGAAGATGTTTATACCATCGTGAAAGGTCAAGGTTCTGGGGATATTAACTATCTTTATGGTGAAGATGGTAATGATACCTTAATTGGCGGTACAGGTGTTGACCACCTTTTTGGCGGTACGGGTGATGATACGCTTTATGCTGGTGAACACATTAATCGAGAAGTCATTATTATTGGCGATCCCTATAATGGTGGTAGCTTCACCGTCCATACTCATCCTGACTACCTGAACGGTGGTGATGGCATGGATAAGTACTTCCTCTCTAAAGCGCAAACCGTTATTTATGATAGCGATGGGCAAGGAGAAATATACCTCACTGCTGACGGCATCAACGACAATAGCTTTAAAGTGACTGGTGCAACATTTATTCCTGATCGTTCATATAACGGTACAAATCTGTTTGCTTATGATTATCGTATGACTTCAGCAGAAGGCGAAGTGCTAAATGATTATTATGGCGTTGATTATAGTGGCGTACTACGACTAACTTTAGAAGTTAAAGCTGATGGCTCTAATACACTAAATTTTTATGATTTTGGCCATAAGATTGAAAACTTTCATAATGGGGACTTTGGCATAATCCTCGAAAATACGGAGTGGGGGGGCTGGGTCGATCCTCACCCAAGACTGTCTGTTACAGATGTCATTGATAAATTAAATTTTGATGATAAGTTTGATCTAATATCAAAAGAGCAAATCATAGCCGCTATAACAAATATTTTTGAGAAATCTTATACAGCAAGAGAAATGATAATTTCCAAGATATCTGATGGTCTTAATATATTATTTTCTGAAGGTGGAATTTTCTCTTCAAATGGTGCTAGAGAGGTTACTGGAGATGGTAACGGTACAGGTAGCGCCGAAGGCTTGTATATTGATTTAAACTGGCTTGAAAACAATACTTATATTAGTACTAACGGCCAAGCTGTTGCAGATACTCTAGAAGCGGCACTTATTCATGAGTTAGTGCATTTAATGACCGGTTTAACGGATGAAAGTAACCCCGGTGAGCAAGGCCCAACAATAGAGTTTGCTAACTCAATTTATCAAGAAATGGGGATAGCTGAACAAGCTTCCTATTCCGCATATGATTCAACAGGTAACACCCATACCACCAATTTTGAATATACCCAAGGTCAAGCCATTGATCGTGCATTTACCTTACTTTCAGAAAATTCAACTATAAATGATCTTGATAGTTCAGAAGGCGGTAATTTAAAAGATCTTATTATCGGCAATGAACGAGATAATGTAATAAACGGTGGTGATGGCAACGACTTCTTATATGGTGGCGATGGCAATGATACGATCAGCGGTGATAAGGGGGATAATGGGTTTAATGCGACAATAGAAAGTAATGATGTTCTCTTTGGTGAAGGTGGTAATGACACTCTTGATGGAGGAGAAGGCGATGATGTGCTTTATGGTGGCAGTGGTAATGACAAAATTATGGGGGGAAGAGGTAATGACCAACTCATCGGTGGTAAGGGTGACGACATACTTGTTGGCGAGTCCGGTTATAATAAATATATTTTCTCTCGTGGTGATGGGCAGGACACCATTGGTGACGGAATTTATCGAATTTCCGAAAATGAGTTGATTTTTACTAGTGATATAAATCCTGAAGATGTTGTGTTTACCCGCGATAATGAAAATTTAATCTTTCGCATCGCAGATACTGACGATCAAATAACCATAAGAGATTATTTCGCAAATACAGTGAATACTAATAAATTTGTTCAAGTAACCTTTGCAAATGGCACTATATGGTCTGCTGAATATATTAATTCATCGTTATTACAGGGAACCGAAGCTAACGACAATATTGTTGGCTTTATTGGTGATGATGTGATCGAGGGGCTAGGTGGTAATGACGTTATCGATGGACAGGATGGTAATGACACACTGCTAGGTGGACTGGGTGATGACACCCTTAAAGGTCAAGGCGGTGATGATAGATTATTTGGCGGACTTGGGAATGATACTTTAGATGGTGGCTATGGCGACGACGTCATTACTGGCGGTAAAGGTGACGATATTATTGAAGCTGGTGATGGCACAAATACTATTTTTTTTGCTCGCGGGGATGGTCAAGACTCAATTTCTGCTCAATATTATCAGGGGTTTAAAAATAGATTTAATAACCTAGTGTTTGCTGATGATATATCAAGTACTGATGTACTCTTGTCGAGGGATCAAAACTCGCTGAAAATAAAGCTAAAAGGTACAGAGGATTCTATCACGGTAGATGGTTATTTTCTTGTTGATGACGACCGATTTAATGGCGTTCTTAATGAAATAGTTTTTTCGGATGGTACGAAGCTTGTTGCTGAAGATATACAGCAAATAGTTATGCAAGGTACAGAAGGTGATGATTCTGATTTAGTGGGTACCAGTGGAGATGATGATATTGATGGCAAAGCTGGTGATGATAATATCAGAGGTGAATGGGGTAACGATACGTTAATTGGCGGCTTAGGAAACGATACTGTAGCAGGTGGCTATGGCGACGATATTATCACTGGCGGAGAAGGTGATGATATCCTCAGCGGTGATTATGGTGAGGACGTGCTAACTGGCGGCCTAGGAAATGATGAATTACATGGAGGCCATCATAATGACACTTATGTGTTTTCAGCTGGTGATGGTCAAGATGTCATCGATGATTATTCCTACTCTTCGGATGCTAGAGTTGTTGGTTTAAAGGATAAGATTAACTTTGTAAACATTAATTTCTCAGATGTTCATGTTAAGCAGGTTGATAATGATCTAGTCATAACCTTTAGTAACTCCACAGATCGAGTAACAGTTAGAAACCAATTCATGCAAGGTACTAGTTGGAGCGCAAAAGATACAACTTTTTATTCTAGAGTCGAAATTTTTACTTTCGCCGATGGTATTGAGCGAACAATAGACGATCTGCTTCAACAATCTTTGAAGGGCACTGACGCTGATGATGTTATTAATGGGTTTGATACTGCTGATACTATAAATGCAGGGCTGGGCGATGATAACGTCGATGGTCAATCTGGCAATGATGTTATTCATGGCAACGGTGGTAATGACACGTTGAAAGGTGGAGCTGGCGATGATCAACTTTTCGGTGATGAAGGAAACGATACTCTAGAAGGGGGGACGGGTAAAGATACGCTCGATGGCGGTGCAGGCGATGATATCTTAATTTCTTTTGATGATATTTATGATAAAAGCGGTAAAACCCTTATTGGTGGTAAAGGCAATGACACGCTTTATGGTTCATTTGGCAATGATACCTACCACTTTAATCTCGGGGATGGTCAAGACCGCATAATAGCCACAAGAAAAGAGCAAGCCTATTCTAACTTTACGGCTACCAACGATACCTTAGTTTTCGGTGAAGGAATAGCAGCTGCAGATTTAAGTTTCGAACGGCATGGTGATGATATATTGATTAATGTCGCCAATAGCGGTGATAGCATCACCATTGAAAATTGGTTCTTGTCATATACCGAACACTTCCTAGTTAACAACTTTCAATTTAGTGATGGTTCGAGTTTAACCGTTACTGAAATTAACGATCTTGTTGTTCAACTAGGTACAGACATTGGTGAACAACTTGTTGGCTCGGCCAATGATGATCGTTTATCGGGGTTAGGTGGGGATGATCAACTCTTTGGTCAAGGCGGCCATGACACTTTATCTGGTGGCAATGGCACTGATTATCTTGATGGTGGTTCCGGTAATGATGAATTATTTGGTGACGCTGGAAATGACACATTACGTGGAAATACTGGTGATGATACCTTAATTGGCGGTTCGGGTAACGATAGTTATCTAATCTACTCAGGTGATGGCCATGATACGTTAGATGTCAGCGATGGTGGCCAAGATAATCTGTTCTTGCAAGACATTAACTTCGACCTGATTAGATTTACCCAAGATGGGGATGATTTATTATTGTTCATCGGCGATGGCGCTAGCCAGTCTATCCGTGTTATCAAGCATTTCGTCGGTGGAGAGTCAGCACTTGATAATATCAAGACCGCCGACGGCCATTGGTTAAACACAGCCGATATTAACTCCTTGATGAATGTTGAACCAGATCCAACGCCTGACCCAGATCCAACACCTGACCCAGATCCAACACCTGACCCAGATCCAACACCTAGTGTTGGCGGTGCTGACGTCATTGTTGGCAGTATAAGTAATGATGTCCTTGTCGGTGGTGCAGGTAACGACACCTTAACAGGTGGTAAAGGTAATGATGTATTATTCGGTGGTACAGGTGATGATATATTCATCTTTGCCAAAGGAGATGGTCAAGATGTTATAGAAATAAGCACGGGTGTTAATATTATTGAATTCGCCAGTGGTATTTCATGGCAAGATGTTGCGCAAAATCTGTCTAAATATGGTGATGATTTAATTTTAAAAATTGCCGGTGGTCCTGATCAAATAACAATTACCGATTTTTTCCTCTATGGTAGCAATATAATGAGTGACTTTAAGTTTGCTGATGGTAGTAATTTAACACCAGCTCAGATTTTTGGGGCCTATGGTCTTCCTATTGCGAGTGCAACTCCACCACCTACTCCGGAAGTTACTTTTGGCGACTTAGCTGACAATACAATCAATGGTACGAGTGGCAATGATATTTTAAACGGCCAGAGTGGTGATGACATATTAACTGGCGGCCGAGGTAACGACACACTCATAGGCGGATTAGGTAATGATACTTTTGTGCTAAGCAAAGGAGATGGACAAGATATTGTTAACGCATCAGGTGGAGGGTTTGACAGCATCTTATTTAAAACGGGTATCAGTTTTAATGATATCGCCTCATCTTTAATGAAGATGGGGGATGATTTGGTCTTAGGTAGTGGTGATAGTCAAGTTACTATTACCAACTTCTTTATAGGCGGTGATTATGCCGTCGATAGCTTTATTTTTGAGTCGGGTGGACAGCTTAGTGCTGCACAAATATTTGGCGCCTATGGTTTAAGCCTACCCGATGTTGAAGAGTCTGATCAAACCATGAATTTACCTGATTTACGTGAATTTGCTGAGATCATTAGAGGTAATAACAGTAGTCAAGGCTTATTTGGTTCGTCTGATGATGAGTTGTTGTTAGCTGAAGGCGGTGATGATGTGTTATCTGGCGGGGCTGGAAATGATACTCTAATTGGCGGAAGTGGGAACGATAAATACTTATTCGCTTTAGGTGACGGCCAAGATGTTATTAATAATTATGACGCTGGGGCAACTAATACGGATGTTTTGTCTTTTGGTCCGGGAATCTTGAGTTCACAAGTCAGTGCTTCCCGGCTTGATGATGACTTAGTTCTTCAAGTCAATGGCACAGAAGATCAAGTCACTGTTGAAGGCTATTTTATTAATAATGGCGATAGTGATTACAGTTTAGCTTCGATTGCTTTTGAAGATGGCACAAGCTGGAATATGGATGATGTAACACAATTGACAGTGGTGCCTGCTAGTTTTAATCGTGATGCAAGTCCACTGTATTTTGATAATTCATCACTTGATTTTTCACTTAATTTACTTGTACAGGCGTATACCACGCTTGACGGCGATGAGGGGGAGGAAATAGGTGACTTTAAGAATAATCGAGTTAATCAACTGCCAATAATCGAACATTATTGATAATGAACCGTAAAATATAAATTTAATACCCATGTACATTGAATTGTCATGGGTATTTTTATATTTAATCTGTGATCTGCTTAAGCTATTACCAAAGTACAGCACGACCTTACACCTTCCATTGGCAGTCAGCTATTAAGATGCTGCAGGATATAATTAAGGTGTAAGTATATTATTAAATTTCGTGAGGCTTTCTCAGTGTTGGAGCAAATAAGGACGTACGGGTAAGTTAAGATACTTTATCTAATCTATGTCAAGTCAATTAGAATCAATATTCTAAAACGTTTCTGTCCAAAAACGGTTTAGTAAATGGCCCATTTATACCTATAATACAAATTTTGTAAGAGGAGTTCCTTTGTGAAAAAACATGGCTCAGCAAAAGGTATTT
>Ga0114916_1001670_pt1 | contig 12304 bp, 14 predicted proteins | sample MalvirAntarct_66_FD_83501 | JGI IMG/M metagenome (GOLD analysis project Ga0114916, IMG submission 83501) | Marine viral communities from the Global Malaspina Expedition - Malaspina viral metaG Antarct_66 | ecosystem: Environmental > Aquatic > Marine > Oceanic | place: West Anvers Island... | reverse complement strand
TCCAGGGCGGGGGCGTGCAGCGAGCGCAGCGCCTTCACCTGCCCGAGAACCCTGTCGCGCCGGCCGGCGGCGACGAACCGCATCAGCCAGGGCGCGACGCGCGGCAGGTAGCCCATGCGGATCGCCAGCGGGCCGAGCGGATCCATCAGCCAGCCGGGGACCTGCTTGAGGATTCCGGGGCCGGACATCGGGATGCAGGATTGGCTGCTGATCGCGCCGGCGTTGCCGAACGAGGTCTGCGTGCCCGGCGCCTCCGGATCGTAGACGGTCACCTCGTGCCCGTCGCGGCGGAGCTGCAAGGCGCAGCAGATACCCACGACGCCCGCGCCGATCACCGCAACCCGCTTCGCCATGTGCCGCCCCCTCGCCGATCCAGCGGACAGCTTAGAGGTCGCGCGCGCGGAGAAAAGCCTATTCCGGCCCTGTCGCCTTCAGCGCCGCGTTCAACGCCGGTCGCGCGGGTCCGGCACGCCTTCGCGCCGGGCGAGTTCGGCCCAGACGTCGGCGGGGTCGACGTCGCGGTCGGCCCACAGCACGAGAAGGTGGTAGAGGAGATCGGCGCTCTCCGAGACGAGCCGTTCGCGGTCGCCGCGCATGGCCTCGATCACCGTCTCGACCGCCTCCTCGCCCACCTTCTGGGCGATCTTCGCGGTACCGGCGGCGAACAGCTTGGCAGTCCGGGACGATGACGGGTCGGCGCCCCGGCGGGTGCGGATCACCGCGTCGAGGCGCTCCAGGACCGCGCTGTCGGCGGGTGAGATGGGATCAGACATGGACGCGCTCCTCGCGCACGGCGATGCCGGCCTCACGCAGATGCGCCTTCGCCTCGCCGATCGAATACTCGCCGAAATGGAAGATCGACGCGGCCAACACGGCTGCCGCATGACCTTCGCGCACCCCGTCGACCAGATGGTCGAGGTTGCCGACGCCGCCGGAGGCGATGACCGGCACGCGGACCGCGTCGGAGACCGCACGGGTCAGCGCGTTGTCGAAGCCCTGGCGGGTGCCGTCGCGATCCATCGCGGTCAGCAGGATTTCGCCGGCGCCCAATTCGACCATGCGCTGCGCCCAGGCCACCGTCTCCAGGCCGGTCTCGCGCCGGCCGCCGTGGGTGAAGACCTCCCAGCGGCCGGGACCCACCTGCTTGGCGTCGATCGCCACGACGATGCACTGGCTGCCGAACTTCTCCGCACCCTCGCGCACGAAGTCCGGCCGGGTCACGGCGGCGGTATTGATCGAGACCTTGTCGGCGCCGGCCAGCAGCAGCTTGCGGATGTCCTCGACGGTGCGCACGCCGCCGCCGACGGTCAGCGGCATGAAGCACTGTTCGGCGGTGCCGCGCACCACGTCGTAGAGCGTGTCGCGGTTCTCGTGGCTGGCGGTGATGTCGAGGAAGCAGAGTTCGTCGGCCCCGGCCGCATCGTAGACGCGCGCCTGCTCGACCGGGTCGCCCGCGTCGCGCAGGTCGACGAAGCGCACGCCCTTCACGACGCGGCCGGCATGCACGTCCAGACACGGGATGATCCGGACCTTCAGCATCGCTTCAACTCCCCTGGCGCAGCAGCGCCAGCGCGGCCACCGGATCGATCCGCCCGTCATAGAGGGCGCGGCCGGAAATCACGCCCTCGATGCCGGCCTTTTCCTGATCCTTCAGCAGGCGCAGGTCGGCGAGCGACGACACGCCGCCCGAAGCGATGATAGGCGTGGTGAGCGCCCAGGCGAGGTCCACGGTCGCATCGGTGTTCACGCCGCCCATCGCGCCGTCGCGGTCGATGTCGGTAAAGACGATGGCCGAGACGCCCGCATCCTCGAAGCGCAGCGCCAGGTCGAGCGCCTTCACCTTCGAGGTCTGGGTCCAGCCCTCCACCGCGACCATGCCGTCGCGGGCGTCGATGCTGACGACGATGCGGCCCGGGAAGCGCCGGCAGGCGTCGTGCACGAACTGCGGGTCGCGCACCGCGACGGTGCCGAGGATGACGCGGCGGATACCCTTCTCCAGCCACATCTCGACGGTCGCCATGTCGCGGATGCCGCCACCGAGTTGCACGGGTATCTGCACGGCATCGACGATGCGGGAGACGGCGTCGCCGTTGACCGGGTGTCCCTCGACCGCCCCGTTCAGGTCGACCAGATGGAGCCATTCGAAGCCCTGGGCGGCGAAGGTCATCGCCTGGGCGGCGGGGTCCTCGTTGAACACGGTGACCTGCCCCATGTCGCCACGGAGCAGTCGGACGCACTTACCATCCTTGAGGTCGATGGCGGGAAAAAGGATCATGTCTCGTTTTCTCGGCGGCGGCTGAGTTCCTTGTAGAAGAAAAGCCCCGCCACGTCCTGCCCCCGCACGCGGGCGTAATGCGGATGCGTCCCCCAGTGGGTGAAGCCGAGCGATTCGTAGAGCTTGATGGCCGCCACCTGGGTTTCGCGCACGTCCAGGTTGAGGGTCCGGAACCCTTCGGCGCGGGCGCGCGCCTCGACGGCCTCGACCAGCATGCGCGCCAGCCCGTGGCCGCGCGCCCAGGGTGCCACGAACTCGCTCTGCATGTGCGCCAGATAGCGCTGCGCCTCGTTGTTGCGCGGCGACTTCACAAGCTGGGCCGAGCCGCAGGCGACGCCGTCCAGCCGCGCGACGAACAGTTCGCGTTCCGGCACCAGCAGAACCCCGCGCCAGTAGGCTTCCAGCGTCCGGCGCGCCGGCGGCTTCAGCCAGCCGAAGCCGCCGCCGTCGATGATCGCGACGTCGGTCGCCTCGCACAGATCGTGCAGTTCGATATCGGAAAGTTCGGTGACGCGCTCGACGAGCGCCTTGGGCTTGCGCATGCGGACTTCACGGACGCCAGGCTAGGAAATTGGCCAGAAGCCGCAGACCGTTGGCCTGGCTCTTCTCCGGATGAAACTGGGTGCCGGCCATGTTGTCGCGGCCGACGACCGCGGTGACGGAACCGCCGTAGGAGACGGTCGCCAGACACTGCGCCGGATCGGCGCAGCGAAGGGCGTAGGAGTGGACGAAATAGAAGTGCGAGCCGGAGTCGAGGCCGGCGAAGATCGGATGGTCCGGCGCGTCGATGCGCAGCTCGTTCCATCCCATGTGCGGCACCTTGAGACCGCCCTCGGGCTCGATCGCCTCCACGGCACCGGCGATCCAGCCGAGGCCGCGATGCACGCCGTGTTCGACGCCGCGCTCGGCCATCAGCTGCATGCCGACGCAGATGCCGAGGAAAGGCCGGCCACGGCGGATGACGGCGTCGTCGAGCGCCTCCAGCATGCCGGGCAGTCCCGACAGGCCGGCCATGCAGTCGCCGAAGGCCCCGACGCCGGGCAGGACGACCCGGTCGGCCGCCGCGATCTCGGCCGCCGCGCTGGTGACAAGTATGCGCTCGCCCTTGCCGCCCTCGGCCGCGGCACGCTCGAAGGCCTTGGCGGCGGACCGCAGGTTGCCGGAACCGTAGTCGACGATCGCGACCGTCATCGCAACACCATGCCCTCGTCGTGCTGGAAGAGGCGCCATTCGGCGGCGTCGCGGTCACTGGCCACGACCGACGCCCCGTCGTCCCAGCCCCGGCGGCGCAGCGACGCGCGGCGCCAGTCGTTGGCGCTGAAGCCGATGAAGATCGAGAAGCCGAGCCCAAGCACCGCCTGCGCGGTCTGGGACAGGCCAGCCAGTTCCCCGCCGGCGCCGACGGCCAGCGAACCCGCCAGAAGCAGCAGGGCGGTCAGCCACATGCGGTGCCACAGCGCCCAGACGAACGTCAGGAAGAAGGCCGGCCAGCAGAAGCCGTCCTTCACCACCAGCACCTCCGGCCCCGAATAGAGGCCGGCGTCGTGCAGATGGGTCGTCCACATCCGCATCTTCATCGGCGGACCGTCATCATTCGCTCAGCGTGCCCTTGGTCGACGGCACCGCGCCCGCGGCGCGTTCGTCGATCTCGACCGCCTGCCGCAGGGCCCGCGCCAGACCCTTGAAGCAGGTCTCCACGATATGGTGGCTGTTGCCGCCATAGAGGTTCTCGACGTGCAGCGTGGCGCCGGCGTTCTGAGCGAAGGCCTGGAAGAATTCGCGGAACAGCTCGGTATCCATCTGACCCAGCTGCTGCGTCGGGAAATCGACCCTCCAGACCAGATAGGCGCGGTTCGAGAGGTCTATCGCGACGCGCGTCAGCGCCTCGTCCATCGGCAGGTAGGACATGCCGTAGCGGCGGATGCCGGCGCGGTTGCCGAGCGCCTTGGCGATGGCCTGCCCGATGGCGATGCCGGTGTCTTCGGTGGTGTGGTGGCAGTCGATGTGCAGGTCGCCCTCGGCCGCGACATCGAGGTCGATCATGCCGTGCTTGCCGAGCTGCTCGAGCATGTGGTCGAGGAAACCGATCCCGGTCGCGATGCGGCACGCACCGGTGCCGTCGAGGTCGACACGGACCCTGATCTTCGTTTCCTTCGTGATGCGCTCGACGCTCGCCTCACGCATGCGACCCGCTCCCAGCTATGCTCGCGCGACTTGTAGCAAGGGCGGCAGGGCATGGCCAGCGCGTCGGCAGAACCGCCACAGGACGCCGATCATCATTGGAGAATGTCGGCAAGTAGCCTCCTCACGGCAGCCTCGTCGGCCGCCGCCAGCGCCCCGAGATGCCGCAGCACCAGGCGCTGCTCGATCGTGGCGAATACGGGCTTGACCGCAGAAGGCTTGAGCAGACCGGCGGCCTGCCATTCATCCACCCGGACTTCCCCCAACCCCGCGACCGGATGCAACTGGCTGGTAATGGCCATCACGACCACATCGGGTCTCGCCATGTTATAGGCACGGCTGCTGACGACCGCCGCAGGCCGCTTCTTCGAGGCGGCTTGGTTCGTAAAGGGAAACGGGACCAGCACGACGTCGCCGAACTCAAATGGCATCGTAGACGTCGTCTTCGGGATTGCTCCACACGGCCGCGAAAGATGGGACGCTCGCTGCTCCCGCGGCGCGTGTAAGCATACGATCCTGTTCGCGCAGGCGGATAAATTCGACGAAGTCCTCGATCTCGGCGATGCGATCGGCTGGCAACGCTTCGATCTTCTCGATCAAATTCCGCGTGTCGACGGGCATCACGGCTTCCCCGATTGGAGATTGGACATCACTTTCCGCAGCTTGGTACGCCCCACGCCAATATACAGTCCATAATGTACATGGGCATTCGCCCTCGCAGACGGCGAATCGCGATCGGCATGGCCGGGACCCCCCTTCCCCGCCTCCATCCACGCCCTTGATCATCGGCCGCCTGTCCCCACATCCGGACGGCCCGCCGACGGACAGATCGTCTCCGGAAACGGCGGCTCCAGCCGAGCGACGGACCAGCATACATATGAGCGAGACCACCCCAGTCTGGCACGGCACCACCATCCTCTGCGTGCGCAAGGGCGGCCGCGTCGTCATTGCCGGCGACGGACAGGTCAGCCTGGGCCAGACCGTGATCAAGTCGAACGCCCGCAAGGTGCGGCGCCTGGGCGATGGACACGTCGTCGCGGGCTTCGCCGGCGCCACGGCGGACGCCTTCGCCCTCTTCGAGCGCCTGGAAGGCAAGCTGGAGCAGCATCGCGGCCAGTTGGCCCGCGCCTGCGTCGAACTCGCCAAGGACTGGCGCACCGACCGCTATCTGCGCCGCCTGGAGGCGATGATGGCCGTCGCCGACTCCCAGGTTTCGCTGGTGCTGACCGGCACCGGCGACGTGCTGGAGCCGGAAGACGGCCTGATCGGCATCGGCTCCGGCGGCTCCTACGCTTTGTCCGCGGCGCGTGCGCTGCTGCCGGTCGACGGCTTCGACGCCGAGCAGATCGCCCGGCGCGCCCTCGGGATCGCTGCCGACATCTGCGTCTACACGAACGGCAACATCACCATCGAGAGTCTGGAATCGTCGACTTGACCTCCTTCAGCCCCCGCGAGATCGTCTCCGAACTCGACCGCTTCATCGTCGGCCAGCACGACGCCAAGCGTGCCGTCGCGATCGCCCTGCGCAACCGCTGGCGCCGGCAGCAGCTGCCGGAAGGCCTGCGCGAGGAGGTCCTGCCGAAGAACATACTGATGATCGGCCCGACCGGCTGCGGCAAGACCGAGATCGCCCGGCGCCTGGCGAAGCTGGCGCAGGCGCCGTTCATCAAGGTCGAGGCGACCAAGTTCACCGAGGTCGGCTATGTCGGCCGCGACGTGGAATCGATCATCCGCGACCTGATCGAGATCTCGATCGGCATGACGCGCGAGCGGCTGCGCAAGGAAGTGCAGGCGAAGGCACAGCTCGCCGCCGAGGAACGGGTGATCGACGCCCTGGTCGGCAAGACCGCCAGCCCCGACACGCGCCAGAAGTTCCGGGTAATGCTTCGCAACGGCGATCTCGACAAGCGCGAGATCGAGTTGGAGATGCAGGACAATTCCGGCATGCAGATGCCGACCATGGACATTCCCGGCATGCCCGGCGGCCAGATGGGGATGGTCAATCTGGGCGACATGCTGGGCAAGGCATTCGGCGGCCGCACCCGTAAGCGTAAGATGATGGTCGTCGACGCGCACGAGCCGCTGATCGCCGAGGAGAGCGACAAGCTCCTGGACCAGGACGCCGTGACGCGCGAGGCGATCGAGCTGGTCGAACAGCACGGCATCGTCTTCCTCGACGAGGTCGACAAGATCTGTGCACGCAGCGACCGCAGCGGCGCCGACGTGTCGCGCGAGGGCGTACAGCGCGACCTGCTGCCGCTGATCGAGGGCACGACCGTGGCTACCAAGCACGGGCCGGTGAAGACCGACCACGTGCTGTTCATCGCCTCGGGCGCGTTCCACCTGGCGAAGCCTTCGGACCTGCTGCCCGAACTGCAGGGCCGGCTGCCGATCCGCGTCGAGCTGTCGCCGCTGAACCGCGAAGACTTCGTGCGCATCCTGACCGAGCCCGAGGCGAGCCTCGTCAAGCAGTACAAGGCGCTGATGGGCACCGAGGGGATGGTGCTCGACTTCACCGACGATGCGGTCGACACGCTCGCCGAACTCGCCGCCGACATCAACACGTCGGTGGAGAACATCGGCGCGCGCCGGCTCCACACGGTGCTGGAGCGGCTGCTCGAGGAGATCAGCTTCACCGCCTCCGACCGCGGCGGTGAATCCGTCACGATCGACGCCGCCTATGTGCGGGAGAAGGTCGGCAGCCTCGCGAAGAACGCCGACCTCTCCAAGTTCATCCTCTAGAGTCCGCGCTTCGCCTCAGGGCTTCGACAGGCCGTCGAAGTCCACCGCCGCGGCATAGGCGACCTTGGCGTCCTGCGGCGCGCTGCCCGACACCATCACCAGGTACTTCCCGGCCATCACCTGGACGTCGCCGTCCTGGGTGACGATGCCGCGCTGCTTGCCGATGCGCTGGGCGCGGCCCCCCGCCGCACCCGCCATCGCCGGGTTCGAGAACATCATCGACATCGCCTGGATCATCGGCGAGTCGCCGATGATCCGCACCTCGACCTCGGCGTCGCCCTTGCGGTAGGTGCGGCCCGCCGTGATGCCGGCGCCGTACATCGCAGCGCTGGTGGCCTCGGCGTCCTCGGCCGTCCAGCCGGAGAGCGGCGCCGGCAGGTGGCGTCCCAGATCGTCGGCCTTGCGCTGGCCGAGAAGCTGCGTGGCGAAGTCGAGCGCCTCCTTCGCCTCGCCCACCTTGCCCGCCTCGTAGAGCGTCAGGGCATTGCGGATTTCGTCGGCGATCTCGTCGGCCGCCGCCGGGCCTGCGGCAACGCTCGCGAGGAGCGCCGCCCCCGCGACGGTGGAACGGGTGAGGCTTCGTATCGCGCGCATCGATCTCTCCTTCGTCTGCCGAAACGGCCTGCATGGCCGGCGCTCGACGCCTGGCCTATGCCAACGGCCGCAGCGTGCGCAAGCGCGCGCCGGTGCCCACCAGACGGGAGTGTGACCTACGACACGCGCAGGAGCGGCAGCGCCTTGAACAGGTAGAGCGCGAACAGCAGGAGAAGCGCACCCAGGTTCACCCACACCAGTCCCGCCAGCCCGAACGCCGGCCCGATCGCGGCGGCGCCGGCCAGGTAGGCGGCCAGTGCGACGAAGGTGCCGACGAACCGCCAGACCTGGGCACCCGCCGCGAGCAGGACGATGCCGGCCCCCGCCGAGAGACAGCGAAGGCAGACGAGCGCACCGAAGAGCGGCGCCAGTGCGGCCGTCTGCACGTAGTGGGGCCCGTAGACGAGAAGCGCGAGGGAATCGCCCCACAGCGCGAACGTGCAGAAGAGCCCCAGGCCGAGCGCCGCGAAGATGGTCATCACCCGGCGCGCGCGGCGTGCGAAGGCGTCGGGATCGTCGAGCAGCCGGACGAGCGACGGGATGTACAGGCCCGCCAGCGCCTGGGCGACGACGAGCGCCACCACCACGAACCGGACGCCGGCCTGGTAGGCGCCCGCATCGGCGGCACCCAGGATCAGCTTCACGGTCACCGTATCGATCTGCAGGAAGGCGCCGGTCAGGATCGCCTCCCCGGCGAAAACCGCGGCGACGCGAAGCGTCCGGATCGGCCCCCCGGCGTTCCCCTTGACGGCGCCCCGCGTGACGGCGATCCCGGCACCCCTCAGGATCCGGTGCGCGACGAGCATGTGGACGGCGCGGCCGGCGAGCATCGCCCATGCCACGACGACGGGGTCGCCGCTCGCCAGCGCGGCCACGACGCCGGCTGCGAAGAATGCGCCGTTGCCGATCGCCGACGCCCGTGCTTCCGCATCGAAGCGCCCGATCCCGCGGCACGCGGCCGCCGCCGTTTCCGCGAGGTTCAGCGCGATGAAGGCGCCGAGGAGCGGCATCAGCAGCATCGGCCGAGGCCCGAACCCCGAGGCCGACACGGCCAGCGCCAACAGGACCAGGACGGGGGCGAGCGTCGCCTGCGCGAGGACCGCGGCACCGACAGTGCCGCCGGCACGGGCCGGCTCGGCGGCGGCGCCGCGCATCACCTGCTGCGAGAACCCCCAGCCGCACACGAGGCCGAGGATCGCCGCCACGGCGTTGGCAAAGGCGAACGTTCCGAAGATCTCCGGCGTCCAGAGCCGTGCCAGCAGCATGAGCAGCACGGCGTTCGCCAGGAAGCGCATGCCGTGCGACAGCATGGACAGGGCCAGGGTCCCGGAAGACATGGCCGGCCTAACGCCCCCGTGCCGGCGCATGCATCGGCCAACGGCCTCCCGGATGGTCCCGTACGCCGGACCGTTCCCGGACCCGCGAAGATGTGTGACGACCGTCACAAGGTGTATCTGTACCAAAGCGGGCGGCACGCGTCATCCGTGGCGGATGCGCCCGCCGTCGATTCGAAGCGGGCGATCGGGCCTCGGCGCGGACCCGTGCGGCGATCGACGCCGTGGGGTCAGAAAGTGCCGGTTTCCCAGCGTCTTCCGGGATGCGAGACATGATATGCATCGACGGCTACAAGCTGTGGGCAGCCCCTCGATGGGACGGCTGGCCGCTTCGATACGGAGCCTTGGATGCGGCAGGCTTCAACTTTATCGTGTAAGTTGTCGCCCCTGCGCGAAGGGCGTAGTGCCGCCGTGGGCCTTCAACACGCCGAGGCGCGCTGATACATTCCGCGCGCATCGCAGGACGGGTGCATGGGTCGGGGGGACGGCTTTCACGAGATGAGGACCGCCGAGACGGAAACCGGGCGCGCCATCGTGGCGCCGCCGCCACCGAGCGATGCGCCCAGCGCCTTGCAGGCGCGGCTGATGTCGCCGCGACTGGTCGCGGCGATGATGGCCATGCTCGATGTCGTCGCCGTCGTGGCGGCGACCGCGACGGGTCTCTGGATTCGCTGGCAATTCGCCCACTTCTTCGAGAACGACCTTAAGGTCGACACGCAGCTCCTCGCCGTTGCGGGGCTGGCCATCCTCGCTGTCAACGGATCGCTGGGGCTCTATCCAGGCTACGGTCTCAGCGCGCCGGAGCGGTTTCGGCGCCGGCTGCTGGGTGTCGTCCTGGTCTTCGCCGTGGTCGCCGCCTGGGACTATCTGCTCCAGCACGGCGTCTGGTCGCGCGTCGTCACGGTCGGCGCCTGTGCCATCGCCCTGCTGCTGACGCCGTTCCTCAACGACCTGCTGCGCCGCCTGCTGCAGGCGAGCGGCCGGTGGGGCGTGCCCGTCGCCGTCTATGCCAGCACGCCGGCAGCGGTGGACGAGGTCGTGCACCTGCTTCGCCGCCGGCACGAACTCGGCTTCGTTCCCGTCGTGGGCCTGCTCGACGCGGAAACCGACGGCGGCTGTTCGGTGCCGCTCAGCCGTCCCAGCCTTCTGCCGCGCGAGGGCAGCGGCGCGATCGAGCATGTCTTCGTCTACATGCCGCATATCGGCCCGGAGGGCTGGGAGCGGGCGTTCGACCGGGTCGGTGCACCGCGCATCTATCTGATCCCGAACTTGCACGGCCAGCGCTCGCTCTGGGTGCAGGCGACGGACCTCCAGGGCACGCTGGCGCTGTCGCACTCCGACAATCTGCTCGACACGCGCAAGATCGCGATCAAGCGGGTCATCGATTTCGCCCTGGCCATCCCGCTTCTCGTTCTCCTGGCGCCGCTGCTGCTGACCATCGCCGCGCTGGTGCGCCTGACCTCGGCCGGCCCGGCGCTGTTCGTGCAGCAGCGCGTCGGGCGCGACGGCCGCCGCTTCGGCGCCTACAAGTTCCGCACGATGGTACCCGACGCCGAAGCCCAACTCGCCGCGTTCCTCGCCGCGCACCCCGCGTCGCAGGTGGAATACGAGACCTACCGCAAGCTGCGTGACGATCCGCGCGTCACGCCGATCGGCCGCCTGCTGCGCCGCTACAGCCTCGACGAACTGCCGCAGCTGCTGAACGTCGTGCGCGGCGAGATGAGCCTCGTCGGACCGCGCTGCTATCTTCCCGGCGAGATCCCCGACATGGGCGGCCAGGAAGGCCTGGTCCTGAAGGTGAAGCCCGGCATCACCGGCTTCTGGCAGGTGTCCGGGCGCAATCGCACGACCTTCGCCGAGCGGGTCGAGATGGACGTCTATTACATCCGCAACTGGTCCGTCGCGTTCGACCTCTACATCCTCTACGAAACCGTGTGGGCGGTTCTGACGGCCCGCGATGCCTACTGATCTCGCGACGACTGGCGGATCGCCGGTCGAACGCTACCGGCCGGATCTGTCGAGATCGATCCTCTATCTGCTGCTCTTGTCGGTCCTGGCCGCACCGGTGGCGCTCGGCGCGGTCGACAGCTGGGTCTGGTCGGGTCAGGTACTGCTGGCCGGCGTCGGCCTCGCCCTGTGGGCGGTCCACCTCGCGCTCGGCCGGCGGCCGCCGGTCGCGATGCGGCGGCTCGCGATCCCCGCCATCCTCTTCGCGGCCGCCATGCTCTGGGGCGCCGTGCAGGCGAGCCACCTCACCCCCGCCGCGTGGCACCATCCGCTGTGGGGCATGGCGGGGCGAACCCTGGACCGTGGCGATATCGGCGCGATCTCCCTCTCCCCCGCCGATACCCGGGATGCGATCTTCCGCCTGTGCGGCTACGCCGCGGTCTTCTATCTGACGCTCAATCTGTGCCGCGACCGACGCCGCGCGCGCCGTGTCCTGGAGGCGGTCGCGGCGGCCACGACGCTCTACGCGGCCTACGGGATCGTCGCCCACCTTTCGGGCGCCGAGCGCATCCTCTGGATGCAGAAGACGTCGTATTTCGGCGACCTGACGTCGACCTTCGTCAACCGCAACACCTTCGCGATCTTCGCCGGCCTGGGCCTGATCTGCCTCGTCGGGCTGCTCTGCGACGGGATGGGCCGCGCGACGCGCGGCATCTCGGCCCGCCTGGAACGCCGCCGGCTGCTGGGCGAGTTCATGGTCGGCCGCGGCGCCGTGCTGGCGACCGCGATCTTCGCCACGGGGACGGCGATCCTGCTGACCCATTCGCGCGCCGGCCTCGCCTGCAGCGTCGCGGCACTGATCGTCCTGCTGCTGGCGCTCGGCCTGTCGGGCGCCATCGCCCTGCGACGGACGATGGCGGCGATCGCGGTCGCCACGGTGCTGCTGATCGGCCTGTTCCTCGCCGGCGGCGGAAGCGGGACCACCGAGCGGCTGCTCCAGGTCGGCGACCATGCCGAAACCCGCATGGAGATCTATCGCCGGACCGTCGACGCGATCGGCGATTCGCCCTGGCTCGGCACGGGGTTCGGCGCGTTCGCGAACACGTTCCGCCTCTATCGCAGCCAAGCCATCGCCGAGCCCTTCTCCGAAGCCCACGACACCTACCTGGAAACGGTGATGGAACTCGGCCTTCCCGCCGGCATCGCATTGCTGCTGGCGGTCGCCTCGCTG
>Ga0114916_1001667_pt1 | contig 12336 bp, 10 predicted proteins | sample MalvirAntarct_66_FD_83501 | JGI IMG/M metagenome (GOLD analysis project Ga0114916, IMG submission 83501) | Marine viral communities from the Global Malaspina Expedition - Malaspina viral metaG Antarct_66 | ecosystem: Environmental > Aquatic > Marine > Oceanic | place: West Anvers Island... | reverse complement strand
GTGTATATTGCTTAGCGTAATTGAGCACTTCTTCTTTATTTTGCAAATTTAATGGCGCTAAACGAAATACTTTATCTTCACAATCTCGTTTAAGGCTATCATGGCTATCTACACATTCGTGTGAAGTTACATGCTGTTGACTTAATCTATCCTCATTTTTATAACAAAGGTGATAAGCGTAATTTTGCATTGTTTGTTTAAAATCGAATATATTTACGGGATATATAGCAACAATATCCGTAACTGTCGTTACTCCATCATACACTTTACTAGAAAAAACATATTTGTTTACTGAAAATCCAGCAACAATAATCACTATAGAACCTAACATTAGTCTCAAAATAAAACCCTTACTGCATTTTGATTTTATTAATGTAACATAAAACAAACATCTCGCAAGGGTTCTGGCAATAAAGTCTGAATTTTTGTTAAATCATTCTATGGATTTATTAACATCTTCTAAAACAGCAACAGGATTGTCTGCTTGAGTAATTGGACGTCCGATCACCAAGTAATCGCTACCTGCATCTATAGCTTGTTTAGGAGTCATAATGCGTTTTTGATCGCCGGCATCACTTCCTACTGGGCGAATACCAGGCGTTACTAGCTTAAAGCCTGCGCCTAACTCTGCTTTTAATTGTTGTGCTTCTTGAGCAGAGCAAACAACACCATCAAGCCCCGCTTCTTTTGCCAGCTTCGCTAAATAAATAACTTGCTCTTGTGGTGTTTTTTCTACGCCTAAACGCTTTAACTCTGTCTCATCCATACTCGTTAGCACGGTAACAGCAATTAATAATGGGGCTTTATCGCCAAATGGAGCTAGTGCTTGTTTAGCTTTGCTCATCATCTCAAAGCCACCACTTGCATGTACATTAACCATCCATACACCCATTTTTGCCGCCGCAGTCACTGCTTTTGCCACTGTATTAGGAATATCATGAAATTTTAAATCTAAAAACACATCAAAACCTAAATCAATTAACTCTTTTACAAATGCAGGGCCAAAGTAAGTAAACATTTCTTTACCTACTTTAAGGCGACATGAATCGGGTGATAGCTGTTTTACAAAGTCTAAAGCGGCTTGCTGATCATCGTAATCGAGTGCAATAAGAATTTTTTTTGATTTTTCGAAAGGCATAACTATCCTACTTTATAGCGAAAGTGTTATTTGAAAACTAAAAGATTAAAATCCGTCTAGGCCCTTGCTTGGTACAGTAGTTTCCCAATGCTTGCAAGAAGGACAATTCCAATAAATTGTATAACTAGTAAAGCCACAATGCTGACATTGAAAGTCTGGTTTGGTGGCAATATAAGAAGTGACCAGTTTATCTATTTGGTCGAGCACCTCTTTAGTATTTTTATCTTGAGCGCCCATTAGTTGTAATAAAAAACTAAACCCGCGTATGGTTGGTTGGCGCTTTAAGCTATCAGTTAAAAATTCAAAAGCTTGCTCTGTATTACCTTGCTCTAATAAAGCTTGGCAATGTTGTATTTTTATTAGCACGCCACCTTTGTCGAGTAACTCACTGATCAGCTGATGAAATTGATGAGTTAAATTTAGATGCTTATAGCAATGTGCTAATTTGTCGACAAATAAGGGAGCAAAAAATGTAAATTGGCAAATTAATTCGCGCCAATAGTAAATTGCTTTTACGTAGTCTTCTTTAGTATATGCAGACAAACCAAGTTCATATAAAGGACGTATCGCTTTATGATTCAAACTAATGGCTTTGCGCATTAATGAGGGGTTATTATCACTTAACGCCAGCTCACAGTAAAAGTTAGCTATGGCTTTAAAGTGTTGTTCTTTTGAAAATAATTCACTATGCGCTTCAAACATATTAATCCCTTTTTGCCACTCTCGGGTTTGCGAATATAGAGTGATAATAGGATCTAATGCTTCACTGTGGTCCATTTTAACAAGCCAAACTAAATGCTCTTCGGCACTATCTAATAGCCCAGCCATAACATAATCTTCTGCTAATTCTAAACGACTAGCAGCAGCTTGTTGCTCATTAAGGCTTGGGTGTTTTAAAAGGAGTTCGTGAATTTTTATTGCGCGGTCTAGCTCGCCTCTGCGGCGAAACATAGTTGCAAGCGTTGAATAATGTTCAACCGAGTCAGCTGCAACTTCTAGTAAATTAATTAAATGTTCAAGGCCTTGATCTTCTTCCCTGTCGAGTAAAAACTTTAAGCCTTTACTATATTCAGAGGTGATCTGCCGATTAAATTGATGAGCTTGATTTTTAGCACTGTTTTTTCCCATTATCCAGCCGTAACCGGCAGCCACAGGAAGTAGTAAAAATAACAGCTCAATCATAATTATGAGTCTTTATCAGCAGCAGGCTTTTTTTTACTTTGTTCAGGTGCTAACTGTTTTTTTAAACGATAATTTTGCCACTTAAGTTGTGAAAACAATTTAAAGCTTACAAAACAACCAATTACAACACCTAATAAAAAGCAAATACTTATTATAACGGCTAAAGGCAATGTATTGCTGGCTATAATATAGTTTATTTGTACTAATTGTGGATTTTGAGAACCCAATACAAATGCACTGATCAAGCAAAGTGCAACCAGAATAATTTTTAATACCTTAAACAAGTACCCTACTCCAATAAGTTAACTAGGCAATGCTCTCGTTTACACGATCACGTAATTCTTTACCTGGTTTAAAATGTGGTACATGTTTACCATCTAGCTCTACTGTTTCGCCAGTCTTAGGGTTACGACCGGTACGTGGAGCGCGATAATGCAAAGAAAAACTACCAAAACCTCTGATCTCAATACGATCTGAAGAAGATAATGAGCCGGCCATTTGTTCAAGAATTTCTTTTACTGCATTTTCAACATCTTTCACTGGAACGTGTGCGTGTTGCTGTGCAAGTGTTTCTATCAGTTCTGACTTAGTCATAGCATTTCCTTAAAAGAAATAATGGAAGGGCATAAACTGCCCTTCCAATTAAAGACTGATTAATTAGTCTTTTTGTGCATTTGCGAAAGCAGCAGCCATTGCGTTTTCAAACACTGGCTCGTCTTTCTTAAGCTTTTCTATTACTTCTTTCTCTTCAGCTTCGAAAAGAGCTTTAACAGATAAGCTTAAAGTGCGGTTCTTGCGATCAACACCAACATATTTAACTTCAATTTCGTCGCCTACAGAAACAACAGTAGTTGCATCTTCAACGCGCTCTTGAGCGATATCAGCTACACGGATGTAACCTTCAACGCCTTCGATAAGTTCAATAGTTGCGCCTTTAGCATCAACTTCAGTCACTTTACCTTTAACAATAGCACCTTTTTTGTTTGCATCAAGGTAGTTATTGAATGGGTCAGCTTCGATTTGCTTAACACCTAGAGAGATACGTTCGCGCTCTGGGTCAACTTGCAATACGATAGCAGTGATTTCGTCGCCTTTCTTGAATTCACGTACAGCGTCTTCGCCAGGTGTATTCCAAGAAATGTCTGAAAGGTGTACAAGACCATCAATACCACCGTCAAGACCGATAAAGATACCGAAGTCAGTGATTGATTTGATCTTACCAGTAACTTGATCGCCTTTGTTTTGTAGACGAGCAAATTCCTGCCAAGGATTAGCAATACATTGCTTAAGACCAAGAGAAATACGACGACGTTCTTCGTCGATTTCAAGAACCATAACTTCAACGCTGTCGCCAAGGCTAACAACTTTTGAAGGATGGATGTTCTTGTTAGTCCAATCCATTTCAGAAACGTGAACTAAACCTTCAACGCCTTCTTCGATTTCCACGAAACAGCCGTAATCTGTAAGGTTAGTAACACGACCAGAAAGTTTAGAACCTTCTGGGTAACGACCAGCGATAGCTGCCCATGGATCTTCGCCAAGCTGTTTAAGGCCTAGAGATACACGAGTTTTATCTTTGTCGAATTTAAGAACTTTAACTGCGATTTCGTCGCCAACATTAACGATTTCTGAAGGGTGCTTAACACGCTTCCACGCCATATCAGTAATGTGTAGTAGACCATCAACACCACCAAGGTCAACGAATGCACCGTAGTCAGTAAGGTTCTTAACGATACCTTTAACTTCTTGGCCTTCAACAAGGTTAGCAAGAAGCTCTTCACGTTCTTGTGAGTTTTCAGATTCGATAACTGCACGACGTGAAACAACAACGTTGTTACGTTTTTGATCAAGCTTGATTACTTTAAATTCAAGCTCTTTGCCTTCAAGGTGAGTTGTGTCACGTACTGGACGAACATCAACAAGTGAACCAGGTAGGAAAGCACGGATTGAATCAACTTCAACTGTGAAACCGCCTTTAACTTTACCGTTGATAACACCAGTAACAGTTTCTTGCTCTTCACATGCTTTCTCAAGACGGATCCACGCTTCGTGACGCTTCGCTTTCTCACGAGAAAGGATAGTTTCACCGAAACCGTCTTCAATTGCATCTAGTGCAACATCTACTTCGTCGCCAACAGCAACTTCAAGTTCACCAGCAGCATTTTTGAACTGCTCAGCAGGGATAGCACTTTCTGATTTAAGACCAGCATCTACAAGTACAATGTTGTTCTCGATTGAGATTACTGTACCTTTAACGATAGAGCCTTGCTCTGCTTCAAAACCCTTTAAGCTTTCTTCAAATAACTGCGCAAAATTTTCTGACATACGAATATACGTCTCTATATATTATACCAATAAGCAACCATGCTGCATGGGGTTGTTAAAATAGCACTGGCATCCTGCTGGTGCATAAAATGTGTTTAGCTTCGTTTAGGAAGCCGACCTTCAGAGATAGCCGTATCCAATAAAGTTAATACCTTATCATATACTTGCTGTGCATTAAGCTCGCTAGTATCAAGCTCAATAGCATCCTCTGCAGGCACAAGTGGCGCAACGGCACGATTCATATCGCGATCATCACGCTCTTGAATGTCTTTTAATAGACCACTCAGTGTAACATTAAGACCGCGAGCATTCAACTCAACAAAACGTCGTTTGGCGCGTTCTTGTGCACTGGCGGTTAAAAATATTTTTAGCGGTGCATCTTTAAAAACCACAGTACCCATATCACGACCATCAGCAATTAGACCTCGTTCAGTTCTAAATGCGCGTTGGCGACGTAATAACGCTTCGCGTACGCGAGGTAGTGCTGCTATTTTTGATGCTGCAGCCCCTACCTCTTCGTTACGGATTGTGGTGGTTACATCCTCACCTTCTAAAACAACCTTTGCTGCATTAGTTTGACTATCTACCAAAAACTGTACATCTAAGTTAGCAGCTAAGGGAACTAATGCATCTTCGTTATCTAATGCGATTTGATGGTGAAGTGCCGCTAGAGATAAAACGCGGTAAATTGCGCCACTATCAAGTACATCCCATCCCAACTTTTCGGCTAACAAGCGACAAACAGTTCCTTTACCTGAACCACTTGGGCCATCTACGGTGATCACGGGCATTAATAACGCCTGCATTTAAACCTCCTACAATGCACACCTAAGTAAACCGCAATATTATACGTCAGTTATTTAAATAGATCGCTATTAGTGTGTAACTTTTTATCAATTAACATCAAAAGCCTACTCACTAACTGATGCTAATACATTGAAAAATGTCGGAAATGTTTTATAAGTACACTTAGGATCATTAATCGTGATTGGCTTTCCACCTACGGCAACCATAGCAAAACACATGGCAATGCGATGGTCATCGTAAGTATCAATTGCCACATCGTTAAAGTGTTTCGGGGGAGTGATTTCTATAAAATCGTGCCCTTCTACAACTTCTGCGCCCACTTTTCTGAGCTCAGTTGCCATAGCGTGTAGTCGATCGGTTTCTTTTACGCGCCAATTATAAATATTACGAATAGCCGTTGGCCCTTTAGCGAACAGAGCCACAGTGGCTAATGTCATTGCTGCATCAGGTATGGCATTTGCGTCAATATCAACACCGTTTAATTGGCCTTTACGAACAACTAAACGCTCATCATACCAATCTATTTTAGCGCCCACTTGTTCCATTACTTTAGCAAAGCCAATATCGCCTTGCACCGATTTAGCACCAACCCCTTTAATTTCAATTTCGCCACCGGCAATTGCAGCTGCAGCTACAAAGTAAGATGCAGAAGACGCATCGCCTTCAACCATAATACGTTCAAGTGACTGGTACTGTTGACCACCTTTTACGGTAAAAGTTGCATAATTACTATGCTCAACTTCTATTCCAAAGCGTGCCATTACATCAAGGGTAATATCAATGTAGGGTTTAGATACTAAAGTGCCTTTAATCGTTATTTTGGTATCACCATTAAACAGTGGTGCAGCCATTAGTAATGCAGTTAAAAACTGACTTGATATACTGCCGTCAATTGCAACTTCACCACCGTTAATTTGCCCACCTATAATTTTAAGCGGTGGGTAATCTTTATTTTTGCTGTAAGTAATATCACCGCCAAGTGCTTGCAGCGCATCGACTAAATGCCCTATTGGGCGCTCTTCCATGCGTGGCTCGCCAATCAGTTCGTACTCACCTGCAACCGCAGCAAGTACAGCGGTTAAAGGACGGTAAGCTGTGCCTGCATTACCTAAAAACAAAGGCTCTCTGGGGGTTTTAAATACCCCACCAACACCTTGTACTGTAGCAACTGTTCGCTCTTGGTTTAAACTAACGTTAACACCTAATAATTGTAACGCGCCCAACATATGGCGTATATCGTCGCTATCAAGTAAGTTTTCAACAACAGTAGTGCCATTTGCTAATGCCGCTAATAACAATATACGGTTTGATAAGCTTTTTGAACCCGGCAGAGTGACGCTGCCATTAACACGCGAAATAGGTTCTAAGCGTAATTGTTCCATTAGCTATTTTCCTTTGCAAAAGCAGCCATAAAATCAACAAGCGCTTGCACGCCCTCAAGTGGCATTGCGTTGTAAATACTGGCGCGCATTCCACCTACAATTCTATGGCCTTCGAGTGCTAGCAAGCCTGCTTCGTTTGATTGAGTAACAAACTTACTGTTTAAGCTTTCATCATTTAACCAAAAAGGGACGTTCATACGCGAGCGACTATGCTTAGCTACTTTATTAGAATAAAAATCAGAATTATCGATAAAATTATAAAGTAGTTCAGCTTTTGCAATATTTTGTGCTTCCATGGCTTTTACACCACCATTTTGCTCAAGCCATTGGAATACTTCAGCCGCTAAATACCATGCAAATGTTGGTGGCGTATTAAACATACTGCCCTGCTTGGCCTCTAGTGCATAATCTAAAATACCTGGTTTAGGAAGCCCTTCACGTGCTAGTAATGTTTTACGTACGATAACGATTGCAATGCCCGAAGGACCTATATTTTTTTGTGCGCCAGCGTAAATTAAATCAAATTGATTAACGTCAATTTCACGCGATAAAATAGTTGACGACATATCTGCAATAATTGGCGCTGTTGGATGACTCGGTACATCAAAAATCTCTAAGCCATCAACGGTTTCGTTAGGGCAATAGTGAATGTACGACGCATCTGCTGGCAACTGCCAGTCTGCCACTGCTTTAATCGAAAATTGACCATCGGTATCGTTACGAACATCGATAGCAGTAGTTTGGGTAAACTTATTTGCTTCATCCGTTGCACTTTTTGACCATACGCCGTTTTCGCAGTAAACCGCTGATTTATTTTCCTGATGTAAATTTAATGGCACAGCACTAAATTGACCGCGACCGCCACCATGCATAAACAGCACTTCAAATTCATCGCTAATATTCATTAAACGACGCAGGCTCGCTTCACATTTTTTAGTGAGCGCTAAAAACTCTTTACTACGGTGACTCATTTCCATCACCGATACACCCAAACCTTGCCAATCTATAAATTCTTGTTGTGCTTTTTTCATTACTGCTGGCGGTAACATGGCCGGCCCCGCACAAAAATTATACTTACTCATTACCTTTTCCTCATTCCAGTAATTAAAAAATTAAACACCCGATTACCATTCAATCAGGTTATACACATTAAATTAAAGCTGTGATCATTAAGTGGGCTATAGCCTCACTCATAGTATTAAAGCCTTCATTACCTATAAAGCTGCATTAATGCAGCAAACAGAGCAATATAAAACAATTACTGAGAACAACTATATATATAAATTAACGTCTTGCAATTGAGTCTTTTTGCTATTGTAAAAATTATTTTATTGCGCAGTATTATTAATATTAATTTTATTCAACACCATTAAAAAAAGCGGCCAAGGCCGCTTTTTTAATCTCAATTATTCTGAAGGAGGATTATCATCCGCTACTTCATCAATAACCGTATCAACTGTTTCGACGTCTTCGATATCAATTAAGTCACTTTCGGTAACTTCAATCTCTTCTATACGTTGTAAACCAACTACTTGCTCTTCGTCAATAGTTCTGATCAAAATAACACCTTGCGTGTTACGTCCAACCGTAGAAACTTCATTAACGCGAGTTCGTACTAAGGTACCACGATTTGAAATAATCATTATTTCATCGTTATCGTCAACTTGTACAGCACCTACAACCGCACCATTACGCTCACTTACTTTAATAGACACTACACCTTGAGTCGCACGACTCTTCGCTGGGTAGTCTTCAAGTAAAGTACGTTTACCGTAGCCGTTTTCAGTCACGGTTAAAATAGCACCATCTGTTTTAGGCACAATTAACGATACTACGCGTTGTCCTTCAGGCATTTTAATACCACGAACACCTGTAGCTGTACGGCCCATAGGACGAACACCTTTAAAGCGAATCTCAGGGTTACCTTCTTCGTCTAGTACTGGGTTACCGTTTTCATCAACAACCGTTGTTTCTTCTGCTTCTTTAAAGCGTACTACTTTACCCGCATCGGTAAACAACATAATTTCGTTGCTGCCATCGGTAACATCAACACCAATTAGGCTATCGCCTTCATTTAGGTTAACCGCAATAATACCGCTTGCACGTTGACGACTGTATGCCGTTAGTGGTGTTTTCTTCACTGTACCAAATGCGGTTGCCATAAAGATGTATTTATCTTCTGCATACTCGCGTACTGGTAATATAGCGGTAATACGTTCATCTGCCTCAAGTGGTAATAAGTTAACAATTGGTTTGCCGCGCGCTGCACGACTTGCAAGTGGTAACTGATACACTTTAAGCCAATATAAACGACCAGCCGTTGAGAAACACAATATAGTATCGTGCGTATTAGCAACTAATAAACGTTCAATGAAATCTTCATCTTTCATCTTCGTTGCCGATTTACCTTTACCACCACGACGCTGCGCTTCGTAATCAGACAGAGCCTGATACTTAACATAACCTTCGTGAGAAAGCGTTACTACTACGTTTTCTTCGGTAATTAAATCTTCAAGGCTGATATCGTGTGCTGCGGCATTTATTTCAGTACGACGCTCATCACCATATTGCGCTTTAATTTCAACTAACTCATCGCGAATAACTTCCATTAAACGCTCTGGTGTTGCCAAAATATGTAAAAGCTCAGCAATTAAATCTAATAACGATTGGTATTCAGTTAGAATCTTTTCGTGTTCTAAACCCGTTAGCTTATGTAAGCGTAAATCTAGGATTGCTTGAGCTTGTTGCTCAGAAATAAAGTATTGACCATCGCGAATACCTAACTCAGCAGCTAACCAATCTGGGCGGGCAACGTTGTCTTCGCCTGCTTTATCAAGCATGGCTTTTACGTTACCTAATTCCCACGAACGCGCTGTTAAAGCAACTTTTGCTTCAGCAGGTGTTGGTGAATTACGAATAAGCTCAATAATTGGGTCGATGTTTGCCAGTGCAATTGCTAAACCTTCTAGCATATGTGCACGGTCACGCGCTTTGCGTAAATCAAAAACAGTACGACGAGTTACTACTTCACGGCGGTGAATAATAAACTCTTCAAGCATTTCTTTTAAATTAAAGCACTTAGGCTGGTTGTTAATTAACGCAACCATATTCATACCAAACACAGTTTGTAACTGCGTTTGCGCATATAAGTTATTTAAAATAACTTCGCCTACGTCACCACGTTTAATCTCAATAACGATACGCATACCGTCTTTATCTGATTCATCACGTAGCGCACTAATACCTTCAATTTTTTTATCTTTAACCAGCTCGGCAATTTTTTCAATTAGGCGCGCTTTGTTAACTTGATAAGGTATTTCGTGAACAATGATAGTTTCACGATGCGTTTTTTCATCTACTTCTATTTCAGCGCGGGCACGCATGTACACTTTACCACGGCCAGTTAAATAGGCTTGCTCTATGCCTTTTTTACCGTTGATAATTGCAGCAGTTGGAAAATCTGGGCCCGGGATATAATCCATTAACTCTAAAATAGATAATTCAGGGTTTTGAATGAGTGCTAAACAGCCATTTACCACTTCAGTTAAGTTATGAGGTGGAATGTTTGTTGCCATACCTACCGCAATACCCGATGAACCGTTTACTAATAAGTTAGGAACTCTGGTTGGTAAAACGTCAGGGATTTGCTCAGTGCCGTCGTAGTTAGGAACGAAATCAACCGTTTCTTTTTCAAGATCGGCTAATAATTCATGCGACATTTTTGCCATACGTACTTCTGTATAACGCATTGCCGCTGCTGAATCACCATCAACCGAACCGAAGTTACCTTGACCATCTACTAGCATATAACGCAGTGAGAATGGCTGTGCCATACGTACTATAGTGTCGTAAACAGCACTATCGCCGTGTGGGTGGTATTTACCGATTACGTCACCGACAACACGTGCCGATTTTTTGTAAGGCTTGTTCCAATCATTACTAAGCTCGTTCATTGCAAACAAAACGCGGCGGTGAACAGGTTTTAAGCCATCACGCACGTCTGGTAATGCACGTCCTACAATTACGCTCATTGCGTAATCTAAGTAGGAGTTTTTTAACTCGTCTTCAATATTGACTGGCAGAATGCCATGGGCGAGATCAGTCATTGATATCACATTCCTTCAGTATCAGCTCTTAAACACCCACTATTAGGTATCAAGAGAATTTGTTATTATTGCTAAAGAAACATGCTACCACAATTTATTTAGATTTACAGGCGCAAAACTTTGCGATTTACCAATTTAGCCCTATATAATGCCCCCAGATTGACGAGGAAGTATTTTATGACCGAACATCAAAATGTAGATCACGCAGAAATTGCAAAATTTGAGGCCATCGCAGAGCGGTGGTGGGATTTAGACGGGGAATTTAAACCGCTTCACGAAATAAACCCCTTACGTTTAGACTTTATAGCCAATAAAACTGGCGGTTTATTTGACAAAGAAACACTAGACGTAGGTTGTGGCGGCGGTATTTTAAGCCAAAGCATGGCGCGCATGGGGGCAAAGGTAACCGGCATAGATATGGGCCAAGAGCCTTTAACTGTTGCCAAATTACACAGCCTAGAGACAGGCGTACATGTAGAGTATATTAAAGTACCTGCTGAGCAATACGCATCCGAGCACCCTGCTCGCTTTGATGTAGTAACCTGTATGGAAATGCTGGAGCATGTACCCGATCCGGCTTCTATTATTCATGCTGTTGCAGAGCTTGCAAAACCCGGTGCTGATGTGTTTTTTTCAACACTTAATAAAACCCCTAAAGCCTATTTATACGCCATTATTGGTGCAGAAAAGCTATTAAAAATGGTGCCTGAAGGCACTCACGATCATAAAAAGTTTATTAAACCAGCACAGTTAATTGCCTGGGCTGAACAAGCGGGTTTAAAAGTGCGCGCCAGTGCTGGGTTATCTTATAATCCATTATCTAAGCAGTACTCGCTTAATACCGACGTAAGCGTAAATTATATTCTGCATTTTGAGAAGTTAGCGTAATGGCTAGCTCTCAATCAACGTCACCTACTATAGAGTACGATGCTTTTTTATTTGACTTAGATGGCACTTTACTCGATACCGCTGATGACTTAGGTGCAGCTTTAAATACCGTACTGCGTTCGCAGCAATTAGATACAGTAAGTCGTGAGGTATATCGCGCTGCTGCATCTAATGGCGCAGCAGCCTTGTTAGAGGTCGGTTTTAAAGATAAATGGGGTGAGCAACCGCAAGCACAACTCGTTAAGCAATTAATTGATGCCTACGCGGCTAATATAGCCAAACACACCACGTGCTTTGCTGGTATTGAGCCACTACTTATCGAACTGGAGCGAAAAAACATCAAATGGGGGATCATGACTAACAAACCCGGATTTTTAACCGCCCCTTTAGTAGCCGCGATCCCTGCTTTAAAAAATGCCTGCGTGGTTATCAGTGGCGATACTTTAGCTGAAGCTAAACCTTCGCCTTTACCTTTACTACATTGTGCCAAGCTAATGGGCGTTGCGCC
>Ga0114916_1001665_pt1 | contig 12344 bp, 14 predicted proteins | sample MalvirAntarct_66_FD_83501 | JGI IMG/M metagenome (GOLD analysis project Ga0114916, IMG submission 83501) | Marine viral communities from the Global Malaspina Expedition - Malaspina viral metaG Antarct_66 | ecosystem: Environmental > Aquatic > Marine > Oceanic | place: West Anvers Island... | reverse complement strand
TCCCAGATGATCTCGAACAGGTCCTTGGCGATCTTGCCGGAAATGGTGCCGTCCTTGATCATGTCGATGATGGCGCCGAGCTGAGCGGGGGAAACCGGAGTCTCTTCAATGCCTTTGCCGGATTTGTTCAAGGCGCCCAGCAGGTCGTTGATGACCCAGTTGGCGGCCATCTTGCCGTCGCGGCCAGCCGCCACTTCCTCGAAAAAGTCGGCGATCGCCTTTTCCGAGACCAGGATCGAGGCGTCGTAGACGCTCAGGCCCATATCGGCCACAAAACGCGCCTTCTTGTCGTCTGGCAGTTCCGGCAGCCCGGCTTTCAGCGCGGCGACATAGGCATCATCGAACTCGAGCGGCAGCAGATCGGGATCGGGGAAGTAGCGGTAGTCGTGCGCGTCTTCCTTGGAGCGCATCGAGCGGGTCTCGCCCTTCTGCGGATCGAACAGGCGGGTTTCCTGGTCGATGCTGCCGCCATCCTCGATGATCGCGATCTGGCGCCGGGCTTCGGATTCGATGGCCTGGCCGACGAATCGGATCGAGTTGACGTTCTTGATCTCGCAGCGGGTGCCGAACTGGCCGCCGGGCTTGCGCACAGATACGTTGACGTCGGCGCGCATCGAGCCCTCGTCCATGTTGCCGTCACAGGTGCCGAGATAGCGCAGGATCGAGCGCAGCTTGGTGACATAGGCCTTGGCCTCATCGGCCGAGCGCATGTCCGGCTTGGAGACGATTTCCATCAGCGCGACGCCGGAGCGGTTCAAATCGACGTAGGACATTGACGGATGCTGGTCGTGCATCGACTTGCCGGCGTCCTGCTCGAGGTGAAGCCGCTCGATTCCGATCTCGATGTCCTCGAACTGGCCCTGGCGGTCGGGACCGACAGAAATGATGATCTTGCCTTCGCCGACGATCGGATCCTTGTACTGGGAGATCTGATAGCCCTGCGGCAGGTCGGGATAGAAATAGTTCTTGCGATCGAACACCGAGCGGTTGTTGATCTGCGCCTTGAGACCAAGTCCGGTGCGCACGGCCTGTGCCACGCATTCCTCGTTGATCACCGGCAGCATGCCGGGCATCGCGGCATCAACCAGGCTGACATTGGAATTGGCGGCCTTGCCGAATTCGGTCGAGGAACCGGAAAACAGCTTCGAATGGCTCGTGACCTGGGCGTGGACTTCCAGTCCGATGATGATTTCCCAGTCACCGGTGGCACCGGAAATCAGGCGTTTGGGATCGGGAGTACGGGTATCTACGAGGCTCATGGCAGGCTCATTTTCTTGCAAGGATCAGCTCCCTGTCGGGTAGAACAAAGCCGGCCCGACTGCAAGGCTTTCCGGGCTGCTGGCGGCCCGTGACCCCGATACAACCTGCAAAATGTTTGACCGAGATCAATGCGGCCGCACGGGTCTCATGGAATTCTGTGGTCAACATCGAAGAGGAGATGATCATGAGCGTACTCGATATTTTCAGCCGCTTGACGAAACAGGCAGACCTGATGGACGCCATGATGAAGAAGCTTGGCGTGGCCGAGGAGATCTGGAAGCTGCCGGATCATGCCGGCGTGCTGCGCCGCGCGGCCAACCGCTGCATGACCTGTGATCGTCCGGATGCCTGCCAGCACTGGCTGTCGCACGAGGCAAATCCGGATGAAGCGCCTTCGTTCTGCCGCAACCACGACCTTTTCGAGCGTGTGCTCACCAACGCCGAAGCAAAGACGCAACCGGCGGCCTGATTTCCCTTTCAGGCATTTTCTGCTCCCTCTAGGCAAAGTCTTCTTTGCCCGACTTAGGAACCCGGATCGGAGTTACCGCATCCGGGTCTTTTTTTTGCCCGGCAAAAGAGCAACGCTCCGGCTTGTCCCCTCACCCGGGTTCACATGCCGTAAAGACCATACTCACCGGTCCCGGGATCGGCTGGTTCGGTGCCGGGCTCGAATTCCTTGATCATCTCCACCTTGTCGATGTCTTCATCAAGCGGTTCCGAATAGCTCACGAAATAGGTCTTCACACGATAGCCCAGACGCTTGTAAAGCCGGATTGCGCCGATGTTGCGCGCATGCGTGTCGAGCCGCGCGGCGGCAAAGCCCCGCTGCCGGATGCCCGATTCAATCTTGTCGAGCAGCGCGGTGCCGATTCCCCTGCCCTGGAACTCCGGCAAAACCCAGAGATCGGTGATGAAATCGTCTGCCTTCTCGCACGATCCCCAGCCGGCAAGTTCGCCATCCCATTCGGCGACCAGGATATCGGGCCAGCAGCGGGTGCAGAAATCGTAGTAGGCTTCCCTGGCATTCTCACGCAGGCGATCGGCATCCTCGCCCCAGACGCGTATCGCCTTCTCCCAGGCAGCCAGGCCGATCTTGGCGAGATCCTGGGCTTCCGCGGAACTGGCAGGCCGGATAGCTATCATCGAGACCGCTCCGTGATTGCATGAGCCCGAATAGGCGAGCCAATCCTGCCAACTTTCGCCGGAATCGCTCAAATCATCAAGCCCTGCGCTTTCTTCGAGGCAATACGGCAACACTGCCGGACATTCATTCCAGCACCCGGGACCACTTTCATTGATCAGCGGACATCCCCGGGATATCGTTGGCAGGTCCGCTAATGGAGCCTTTATGTTCTTATTGTCCGAGACCCGGTAAAGGGCCTGCCCCGCGCCAAAAACGCCTGGCATGGCCCCGCAAAAACACCAGACCGCCTGCGTCCCGATGACGTTGGCGCATGTTTTTGTTTGCTCACAAGAGCCCTTACCGGACCTGACAAAATGGATATCTCCCGCGCCGAACAGCGCATTCTGCACCTGCTCGCCCAGGGCGGCAGGATTGAACTGATCCGTGACGACAACAGGAAAATCGCGGACATCAAGCTCATTACCCGTGAAGGCTGGCTGTTTGCCGGCCTCGATCTGGGAACCTTCCGGAAGCTCAAGCGCAAACGCGCGATCAGCTCACGAAGGGGCCAACCCTACAGCGTCACCCGACGTGGACTGGAGCTGGTACGCTCACAGCTTGACAACCGTTAGACGCGAAACGGCGCCCTCGGGCGCCGTTTCAACATCAAGCCAGCCTCACAAGGCTGCCTCGGCAACCGAGCCGGGCGGAGACTTCACCACCACTTCTTCGGTTCGAACCGGCCCGCGGCCTGTTCGATCACGTGGGCGGTCTTGAACAGGGTTTCTTCCTCGAAGGGACGGCCGATCAGCTGCAGGCCGAGCGGCAGACCCTTTGGGTCAAGGCCCGCTGGGACGGCAATACCGGGAAGGCCGGCCATGTTGACGGTCACGGTGAAGATGTCGTTGAGGTACATTTTCACCGGATCGCTGGCGAGAGCCTCGTCACCCACGGCAAAGGCGGAAGACGGCGTGGCGGGCGTCAGGATGGCGTCAACGCCGGCCTCGAAGGCCAGTTCGAAATCGCGCTTGATCAGGGTGCGGACCTTTTGGGCGCGTAGGTAATAGGCGTCGTAGTACCCGGCCGAGAGCACATAGGTGCCGATCATGATGCGGCGCTTGACCTCCTGGCCGAAACCTTCGGCGCGGGTCTTCTCATACATGTCGGCAATGTCCTTGCCGGGCACGCGCAGGCCGTAACGGACGCCGTCGTAGCGCGCCAGGTTTGACGAGGCTTCGGCGGGTGCGACGATGTAATAGGCAGGCAGCGCGTATTTGGTGTGCGGCAGCTCGATGTCGACGATCTCGGCGCCGGCGTCCCTGAGCCAGGCGATGCCCTGCTGCCACAGTGTTTCGATTTCTCCGGGCATGCCCTCGACGCGATATTCGCGCGGGATCCCGATCTTCAGGCCCTTGACCGAACCGCCAAGGGCTGCCTCATAATCAGGGACCGGCAGATCGACCGAGGTGGTGTCCTTGTCATCGACCGAAGCCATCGACTTGAGCAGGATGGCCGCATCGCGCACATCGCGGGCGATCGGGCCGGCCTGGTCGAGCGACGAAGCAAAGGCTGCGATGCCCCAGCGCGAGCAGCGGCCATAGGTCGGCTTGATGCCGACGGTGCCGGTGAAGGCCGCGGGCTGGCGGATCGAGCCGCCGGTGTCTGTCGCCGTGGCACCTGCGCACATCAGCGCCGCAACGGCAGCCGCAGAGCCACCCGAAGAGCCGCCGGGCACCAGGTTGGCGTTGGAGCCCTCGGCGCGCCAGGGGTTGATGACAGGGCCGTAATAGGAGGTCTCGTTGGACGAGCCCATGGCGAACTCGTCCATGTTGAGCTTACCGAGCATGACTGCGCCATCGGCCCAGAGATTGGCGGTGACGGTGGATTCGTAGCGCGGCTCGAAGCCGTCGAGCACGTGGGAGCATGCCTGCGTGTGAACACCCTCGGTGGCGTAGAGATCCTTGACGCCGAGCGGGATGCCTTCCAGCGCGCCTGCCGTGCCGCCGGCGCGGCGGGCGTCGGAGGCCTTAGCCATGTCGCGGGCCTTGTCGGCGGTCACCTTCACATAGGCATTGATCGCCGGGTTGGCGGCCTCTATGGCCGCCAGATAGGCATCGGTCAGCTCGATGCTGGAGAAGGCGCCCTTCTTCATTTCGTCGCGGGCTTCGGCGATGGTCAGACGGATCAGGTCGGTCATGCGGACAACTTCTTTTCAAAGAACCGGGAATAGCCGGAATCGGGATAATCGAGAACGGCGCCACATTCGGTGAAGCCATGATTTTCATAAAGCCGGACGGCAGCGGCCAGCCCCTCGCCCACGCCGGTTTCAAGAACCAGCCTTTCGATGCCGAGATCGCGGGCGCGGGCGCAAATCGCGTCCAGCAGTGTCGAGCCGATACGCTGGCCGCGCACCGCAGGCGCGGTGAACATGCGCTTGACCTCGCCGGTGCGGGCGCCGGCGTCATGGCCAACATCCTTGAGCGCGCCAAGGCCGACGGCCTTGCCTGCCTTGTCACGCGCGACAAACACGGTGGTGTCGTCGGCAGCCATTTCCTCGATGTTCAGGCCGAAATGAAATTCGGCCGGCGCCAAAGGCACCAGATAGGCGTCAAGGGCTTCGACAAGCCCGGTGACGTCCGCCTGCAGCGGGGATTCGATGGCGACCGAAACAGCCATTTCGCTACTCGACCACCTTCGGCACCATGAAGAAATTATCCGTGGTCTCGGGCGCGTTGGCGACAATGTCCTCGGCCTTGGAGCCGTCGGTCACCACATCGGCGCGTTTCTTCATCGCCATCGGGGTGACCGAGGTCATCGGCTCGACGCCGTCGACGTTAACTTCGGATAGGTGCTCGACGAAACCCAGAATGGTGTTGAGTTCACCTTCCATGCGGGCGGCTTCCTCGTCGGTAACCGCAATGCGGGCCAGGTGCGCAACGCGTTTGACGGTGGCAAGATCTACGGACATAGGGTCCTCATCGGGTGATATGAACGGGTGGCCCCGCTATAGCCGCGAGCGGCCAGCCGCGCAACTGCAGGGCACCGATTTGTCTGGCCTCCTGCAGGCAACTGCCGACTCAGACGGTCACGCTCTCGCCGGACCTCGGCACGGCGACGTTCTCGGCATCGTCCTCCATGGCCTCGACAAAGGCATCGGCAGTCTGGTCGAGGATCGGGAAGGTGCCGTAATGGCAGGGCAGCACCTTGGCGAAAGAGAAGAACCTGCGGCAGGCCAGCGCCGCCACCGCGCCGCCCATGGTGAAGCGGTCGCCGATCGGCACGATGCCGATTTCGGGGCGGTGCAGTTCGTTGATCAGCGCCATGTCGGAGAAGATATCGGTGTCGCCCATGTGGAGCAGCCCAGGCTCATCCTCGAAATGCAACATCAGGCCGTTGGCGCTGCCAAGCGAATGCGACACGCCATCCTCGGTGATCTGGGCGGAGGAATGGAAGGCGTTGACGAATGTCGCCGAGAAGCCGTCGAGCGAGATGGTTCCGCCGGTGTTCCCCATCTCGAGCTTCTCGACGCCCTGGTGATGACCGAGCCACATGCCCAGATCGTAGTTGCAGACAACGGTCGCGCCGGTTTCCTTGGCGATCGCCGCGGTATCGCCGATGTGGTCGGCGTGACCATGGGTGAGCAGGATATGGGTCACATCCTTGACCGCGTCCTTGCGATCATTGCCTTCAAAGGAGGGGTTTCCGGTGAAGAACGGATCGATGAGGATCGTCGATTTTGCAGTTTCCAGACGGAACGCGGCGTGACCCAGCCAGATGATTTTCATGCGTTGCTCTCCCTCGCAGTTCGCAGCCCTCGCATTTCCAGGGCTTGTTCGCTAAACCCGTTATCTAGCGCGGCTGACGCCGCGGCGCAAAGGCAGAGAGCAAGAAATGGCGGCCATCACCATCGAAGAGCTGTTCGAGCGAACCAAGCCCGGACAAACCATCGCCGGCATCGATCTGGGAACAGAAACCATCGGACTGGCCGTCGCTGATCTGTCGTGGAGGCTCGCCTCGCCGCGGCCGATGATCCGGCGCAAGAAATTCACGCTCGATGCGATGGCGCTGATCTACGCCCTGGAACGCGATAAGGCGGGTGCGGCGGTGATCGGCCTGCCGGTGAACATGGATGGCAGCGAAGGCCCCCGCGCCCAGGCAACGCGCGCTTTCGTGCGTAACATGGCTCAGAAGACCGACCTTCCGTTCGTGTTCTGGGACGAGCGGTTGTCCACCGTGGCCGCCGAACGGGCGCTGATCGAGATGGACGTGTCGCGCAAGAAGCGCAAGGAGCGGATCGATTCGGCAGCCGCTAGCTTCATCCTGCAGGGCGCGCTCGACCGGCTCGGCGGACTGCGCGCGCAGAAGGCTGCATCAGGAAATCCGTGAATACTCGGCTTCGGCAGAGGTGGGGACTTGCATCGCGTCTTCGCGGCTTTCAGTCCAGCCCAGCATCCTGCGCATGCCATCCCAGATCTGCTTGCGGCGGCGCTTGATCACGATGAAGCCGATGACCAGAAACGTGTCGAGAACAATCGCCTTGAGCACCAGTGGCGGAATCGTTTCAGGTGGTATGCCGAGCAGGTTGCCATAGATGGTGAAGACCAGGTCGTGCAGGTCGCGGCTGAGAATGCGAAAGCCGAAATTCATGTCGTAGTAGGACAGGCCGTACCAGCTGCCGAGCAGCACGATGGGCGTGACCCAGAGGATGAGAAAGACCTTCATGACCGGGCTCCCTGCCTCGACAAGGACGCAAGCTGAGCGCTGAAAGCCGCGTGGTTGGCGGCATGCTCAGCGATGACCGCGTCAAGCTCGATTGAATCATTCTCCGTGACCGCGTCGGGTTCGATGCGCGACTGGCCAAGTGACATGACCGTCAGGAACAGGCCACCAAGCGCGCCGAACTCCAGCGCAAGCAGTGCGCCCGCCTCGCCGCCGGCGAAGAAGATCATGGTGGCAAGCATCGCCGCGAGCGCCGTGCAGGCCACCGCCCCCTGCGCCAAGGGACGCGCCTCGCGCTGTTCGCGCTCCTCGCCAAAGACATAAAACATCATCGCAAACATCAACAGCCCGGCGGAAGCGGCGCTGAAACCGCCGAGAAGTCCGAAGACAACACTTTGTCCGAATGCCGACAGACCGATCGCCTGCATTGCTTCGAGCGCTGTCGCGATCAGACCGGTGTCGGCAAACAATTTAAACCCGGCCAAGGCGACGCCGCCCTGCGGTGCATAAATCACGACCAGCGCCAGCAGCGACAGATAGCAGACCCAGAACAGCATCATCGAGGCATAGTAGAGACGGCTGGATATCATCACGGGTCCGTTGCGGGTTCTTGGGGCAGGAATGATTTCGTCCACCCACCATGGCGGTGCCGACCTGCCCACGCAATGTTAACCTTGTGTTAAGGTTAACGGCTGCCATTGCCGATCGCGCCGGGGCCGCTTATGAGAGGGCATTCTTCATCCGGCGGCCCCCATGATCCCCATATTTGAAAGCATCTTGCCGATTTTTCTGATCGTGCTCCTCGGCGTGGCGCTCAGGCGCGCACCGTTCATCGACCAGAGCGTCTGGCCCGGCCTGGAAACGATCGGCTACTACCTCCTGTTCCCGGCGCTGCTGTTCCTGACACTGGCGACGGCCGACTTCTCCGGCCTTGAACTCGGCACCGTCACCCTGGTGGCGTTGCTGGCAATGTTCGCCATGACGGTGCTCCTCCTCGTCATCCATCCGCTGGCAGCCGCGCGCGGCATGTCGGACGCCAGCTACACGTCGCTTTTTCAGACGTCTTCACGCTGGAATGCGTTCATTGCGCTCGCGATCGCCGAGAAGCTGTCGGGATCGACCGGACTGGCGCTGGTGGCGCTGGTGATGGCGGTACTCGTCATCCCGCTCAACCTCATCAATGTCTCGATGCTCGTCTGGTACGGAACCGGCGCGCGCAGCATATCGACGCTGGTCAAGCGGATCGTCGGAAACCCGTTGATCCTGGGCTGTGCGGCGGGCATTGCGGTCAATGCCCTGCCCTTCGAGCTCTATCCGCCGTTCGAACAGGCCGTCGACCTGATCGCGCGGTCCTCGCTCGGGCTCGGGCTCCTGATGGTCGGAGCCGGCCTCAAGCTCACCGATGCGCTCAGGCCCGGGCCAGCGGTTCTGACACCGGTGGCACTCAAGCTCATCGCTTTCCCGGTGATCATGGTGGCGCTCGCGCTCGGCTTCGGACTGTCCGGAGAGACTGTCCTGATCCTGGCGCTTTGCGCATCCGTGCCGACGGCCATGAACGGCTATCTGCTGGCCCGCCAGATGGGCGGCGACGCGCCGCTCTACGCGGCCGTCACCACCGTGCAGACAGTGGCATCTTTTCTGACGATTCCGGCGGTGATGTGGGCCGCAGGGCTGGTTGCCGTGGTTCAGGTCGCCGGCGGGTAAAGCAGCTCGACGATCTGGCGGGCATCGAACCGGGCATCAAGCATGCCGTAGGTCGACCGCCAGGCCCCGCCGAGCCGGGTTTCGACAAAGGCTTCGGCGACATGACCGGCTCCCAGGCGGGTCAGTTCTGCGGCAGCAGCAGCCAGCGCCAGTTGCTCGGTCAGAAGACGTGCGGCTCCCTGGTCGCTTTCGGCCACGGCCATGCAGGCGCGCAGGACGTCGACCGTGCGCGGACCGGCAGCACCGAGATCACGATTGATGCTGTCGAGCGCCACTTCGCATAGATCGCGGCCACGGGTCAGTACCCTGAGCACATCAAGCGCCATGACATTGCCCGAGCCTTCCCAGATCGCATTGACCGGGGCCTCGCGGTAATGGCGGGCCACCGCGCGTTCCTCGACATAGCCATTGCCACCCATGCACTCCATCACCTCGTAGATGACCGACGGGGCGATCTTGCAGACCCAGTATTTGACCACCGGGGTCATCAACCGGGCGATCGCCGCCTCGGCAGGATTGTCGCGGGCATTGTCAAAAGCGCGCGCCAGGCGCAGTGACAGCGCGGTTGCCGCAGCGGTTTCAAGTGCCAGGTCGGCCAGCACGCGCGCCATCAACGGCTGATCGATCAGCAACTCGCCGAACACCCGCCGGTGGCGGCAGTGATGCACGGCTTCAGCGAGGCTCGCGCGCATCATGCCGGCGGAGGCAAGCGCGCAATCGAGCCGGGTCAGGGTGACCATGTCTAGAATGGTGCGCACGCCCTCCCCTTCGCCGCCCAGCAGGAACCCGAAGGTGTCGCTGAACTCAACTTCGGAAGAGGCGTTGGAGCGGTTGCCGACCTTGTCCTTCAGCCGCTGCAAGCGCAGGCCGTTGAGGCTGCCGTCCTCGAGAATGCGCGGCACCAGGAAGCAGCTGAGTTCGCCGAAGGTGTCGCTTCCGGTCTGGGCCAGCATGACAAAAGCATCCGACATCGGCGCGGACAGGAACCACTTGTGGCCCGACAGCCGGTAGACGCCTTCGCCGGCGCGGGTGGCGACGCTCTGATTGGCGCGCACATCGGTGCCGCCCTGCTTCTCGGTCATGCCCATGCCGATGGTCACGCCGGATTTCTGCATGGCGGGACGGTGGCTCGAATCATAACGCCGCGAAACCACCTGCGGCGCCCAGGCCTTCTCGATGCGCGGCGAAGCCATGATCGCCGCAATCGAGGCATTGGTCATGGTCAGTGGGCAAAGATGGCCGCTTTCCAGCCCGGCGGTGAGGAAGAACCGGATAGCACGGGCCTGGTGGGCGTAGCCCGCCTCCTCGCGCCGGCCTTCCCAGACCGAGCCCTGCAAGCCTGACGCTACGCCCCGGCGCATCAGCGCATGCCAGCTTGGATGGAAATCGACCTGGTCGATGCGATTGCCGAAACCGTCGTGGGTTCTGAGCTCGGGCACGGCGCGATTGGCGATGCGGGCGAGGTCCTGCGCCTCGGCGGAGGCCACGAACTTGCCGACCGTTTCGAAATCGGTGCGAAGTCCGCGCGGCATATCGGCCGCGATGTCCTTCAGCAACGGATCGGAACGGTAGGCATTGTGCCCGGAAAAGGCGGGGCTCTGATTGTCGGCCTGGGGGCCAAAGGCTTGGATCGGGCTCATCGGAACTCGCTTACAGGGATTCGCAGGGTTTTGCATGGGGACATCGCGCATTTCCGGCTCTGGCAAGCTTGCCCCTGCCCCGGAACCTTTCTATAGACCGCACTACAGCGCCGCGTATCCAAATCGGATCCGCAAAGGATGTTGTAGCACATGCATCAGACCTCAACCCGACGGGACAAATGATGTCATTTCCGCACCGCCACCTGCTCGGAATCAAGGGGCTTTCGGAGCCGGACATCCACTATCTGCTCGATCAGGCGGACGAAGCGGTCAAGATCTCCCGCCAGCGCGAGAAGAAGACCACCACCCTTCGAGGTCTCACGCAAATCAATCTGTTTTTCGAATCCTCGACACGGACCCAGGCCTCGTTCGAACTGGCCGGCAAGCGGCTTGGCGCGGACGTGATGAACATGTCGGTGGCAAATTCCAGCGTCAAGAAGGGCGAGACCCTTGTCGACACGGCGATGACGCTCAACGCCATGCGGCCCGACGTGCTGGTGGTGCGGCACTCGTCGGCGGGCGCGGTGGCGCTTCTGTCGCAGAAGGTCGGCTGCCCGGTGATCAATGCCGGCGACGGCGCGCATGAACATCCGACCCAGGCGCTGCTTGACGCGCTGACCATCCGTCGCGCCAAGGGCAAGGTCGGCCGCCTGACGGTCGCCATCTGCGGCGACGTGCTGCATTCGCGCGTGGCACGCTCAAACATTCTGCTTCTCAACGCGCTAGGCGCGCGGGTGCGGGTGGTGGCGCCCTCGACGCTGCTTCCCTCCGGCATCGCCGACATGGGGGTGGAGGTGTTCCAGCGCATGGATGACGGGCTCAAGGACGCCGACGTGGTGATGATGCTGAGACTGCAGCGAGAGCGCATGGCCGGCTCCTTCGTGCCCTCGGTGCGCGAGTATTTCCGCTACTACGGTCTCGACGCCGAAAAGCTCAAATCGGCAAAGGAAGATGCACTGGTGATGCATCCTGGGCCGATGAACCGCGGCGTGGAAATCGCCTCCGACATTGCCGACGGGCCGCAGAGCGTGATCGAGCAGCAGGTCGAGATGGGGGTCGCGGTGCGGATGGCGGTGATGGAGACGCTGATGCTGCACGGGGAGCTGGCCCGATGAGCGCGCGGATCCTCAAGAATGTCCGGATCGTCGATCCCTCGACCAATATGGACGAAACCGGCGATATCGTCGTCATTGACGGCAGGATTGCAGCCTGCGGCGCAAGTGCCGCCGGCTTTGCCGCACCCGCCGATGCCGAGATCGAGGATTGCAACGGCCTGATCGCCATTCCCGGGCTGGTCGACGCCTGCGTGCATATCGGCGAACCGGGTGCGGAGCACCGCGAAACCATCGCCTCGGCCAGCCGTGCAGCTGCGCGGGGTGGCGTGACCTCGATCATCATGATGCCCGACACCGATCCGGTGATCGATGATGTGGCGCTGGTGGATTTCGTCCAGCGGCTGGCGCGCGACGAGGCCGTGGTCAATGTGCACCCGGCCGCGGCGCTGACCAAGGGCCTCGGCGGTGAGGAAATGACCGAATTCGGACTGCTTCTCGATGCGGGCGCTGTGATGCTGTCCAACGGCCGGCATACGGTTGACAACCCGGCCGTGATGCGCCGGGCAATGACCTATGCGCGGGATTTCGGCGCCGTGGTGGCGATGGCGACGCAGGACCGGCATCTGGGTGGCGCCGGAGTGATGAACGAAGGCCTGTTCGCGAGCTGGCTGGGATTGCCAGGCATTCCCCGCGAAGCCGAGATCATTCCGCTCGAGCGCGATCTGCGGCTGGCGGCGACAGCCGGAAGAAGGTCCGGTATGCGCCGAGGTCGGTCTCGGTGAGCGTGCGCGGATTGATCGAGAGCCCGGCGGGGGCATTGAGCCCGCGCGCCTTGGCGGCACG
>Ga0114916_1001663_pt1 | contig 12349 bp, 11 predicted proteins | sample MalvirAntarct_66_FD_83501 | JGI IMG/M metagenome (GOLD analysis project Ga0114916, IMG submission 83501) | Marine viral communities from the Global Malaspina Expedition - Malaspina viral metaG Antarct_66 | ecosystem: Environmental > Aquatic > Marine > Oceanic | place: West Anvers Island... | reverse complement strand
GGACCCGGAGCGGGGCATGCTCTTGCTGTTCGGCCTGCTGACCTATGGCGGCTTTGCGCTGGTGCTGTTTGCCATGCGGGCACCAAAACTGCCGGGCGGGAAGCCGTGGATGTTGCTCAGCCGGGAAGGCGCGCTGATGGCGAACAATATCGTTCTGATCGTGGCGGCGCTGACCGTGTTGCTCGGAACGCTTTTTCCGCTGATGGCAGAGGCAGCCGGCCGGACGATTTCTGTTGGCGAGCCCTATTTCAATCTGACGTTCACGCCGATGCTGGCACTGTTGCTGCTCATATTGCCCGTGGTTCAGGCTTGGGCCTGGGGCAAGGCGGATTTGAAGAACTGGTCCAAATGGGCGATCGCTGGCGGTACGCTGGCGCTGGTCTTCCTCGCCTTGGGGGTCGGCCTCTGGGACATTTCGATCGGCGCAGCACTTGGCCTTGCACTGGGTGCGTGGCTGGTGATTGGCGCACTGTGGGAATTGAAGCGCCGGGCGATCACGCCGGGACGCATCTTCCGTCTGCCGCCGCGCGTCTGGGGCATGACTTTGGCCCATATGGGCCTCGGCCTGTTTGTGATTGGTGCGGTCGTCGAGACCACGGGACGGTATGAGACGACGGTGGCGCTGGCAGAAGGCGGATCTGGCACAGTGGCCGGCTGGACGCTGACCCTTGATCAGGTGCGCGCAATCGAAGGCCCGAACTGGTATGCCGACCGGGCGCAGCTGACCGCGACGCGCGGCGGCGCCAAGGCGATCATGACGCCCATGAAACGCTATTATCCGGCGGCACAAATGCCGACCACGGAAACTGCGATCCACAAGACGGGCACCGGCGATCTCTATGCAGCGCTGGGCGAGCAGCGCATGGTGGATGGCGCGCCGCGCTGGGTGTTTCGGGTCTACTATAATCCGATGATTGACCTGTTATATTTCGGCGTGATCCTGATGGCGCTGGGCGGTGCCTTCAGCCTGTGGCCAAGGCGCAAAGCATGAAACAGTTCGTTGTAATCCTGATCAGTCTGGTGCTTGCCGGGTTCGCTGTGGCCGAAGATGTTGCGCTGGATAACCCGCAACAGGAGGCCCGCGCGCAATCCCTGATGCGCGAGCTGCGCTGTGTCGCCTGCGAGAATGAACCGATTTCCCAGTCCGCCGCGCCAATTGCCGAAGACATGCGCGCGCGGGTACGCGTGATGATCGAGGATGGCGCGAGTGACGAAGAGGTGCGCGGCTGGTTCGAGGACCGGTATGGCGAGTTTGTCCTGTTCCGTCCGAAGGCGGACGGTGTAGCGGGCTGGCTACTATGGGGCGGGCCATTCTTGCTATTGCTGTTTGGCGCGTTCATCGGCATCGCGATTGCGCGCTCGCGCAGGGCGCAGGTGGATCCCGTCGAGCCGGAAGACGCCTAGTAGAGTCCGGTTGGCAGGAAGAAACGTCCGCCAAGCCAGACAACCCATCCGCCCAGCGCGATGAACGGCCCGAATGGAATGGGCGTATCGGCATCGACCTTGCGGATTCCGAGCGCCGACAGTCCGATCACGCCCACCAGTGCGGAGGCCGACGCGACGAGCATAATGGGGGCAAGGCCCGCCCAACCAGTCCATACGCCAAGCGCGCCGAGCAGTTTGGCGTCGCCCCGTCCGAGTCCGTCTTTGCCACGCAAGTGGCGATAGCCGAGTTCCACCATCACCAGAATGCCATAGCCGACCAGTCCGCCGATCAGGTGCGCCCGCCAGGCTTCAGGCCGGGTCAGCCAGACCATCAGGATGCCGAGCAGGACTGTTGAGGCCGTCAGGGTATCGGGAAGGGTCAATGTGCGAAAATCAATGACACTGAGCCCAAGCAGGAGGGCGCCGAGGCAGAGGGTCAATGCCAAAGTGCCAGGCGGCGCGAGGGAAATGCCGCTGGCCAGTAGAGCGCACCCGGCCAATCCGGTCAGAATTATTGTCAGCTTATTATGCAACTGCTCGTCCTTTTGCCCCACCAGAGGGCATCTGGTTGAAGACCATTCGCTTGGCCAGAAATCAATGCTTGTCGAAGCCTGTCTGTGAGACTGTGGGAAAGGATGCCGACGCCGCTCCATAACATTCGTCAGCTGGGTGGGGACGCGCTTGACGATTGCAATGGCCCGGAGATGACGTCCTGGCAGGGACACATTGCCTCCGGAGGCGAATGCCGCAGAACCTTGAAAAGGGCCTGTGCGACGCCGGCAAGGGGTCGGGGCAGCTCGCGTGAAGAGTGGCAGGCAACCCAACACTCAGCCTGGCACGATGTGCCGGTTGAGAGGATGTCCTGATCTTCGCTCGAAGCCCCATAGCCTTGTTCCGCAAATAGAATGAGCGCAAAATACTTGGCTTACAAGGGACTTTTGACCGGACTTGCGTAAACTTCATTAAAAAACAGCTTTCTGTAGAGTTACCTTCAGATTCACACTGTTGGGGCAAGTCGACCGGAGGTTGTCGCGTCAAGCCAGGAGAAATCAGGGGCAATTTTCTTACCGGCGCGTGAAAATCGCCTTACTGTCTTTTAATGACCACAATGCTTGTGGCAGGCTTATGCTGGCCCACATGCCCAATACAGGCAAATTTTTCAGTGACTTGGAGACAGGAATGAAGACAATCGGCATATCGAGACAGGCCATGGTAGCTGCGCTGGTGGGCGTGGCGATGGTAGGCTCTTTCTCCCTCGCCCCACAGATCTTCAGCCCGGAGGCGGGTGCCCAGCCGATCCAGATTGAAGCGCCACGGGGCGCGCCGCTCAGTTTTGCCGATTTGATCGAACAAGTTGAGCCGGCCGTGGTCAGCGTCAACGTTACCACCGAGCGCGAAGTCGGCCGTATGGCTGACATGCAGGAATTCTTCGAACAATTTCGCGGCATGCCTGGCCTGGATGAGTTCATGGAACAGCGCCGTCAGGAAGAGGAAGAAGAACCGGAAACGCGCGAGGGTCGCTCGCTTGGGTCGGGCTTCTTCATCTCCAAGGATGGCTACATCGTTACGAACAATCACGTGGTTGAGGGCGCTACGGCCATTCAGGTCGTCCTGAAGGACGGGACAGAGCTCGACGCCGAACTGGTCGGCACCGATGCGCAAACGGATCTGGCTGTGCTGCGTGTTACAGAGCCGGGCGAATATCGCTTCGTCAGCTTTGGCGACTCCCACACTATGCGCAAGGGCGACTGGGTGGTCGCGCTTGGCAATCCATTTGGACTTGGCGGCACTGCCACTGCGGGCATCTTGTCAGCCGATGGCCGCGAGATTGGCCCGGACAGCCCCTATACAGATTTCCTCCAGATCGATGCCTCCATCAACCGGGGCAATTCCGGTGGCCCCACCTTTGACCTCAATGGCAATGTGATTGGTGTGAACACGGCGATCTTTTCGCCGACGGGCGGTTCTGTCGGGATCGGCTTTGCGATTCCGGCAGAGCTCGCCAGTGAAGTGACCAAGTCCCTGATCAAGGACGGCAAGGTCTCACGCGGCTGGCTGGGTGTTGCCATCCAGGACCTGACAGATGATATGGCCGAGGCCCAAGGCATCAAGGATGCCAAAGGTGCAATCATTGCCGATGTCACCAATGGCAGTCCGGCAGAAAAAGGCGGCCTCGCACGTGGCGACATCATCCTGTCCGTAAATGGCGACAAGGTCACCGATGCCACATCGACGACGCGGCTGGTCGGCAAACTGATCGCCAATACGCAGAACAAGTTCGAGATTATTCGCGGCGGCAAGAAACAGACCCTAAATGTCACCGTCGGCGAGCGTCCGAGCAATCCGAATGCGATCGTCGAACCGGCGCTTTCTTCGTCAGCCACGACGGCGCCGGATACCGGCAAGGAAGTGAAGGAAGTTGGCGCGACGTTCGAGAAGATGGACGACGAATTGCGCACCCGTCTTGGCTTGCGTGAAGGCGAAAATGGCCTGCTCGTGTCGGGCATCACCAAGGACGGCGTCATGGAAGAGGCCGGCATTCAGGAAGGCATGGTCATCCTGGAAGTGAACAACAAGCCGGCCACATCCGTCGAAGCTTTCCGCAAGGCAATTACCGACGCCAAGAACGCCAAGCGCACGAAAATTCTGATCGCAGTCCGTATTGGCCAGATCACGAATTATCGCACCATTGACCTGTCGGACGCCGAATAGGAGATTCCGATGCTTGATACGGTTCAGGAAGACACCATGCATGTTCTCGTAATTGAAGATGACATCGAAATGGCCAGCTTCATCGAGAAGGTTCTGGTCGAGGCGGGCCACCGCGTCGACATGGCAACCGATGGTGATAGCGGCCTGGCCATGGCGCGGGCGTCTGAATTCGACGCGCTTGTCGTAGACCGGATGCTGCCGGAAAAAGATGGCCTGACCTTGGTCAAGGAATACCGGGAAGCGGGCGGCAAGACGCCGACCCTCTTCCTGTCAGCTCTGGGCGATGTCCAAAATCGGGTGCAGGGGCTGAAGGTTGGCGCGGATGACTATCTCGCCAAGCCATTTGCTCCGGCCGAACTCGCTGCACGGGTCGAGGCACTCGGCCGTCGCCTGCCGGTGGAGCAACAGGTGACGGTCCTGAAAGCCGGTGATCTTGAAATGAATCTGCTGACCCGCAAAGTGACGCGGGCCGGGCAGAAGATCGACCTCCAGCCGCGCGAGTTCCGTCTGCTGGAATATCTTATGCGCCATGCCGGACAGGTCGTGACGCGTACCATGTTGCTGGAGAAGGTGTGGGATTATAATTTCGACCCCCAGACCAATGTGATCGACGTCCACATCTCGCGCCTGCGCGCGAAGATCGACAAGGAATTCGAAGAGCCACTTCTGCATACGGTGCGCGGGGCTGGCTATCGCCTGCAGGGCTAGACGCCCGGGCAGGCGACTGGCACCTAGCACCACATGAGACTCGCACTGCCGACCTTCCTGAAGACGACGACGTTCAAACTGGCGCTGATCTACAGCGCCATGTTTGCGGCGTTTTCGGCTGCGTTGCTGGTCTATCTCTATTATTCGACGGTCTACTATATCCGCACGGAGAGCGAGCGGCGGATGGATCTCGAATTCGAGCAGCTTGGAAACGCCTATTTCACAGGCGGAATGGAGCGTCTCAGCCAGTCCGTTCTGGAGCGGATGACGCGCACCGGCTCTACCTATTTCTACTATCTTGAAGACTCTTCGGGCCGAAAGATTGCGGGCCATTTCGGGCGGATGCCGACGGCGCCGCCAGCAGCAGACGTGCAGACCGTTTATTTCGAGTTCCGCCAGCAGGAGCCGGACGGAACCGAGATCCTGCGGCAGGCAGCAGGTCGTATCGTGCGCCTGCGTGACAATGGTGGTGCTTTGCTGGTGGCATTTGACACCGAACAGCAGACGGCGATTGTGGGGCGCATACAGCGCGCAATCTTCATTGCCGCTCCCATCGGGTTGGTCTTCTCATTGCTGGGGGGAATCCTGATTTCGCGCGGAGCCGCGCGACGGGCAGATGAACTCGCGCGGACGGCCGAGGCCGTGATGGGCGGGGAATTGGGCAGGCGCGCACCCGTGCGCGGATCTGGCGACGAGTTCGACCGGCTGGCGTCCCGGCTGAATGCCATGCTCGACCAGATCGAGAAGCTGGTGGATTCCACGCGCCATACAGGGAACGCAATTGCGCATGACCTGCGCTCGCCTCTCTCGCGCCTTCGCAATCGACTGGAGATCGCCCTGTCCGAACCGATGTCACGCGAAAGCGCCGAGGCTACTCTGGAAGTGACGGTCGAGGAGGTGGACCGGGTGCTCGGCACGTTCAACGCAATCCTCCGCCTTGCGCGGTTGGAAGCGGGCGCGGAAGGCGAGCGTGTACGGATGGATGTGTCGGAACTCGGCGAAGAACTGGCCGAACTCTTCGACCCGGCCTGCGAGGAAGCGGGACTTTCCTTCAAGAGCCAGATTTCTCGCAACCTTACCATTCTTGCGGATCGTGACCTTGTGGGTCAGGCCTTGTCGAACTTGCTCGACAATGCCGTGAAGTACACGCCCGAAGGCGGTGCCATCACATTCTCCATTACGCGCGGCCCGAATGGCACCGTCGATATGACTGTTGTGGATTCCGGCCCCGGTGTCCCGGAGGGCTCGCGCGAACTCGTCGTACAGCGCTTCCAGCGTATGGATTCGGCGCGCACTCAGCCTGGATCCGGCCTTGGTCTCGCGCTCGTCGATTCCGTGGCAGACATGCATGGCGGCAGTTTGATCCTGAGTGATGCGGGCGGCGATCCGGACATGCCGGGTCTGAAGGCCACGCTGCGCCTGCCGAGAGTGTGATGCCCGTATGCTGACGATCCTGCCAGTCGCAGATACCGCCGAAACCGCGCTGGAGCGGGCTCTGCCAGCGGCGCCCTATTTGCGGCGCCTGCATGAGACGGGCGTGCGCGGGCATTGGCGCGATGCCTTGCAGGCCGTCAGGGATATTCCAGCCGATTTGCCCGAAGCCGATGTCATGGCAACCATGCGCAAGGCCAAGGCGCAACTGCATCTATCGCTCGCAGCAGAAGACCTGGCCGGCGTGTTGCCAGTAATGGGTGTGACGCGCGCGCTCAGCGAGTTTGCCGAAGAGTGCCTTGAAGCAGTATTGCGTGCGTCTCTCGCCAAACGGGATCTTGGCGGCGCGGGCATCTTCGCGGTCGCCCTTGGCAAGATGGGCGCGTATGAGCTGAACTATTCCAGCGATATCGATATCTGCGTGTTCTATGAGCCGGGTGTGTTCATGGACGGTGACTTTTCCGCCGGGGAGACCGCACAGCGTATCGCACGGGACCTCGTCCGCATGATGCAGGAAGCGACGGGTGACGGTTATGTGTTCCGAACCGACCTTCGATTGCGGCCCGATCCGTCGTCGACGCCCCTGGCGGTCTCAACGAAGATGGCGGACCTTTACTATGAGAGTGTGGGTCAGAACTGGGAGCGGATGGTCTGGATCAAGGCGCGTCCGACCGCCGGAGACCATGCGAGTGCGGACCGTTTCCTGAAAATCCTGCAGCCTTTTGTCTGGCGCCGTAATCTCGACTATTGGGCGATTGGCGACATCCAGGCCATCAAGCGGATGATCAACAGCAAAGTAGGGCGCGCCGATTTCGAGACCGTCTCGCCGAATGTGAAGCTGGGGCCGGGCGGTATTCGCGAGATCGAATTCTTTGCCCAGACGCAACAATTGATCCTTGGTGGGCGACAGTCGGAACTGCGCGATAATTCCACGCTCGGCGCGCTCGCCGCGCTAACGGGTGCAGGTGTGGTCGAACGCAACACGGCCGAGGAATTGGAGACGGCCTATCTCGCCTTGCGCAATCTGGAGCACAGGGTCCAGATGCGCCGCGACGAGCAGACCCATACCGTCCCGGCGGGCGAAGATGACCGCAAGGACGTGGCCATGCTTTGTGGCTATGCCGATCTTGCCTCATTCGACCGGGACTTGCAGGCCACACGCCGCTGCGTTCAGGCGCACTATGACGGTTTGTTTGCTCATGAAGACCGGGCACTGGACGCCAGTCCGCTTGGCAATCTTGTCTTCACGGGTGTTGATGATGATCCGGGGACGATTGAAACGCTTGCTTCGCTGGGCTTCAGCAACCCAAGCGCGGCCATTGAGTCGATCCGGTCCTGGCATCGGGGGCGCGTGCCAGCAACGCGCACGGCCCGGGGCCGGGAACTGCTGACAGCCTTGCTGCCAAGCATGCTGGAAGCGATGGGCAAGACGGGTGAGCCTGATGAGGCGTTTCGCTGGTTCTCGCGTTTCTTCGAAGGGATGTCCTCTGGCGTGCAGACGCTGTCCATGCTGTTGGCGGAGCAGACCCTGCTGGATGACCTTGTATCCACGCTCGCGCTCGCGCCACGCCTCGCGCAGATTCTGTCACGCCGCCCCGACCTGTTGGAAGCCTTGGTCAGTCGTCAGGAACCGCCACGTCCGGTGATTGACGACACGGTCAGTTTCGATGGCGCGCTGGATGCGTGGCGACGCTACCACCGGGAACAGAATTTCCTGATCGGGCACCGCTTGTTGCATGGCCTGATCAATGCGCGCGATGCCGGGGCGCACTGGTCAGACCTTGCCGATGAGACCATTCAGGAAATGGCCAGCGCCGCTGAGAGTGAAACCGAGGACCGCTATGGTCCGCGGCCGGGCAGTTGGGCCATCGTTGCCATGGGTAAGCTGGGCGGGCGGGAACTGACGGCCGGGTCCGATCTCGACATTATCGTGATCTACGACGCAGACCCGATGGTGGCGCAGACCTGGTACACGCGATTTACGCAGCGCCTGATAACGGCCTTGACGGCTCCCACAGCTGAGGGGGATCTTTACGAAGTCGACATGCGATTGCGGCCTTCCGGCGGCGCCGGACCCGTTGCGGTCAGCGTGCCGGCTTTCGAGCGCTACCAAAATCATGATGCCTGGACCTGGGAGCATATGGCGCTGACCCGCCTGCGACCGGTCACGGGCGACGAGGCGCTCTGCTATCGCATCATGAAGATCGCCTGCGAAGCTATCGTCGCGCGCGCGGGCAAGACGGATGGTACGATCTCACAGGACGTGGCGGACATGCGCCAGAGGCTCTATCGCGAGAAGCCGGGGACAGGCCTTTGGGACCTGAAGACGGCCGAAGGCGGTCTGGTGGATGCCGAGTTTGTCGTTCAGCGCGACATGCTGTTGCGTGGCGAACCGGATGCGATCCGTTCCAATACGCGCGAGGCGATTTCCTGCTCGTCGCTTCCGGAGGCGGAAAGGACGTTACTTGAAGAGGGAGTCACCTTTCTTCAGTCGCTCCAGCAGGTTCACAGATTGGCGCTCGGCAGCGAAATGGCGGGCGGGCACATACCGGAAGGCTTGAAGGACAGGCTCTGTCGATCGGTGGATATGGAGACATTCGACGCGCTTGAGGCAGAAATTTCCTCAGTGAAATCAAAGATTCACATGCTGGCGGTGAAAAAACTTCAGCTTTGAGCGACGGAAACTCCGGGCCAACCCGTTCAATACGCGATGGGTGAGTAAAACAAACGGAGTTTTCTCAATGAAACGTACTACGATTGCAACCGCTTCGATCGCCGCCATTGCGGCCCTGGCCCTGCCAATGATCGCCATTGCCCAACCGGGCGACGGTCATCGCGGCAAGGGACATCATGGCCAACGCGGCAATATGGAAGCCATGATTGCTGAAATCGATACCAATGGCGATGGAGACCTCTCCAAGGCAGAAATCGATGCGCACCGCGCTGCGAGATTTGCAGAGGTTGACGCCAATGGCGATGGCGCCGTGACGCAGGCCGAACTGGATGCGCATCACGAAGCCAAGCGCGCTGAGCGCATGGCGGAACGCAAGGCCAAGATGTTCGCGAAGTTGGACACTGACGGTAACGGCACGATCAGCGCCGAGGAGTTTGCCAGCAAGGAACGTCCCGGCTTTGACAAGGTCGATGCCGATGGCGATGGCATTGTGACGAAGGAAGAAATGGACGCCATGAAGTCGAAGATGAAAGATCGTCGCGGCGGTAAGCACAAGCGCGGCGACGGCCCGCAGCCTGAATAAGGACGACCTCCCGATGGGCCGGAAGCCAGAGATGTATCAACGTGATTTACCGCGATATGACGATGTTCTTCCGGCCCGTTTTCGGTTAAGTCCTCTGCCTTGGCTTTCAGTTCAGACCTCGACCGGATCACACGAGCAGCAGCGGGCGACCCCGCTGCTGTCTCCAGCCTTGTCGACCGCTACAGCAGCGGCGTCCTTGCCTTGGCAACGCGCATGCTCGGCGACCCTTCAGAGGCTGAAGATGTGACACAGGAAACCTTCCTCCGCGCCTGGAAGGCGCTGCCGGGATGGGAACCGCGTGCGAAATTCTCAACCTGGCTGCACCGGGTTGCCCTGAATCTCTGTTACGATCGGCTGCGCAAGCGCCGTGAAGTGACCATGGAACACCTGCCGGAGCGCACTGATCCGGCCATGACCCCGGCAGAATTGCTGGATCAGTCCCAGCGGGTCCGTGCGGTGGAAGATGCAATCTCCCACTTGCCGGAACGCCAGGCCGCAGCATTGACGCTATGCGCCCTGCAGGGACATTCTCAAGCCGAAGCCGCAGACATCATGGATGTCAGCGTGGAGGCACTGGAAAGTTTGCTGGCACGTGCACGACGCACGCTTCGCGCCAGCCTGTTGGAGAGGGCCGCATCATGAGCGGACAATTGATTTCAGACGACCGGATCCTGGCCCTGATCGAGACCTATGGGGCCGATCCCCACATGTTTCCCGAGGAAGAGCGGGCGGCTGCCCGTGCGCGCATGAAGGCGCATCCAGAACATTTTTCTGGTGCAATTGCCGCTGCCCGCGAGATTGATGCCCTTTTGGGTGAGGTCCCGGATGTTGTGACCTCTGAGAGTTTGCGCGACGCCTTGATTGCGTCTGCGCCAAAGGCGGCCCCTGCACGCAAATCCGGCTGGAAGCTGCCGGTCTGGATTCCCGCAGGCGCGTTGGCATCGCTGACGGTCGGTGTGTTCGCCGGTATGAGCGTAGCCCAACCGATCACGACGCAGGACGAGCAGGCCGAAGCGGCAGTTTATGCTGCGCTTGGATTTGATACGTACACACTGGTACTGGAAGATGAGGCGACGCAATGAATGAGACCCCGGCCCGAGCGCCGCGCCGAATTTCTTTCTGGATGACGATTTCCCTGTTGTTCAACCTGCTCCTGTTGGGGCTGGTTGTTGGCATGCTGGTGCGCCATATACCTGATCGTGGCCATCGTGAAGAGCGGCCCCGGTTGGCCCAAGACATAGATACTGAAACACGCCGGGCTATGTTTGGCCTGATGCGGGAATCCTATCGCGAATCCCGAACAGAACGCGATGCGCGCAATGCGGTGCGTGCGCAATTGGCAGACGCGCTGAAGGCGGATCCTTTCGATGCGGAGGCCGTCCGCGCGGCATTTGCCGATCTGCGCGCGGCGGAGGGGTCGGTTCATGCGGCCACGCATAAGGCGATGATTGCCCGGCTCGAAGCGCTTCCCCCAGAGCAGCGCCGTGCCATGGCCGACATGTTGGCCCGTGGGCCGGAACGGGACCGGCGCAATCGCCGGAATTCGCGCCCGCCCAAAGACTAGGGGTTTTCTTCTGACCGCGGGCGCTCCAGACTGCCTTGAAACAGGAGGGCAGGATGAAGGAATATGCGGCGTTTGATGCGATGGGGTTGGCCGAACTGGTCCGCGCCGGTGAAGTCTCTTCAAAAGAATTGCTGGACGAGGCAGTGTCGCGGGCCCATGCCGCGCAGTCTGAACTGAATTGCTTTTCCAGCCTTTATCCCGACCTTGCCGAAGCCCAGCTGGCAGACTTGCCCACTGACGGGCCGTTTGCCGGCGTGCCTTTCATCACCAAGGATCTCGCCGTGATGATCGATGGCGCGCCTCTGACCAATGGGTCAGTCAGCTGGAAGGGGCATGTCTCGTCGCAGGATTCGGTGCTGACAGAACGCTATCGCAAGGCGGGGCTCGTCATGTTCGGCCAGACGACTAGTCCCGAATTCGGCCTGACCACAACCACCGAGTCCACGCTCTATGGCCAGACGCGCAATCCGTGGGATGTGACGCGGACATCGGGTGGCTCGTCGGGCGGGGCGTCGGCGGCTGTCGCGGCAGGCGTCGTGCCATTGGCGCAGGCGAGTGATGGTGGGGGCTCAATCCGCATTCCAGCCGCCTGCACCGGTCTGTTTGGCATGAAGCCGTCGCGCGGGCGCACGCCGATGGGCCCCCTTCAGACTGAAGGCTGGAACGGTATGTCTACGGTTCACGCCGTCAGCCGCACGGTGCGTGACAATGCGGCCTTGCTGGACGCCTCACATGGCCGCGAGACCGGCAGCCGCTATGTGGCACCAGCTCCGGAGGGCTCCTTCCTGGAGGCCGTGTCGCGAGACCCTGTGCCGCTGAAGATCGCACTTTGGCGTACCGCGCCGAATGGCACCGAATTGAGCCCCGAAGCAGCCGAGGGTCTGAAGGCCACGGGGCATCTGCTGGAAAGCCTCGGCCACACTGTGGTTGAAGCCGCGCCTGTACTGAACGGGGAGGAGTTGGGCAAGGCGGCGCTGTTCACCATCTCCGCCAATGTCGCCGCCGCGATTGATGCGCGCTCGGTGATGCTCGGCCGCGACGTGCGCGAGGACGAGCTGGAGCCGATTACGTTTGCGATGGCCAATCTGGGTCGGACCGTTCCGATGATGGAGCTGGCGCGTGCGAACAATTTGTTCAATGCGGCGGCAATCACTTTTGAACGCTTCCTGGATGATCAGAAGCTCGACCTGATCCTGACGCCGACCCTGTTCCGCCCGCCAGAGAAATTGGGTGTGCTCGCACTGACGGCCTC
>Ga0114916_1001659_pt1 | contig 12362 bp, 14 predicted proteins | sample MalvirAntarct_66_FD_83501 | JGI IMG/M metagenome (GOLD analysis project Ga0114916, IMG submission 83501) | Marine viral communities from the Global Malaspina Expedition - Malaspina viral metaG Antarct_66 | ecosystem: Environmental > Aquatic > Marine > Oceanic | place: West Anvers Island... | reverse complement strand
GCCATCTTTTTCAAAATTTGCGTCATCGCGCCACCATCGATAGCGGTTTGTTCGATGAGCTGGGCGATGGTGATCCCGTCCTTTTCCCATAACGCCATCATCACTACATATTGCGGATAGGTCAGATTCAGTGCCTGTAAAGGCTCGCGATAGGCACGGGCGATATTATTTGATGCCATATATAAGCGATGACATAGCTGATTTTTTAACTGTAAGTTTTCAAACGACATAATTCACCTCGAAGTGTATTTTAATTTGCATGCAAATTATTTGCAAAGAGTAAATATTCGATCTAATATTTTGCATGCAAAATAAATTTCATCGTTGTATTTTAATATAGCGCTAACACCGGAGAGTCTTATGAACGTATTACAAAATGTCGCATACACAGCAAAAGCCACTGCAACAGGGGGCCGAGCAGGTTCAGCAAAATCTGATGATGGCCGTTTAGATGTAACGCTATCGACGCCTAAAGGGTTAGGTGGTGATGACGGCCAAGGCACTAACCCGGAGCAATTATTTGCTGCGGGTTATGCCGCGTGTTTTATCGGCGCATTAAAAGCGGTGGCCGGCCAAGCCAAAATTGCCTTGCCTAGTGATGTGTACATTAATTCAGAAGTATCCATTGGGGCGATTGAAAATGGTTTTGGTATTGCCGCAAAGCTGGCTGTATCACTAGGGGACATGGACAAAAGCCAAGCCCAAGCTTTGGTCGATAAAGCGCATCAAGTGTGCCCTTATTCAAATGCCACCCGTGGCAATATCGAAGTAGAAATTTCAGTTATCTAGCACTGAAGCGCAGCAATAATAAGCCAGCTCAAGTGAGCTGGGTTCAAAATATACGCTATTCCAATCCGTCTTTATGATCATGTGGATTGGCGTTGTGTTTTAGTCTCGAAGCTATCCAAATACTGCCAAGCACAAACATCGCCACAGGCATTAAAAACCACAGTTCGTCCATAAAGTTATCCCCTCTTATCTATTAACAACGCAGCGCATTTCTTATTCAGATTAATGAAATTAAGCGGATTTACAACGCTTGTTTCATACTTACGTTTTGCCCAACTATTAAACTAATTGATTGCGCATCAACAGCCATAACGATTTGCATTTGCCCAAGCCTTACACAAATAATGCCCATCAATTCTCCTAAGGCGCCGGATACTCGTGATCATTAAACACCAAGAAAAAATCGCTTCCCCAGAGGTGATTCAACGTCAGTTCGAGGCTCTAGGCTACATTTGCAGCCCCTCTGTGGCGACGGCCATTTACCTAGCGTGTCACTTACAAAAGCCTATTTTGATTGAAGGGCCGCCAGGTGTGGGTAAAACCGAACTCGCGAAAATAACCGCGGCGTATCTGAATGCACCACTTATTCGCATGCAGTGCTACGAAGGGCTCGATGAGTCAAAAGCCTTGTATGAATGGAAGTACGGCAAGCAATTATTATATACCCAGGTGTTAAAAGAGCAGTTAGGGGATGTGCTCAGGGGCGCGCGGGGTTTGGATGAGTCCATCGCCCGATTACATGATTTTGGTGATATTTTCTATTCGCAGGATTTCCTGGAACCTAGGCCTTTATTACAAGCATTGCAAAGCGAAGAAGGCGCTGTGTTGCTGGTGGATGAAATTGATAAAGCAGATCAAGAGTTTGAGGCTTTCTTGCTTGAGTTATTGTCAGATTATCAGGTGTCTATACCCGAAATCGGCACGGTAAAAGCCCGTTCAACACCCATCGTGATGCTGACTAGCAACAACACTCGTGAGCTAGGTGATGCGTTGAAACGCCGTTGTTTACACTTGTATATTCCTTTCCCCGACACTGAGCTGGAAAGTCGTATTTTGGCTGCTCAAGTGGATAATTTAGATGCTCAGTTACGAGAGCAAATTGTAGCGCTGATCGCCAAGCTACGCGACATGCCTTTGAAGAAATCCCCAGCGGTTAGCGAAACGATTGATTGGGCGAGGGCGCTACTACTTTTAAACGTAGAAGAGCTAGACCCGCACTGGGTTAAAGAAACACTTAACCTACTATTGAAATTTCAGGACGACATCGAGTTAGTCGAGCCAGAGATCACTAACTTGCTCAAAGGTTTGGCTTAAGTGCGTTTTATCGCTGATTTTATTGGTGCGCTGCGTGAAGCGGGTTTGCCAATATCCCCGGCCGAATCGTTAGATGCAATAAAGGCGATTGAGCTGTTGGGGCTTGAGTCGCGAGCAACAGCCAAATCCGTATTGGCGCTCACGCTAGTGAAGCGCCAGCAAGACCAAGCTACGTACCACGAATTGTTTGAGTTGTATTTTGCGAATATCGAAAATGCGAAAGAGAGCGACGACGACGATACGCTTGAGTCGCCAGCAGCGACGGACAAGCAGCAAAGCCAAAGACAAGACCAAGAAAACGCTGAGGCAAAAGGCGGGTCGACAGCTACTGCTGGCTCAGTATTAGGGCAGTCGCTCGCACAACAAGAAGATATGGCGTTAGCGATTGCACAAGCTGCGAAAGCCGAAGATCTATCTTCTATTGTTTTCTTTACTCAAAAAAATCACTTCGCCTACAAAATAATGCAACGTCTTGGGGGGGATGAATTAAGCGCTGAACTTCGCGCAAAACCGGATAGTCCAGAACAAAAAAGACTGCAAGACCAACTGGCACAAGCCCGTGCGCGTTTGCTTGAGCAAGTGAAAGATTACGTGGAGCAGCAGTACCTTATTTTTGCTCGGCACAAAGGCGTTAAGTTTCGCGAAGATCACCTACAGCAAGCAAAATTAAGCCAGCTTGAGCATACCGATTACGCCCTAATGCAGCGCCTAGTGCAAAAGGCGGCGCGCAAACTTGCCACCCAACACAGTCGGAGGCGCCTAACCCGTAAGCGCGGGCAATTAGATGTTCGTAAAACCCTTGCGGCAAATGCAGCGTTTGATGGTGCCTTGTTTCACACTCGCTGGAAGGCAACGCGCGTAGAGCGACCCAAAATCATGGTGATCTGTGATGTCAGTGGTTCAGTGAGCCGCGTGGCGCGCTTCTTGTTATTGTTCTTGTATTCTCTGCAAGACGTCATCCCCAAAGTGCGCTCGTTCGTATTTGCCTCAGATATGATTGAAGTAACCTCGCTATTACAACAAGAAGACATAGAATCCGCACTGGAAAAAATTATGCAACGCTGGGGCGGCCTGTCGACCGATTATGGCAAGGCGCTGGCAGGTTTTCAGGAGCAAGCCCTAACCAGTATCGATAAAAAAACCACGGTTATTTTGCTCGGAGATGCACGCAATAACGAAGGGGATGGGCGCACCGACATTTGGCAAAAAGTGTATCGCCAAAGCAAACGGGTATTATGGCTAAACCCAGAGCAACGCAACAGCTGGGATACGGGCGATTCAATCATGTCTGAGTATTCGCCTTGGTGTAGTAGCGTTGAGCCTTGCCGTAACCTGAAAGATATTGAAGGTATATTTAGCCGGATTTTAAAGTATTCGTAATAGGCTAAATCTGCGTTTTAGTGTCCGTTGGGCGCAAACGTTGGCGATATTCCCTAGGGGTAACATCTGTCAAAGACTTAAACACTTTCGAAAATGAGCTAATATCCCGATAACCCACACCCATTCCAATGGTTTTAATGCTGTCTTGGGTATTGCCCAAGCGGTGCTTAGCTGCTTCTATGCGCAGTCGTTGTAAATAGCGAGAGGGTAACTCACCGGTTGCTTTTTGAAAGCGGCGAATAAAGGTGCGTCTGCTCATGCCAATTTGATTGGCCAACGCTTGTAGCTCAACACTTTGGGTAAAATGCTCGTCTAGCCAGTCTTGTGCCCGGTGAATACCCACGTCTCGATGCTGACGAAAGCCGGCGATATTGATCAAATTCAAATCATAAGTACGACGACTATCAAAGCTGATGTCCCGGGCTAAGCCAGCAGCAATGGATGCGCCGCAAAACTTCTCAACCAAGTGTAAGCTTAAATCCATCGACGCATTCTGCCCGTTTGAGCTATAAATTCGGGCATGCTCAACACTGGCTTGGTTAGCCTGCCACTGAACCTTTGGGTATCGCAGTTCGAACTCGCGCAAATGTCGCCAATAGGTAGTGGCACGTCCGCCATCTAACAGCCCTGCTTCTGCCGCCCAAAAAATACCGCTGTTAACCCCTGCTATGCGTGCTCCCTTTGCATGCTGTTTAGCCAGCCACGGGGGAATGCTTGGGTATTGCTCGGTTAGATACTGAAAATCCCCCCAGTAATGGGCCAGCATGATCAGGTCATATGGCTCATCACCAATAACAGCATCACCTTGAATTGATTGCCCGCCATACAGTTGCACTGGCTGGCTATCAGCACTTACCAAATCACAATGAAACTGCTGATCCTTAGGGCGTCGCAAGTTAACGCTGTGAAATAGCTCCATTGAGCCATACACAGTTGACGCCCAAGCGCCGTTAAAAATCAGCAAGGCTACCCGCCATTTTGCATCTGCCACTGTATTCACTCCGCTTTGTTATGTATTCGCCATTTGCTGCGAACACCATTTTTGCATACGCGTCATTTGGCACATATGCCAGATTAAGTGGCATTTTACCCTAAGTACAAAAAGAAGGAAGGGGCGTACAGTAGTGGCATGCAGTATTAAAATGCGGTGGCTATTCATTAGCTACAAATGATCAATTGAACGAGGATGCAGCAAGTGGATATTACCTTTTCGGCTGAGGAATTAGCCTTTCGCGACCAAGTGCGCGAATTTTTAGCAGAGAATTGGACCGAAGATTTAGCACGCAGAATCCGTGGTGAAGACGAAGAGTTCAAAGCGGCGCAAATCGAGTGGCAGAACAAACTAAACGACAAAGGCTGGTTAGCACCAGGCTGGCCGGTGGAACATGGCGGTGTTGCTTGGTCAGTGACTGAGAACTTCATTTTTGAGACCGAACGTTCACTCGCTGGGGCCCCTGATGTGGTGCCTTTTGGCCTAAAAATGGTTGCACCGGTTATTTATGGCTTTGGTAACGACGAACAGAAGAAACGCTTTTTACCACGCATTCTAAAAAGCCAAGATTGGTGGTGCCAAGGTTACTCAGAGCCAGGTGCAGGCTCTGATTTAGCCGCACTAAAAACCAAAGCAGAATTAGACGGTGATGATTACATCGTTAACGGCGCTAAGGTGTGGACTACCTATGCGCAATACGCCGATTGGATTTTCTGCCTAGTGCGCACCGACTCATCAGGTAAGCGTCAAGACGGTATCAGCTTCTTACTGATTGATATGAAAAGCCCTGGCATAACCGTGAATAAAATCTCCTCTATTGACGATCATCACAGCTTGAATGAAGTGGTGTTCGACAACGTACGCGTGCCTGTGGCTAATCGCATCGGCGAGCAAGACAAAGGTTGGACCTACGCTAAAGCTTTGTTAGCCCATGAGCGTACTTCAATTGCCGCTGTGGCTGATTCAAAGCGCCGTTTGCGTGAATTGCGCAAGTTACTCAGCGAAGAAATCAGCGGCGGTCGCCCACTGATCGAAGATGTGCAATTCCAAAATCGCCTGTCGAACACAGAAATCGAATTGATGGCGTTGGAATACACCGAGCTTCGCGTTCTGGCATCAACAGCAGATGGCAAAGGGCCGGGGGTGGAATCATCGTTGCTAAAAATTAAGGGCACCGAAATTCAACAAGCTATCCAACAGATGTACATGGATTTGGCGGGTTATTACAGCGGTGTGCTACACGGCGATGAAACCGCTGAAAGTATTGGTCACGCCTTTGGTCACGATGCAAGAAAAGCATATATGTACGGACGAGCCGCCACTATCTACGGTGGGTCAAACGAAGTGCAGAAAAACATTACCGCTAAATACGTACTGGGTCTTTAATCATGAATTTTAATTTATCCGAAGAACAAAACATGCTCAAAGACAGCGTTGCGCGCTTTGTGCAAGACGAATATGACTTTGAAACACGCCGCAGCAATGCTGCCAATGCATTAGGGTTTAATCCTGATAATTGGCAAACGTTTGCTGAATTGGGCTGGTTGTCTATTCCATTTGAAGAAGCTTACGGTGGTTTCGGTGGTGGTCCCACTGACGTCATGGCCGTTATGGAAGAAATGGGCAAAGGCCTAGTGGTTGAGCCATTTGTGGCAACCGTACTTATGTTCGGTGGCTTGCTGAGCAAGAGCGACAACGCTGCACTAAAAGATGCGCATATTGAAAAGATCATTGATGGCTCATTGCAAGGTGCATTTGCTTATGTTGAGCGCCAAAGTCGCTTTGAACTAGCGGATGTAAAAACCCAAGCCAAACGTGACGGCGATGACTTTGTACTTAACGGTGAAAAAACCGTTGTGTTCAATGGTGCAGCCGCTAACAAGGTGATTGTGTCGGCCAGAACCTCAGGCAAACAATGTGACGAAGCGGGTATCACACTGTTTTTGATTGATGCAGACGCACCGGGCGTACAGCGCACTTCTTATCGTTTAATGGACGGCCAGTTAGTCGCTAACATCAAACTCACAGATGTGTGCGTAGCCGCGAGCCAAGTCGTTGGTGAAGTCGACGATGGTTACAAGCTGATAGATGCTGTGGTAAGCGACGTGACGATTGCCCTGTGCGCAGAAGCCATGGGTATCATGCAAAAGCTCAATACCACCACCATTGAATACACCAAAACTCGTCAACAGTTCGGCGTGGCAATCAGTAGCTTTCAAGCGTTACAACATCGCATGGTGGATATGTTTATGGCGGGCGAACAAGCCAAGTCTATTTTATATCGCGCGGTGTGTGCGGCAGAAAGCGGAGCCGATGATTTAGCTAAAAATATCGCTGCATTGAAAGTGATGATAGGGCGCAACGGTAAATTGATTGGTGATGAAGCCATACAACTACATGGCGGTATGGGTTTGACCGACGAGCTAGATGTTGGCCATTACGTTAAGCGCCTGATGATGATCAACACCACCTTCGGTGATGCGGATTACCAGCAACAGAAGTTTAATCGTTTAGCTTATGCAGAGTAAGCGGCAAGTTGTGATGTAAATATACAGGCCAGCTTATAAAGCTGGCTTTTTTGTATGCATTTATGAGCTGCGCTCACTAGAGCATGCGCTTTGCTTATTTATGGCCTTCGGCCACAGAGCATACACTTCATGCACTTATGAGCTGAGCTCACTAGAGCATACGCTGCGCGTACGGCATCCATGCCTGCTTTCAAACCCCGTCCCGGGGCTCGAGTAACTCTTTCTTCAACAGCTAAGAAAGAGTCACCAGAAAGAAGCCGCCTCCGGCCAATTTTTCGCTCCCATATTTGACCCCGACTTCAGTGCCAGAACGGCGAAAGGTAACATCCATGTAAATCACTTCGCCTTGCCCAGACATCCCTGTCAGGGCATCTGGCAAGCCGACTTCAAATATGGAAAATTGGGGTCGGTAGTAAGTCAAAAGCAGCGACTGCGTCGCCTAAATATGTACTTTGTACATTTGTGAACTGTGTTCACCAAATCATGCGCTTAGCTTACCAGCATCCATGCTGGGTATGACAGACCATCCATGGTCAGCCAGTCACTTTTTCAAAAGACGACAAAGTAACCAAAAAGTCTCTTGCTCCAACAAACTTTCTGATCCGCTAACAGCTGCGCCTTTTTTGTCATACCGGCGTGAGGAAACATCCCTGTGAAGCGCACGCCTTGTCCAGACATCCCTGTCTGGCCATCTGACAAGTCGCTGCTTTTATCGGGAAAGTTTGAGTCGCCAACTGATTCGCTGCGCTCACTAAAGCATGCGCTTGGCTTATTTATGGCCTGCGGCCACTGGCGCACGCACTTCGTGCACAGAGTAAGATCTTGGAATTACACTGTATTCCCATAAGTGAAAAGCAAAAAACTGGAAAAATTCAACCTGTACAGTAAGTTACCGGTTATGCAAAAAAACATGCAGTTAATAGGGGGAGTTCAATGAATGATCATTTAGGTTCTTGTCTTTGTGAAACTGTCAGCTTTGCGATAAAAGGAGAGTTTGACAGTTTTTATTTATGTCGTTGTCACCGCTGCCAAAAGGATACAGGTTCGGCTCATGCGGCAAACCTATTCTCACAGTCCGCAGAATTGGTCTGGCTGTCGGGTTTACATGCAGTGACCTCATTTACGCTCCCTAATACTCGTCACAGTAAAAGTTTTTGTAAGCTCTGTGGTTCAGCACTGCCAAATACCCATATCGCAGGCTTGCTCATTGTACCAGCAGGGTGCCTAGACACTGAAATCTCTATGTTACCGACTGCAAAAATTTTTTCAGCCAGCAAAGCTTATTGGGATGCTGAGTTAGAGGGAATAATAATGTACGAGGGGTTACCGGAGTGAGCAGCCATAACATGACCTAATTATTTATCAGTTTATCCGTCATTTTACGAAAAGCTTCGAGCAAAGATTGGATTACTCGATTCTACTTTTTATATTCAATCGAGGTGACGTACCAGTCTTTGTAGCCGGTGGGGGTTTTGACACTGGCAACATCGTCTACTTCTTTTTTGATTAAGGCTCTGGCCATGGGGGAGTCGATAGAAATATAGCCTTTGGCATCACCGTAGATTTCTTCTGGGCCAACGATGCGAAATTGCTTTGTTTCGCCTTCATCGTTTTCAATCTCTACCCAGGCGCCGAAGAATACCTTTCCCGCCTGTTGAGGGGAGTAGTTAACGATTTGTAATTCAGGCAGCAGCTTACGCAAGTAGCGAACGCGTCTGTCGATTTCTCGCAGCTTTCGCTTGTTGTATTGGTAATCCGCATTTTCACTTCGGTCACCCAAACTCGCCGCCCATGTGACGATTTTGGTGATCTCTGGGCGCTGTTTTAGCCACAGTTCATCATGCTCGTCGTTGAGTTTTTTGTAGCCTTCAGGGGTAATGAGTTTCGTTTTCAATGCTTGTCCTTTTAAAACAGATACTTGAATGTAGATGTGCGAGAAATTGCGAAATGGTATGCGATTTTCTTAAAGCCAGTAGGAATAAAAACCATTTTGTTAGCGCAATTTATTACAAAAATATGACCTTTGCCAACTTCTGTTTTTATCGACTTTAGTCTAATCTTAAGTCATCAAATAGTTAACACGCAGTCGCGATAGTTAGCTGTCTGATTAGATCAAATTTACCCTTATTTTTTGGTGCTAAGGTAGGGCATCTGCAGAGATACAGCATACCAAATTCAAAAAATTACCCGGATATTCTGGGCCAAATAACCCTTTCGAAGGGTCTAAAACCGAGGGAATAAGGTTCAGCAAGGAAAGAGGCTGATGAGTAAAGAAAAAACCGAACATCAATGATGTTCGGTTTTTTTTATGTCTGTGCATTTATTACCTATAAGGCACTAAACGCGGGTGCTTATTCAGCAGCGCCTTCAGCAGAGGCAACGTCTAATAGCTCAACTTCAAATACCAATGTTGAGTTAGGCGTAATTTTTCCAGTCGCACGCTCGCCGTAAGCTAGCTCAGATGGGATGAAGAATTTGAACTTAGAGCCCACTTTCATCAACTGCACACCTTCGGTCCAGCCAGGAATGACGCGCGAAAGAGGGAAGGTTGCTGGCTCGCCGCGGCTATAAGATGAATCAAATTCAGTGTCATCTAATAACGTGCCTTTGTAGTGCACAGTTACAGTGTCTTCAGCAGTAGGAGATGCTCCTTCGCCCTCGCTCATGACTTCGTACTGTAAACCTGAATCGGTCACTGTTACGCCTTCACGCTCTGCGTTTTCAGCAAGGAATTTCTCGCCATCAGCAATGTTTGTTTCTGCTTTTGCATCAGAAATAGCCTTTTGCTTTTCACGTGAAGCCGCTTCCATAGCTAATGTGAGCGTTTGAATTTCTTTCATATCAAGCTGAGACTGACCTTGTAGCGCCGCTACAAATCCTTTAACCACTAAGTCTTTATCGAGGTTAACGTCTAGTGCTTCTTGTTCATTCATTTTTTGCTCGATGAACTGTCCCACGCTCGCGCCCATTGCATAAGCTTGCTGCTGTGCTTCTGTTTCAAGCTTTTGCTCTTCAACTTTTAGTAAATCCGTGTCTTGTTGACCACAGGCTGTAAGGCCAATGGCTGAGGTAATAAGAATCGCGATAGCGGTTTTTTTCATTTACTTCTCCCCTGAGATAATATGTGTCGAATACGTGACTTGTGAAGTGTTTCAACTTGATAAAGCGCTTATACTAAACGCCCTGAGTGAAAAGAGAAACCCAATTAGGAACAATCCATTGACCGTCTTGTTACGATTAAGTTTAATTTTATTATTACTAACTGGCTGTAGCGGTCCATCGTCAACACCAGTAACCTCATGGCGACATGCTGATGATGGCGCCTATGCGGCTGATATATCAGCGGATGCGTCGCTAGCTGTGGTGTCGAGTGTTACGGGGGGCATAGCGGTTTGGGACCTGCAAAAAAATGAAAAACGTTACACTTGGCAGCACCAAGGCGAGGGAAATAATTTAGTCGCTAATGTACACATTGCTTTTGATAATAGTTATGTGGTGACATCTGACCGTGACGCCTTTGCTCTTTGGAATGTGGTCAGTGGCGAGCCAGAAGGCTTCTGGCGTATTGATGAGTCCAGTATTCGTGATGTGGCTGTATCAAACCAAGGACGGGGGATATTGGTTGGCCGAGGCAACGGAAAGGTTATGTTTTTTGAGCCTAAAACCGGTCGGCGTTTAGAGTTTTTGGGGCACCAAGAAAAAGTGAATAGTGTGGATTTGTCTCCCAATGGTTTTTACGCCCTTACCGGCGGCAATGATTACACTGCTTATCTGTGGGATACCCGAACTGGTCAGGTTATTCATAGTTTTACCCATTCAAGTCGCGTGACCAAAGTGGCGTTAGACGATGAAGGACGTTACGGCTTTACTGCCGATAGTAAGCGTGACGCTAGGGTGTGGGACTTAGCCACAGGTGAAGAAGTAAGTAATCTGCATTACCTCGCCCGGCAAAAAATATTCAGCACTGCCGCGTTTTCACAAGACGGCCAGTACTTGTTAACAGGCTCACCCGCTAAACGATTAAATTTGTGGCGCGTGACCGATGGAAAAGAAATACAAGAATGGCAGGTGTCACCCAGAGAAGGCAGCCGCCCGCAGACGGCAGTGGTATACGGGGTGGGGTTCGCTAAAGACAATCAAATAGTGTCAGAAAGCAGCAGTGGATTAGCTGAATTTTGGCAGATAAACCAGTAATTAGAGTAGGTTATGCAACACATAGAAGCAGATATAGAACAGCTACAAATGAAGGTGGCCTTTCAAGAGGACACTATAGAAGAGCTAAACAAAGCCTTGATTAAGCAACAGAAGCAACTCGAGCTGTTAGAGTTTCAGTTGTCTCATGTTATTAACAAGGTCAAAGAAATTGATGTGCCCAGCGGCGATTCACAAGAAGTTGAACCGCCACCGCCGCATTACTAGGTTGCTGAGCCGCAGCTACTAGCCAGTTAGATAAACGAGGTTATTCTGGTTTAAATACGCCAATCACGTTTTCGCTTTGGCGTGAGGCTTGCGTTACTTCTTTATCGGTTTGGGTTTGTTGATAATGGCACTGTACACACTCCATTTTTTCAACATTGTTCTCGAAATAAAGCATCAGTGTATCCATGCTTTTACATTGAGGGCAGGTGGCCCCAGCGATAAAACGCTTTTTAATTTTCGTCGTCATAATCAAGAGGATTTCTTCGGTCAGTCATCTTGCTATCATACCGCAATCGACCGACTATGTTATCCGTCAATAGGCATTCATGATCCAAATTTCTGATTTATCCCTTATGCGTGGCAACAAAACCTTGCTACATGAAACCAATGCAGTGCTGTACCCAGGGCATAAAGCAGGTCTAATCGGTGCCAATGGCTGTGGTAAATCCAGCTTGTTTGCACTTATTCGAGGGGAATTACACCCTGAGCAAGGCGAGTGCAATATCCCTAAAGATTGGCAAGTGGTATCGGTTGCCCAAGAAACCCCAGCAGTTGAGCGCTCAGCCCTTGATTATGTGATTGACGGCGACAAGCTGTATCGGCGCTTACAGGCAGAATTGAGTGCTGCTGAAGACGCCCATGATGGTGTTAAGATCGCCGCGTTACACGGCCAGTTAGATCATGCCGGTGCTTACGATATTGAATCTCGCGCGGCCACAATACTAGCGGGCTTAGGTTTTGCGAACAACGCTATTGCCCGTCCGGTCACCGCCTTTTCAGGTGGTTGGCGTATGCGTTTGAACTTGGCCCAGGCACTTTTATGCCATTCAGATTTATTGTTACTTGATGAGCCCACTAACCACTTGGATTTAGATGCGGTCATTTGGCTTGAAAAATGGCTACAGCGTTATGCAGGCACACTACTACTGATATCTCACGAT
>Ga0114916_1001658_pt1 | contig 12366 bp, 13 predicted proteins | sample MalvirAntarct_66_FD_83501 | JGI IMG/M metagenome (GOLD analysis project Ga0114916, IMG submission 83501) | Marine viral communities from the Global Malaspina Expedition - Malaspina viral metaG Antarct_66 | ecosystem: Environmental > Aquatic > Marine > Oceanic | place: West Anvers Island... | reverse complement strand
GGTTTCACGCCTCGTGCCGCAACAAGCGCGCCGCAGTCGCTCTGAAGATCCGCCCGAGGCCTCAACAACCCGACGAGGATGCCGATTGTTATGACGAGTGGCGTTCCTCATCTGCACTGAGATCGATAGGGCGCCCTCGGAAGGTGGGCACGGATGCCATTCCCAGTCCTCGTTGGCCTCATCACGCTCGCCGTCGTCGCGCTGCTCGTCGTGCTTGTCATTGACGATGTGACGCAGACGAAGCACGCCGTGAGGCGCGTCTACCCCATCGTGGGGCGGCTCCGGTACCTCGTGGAGAAGGTGGGGCCTGAGCTCCGCCAGTACATCGTCACGAGCGACCTCGAGGAGCGTCCGTTCACTCGGTCACAGCGGGCGTGGGTGTACCAGACCGCGAAGGGCGTGAACTCCGCCGTCGGGTTCGGCACCCAGCACGATGTCTGGAAGCCCGGCGAGTACCACTTCCTCCCATCCCCGTTCGCCACGCTGTTCGAGGAAGCTCCCTACGACCCGTACCTTCCGGTGATCGGCGCGGACCGTCCGAGGCCCTACGAGGTCACCTCTCGCATCAACGTCGCTCCCATGTCGTTCGGGGCACTCTCTGCCTCGGCAGTGCGGGCGCTCTCGTACGGCGCGAAGCAGGCCGGGATGTACGTGAACACGGGCGAGGGCGGCATGTCGCCGTACCACCTCGAAGGCGGGTGCGACCTCGTCTTCCAGATCGGCCCTGCGAAGTACGGCGTCCGCAAGCCAAACGGCTCGCTCGACCTCGATCGCCTGCGTGCGATCGGCAACCTTGAGCAGGTGCGCGCCGTCGAGGTGAAGCTCGGCCAGGGCGCGAAGCCCGGCAAGGGCGGCCTCCTCCCCGGCGAGAAGGTCACCGAGGAGATCGCGACCATCCGAGGCATCCCCGAAGGGCAGGCCTCGATCTCCCCGAACCGCTTCCGCGAGTTCAGGTCAGTGTCCGAGCTCATGGACTTCGTCGCGCTGGTGAAGGACACGGTGCCGGTCCCTGTCGGCGTGAAGCTGGCCGTCGGGGACGGTGCGCTGATCGAGGAGATCGCGCAGTTCATCGCGAAGAACGGCACCGGGCCGGACTACATCTCGATCGACGGCGCCGAGGGCGGCACAGGCGCTGCTCCGGTCTCCCTCGCGGACCACATGGGCCTTCCATTGCACGACGCCATCGTCACCGTCGACAACGCGCTCCGTAGCTACGGCGTCCGTGACCGGGTCGTCCTCATCGCCGCAGGACGCATCACCACCGGCGCGCACGCCGCCTACGCAATGGCGCTCGGCGCGGACCTCGTGAGCGTCGCGCGCGGGTTCATGCTCTCGATGGGCTGCATCCAGGCACTGAAGTGCCACACGAACGAGTGTCCGACCGGCGTTGCGACGCAGAGCAAGTGGCGTCAGCGCGGCCTCGTGCCGTCCGAGAAGGCGCCGCGCGTCGCGAACTACGCCCGCGCGGTGCAGGAAGACCTGATGACCGTCGTGCGCTCGATGGGGCTTGTCTCCGCCTCGCAGTTGCGGCGCGACCACGTCGAGGTGGTCATCGAGATCGGCCGGACGATGCGCGCGAGCGACCTCTACCCATACCCGCCCGAGGTCATTGCGATCGGCACGCAGGCGATCGAGGAGTACGAGGCCGTGGCGTAGCGGCGACCTAGCGGCGCAGCGCCTCGCGCGACCAGAGCAGGTAGCGCCACACCAGCACGAGGGCGATCCCAACCGTGGTCAGGTTCGCCGTCCGCCGCACCAGACGGTTGCCGTCCTCGAAGTTCGCGAGGGAGAGCACCACCGTCACGAGGACGACGCCAAGCAGGACCGCCACGAGGCGGTGACGGCGCAGCACGCCGAGGAGTCCCGGGGCGCCCTCGGCGCGGGCTTCGCGGAAGGCGTGCGCGATCAGCGTGATGCCGAGGGGGAGCAGCGCGACCAGCGCCGCGAGATGCGCGAAGGCGAACACGCCGCGCCAGGCGTCGACATCGGCCGCGATGAGGCCGGCCGTCGCGAGTAGCAGCGCGAGCGTGACCTTGCCGAAGAACCGGAAGTTGCGGTCGGCACGGAGCAGCCAGGAGGATGCCGCTGTCGAAGGCGATCCGGCGGCCGTCGTCATCGATCCCATCGAAGCAACCTCTCGATCCGTCCCGCAATCCAGCGTACGCCGCCCCCTTGTCCTGAGCAGCCGTACACTCCGCCCTCTGGCGTTTTCGACGAGCTGAACCTGAGGAGCGCGCTGCCCGATGGCACACCGCCCACACGCTCCTCGGGGCCTTGGCCAGGCCATGACCGCTCTCAGCTTCGTCGACTACCGGCGGTTCGCCGCGTCCCTGCTCCTGACCTCGATCGGCCTGCAACTCATCCAGGTGGCGGTCTTCTGGCAGGTCTACGAGCTCACGGGCAGCGCCCTCCTCCTCGGCCTCACGGGCCTCGCGAGGGCGGCCCCGCACATGGTGCTGTCGCTGATGGGCGGCGTGATCGCAGACCGGTTCAACCGCGTGCGGCTGATCCAGGCCGGCCAGGTGGCGAACGGCATCCTGATCGTGGTCCTCGGCGCGCTCACGTTTACCGACACCGTCGAGGTCTGGCACCTCTACGCCGTCACGGTCCTGAACAGCGCCTTCAGCGCGGTCACGACGCCGGCGCGCACCGCGCTCATCCCGAGCCTCGTCCCGCGGGCCAACCTCGTGAACGCGGTCGCCCTGAACGCGACGATCGGGCAGACCTCGCAGATCGTCGGGCCAGCCCTCGGAGGGCTCGCGATCGACTTCGTCGGCCTAGGCGGCACCTACGTCCTCAACGGAGTGATCTATGTCGCCGCGATGGTGGTCATCCTCGGCATCAAGACGCCTTCGACGCCCCCGGCGACCGCCGACAGTCCATGGAAGTCGTTCCTCGAGGGGCTGACGTTTGTCCGCAGCCGTCGCGTGATCGTGTCGCTGCTGCTGCTCGACCTCGGTTCGACTGTGCTCGGGTCGTACCGCGCACTGCTGCCGATCTTCGCGGAGATGCACGGCGTGGGCGCGACGGGGTTCGGGCTGCTGTCCGGAGCGCCAGGCGTCGGCGCGGTCCTCGGCGCAACCGCGATCCTGTCGTTGGGCAACATGACGTACAAGGGCCTCTACACGGTCGGCGGTGTCCTCGGGTACTGCGTCGGACTGATCGTGCTCGCGCTTTCGCCGTGGTTCTGGCTCGCCCTCGTCGGCGGCGCGATCCTCGGCGCGACGAACGCGATCCAGATGATCCCGCGCAACACCGTGATCCTCAGCGTCTCGCCCGATGCCCTCCGCGGTCGCGTCGCGGCGTTCCGCAGCATGCTCGCCGGAGGTGGCCCGCCGCTCGGGTTCACGCTCAGCGGCGTGATGGCCGCAGCGATCGGCGCCTCGGCCGCCCTGGTCGTCGGCGGGATCGCATGCGTTGGCATCGTCGGACTCGTCGTGCTGTGGGACCGAGAACTCCGCGAGCGCGATGTCGGCGCCCTGCTGCCCGAGGATGGCGAGGTCGCGGCACCCTCCCGCTAGGTGCGGGCGGTCGCGAAGAGCGGCATCGAGGATGCCTCGTGCTCCAGGAGCCACCGCTTGCGTTGGAGGCCGCCGCCGTAGCCCGTCAGCGTCCCGTTTGCCCCGACCACGCGGTGGCACGGCACGACGATCGCGATCGGGTTCCGCCCGCTCGCCATCCCCACCGCCCGCGACGCCGAGGGCGCACCCACCATCGAGGCAACCTCGCCGTAGGAGCGCGTCTCGCCCGCTGGGATCCGCGTGAGCGCCTCCCATACCTGGAGTTGGAACCCTGTCCCGCGCGCGGCGAGTGGGAGGTCGAAGGCAGTGCGGGAGCCCTCGAAGTACTCGCGAAGTTGGAGGACCGCCGGCGAGGCGGCCTCCTCGTCGCGGGTGGCTGGCTCACCGGCGTCGCGTTCGAGCGCGGCGATGGAGCCATCCAGCGTGTACACCGTGCGGAGGCGCGACTCGTCAGGTTCGAGGAACACGAGGCGATGGATCCCCGCCGCCGAACCGCCGAGGAACAGCGGTCCAACGGGGGATTCGATCGTGGTGTAGAAGGCCACGCAGGCCTCCTCTCGGACCGGGCTGCTGCCTACTCGGCAGTGCCCCAGTCGCGGATGGCGCGGACCTGTTCGGCCTTCTCGCGGCCAGGCGAGTAGTCAGGCCAGTTCTCGAGCCAGGTCGGCGCGCTCAGGTTGTAGCGGTAGTGCGGCATCCCACAGCCACCCTTGTACGGGGTGCACTCGTGGTCGGGGTCGAGGTTGTCGTAGAGCCGCGCAAGAAGTTCGTCGTTCACGTACCGCATCTTCCTTCCGGAAACCCATCGCTCAGCGATCGTAGTGCCCTCGCCCCCAACGTCCGAGCGAACCGCGTCGCACGACGGGAAGTGCGCGGCTACACCCGCCGCAGGAGGGCATCCTCCGCGCGTGCGACGACGGACTCCGCGGAGGCGTCCGCGGCCACCTCGACCCCCGCGCCATCGATCGACTCGGGCGGGTCGATGACGGCGAGGCGAAGGTGCGCGCCGATCAGGTAGTTCTGGTACGCCTCGAGGTGGTGCGTGGTGGCGACCGGGAAGTCGAGGATGGGCGTGAAGCCTGCCTCGGCGTAGGAGCGGGCGAGCAGGCACTGGTTGCGGATTGCCAGTTCGTACTGGCGGTCCGCCTCGGCCTCGTCGACCTCGGGCGTGGCGCGGCCGGCGACCAACTGGTCCCAGAGCGCTTCGCCGTCGACGTGGGCGGCGTTGCCGAGGTGCACGCCAAGGCGACGCGCGAGGGCGTTCCGGTCCGTGCGGTTAGGGCCGGAGATCAGCCAGATCTCCGGGGGACGAAAGTTCACCCCCGCTTGCCCTTCCGCTTCTCGGCCTTCTGCAAGGCACGCTCGTAGCGGCGGCGCTCGGCGCGCGAGGCGTTCTCACCGGGGTCAGCCATTGCGACGCCGGCCGTGACCGGGGTCGCAGTCGGGCGGGAGCCGTCGCCACCGTCGGCGCCGGGCTCGCCCGGGCCGGTAGTCGTGACCTGCTTGGGCGCCTGCTCCTGCTGAGCGGCCTGGACGGCCTGCGTGGTGAGGCGGGTGCGGAAGATCTGGCGCGTGACGATCTGGCGGATGCGCTCGCGGAACTGCGTCCACATGTCGTGCGCTTCGCGCTTGTAGACCACGAGGGGATCCTGCTGCGCGAGCGCGCGGAGGCCGATGCCCTGCCTCAGCTCCTCGGCGGCGGTCAGGTGCTCCACCCACATCATGTCGATCGCGCGCAGCAGCAACAGCCGTTCGAGGAGCCGGACGCTGTCCTCGCCGAACTCCTCCTCGATCTTCGCGTAGCGCTCGTCGATGAGGTTCTGCGCCTCCTCGATCGCCGCGTCGGCGTTGAGGCCGTCCGGGTTGAGGGCGTCCTCCGGCAGGTCGGGCACCATCGCCTCGATCGCGGCGCGGAACGCCTCGGCGTCGTGCACCTCGCCGAAGTGAGTGTCGGCGAGCGTCTCCACCTCGGCGTCGAACATGTCGAGGATGCTGTCCTTCATGGACTCGCCACGGAGGACCTTGTCGCGCTCGTTGTAGACCACGGTGCGCTGCTGGTTGATGACGTCGTCGTACTCGACCAGCTTCTTGCGGATGTCGAAGTTGTGGCCCTCGACGCGCTGCTGGGCCTGTTCGATGGCCCTCGTGACCATCTTGGACTCCAGCGCCTCCGCATCGTCCATGCCCAGCTTCTGCATCATGCCGGGCAGCCAGTCGGGCGCGAACCGCTTCATCAGGTCGTCTTCGAACGAGACGAAGAAGCGCGTCGATCCGGGGTCGCCCTGGCGGCCGGAGCGCCCTCGGAGCTGGTTGTCGATGCGGCGCGACTCGTGCCGCTCGGTGCCGATGACGTGGAGACCGCCCGCCTGGGCGACGCCCGGGCCAAGCTTGATGTCCGTACCGCGGCCGGCCATGTTCGTCGCGATGGTGACCGCGCCCGGCTGGCCGGCCCGCGAAATGATCGAGGCCTCGCGCTGGTGCTGCTTCGCGTTCAGCACCTCGTGGTCGATGCCCGCCTTCTTCAGTTCAGCGGCGAGCATCTCCGAGGTCTCGATGGCGACCGTGCCGACGAGGACGGGGCGGCCCGCCTCGTTCTTCTCGGTGATGTCCTTCAGGACGGCGCCCCACTTGCCGCGCTGCGTGCGGTAGACGAGGTCGGCGAAGTCCTCGCGCTGGATCTCGCGGTGCGTAGGCATCACGACGACTTCGAGCTTGTAGATCTCGGAGAGCTCTGCGGCCTCGGTCGCGGCAGTACCGGTCATGCCGGCCAGCTTGTCGTAGAGACGGAAGTAGTTCTGGAGGGTGATCGTCGCGTAGGTCACGGACTCACGCTGGATCTGGACGCCCTCCTTGGCCTCCACGGCCTGGTGCAGACCATCGGACCAGCGGCGGCCCTCCATGAGGCGGCCGGTGAAGTCGTCGACGATGATGATCTCGCCGTCCTTCACCACGTAGTCTCGGTCGCGGTGGTAGAGGATCTGCGCCTTCAGCGCCGCCTCCATGTACCGCGTCAGGCGGAAGTTCTCCAACGAGTAGATGTTGTCGATGCCGAGCGCGCGCTCGAGGTGCTCCACGCCGTCCTCGGTCAGCGCGACCGCCTTGTGGCGAAGGTCGACGGTGTAGTGCCGGTTCTCTTCCAGCTGCGGCACGATGCGCGCGAAGCGCGGGTAGACCGAGGTGTCGTCCTGCGACGCCCCGCTGATGATCAGCGGCGTCCGCGCCTCGTCGATGAGTACCGAGTCCGCCTCGTCGACGATGGCGTAAGCGCGGCTTCGCTGTGCGCGGCCCTGGGCCGTGGTCGCCAGGTTGTCGCGCAGGTAGTCGAAGCCGAACTCGTTGTTCGTACCGAAGGTGACGTCGGCGATGTACGCCTCGCGGCGCGGCACCGCGACGAGGTGCTCGAACGAGCCTTCCTCGGAGACGCGCTCCGCGGAGTAGCGGAAGGCGGTGCCGCCGTTCTGGATCACGCCGATCGTGAGCCCGAGGGCGTCGAGGGCGGGCGCGTACCACTGCGCGTCACGGCGGGCGAGGTAGTCGTTCACGGTGACGGCGTGGATGCCCTCGCCGGCGATGGCGTTGAGGTACATCGCGATCGTCGCGACGAGCGTCTTTCCCTCACCGGTGCGCATCTCCGCGATCTGACCGCGGTGCAGCGTGATGGCGCCCATGAGCTGCACGTCGTACGCGCGCTCGACGCCTCCGGTCGCGCGGCGGATCGCCTCGCGGATCACCGCGAACGCCTCGGGGAGCAGGTCGTCCAGCGACTCGCCATCCTCGTAGCGCACGCGGAACTCATCGGTCTTCGCGCGCAGCGCGTCGTCCGAGAGGGGCTCGATGTCAGGCTCGAGGGCGTTGATCTGATCGACGAGCGGCTGGAGCGTCTTCAGCACGCGCTCGTTGGAGTCCCCGCCGCCGAGGATCTTGCGGAACATTCCCACCATGGGGCTTCATCCTCCGATGTTCGAGGGTACCGCGATTGCCGTCAGCGGGAATCCCGAACGGTGCGGAAGTGTGAGGAGAATGTGAGCAGCGGTCAGCACGGATCGCTGAGGTGCACCGGCCCGAGGACGAACGTGAGGACCCCGACCTCGTCTGGCCTCACCACTACCTCGATCTTGGTCGTGCCGGGGTGAGTCTTGCCTTGAGCATCCTTGGTGCAGCCAGAACTCCCGCCTCCGAGGACCATCTCGTAGCCATCTGCGTCTAGCACGATCGGGAACTGGCCTTCCGTTCGCCTATCGAAGGGATCCGGCCAGGTGTCTTCGAACGTGATCGCAACGACTGATTCCTCGAAGCCGCGGTGCCACACCTGCCGAGCGGTTCCGCCGAGGACTGCGGGGGGACTGTCCCGCGCGACGCGTATCTCCTCCGAGCGTGCGACCACGTCTGACGGATGGATCTCGAACTCGAACCCATCGCCCCAGTCGCCACCCGCCCGTTCCAGGGCGGCACCTATGTCGATGCTCACCGTCACCATGCCCTCGGGGATCGTGACCGGCGTGCTGAAGGCACGCCGGAGATCCTCGGGCGGATCGGGCGACCGCACGTTCAGCACGACCGCCACGAGGAGGAGCGCGCCGAGGAGTCCACCACCGACGATTGCAACGAGCCAATCAGATCGCGACACGCCCTACTCCCCGCCCACCTCGCAGGCGGACGCGACCGTAGACAGATACGATTCGCCGACACACTCGCCGAGGATGAACGTCATGACGCCGACGCTTCGCGCGTCCCCCCGGAAGGACACCCGGGTCAGCTGCTCGGCGCCGGCGGCCAAGGCTCCCTGGCTGGACACAATGGTTCCCTCATCGTTCAGCACGATCGGGTACCCGCCGCTCTGCGGCCATCGGCCCACGAAATGCACTTCGAGGTGGTTGAACGACGGATCGGCGGCCGCTGAGCTGACGAACGCGGGATCGCCGGTCACAACCTGAGCTGGTGCGACAGTGAACTCGACCCAATCGTTCGACCCGGCACTCGTCTCGCCATCGGCGTAAGCGCCTGAGACATCGATGCGGAAGATGATCAATCGGTCGTCCTGTGACGCAGCCAGTCCGTCGAAGTCGGGACCGTCATCGAGCAGAGCGACGATGACCGCCACCGCGATCACGGCGAGCAGGAGTGCGCCGATCGCCACCTCAACTCGGGCCACTCGCATCAGCAGACCTCTCGTCTGACGCAGACTAGTCGAGGCGTCGAGCCGGCTACCGGCGGCGCCTGACCGCTCATCAGGACCTCGAACGAGAGCTAGCGGAAGAGGCCGCCGACGGAGCCGCCGGTGTGGATGCGGTGGATCGCGTCCCCGAAGAGCGGCGCGATCGAGAGCACCGTCGACTTCACGTTCTTGAACTCGCCATGCACGAGGGGCAGCGAGTCCGTGAATACGATCTCGTCGAGATCAGGGACGTCCAGTACCTGGAATGCCTTGGGAGCGAGCACCGGGTGCACGCACGCGACACGTACGGAGTTGGCGCCCCTCGCGCGGAGGAGCTTCACCGCCGAGGCAACAGTGCCGCCGGTGAGGATCTCGTCGTCGATGATCAGGCAGTCCTTGCCCGAAGCCTCGCCGATCAGTGTCATCGCCTCGGCGGCCTCTTTGTTGCCATCGCGCTTCTTGTCGACGATCGCAATGTCGGCGCCGATGCGCTCGGCGAGGTCGCGCGCGAGCTTGGCGCGACCCACGTCCGGAGCCACAACGCACGGTGCGGCGAGGTTCAGCGAGGAGAAGTAGTCGGAGATCACCGGGAAGGCGGTGAGCTCGTCCAGCGGGATGTTGAAGAACCCCTGGATCTGGCCGGCGTGCATGTCCATCGAGAGCACCCGGTCAGCGCCGGCTACCTCGATGAAGTTCGCGACGAGGCGGGCGGTGACGGGAACGCGCGGCTGGTCCTTCTTGTCGGAGCGACCGTACGCGTAGTACGGAACGACGGCCGTGATGCGCCCGGCTGAGGCGCGCTTCGCGGCGTCGATCATGATCAGCAGCTCCATGAGCCGCGTGTTCACCGGCGAGACGACGGGCTGGATGATGAAGACATCCCGCTCGCGGATGTTCTCCTCGTACTTGACGAAGACTTCCTCGTTGGAGAACTGGAACACCTGCACGTTGCCGACCGGAATCTCGAGGTGCTTGCACACCGCCTCAGCGAGGGCGCGGTGCGAATTGCCCGTGAACACTGAGATCTCACGGTACACAGCGGCCTCCTGGGAACGTTCGAGCGGCGTGCGGGGCACGTTTCCGGTCGTCATGCCTGTCATGGCGTGGTCCGTCTGCCGGCCACCCCGGGGAGCCCATATCTAGGAATCGAGCATCCCGACGACCGGCGGAGGCGAATCGTAACACTGGCTCCGCGTTGGGTCTGTGAAGGCTCGCGGGCCAGCCCGGCGAGCCGAAGTTCGGATATTCTGGAGTCCCACCACCACCCCAGGAGCGTGAATGGACTGTCCGAACTGCGGCGAGACAATGCGCGAGCGTGACCGCTCGGGCGTGAAGATCGACTTCTGCCCCTCGTGCAAGGGCGTGTGGCTCGATCGAGGTGAGCTCGACAAGATCATCGCGATCGAACTCGACGATGACGGCGAGGTCGCGACGCCTCCCCGCCCCGCTCAGACCGCGCGTCGTCGCGACGACGACGACGACGATGACGACGACCGCCGCTACGGGCGTGATCGCGGGTACCGGGACGACGATGACTATCGATCCGGCGACCGGAAGAAGAGCAAGAAGAGCTCGTTCTTCAGCAACCTGACCGAGATGCTGGGCGGCGAGGAGTAACGCCGAGGCGTTAGCCATGCTGCTTCATAAGGCCCGCGCGTCCGATGATGCGCGGGCCAACTTCTTTCCCCACATCTGACACCGGAGCCCCATGATCGCCGCCCTCTGGCTCGTGATCGGACTCGTCCTCCTCGTCGGCGCTGGCGACCGCCTCGTGACCTCCGCCGGACGCGTGGCCCTCCGCCTCGGACTCTCCACCGTCGTGATCGGCGCCACCGTCGTCGCGTTCGGCACGTCGATGCCGGAGTTCACCGTGAGCCTCCTGAGCGCCCTCGACGGCGCCGAGGGCGTCGCGGCCGGCAACGTCATCGGCTCGAACATCGCGAACGTGCTGCTGGTCCTCGGCATCGCGGCCGTGATCTCGCCGCTCGCCATCCACCGCCGCATGCTGCGCTTCGACATCCCCATCCTCATCGCCGTGACCGTGTGGGCCCTCATCCTGTTCGCGGACGGCGAGGTCTCCCGCCTCGAGGGGATCGTCAGCGTCGTCCTGCTGCTCGTGTTCAGCGTCGTGCAACTGAAGTGGTTCAGCTCGCCTGAGGTGCAGGCGGAGCCAGAACCAGACTTCGAGGGCATCCTGCCGGACGATCCGGAGCGCGTGAACGTCGCCCTCGAGGTCCCGATCCTCGCGGCGGCCATCGCGGCGCTCGCGTTCGGCTCGTGGCTGTTCGTCCGCGGCGCGACCGAGCTCGCTGAGACGATCGGCATCTCCGAGTTCGCGATCGGCGCGACCGTCGTCGCCGTCGGCACCAGTCTTCCCGAGGTCGTGACGAGCGCCATCGCGGCATTCAAGAAGCAGGACGACATCGCCATCGGAAACGTCGTCGGGTCGAACCTGTTCAACGTCCTCGGCGTCCTCGGCGGCGCGGCCGCCGCGAGGCCCATCGGCGTGAGCCTTGACCTCTACGCGTTCGAACTGCCCATGCTCGCGCTCAGCGCGCTCGTGCTGGTGCCACTCATGTGGCGCCGTGCTCACATCGGACGCCTCGAGGGCATCGTGCTCCTCGGCGGGTTCGTGGCCTTCACCGCCTTCACGCTCATCCGCGGGGGATAGCACCCGGCGCCACTAGGCCGCACGCCCTCGACGCCGCGTCGTACTCTCTCGCGGCAGCGCCCCGCTCGATGCGTGGGCGACGAGGGAGGCACACGATGGCGACACAATTCACCGAGGGCACCGAGATCGTGGAGCTGGGCGACGGTGTGTTCGCGCGCCTCCACGCCGGGCTCACCAACGGCGGCATCATCGTGGGCGACGAGGACGTCCTCGTGATCGACTCGCTGCGTGTCCCCTCGTTCGCGCGCGACCTGATCGAGGACGTGAAGCGCCTCACGCCCAAGCCGATCCGCTACGTGGTGGACACGCACTCCCACTGGGATCACGCCTGGGGCAACGAGGAGTTCCCGGACGCCACGATCATCGGCCACGACAACTGCCGCGCCGAGATGCTGGACGTCGACCTCATCGAGTGGTGGCGGAACCGCGCGGCCACCTCGGGCATGCCGTGGAGCGAGGAGGCGAAGACCGTCCAGGTCACGCCCCCGGCGCTCACCTTCGAGACCTCGATGCGCCTGCACGTCGGCGAAACTGAACTCCACCTGCGTTACTTCGGACGCGCCCACACCAGCGGCGACATCTTCATCCACCTGCCCCAGCACGGCCTCGTCTTCACCGGCGACGTGGCACAGGACGGCGGCGTCCCTTTCATGGAGGACGGCTACATCGCCGACTGGGTCGGGACCGACACGCGCCTCCTCGAACTCGGCGTCGATCGCTTCGTCTCGGGCCACGGCCCCATCGGCTCCCGCGCCGCCCTCGAGGAGGCCCGCGACTTCATCGCCGCCATGGCGGAGGGCATCCGCGCCGCCATCGCCGACGGCCAGGACCAGGAGACCGCCGCCCACAACGTCACGTCCTCAATGGCCGAGCGCTTCGGTAACTGGCGCGGCTTCGAGCGCGTGAAGGACAGCGCGAGGTACGCCTACCGCCAGGCGCAAGCCGGGCCCGACGCGAAGCCCTCGGAGTTGCGGGCGTAGTTTCGGCCTTCACCCCCTCCGGCCTCGGACCCCCTCCCC